>Ga0105238_10008857_pt1 | contig 10067 bp, 7 predicted proteins | sample KBSC34metaG_FD_81526 | JGI IMG/M metagenome (GOLD analysis project Ga0105238, IMG submission 81526) | Corn rhizosphere microbial communities from Kellogg Biological Station, Michigan, USA - KBS C3-4 metaG | ecosystem: Host-associated > Plants > Roots > Rhizosphere > Soil | place: Michigan, USA...
ACCGGGCGATCCCGTACTCAAGCAAGGTTTGGTGAAAGAATCGAACTCCGCCTGATCGTGTTCTCTCCAGAACCCCTTCACTTAACAAGCGATCAACTTCGGCGAACGCGTCATCTCCGGAAAGGAATTCCTGCGGCAGAGCATCTTCGAACATCCTCTTCGCGAGTTTAGTACGCTCGTAGCAAACACTGGAAAGTGTCTGGGAAAGAGACTCACGATAGAGGGAGCGTCCGCCGCGTCGCCGCGGGCGCAATACCTTCTTTTCCCAGTACGTCTCGTAAAGCTGAGCGACGGTTAGGTCCTCAGGAACTCCGCTCCGGTTAAAAATTTCGCACGCCATCCCGAGAAGTAGTGGGCTTGTAGCAATCACCGGCAACGGCGATCGATTCGCCTTGATATTCAGAAGGCTGGAAGCAAAGGCACTCGCCTCTTCGTCGGTAGCGTGGGGATGCTGTCGCTTGAACCTGCCTGCAGCAACAAAGAACGCCTCGGCGTCGGTGAAACCCGGAACGTAAATGGGTTCCGCCGCAATCGAGCCCGGGACTTCGTTTGCAAAGCTCAAATGTTCAGCGAAATCATAGTCGCGGCAAGACACGACGACCCGATGACCTCTCGAGACTAAAGAATTGAAAAACTGGACAATTTCACTCGCGTTTTGTCCATCTAAAATCACATCAAGCGTATCAACAAGAAAGATCGCCGACGTTTTATTGATGGCGTCCCAGACGGCGTCATGCTGGCTCATACCGTGGCTAAGTGCGGCGGTGACGGCCAAATCGATTCCACGTGCGGTCGAGAGATCTCCGGTCAGTGACTGGCACAAAATAACATACAAAGGCTCTACGCGTTTTTGAAGGAGTAGGCTTCCTAACTGTCCCAATGCCGTGGACTTTCCAAACCCTGCCTGTCCGATAATAAATACGCAAGAGCCTTCGGCTGAACCCAGGCGTGGGACGATTAAACGGTTAACAAATTCTCTCTCTACGAGAAATTCCGGTAGGAGAAGACTCACTGCTGTTTCCGAACCGCCCCGAAGGAGCTGAGGACCCAGAGGCATGGCTAGCGGAAGGGATTCTGCACCGGAAGCCGGGTTGATCGAGGAAAAGTGTGCGCCTACTGGAGGAAACGTGCTCCGAGTCGGAGAAGCGTCGTCAGGAGAAGGCGAATTCCTCGGTTGGAGGGTGCACTGTGTAAGAAGGAAGTAGACGAAATCTGCGGCGGCCTCGGCCCCGTACCGGTGCCAGTTGTCGTTTTTCGTCCGGTTAGACCGATCCACGAGTGCCTTTACCACAAGGCTCTGCTTCCCGCAATGCAGGGCGGCAAGACTGAACCCCGAGCCTTCCATCTCAATGGCACCGGCTTTACGCTGTCCAGAAGCAATCTCGTCTCGCTTCGTAGCAGAGGCCACAACCGCGTCACTGACGACAATCACCTTTTCCTGCAACTTGGGGACTGCCGTGCCTTCCCCTGGGCGATGGGTCACCAGCGTTGGTTTCCACGGGCCCAGCTGGGCGATCTCCTTACGAAGATCAGGTGACCCTGGATACATGTACGGCTCGGGAACACGTTCTCCGGGCTTATGTTTGGCGCGCCGATTGTCATAGACGTCGGTGCCGACAATGACGTTGCCCAACGATTCAGACAGTCGCATCCTTTTGGCCGCACCCGCAATTCCAACGAGAATCGCATAACTAGCATCGAGTTCCTTCAATGCCAAGAGAGACTCGACGGCCGTAGCGTCACTGGCTTGGTCGCTGAGCCGAATGAGTGCGACCTCGTAGCTTCCACCCGTGACACGGGGAACTCGAGCGCGGCGAAATACTACGTCGCCACTCCGTTCGGCGGGTCGTGCGGTATCGATGCCGAACTTGTCAACCACGGCATGGTGCTCTTCCGGCGTCGTGGTGACGAGCAAGAAGTCGAAAAGGATGAGGTTAGTCACGTAAGAAGTGGGCTATGGCGTTGGGTGCCAACCCTTAAATCTTATCACCAGGTGTTAGTTCCGTGCACATGCGTGACCCTAGCGGACGGGCACCTATCGTTTCTCGATCGTCATGTGTCTACCGTAACATTCAATATGAAGGCCATCGGTGGCGTGCAAGTGGTTTTTGAGGATCCCGCGGCTGCCGTCATCAGTGCGAACCTTTATTCGAGTGGCGTCGATTGCGGACTTCCTTTCCATGATGGGCCGCAGGAGCGAATCCTAGTCGAGACTAAGCTCGCGCAGCGCCTGGCGGCGTTCCGAGCGGGTGATGCGCTTCTCCAATTCGACGCCTAGGCGCGAGACCAGCTCGATCGCCAGGTTTCCCGGCCGGTCGCCGCCTGGGGGGGATTCCGTGATGGTGTAGACCGGTTCCGAGCCCGCGAAGGCGGTTAGGGTCGCTCGATAGTAGACCTCGGCGTAGGCGTTGCAGGTTAGGGTTCCGGCGATGAAGATATCGATGTCGGGGGAGTCGGCCGGGGGAGTCTCGGGGGGGAGGAAGGTGACTTCGAGGACGTCTTCTTTCAGCAACTGCTCCCTAAGGAGGTTGGCGAAAATGGGCTGAGGGTGATCCTGAACAATGGAAAGAGCTATTCGGAGGCCTTGGAGAGGGGGCACTCGGTCCGAGATCGCGGGGATAGAGGGGGACGGCGCGCGCTCAATCGCAGCGAGGCGCTGCTCTACAGCCTGGAGGCGGGAGAAAAGAGCAAGGTAAGCCGCGCCGGCGGCCGCGAGGATGGCGATTCCCACGATTCCGGCGACGATTAGGGTGATCATGGGAATGCCGTCCGGGGTAGGTGTACCCTCTTCCGCCGGTTAGAGCGAAAGAGGGCAACAACTCACGGCTTAGTGCCGGGAGAAGGCGGCAACGAATCGCCGCCCATGCTGGACATGATCTTTTGGAGGAACGCCTTCGCCTCCGGACCCATCTCGTCCTCCGGGCCGTCGCTGGCGATGTCGGTGAGGCCGAGTTTGTCGGTGATCAGCAAGGTCAGCAGGTTCGACAACATGTTGTCACTTCCACCGCCTTCGCCCTTGCCGCCGCCGAAATTGACCACGCTTCGGGGGACGAGGGGTTGCTTTGTCTCCTTCAGTGCGTCGGCGATTTGGCCGATCATCTTCTGCTTGACCATCAAGCTCGACGATCCGTACGCCTTTCGCACCTCGCGGATACCGAGGGCTTCCGCGATCTGGGTGCGCGCCTTGCTCTCCGCTTCGGCGTTCGCAAGCAATCCGATGCGCTCCGAATCGGCCCGCGCCCGCAGAATCGTCTGCTGCGATTCCGCTTCGGCCCGAAGAACCGTCTGCCGGGCATCGGCTTCCGCGATCGTGATGCTTCGGCGCGCGTCCTTTTCGGCACGTTGAGCCGCGGCGTCGGCTTGGTTGACTTCGATTTGAATCTGCACCTTCGAGTCGGTGAGGTCCGTCTGGCGGCTGGCGATCGCCTTCGCCTCGTTGAGGCTACGCAATCCGGCCTGCGCATCCTGTTGCTTGAGGTAGGTCTCGGTCTGCTCGACCGCGACCTGCCGCTCCCGGAGCTGAGCGAGGATCGACTCGATCTGGGTGTCTCCCCGCGGTGAGTGGGGGGTGCCGATCAGCACCTCCTGCAATCCCAGGTCGTATTCCAAGAACCGCGTCTTCATGTCCTTGGTCGCGACCTCCTGGATATCGCTCCGCTCCTGAATCAGTTCGATCAGCGTGCGCTGCTGCCCCTGGTTCTTGAAGTAGCTGGAGACGAGCGGATCCAGGCTCTGCTCGATCAGGTTCTTGACGCTGCCGAAGCGCTGGATAACGTTCGGCGCCTTTCGGTAGTCGATGTTGATAACGACGGACAGCGGCAGCTCCGGCTCGAACGCGTCCTTCGTGATGAGGCCGATCTCCCGCAGACTCGCGTCGAGCTTGTGCTCTCCGCTGTCGGTCGAGATCCACTTGAGGATGATATTGATCGTCGGGACGTTGATGACTTCGCCCGCGTACGGGTTGAAGGCGTACTTACCGGGCAGGAGTGCCTCGTCCCAGATGCCGCGGCCGCCCTTCTTGCAGAGCTCGCCGTGGCGGAACGCCTCGCCGGATACGTCCTCGCCGCGCTCGCCGTAGTACGAGACCACGACGCCGACCTCGCCCACCTTCACCTGGGTCTTCGGCTTCAGCTCGACGGAGGCGAAGAGGCGGTTAATCCAGTACGTGCCCTCGGAGAGCACCTGGTACTGCCGGCCCCGGAATCCGCCCGCGCTGAGAAATGCCTGCGGGTCCTGGAAGTTGTTATGGTAGTTCGCGTCCGTCCGGCTGTCGCCCACGGTCGGGGCGATGATGTCGCCTTGGCGAAGCGAAGGTCCGTCCTGAACCGTGACGATGCCGATCTGGTCGGCGGAGCCATCGATGAGGACCGGCGCGAAGCCGTTCTGCGCCTGGATCTGCTCCGCGATGCGGGTGATCGTGGCCAACTCGTCCTTCCCGCCGAGGGGGTGGTAGTACATCTCCTTCGCCCCGCAGATCACGACGAACTGCGCCAGATTGATCGCGTAGGTTCCTTCACGAAGGATGGCCCGCTGCGGTCCCTGCTGTCCGCCGGCTTTCAGCCAGGCCCGGACGTCGGTGATGTCGCCGTTGTTGACGACGTGCCCAAGCGTCTGGCCCGCCTCGACGATCTCCTGTCCGTTCCGGACATAGCGTCCCAACGGCTGCCCATCCCGGGCGAACACGTAGCCGATCTGCCCGCGGTGAATGGTAACGAGCGGCACCCGGTGGATGCGAAACCGGTAGCCCGGCTTGTAATGCAGACCGCCCCGGAGCACCTCGGGCTGAAACCCGGCTTCGTTATTCAGGGCGATGATGTGGCCAGAAAGGTGGCCACCACCCCAGGTTTTTTCGACGATACCGACTTCGGTGTTCGCGATAAAACGGGGGCCGATCAGAAATTTAAGTACGAGCGGAACCACGACCAAAAGGACGAGGACCGTCTCAACGGCGAGAATAGCCCAATGGGGCATCAACACATCTCCTATGCTTGGACCGAGGGGTTCTCGGTCCCTCGGTGATCACGCATTTAGGTCATACCAGGTTGCACGCTCCTCTACGCCACGGAGGTCCGCAGTTGCCCTCGAAGCAACTGCGGACTAGCATTCCTTACGTCTTGGCGAACTGCTTTATGGCGATCTCGGTGGCCCAAGGGCCACCTTGATGAAGGCCGACCTCGATCATTCCTCCTGCGGTAGCCGTCCTTGCCCAGTCGCGCTGGAGTTCGCAAAGCAAGCTGATCCAACTAATGGGCTGCCCGCCTGCTTGCTCTATTCGCCGCAGGGCGGCATCGTGGGCTTCGATGGAAGTTCCACCGACCGCGTCCACGACAGGAAAGACCTCATAACCTTCATGAAGGGCATCGAGCGCCGGAAATGCGAGGCAGACTTCGGTCCATAACGCACACATGATCAGCTTCTTACGGCCGGTAGCTTTCACAGCGGCCACAAATTCCACATCTTCCCATGCATTGATGCTTGTACGATCCATGGAAGGGGCGCCCTCCATGGCTTGCTTTAGTAGCGGCACAGTATCCGGGTTAACGCCCGATTCAACTCCAACGCTGGTCAGTACCATCGGAACATGATAAAGTTTGGCGGTCTCGATGACCGCTAAGACGTTCGACATCAGCTTTGCACTGTCCATCGACCGGATGGTGTTCATCTGCGGTGGCTGATAATCGATCACGAGTAGGGCGCAGTTTTCAGGGGTCAGCAGGGAATCGCTGAAAGGATCGCGGCGAAGTTGGCTTGACATTCTCTTGCTCTTTTGTTTGGGGTTCGAAATCAGTGATTCGTGTATCGCGTGCCCGTAGGGCCGTATCCGCTGATGTGCACGAGGACGGGCGTTTCGCCGGTTTGGGCAAAGTGCGAAACGTTTGGGGGCTCGGAGTAAAAACTTCCCGGCGGGAGCGCCTTTAATTCCTTGGCGTCGTACTTGGTTCCGTAGCCAAACGACCAGATGCCGGAGACGACGGTAACGACGCGGTCGTCCGGATGCGTATGCGCTTCGATCCGCGTGTGCGCCGGAACTCGTAGCTCGATTGTGTAGAGCCCGCTTTTCGCGGGGTCGCCCTTCAGCACCCGGGTCTGGATGCCTGCGAGTCCAGAGGTTCCGGCGCCCGCGCCGATGTGCCCTAGTGAAGCGATTTCCGTCGGCGTGAGCCGAATTCGCTGAGAAGCGAGGACCTGAGTCGCTAGGCTTAGTCCAGAGACGGTGGCCAACGAAAGCACCACGAAGGTGGCTCGCATTACCGGTCACCCCGCAGGAACGGGATTAAGTGGGTTTTGATTTGTTCTGGCCGCTCGTCCAGCATCCAGTGGCCGGTGTTCTTCAGAAGAACGGAGCGAAGGTCGCTCGCAACATCGGTCGCTTGCGCCTTGAGAGCGCCGCCCATTCCGTGATCCCCCTCAATCGTCAGTACCGGCATCGGCAATTTGCCCTTGGCGAGGAATACGGCATTCTGTGCGGCGTCGGTTGGGAACGCCTTGAAGTAGCCGAGGGCAGCACGCATGGCGCCTGGCCGGGCATAAATCCGTGCATAAAACTCACGTTCCAATTCCGGAAGCTTTACGTCGTCCGGATTTGCGGAGAAGCTCATCCAAAAGTGATCCAGGAAGATCCGCTCTCGTCCTTTTACGAGCTTAAGGGCGATGGGGCTATTCGGGAAGTGAAAGTGCCATAGGGCTGGATTGTTGAAGACCTTCGGCCAGGTGTCGCCGATGCCTGGGATTGGCGCATCGAGCAACGCTAACTTCTGCACCTCATCGGGGTAAAGAGACGCGTAGGCATAGACCGCCATGAGGCCGATGTCGTGCCCTACCAGCCGTATTCGGTGATATCTCTGCCGCCGAACAAACTCATGAAGCCGCGTAGCGACCGCCTTCATGTCGTAAACGTTTGTTGGCATGAACGAGGAACCGGCGAGCCCCGGAAGGTCCGGGGCGATAACCGTGTACTCCTTCGCCAGTGTCGGCATGATTGGCCGCCACATGCGCTCCGTTTCACCAAACCCGTGAACCAGGACGACCGGCTCGCCTTTGCCGCCCCTAACGTAGTGGACCACCGCTCCGTTACCGACTTGCTGGTCGCCTTCGCGAAATCCTTGGAGGCGGCCCATCGCCGTCGCTAGGAATGCTAATAAGATGCTCACTTCCCGGCCTCTACCGCCTTGGCGGCTTGTTCGATGATCTTCGCGACCGCTTCAGGATTTGAAAGGAACGGCACATGGCTCGACTCAATTTCGGTCGTCTTCGCGTTCATACGTTTCGCAAAGAAACGCTCCAGGTCAGGATGAATCGCCTGATCGCTTTTGGCGACCAGATACCAACTGGGGATCGTCTTCCAGGCTGGCGCGCCCATCGTCGTGCCGAAAATATCACCCTTAATTGGGCCTTGAGCGGCAGCCATGACCGCGGTTTCTGGCGTGGAGAGATCTGCCGCAAACACGTCGTGGAATTTGGCTCGATCGATAGTGAGGAAGCCGGCCGAATCAGGGACCAGCGACGTTCCGAGTGGGGTCGGGTATTTGGTAAGCATAGCCATCGCGGTCTCGCCCTCTTCCAGGCCGAACGCTGCGATGTAGACCAGAGCTTTCACCTTGTCCGTCGCCGCGCCGGAGACGACCATTCCACCGTAGGAGTGTCCGACAAGGACGACTGGCCCAGGCTGACCTTCGATGGCGCGCTTTGTGGTGGCGACATCGTTGGCGTACGACTCCATGGCATCCTGGACCGCCGTCACCGAGTATCCGTCGCGCTGGAGGATCGGGATCACCTTGGTCCAGGCCGATCCGTCTGCGAAGGCGCCGTGGACGAGGACGATGGAAGGCTTGGTGTTTGACATTGGATTGTGAACTCCGTTGAAGCTGTTGGCAACGCTGGAAAGGGTGAGCCCGCCCAGCAAGATTGTTGTTTTGAGATCCATGTTCTCCTTTCATCGCGATTTGAACTTCGCGATGAAAGGAATTGTCCAAGCCGACCGTTATCGGAACCGTTATCCGTTGCGATGAAAAACCGTTGCCTGACCTTTCGAAATAGACTAGCGATTGCTCGCCTTCATGGATACTTAGTTCCATGAAGGCCGAAGAACCCGGTGAGGCGCCTCTAACTGTTCGGCTCTTTGGACCGTTTGAAGCGTGCGTGGGTGGAGAGCCGCTACCACCGGTCCGCTCGCGGAAGATCCTGTGGACCCTTGGGTTGCTGATCTTGCGCAATGGACGCCCGGTGGATCGAGAGTGGCTCGCTCGAACCTTGTGGCCGGAAGCAGATCTCTCTCAGGCGCTGGCAAATCTGCGTCCCGCATTAAGCCAACTGAGAAACGCTTTAGGCGACCAGTCTTACCGGATAGGTGCACCGGACCGTCGTACGCTCCGCCTGGATCTCGATGGCGCGTTCGCAGATGTGGTCGCCTTCGATAAAGCGGTCGCGAGTTCGCGTGCCGCGGATCTCGAGGCCGCCGTCAATCTCTATCGCGGCCCGCTTTTGCCGGGCTGCTCGGAAGACTGGGTGTTTCAAGAACGCGACTCGCGCGAGCGAAAGTGCGTTGAGGTTCTTGTCCGCTTGGGCGAAATCGCTGCCCTCGCGGGAGACTCTAGCTTGGCTGCGGAGCGGTACAGGCAGGCCGCGGTTATTTCACCTCTCACCGATGCTCCACGGCGTGGACTTATGGAAGCACTTGCGAGCAGTGGCGACCGAAACGGCGCCCTGGATGCTTATCGGCAATTCGCCGACGTCCTAAGGGCGGAGATCAATGCCGAGCCCGACGAGGCAACTTCCCGGTTGTACAATCAGCTTCGACGGCAGATACGCGAAGAAGGCCGTGGAGCGGCGCCTCGACATGAACGACCCAAGCTCGCCGGTTCGTTGCCCCACCCCGTGGCCAACTTCGTGGGACGTGAGGAGGAGCGGTCCCAGGTGTCTTCTGAAATCCGTCGCAGTCGCTTAATAACGCTGGTCGGCCCGGGGGGAATCGGCAAGACTCGTCTGGCGGTAGAAACGGCACTCGAGATCGCATCGGAATTTCCTGATGGCGCTTGGCTCGTCGCGCTGGAAGCGCTTTCAAACGATGAGCTTCTTGAGCGCCAGATTGCCTCCGTTTTCGGTCTTCCCGAGGAACCAAACCGATCTCTTTCGAGCATTCTCGCCGACTTTCTCAAGACCAAGCGCCTTTTGATCGTTCTCGACAATTGCGAGCACATACTCCGCACCTGCGCTCGCTTCGCGGAATCTTTGTTGCGCGAGTGTGCGGGAGTGAAAATACTGGCCACGAGCCGAGAATCTCTTGGGCTCTCGGGAGAGCGAATATGGTCCGTCCCCACCTTGCCATTTCCTGATCTGAACCATCTTCCGGACAGCCCAATCACCCGCCGCCGAGTTTTGACCGGCTATGAAAGCGTCGAGCTCTTCGTTGACAGGGCGATGGCAGCCAATCGGGATTTCGTCTTGGATTCTAGCAACGCCACTTCAGTTGCTGAGATTTGCGCGCACTTGGAGGGAATGCCCCTTGCCATCGAACTAGCGGCGGCCCGAACCAAGGCGATGAGGGTCGATGAGATCGCCCGCCGTTTGGGCGACGGGCTTGGCCTGCTGAGCGGCGGCCGCAACCTTCCAGCCAGGCAACGAACCTTGCGGGCGACGCTCGATTGGTCGTATGGACTTCTGACGGTCGATGAGCGCCGGGCCTTGCGGCGGCTCTCGATCTTCGTGGGCGGTTGGACCTTGGCGGTCGCCGAGAGAGTAGTTGCGGGTGGTGAGATAGTTGAAGGAGCGGTACTGGACCTTATTGAGTCGCTCGTCGATAAGTCGCTTGTATGGTTCGACAATTCCCGGGGGCGCTACCGCTTGTCGGAGCCTGTAAGGCAGTACGCCGCGGAGGAACGGGAGGCATCGGACGATTCAGAGCGGGTGATGCGGGCGCACACCGAATGGTGCATCGAATTCGCCGAAGACGCCGACGCACACCTCCGCGGTCGCGATCATCGACTGTGGATGGGTCGGCTTTTCGACGAACGGGACAACCTTCGATCCGCCCTCAATCGGAATATTGGGTCGCCTGAGGGACTTCGGCT
>Ga0105238_10008861_pt1 | contig 10066 bp, 12 predicted proteins | sample KBSC34metaG_FD_81526 | JGI IMG/M metagenome (GOLD analysis project Ga0105238, IMG submission 81526) | Corn rhizosphere microbial communities from Kellogg Biological Station, Michigan, USA - KBS C3-4 metaG | ecosystem: Host-associated > Plants > Roots > Rhizosphere > Soil | place: Michigan, USA...
GGACGCAAGATATATATCCCCAGCTTCTTCGCCGCCGCGGCGACGAATGCGCTGCAATGCGTATGCTTGCCCGGAGTCTTCTCCGGTTTACCGTCCGGCTCGCCGCTTTCCCAGTGCACGTGCTGTCCAGCCGGCCAGTGCTGCTCGACGTTCAGCGCATCGATGGTCGCGATGGTGCGCCGTGCCTCGGGGCTGATCTCGGCGGCAAAACAGGATGAGCCCAACGCAAGGCAAAGCCCCAATGCGATCGTGGCAAAAGTCTTTTTCACGCGGTAGTTCTTCCTGTCCTCCGGAGAGGGTAAAGCCGATTCGCGAGCAAACATGATGACGTACCTTTCCTCGATCAACAAAAATGTGAGGCGGGGCCTTTGGAACCTACGACTCTGAGCTTACTCTGCGCACTGACGCCAAGATTGCCGAGACCGCCGTACCGATGATGAGCAGCCACAACGCCCAGGTCGACAGCGCGGGAGCGCCGACGGGCGCCGCCGAGACAGGATCAGCAACGAAGTTGACAGCAATCGCGCAGTCGCCAGTAATCGGTGACGTAGTGTATACATTTCCACTCAAGGACCCGCCGCAGCCGCTCACCCCGCCCAGCCTGTAAGCGGTTGCGGCAGCGATTGTCACGCTGGCGGCTGCGCCGTTATCGACAGTCTGAGTCTGTGGCAAGACGCTGCCGCCGCTGCCCGACACGGCGGCGCCGACCGTCCAGGTCTTGATCGTCGCTGTGCAGCTCGCGTTGCCGCCGCCGTTGCTGCCATTGCAGGTCCATGACCAAGGATGTCCATTGCCGGCAACGGCACCTGCGCTGCCTGCGCTACATAGATTGACCGGCGCGGTCAGCAGCGTCTGCCCGTTGTCGCCGCCGCAAACCCCGCTGACCGCCGCAGGGCCACCCTGATATTCGAATGCGCCGATATCGGCATGCGTATTGACGAATCGCGGATAACCATTGCCGCGCTGATCGTTGGCGAACAACTGGGCGCTAGGGCTGGTGATTCCGCCTGCATCGATCAAGCACGATCCAGGAAGCAGGGCCTGTGTCTGCGTGCCCCCGCCGTTATTCGCCAGCCCCCCGAGATTGAGGCTGGCACAAGAAGCAATGCGCACGCCGGCATCCAAGTCGTTTAGGCCAACCGTACTCAAAGTGCCGATATAGTTGTACGTACCGGTGATGGGGCGCGAAGCCGATGTTTGTAGATCGTTCGTCGTTGGAGGCGAGCCGTTGCCAACGATGACACTATCGTCGAATTCGGCGATGGAGTTGTTGAGCGTGGCCACCTCCAGTCGGATTCCCGCGTCGGTGTTGGCGGAAATCGTGACGAAGTAAGCGGCAATCGAGCCTGTATCGATACCGCTTCCTGTGTTGTAGCTAATCGTTGAGTTGTCGATCGTGACCGCGCCGTCTTGAGCATAAATGCCGCCACCATTGTTTGCGGTATTGCGGCTGATGGTTGAGCTGCTGATTGTCATCGGCACATCGCCGGTGATACCGCCGCCGCTACTGGCCGAATTGTTGGTCACCGACGAGCTCGTCATCGCCAGCGATGTGAAGGCGTAGATGCCGCCGCCATTGGTTGCGATATTGCCGCCGATCACGCTGTCGTGGACGGTGAGGATGTCCGCGGCCACCCCGCCGCCGCTACCGCCTGCATTGTTGCCGTTGAAGATTGTCAGCCCGGACAGGGTGAGCTTGACCTTCACGGTGGGCGCCGTCCCGCAGTTGTAAAGGGACGCGCCGATGATGCCGAAATTTGGCGTGCTCGGTGCAGAACTGCGTTGGATACTAACTTTGGGAATGCCGCTGCCGGCAATCGCGCCGCCGTCGATGGCAAGATCCTCGCTGACGGCGAGGCCGAACGTGCAGCTTGGGTTGGCGCTGCTCATTGCCGAGGCGAGAGAGACGGAAGTAATGCCTGCCGCGAACACGATCGTATCCAGCCCCGCAGCGCCGGCCGCGCAACCGTTCACCGCCGCATTGGTATTGGCCGCAGCGACAGCATCCTGCAGGGTGCAGGCGCCGGCAAAGCTGCCGGAGCGGCCATCGTCGACAGTTATCATATTCGCGTGTGAGGTCGCACAAATAGATATAAGCCACAACAAAATCCATCTTGTCGCTGCTTTGCCGTCGAGCCGCTTCGGCGGGAGTATGCAGTGTACGCAACGGAGCCATCCGTTCATGTCGGGCCTCTAGCGTGTAGTTGATTGGCAAAGGCAATCCCCGACGCATACGAAGGGTATGCATCTGTTGCTTTGCCGCGCTAGGAACGACAAATGCGATCGAAAGTGGACAAGGATGCGTGAATGTTGACCCGACGTGGGGATCTTGGCCTGATGGAGTCATCCGCCATCGGCCGTTTGTCGCCGACAAATGGGCGGGGTGATTCGGGAGACTTATGGCCCGTAGGGAAGGGTAGAACTAACCCGATGCGCACACCGGCGAACGGCAGCTTCAAGGTCGCTACGATCTCATGGCGATAACAGAACGCTAACCCCCATTAGGTTTTCGGCTCCATGGATGCCTTGGTAGGTCGTGAAGCAATACGTCGGTCCGGCGTTGATGCTTGCAGACAATAACCCGAAAGCGCGACTGTTTTTGTACAGCGGGCCGCCGCTGTCGCCGTCGGCCGCACCGCAGACGTCAAGTTCACCCATATTACGCAACTGGTAATTCACACCGTTGTAAGACTCCGTCTCGTCCGCGCCAAGATTGGAAACCTCGCCACATTCCGTACCGGTGGTTCTGCCCGTTCTGCACAGGATTTGTCCGAGTGAACTGAAGGCGGTCGCGCGAATTGCGTAATTCGGGTCGTAGGCCGTCTGTGCCGATCCCTTCACGACCACCGCCGGGATTGGCAGGGGCGTAGCCCAAGAGCGCCACAGGTCGATGCTCACGATGCCCGCATCGGCTCCAGGCCCTCCGGCAAAAGTGTAAAAGGCGGTATTGCCAAACAGACTCTCGTTGCCCGATTCATCCCTGGCATTCCATTTCGTGTCACCTGAAGCGAAAATGCAATGCCCTGCCGTTATCGCCCAATATTGTTGGAAGATAAACCGGTCACGCGCGATGAATGCGATGGTGCAACGGAAACCATTACTGCTGTGCATCTCACGTCCGCCGCGTAGCGGGGGATTGCAATATGTGACGTTGCAGGAGACGGGCACGCTCGCCAGAGTTGGCACTTCAACGCGGCGGAGATATACCCAGGGTATCGTGCTCAGAGGCTTCAGACGCGCTTCCTCGTTTGGAGGTAACGCCGCGATCGCCGTCACTACGACCTTGTTCAAACGCGTGTTGTAACTCGTGAGCGCGTGTGCCGATCCAATCAGTTCGCCAATTTCATCGCGGACGGCATGCTGTTTTTTCTCCAAATCTGACACGCCGAATTGCACCGGAACGAGATCCGTTTCCGCGCTCAATCCGTAGTGCTCCACCAGGCTGCGAACCTCGTCTGCATGCGTCTCCGCGCCGCGAGTCATGCCGATCTTCAAACGACCGCGATCGGCATGGTCGTACCAGATTCCTGCGTAGTGGTTGTCGAGCACTCGTACGAGGTCGTTCTCGATACCGGCCGCTCGATCCTGAATCGTGATCCTGCGCAGAGCCTCTTCCGGTTCCGTTCGGTACTTGTTGGCGTAGTAGGCAACCGCAAGTTGTTGTAACCCGGGACTTTCTCCGGGAGAAACATCTTGTGCGCAGGCGCTGCGGCCAGCTATGCCCGCCAGCGCCATCACGATTCCAGCGACCAATTTCTTGTGTGTCAGTTCCATCGCGCACCTCCTCTCTGGTTAGGGACGCAAGCACCTCATTCTCCACAGACGTAGCTCGACGCTGAGAACGATCATCCGGTTCCGTTTATTGATGCGGAAAGATCTTCACCGTCCGAAAACGACCCGAAGCAAACGCCCAGTAGCCTTGCGGACATGGCCGTAGGTGCCTTACCCGTAGGAAATAGAAGCGATCTTCGCTGCTTCGTCGAGGCCGATGGAGAACTTGAGCTGGCTACCGGGTCCGAATTCGATCAGATAGTCGTGCCAGTGAAGATTGCTTTCCGAGCGCGCGCCTCTGTAAATGAAGCGCGTGGGCGATCCAAACGGGGAAAACCGGTCAGCGAGACGTCCTGCTAGCCCATTTTTCATCTTCGCGGCGAGCTTGCCCGCTAGCATGGAATATTCCCCGCCGCCTTGCTGAAGCTCGTTGAAGAGCGCTTTGGCCTGATTGGAGATTTCCTGATTTTCGCCGGATGCGGCCGTTCGCGCTGCGGCAGCGATCTCGGGGAAGAGATCATCGAAAATCGCATTCGTGATGATTTCCCCCGGCTCGGGATCGGTGCTGACGTTGGTGAAGGCGATAATGCGCACGTTCTGTTTTGGGAAGAACTCATTCGCCGTCGTGAAGCCGAACGAGCCGCCGGTATGGCCGATGCGCGGCTGGTCTCGAACAGAATCGACAAACAGCCCGAGGCCATAATCACTCGTCCCTTCCGAAAGGTGCGCCGGCGTCGTCATTTCCTCATAGCTTTTTTTGCTGACGATTTTCCCTTGTGCGAGCGCATAGCTCCAATTCACCAGATCGTCCACCGTTGACACCAGATTTCCCGCCGACCAGCCGAAACTATCGTGAATCGTTGGCGCGCGCTGAAGGGCTCCCTGCTTGATTCGGTAACCAACCGCCATGTTGCCTAGCCGTGATTCATCGGCAACAGTGAACGTTCGTTTCATTTTGGCGCGGTTAAGCAGATGCGTGCGGACGTAATCGTGGTAGCTCTGATGCGAAACGACCTCGATAACGCGACCCAGAAGTATGTAGCCGGTGTTGTTGTAGGTCATCTTGCTGCCGGGGGTGAACGCAAGCGGCTTCCCCGCGATGCGTGCCATCAATTGCGCAGACGTGGCTGGCCGAGTCGCCTCTTGCTCGATATCAGGTCCATCGAGATACTCCGGCAACCCGCTCGTGTGCGAAAGTAATTGTCGCAACGTCACTTCATCGGCGTGCGGCGCATCCGGCAAATATTTCGCTAACTTGTCGTCCAGGGCGAGCTTGCCGCCGTCCCGCAGCTGCAGGATTGCGGCCGCGGTGAACTGTTTGGTGATCGAGCCGATTTCATAAAGCGAACCGACGTCGGCAGCAAGCCGGCGCTCGCTATCGCGAAATCCATAGGCCCTGCGAAATACGAAACGATCGTTCCGGACGATGGCAACTACCGCACTGGGAACCTTGGCGCGATCGAGTATTGCTGCGACGTCTGCATCTATTCGTTTGATCTGATCCGAATCGAGAGAGTTGGCAAAAACAGGAGCCGGCACGAAAGCAAGCAACAACGTGGCAAGGATGAAAGAGCGAAACACAGGCAGCCTCTCAAGGGGACAGTAACGATCGTTGGCAGCAAGTAGCGTACCAAGTGCGATTCGCCTGATGTCGTATGAGTTCTATGCACGAACGCCGGCCGCGGAGTGTCCGCGGACGCAGGTTGCGGACATCGCGGACGATCACGCTGCTTACCGCGCTTGGCACTGGCATATGTCCGCTCTTGGCGGAAGTCAGTCGTCTGGAAGCGACCCGAAGCTGTCGCTAGGGAAGGTCAGCTATAGGGGATTGAAAGCTTGCACACAGTTAGACGGCAATTCGTTCTGCCTTAAGATCGTCGTAGCTCTTGTCGAGAATGATCTGCCCATCCTCTGGAATGCCTTTCCCCCAAACGGATTTACCGAAGGAAGGCGCTATGACCTCAGGCTCCAGCACTAAGCCGTTGCACCGAATCCCCACGACGTAACCCGCCTCCTTGTGGCGGAGCACTTCGAACTCCTCGCAAGGAAAAAGCCGTGGCTGATTGACTTCTGGGTCATTCGAGATCGGCTCGTAGTCATAGAGGTACTGCCCGCTGAGGAACAGAACGCCGCCACCGGCTAGTTCGAGATAGTAGTGAAGCCCCTCGTCCTCGAATTCTTGTACGCCGAAAGCGCGCGCAGCTCGGAACTTCCGTCGTTCAACTAGCCCCTCAGCCTCCAGTTTGGCGATTCTCTCTGCCTTGCTCTGCCGGCTGAAGCTTGGCCGCGACCACTTGGGATTGAAAATGTACATGGCGATCCCAATCGCCACGAACATTGCGCTCGCGGGGGCGAACTTCGCCCACCAAGGCCATGGACCATTGCCGTAGCTTGCGCCAATGATAGCCACTGTGCCAAGCATTGTTGCGAAGACGACTAGGCCTGCTAAGAGGACACGCATATGCTGTCTAATGCTTAACTAAGCAGCTGCCGCCGCGAGAACTACCAGTCTACGTGAGCACAGCAGCTGTCGCATAGCGACCCAATGCGGACTTAGGCAAATGGCGCTATCTGGCCTCTGCAAGCATGGTAGGCAAATTGTCCAAGGGGCTTCTGACACCTAGCGCCCAATTCCCAGCGTTCCTCCATATAGGTGATGTCGACGACGCGCACCGCTTCGCGGATCGACCGATTCGTGATCGGCCGGGAATACCCAGAGCCAGGCCCAGCTTCACTCGCGCGGGGATATTTGTGGTGTACGGCAAGAGGCGTCTCCACACCGGGCCGACCTAGTTGCCGATCTGGGTATACTCCAACTGGCGACGGAGTGGTCCCTCCAACGTGGACGGCAATATACGTCTTGTTCCACATGACGGTAGAGCCGTTCCGTATTGAGGCTGTAGTGATGGTGGCGAAGCCTCTCACGCACCTGATCAAGCAGGCGCGTAGCTCGCAACGGCGGCGGTGGCGTTGCCGGGCGCGCATGACGTTGGACGAGCAACATACGACTGCGACACAACAGTCTCGTAACAGACTGAGATGCAATTTTTAAGGTATTGATGTTCAGGGAAACTTGCGTTATCTAGATTTTTGTCTGGTTGTCCGGTTAACTACAAAAATCTTGTTAAAACAAGTTAGGCCTTGCATGCCTCAGAACTTGAAGTTCCCACTTCTATACATCCTTGAAGGTCTATTGGCTCCGCTGCCGGTGAGTGGTTTTTTTGTTTCCGTCTCATTCCTCGTCGCCAAACCTGTAAAGAGTCTTGACTTACATGGTAAAGCGCTGCCGACTGGCTGGGAGGCCACCGTCCCAAATCATGGCGGCTACTACGAGTGGGTTCTAGTTGCCAACCATCCCATCTTATTTGCTGCTGGCCTCGCTCTCCTGCTGGCGCCTGGCGCTGCGCTCTATCAAATTCGCAAAGCACAGGTACTCCAACGCGAACAGGCCACGATGTCTTCTACCGCGCACTCAATCGCTCGTGTATTTCCAATGGCTACATTTGCGCTCGCTGCCTATTGGTTCGTCTTTCACGTTGCGGCAATAATCAAACCGGCCTAACTATTCGCTCAAGCGGACCAGATAGTTCCTACGGTTTAGTGGACACCCTGAACTAACTATTCAGGAGTCCTACGATGGCATCACCCGGTCCCAGAACGACGTATCGGTACAGCAAGGAATTCAAGGCAACAGCGGTGCGCTTGAGTCAGTTGTCTGGCGTGTCGGTCAAGGACGTTGCGGCCTCGCTTTACATTCATCCCTTCATGCTGTCTCTTTGGCGTATAGCGCTCGCCAAAGCACTTTCTTACTCGAAGCCATTCGCGGCGTACAAACGCTTAAGCTCCCCGGTTCAAAACAGCATATTGAGCATCATCGCAGCTATGACTGTTTGAGTTTTGTCGGCCGAATTGAGCATCTGAAAGGTATCGGCTCTTTCCGCTAACTTAGTAGCGGCGCAAAAACAACTGTCAGAACTGACAGTTGTCACACGTCGAGGAGCATGCCAACACTCTTGTCCCGTTGGTGCATAGCCGGGCGCGGCGGAACTGTGGATTTGCCGTAGCCATTGCCGATTGACCTGACGCCGAGGCTCCATTTTTTTCTATCTCCAAGACTCTAGTGTTGGCAGCAAAAACAAGGAGGCACGATGGCGACGTATCCGCAGAACTACTACATGATCTCAAACCGGACGTACTACTCGTCCACCGGGACGTTCGGAACAACCGTGGCACTGGGCGGTGCGCTCACGTTCCTCCAGGCGCCAGCCGCATCGCCAACCACGTTTACGGTCGTGTCACAAAGCGCGTGGCTCGACGCGGTGCAGCAAGATCTACGCGTCAATGGCTCCGGCGCGACGGCGGCCTGCAACATCTTCTTCCACGGCTACGGCGTGACCTACGACGGGGCGGTGAAGGATTTCCCGGAGTACTTCAACAATCTCCAGAACACGCCGTCGGGCGCCGGCTACAGCGGTGTGCAGATCGGGTTCGACTGGCCGTCGGACGATGATGCAGGCGGCACGATGGGCCACGGAGGCCCGCAGCAACAGGCGTTCCAGAACGCCAAGGCCAATGCGCGCGCGACCGGCAGCGAATCCTTCCCGCTGCTCTATCCGGTGTTGCAATCGATCGTCGCGACGACCGGCGTCCAAGGCGTGTCGCTGACGGCGATCTGTCATTCGATGGGCAACTATTTGATGTATTGCGGCGCCGGCGCATTCGCGCAGTCATCGCCGCTGTTCAACGAGATCATCTGCGCCGCTGCGATGCTGAACTTCCAGAGCTTCAACAGTTCCCAGTCCCCCACGTATTCTGCCGACATCGTCGCCGCCGCGAAACAAGTCACGGTCTACTACTCTCGCCATGATGACGTGCTGCCGTTTGCGGAGCAGCCTGGCTATGACGGCTACAAGGAGCTAGGGATCTATGGGCCGACGTACGGCACCACGTTGCTTGCCGGCGTGGTCGGCGTGGATTGCTCCGAGGTCGTCAACCAGGCAAATACCAACATCTACGAGCAGGGCTGGTCGCCGAAGTTGATTCACACGTCGTACTTCTTCATTCCGGAAGTACTGGAGGATATCTCCTACACGCTCGCCGGCGGGCAGGGCGGCAACGGGGATCGCCAGCCGATCGCCGGATCGAACGGCGCCGGCTTCACAATGGTGCCGACGTAGGCGCAGGTCAAGCTCAAAGCCAAAGCGCAGGCAGAATCCTTGCGACAGGGTATGCGTGCAAATGAAAGTTTGCGACAGAGTTAGCGCCCTGGCGTGAGATCGGTTGGGAGCCATGATTGGGGGCCGCGAAGGGCAGCTGTCGACTGCGGATTCAACCGATCGAAGCAACAGATTGGCGATATCGCGGATCGCAGAAGTAGACCTGGATGTCCGTTGCCAATGTGAAGCGACGGTGTGCCGCCATTTCCTTCCCTCGGTCCCAAGTCAACGATCGATATAACTCCTTCGGCAAACACCGCGCATTCCTGATCAGCGCGTTGACGACTGTTTCGGTATCCTCGGTACGGCCCGGTCCTCTACTACGGCTGGACGCTCGCTGATGGATATCGTTCCAATGATCCGACCGTGGTCGTCGGTCTTCTGCGTATGGTGACGGGAGCGACGCATGGCACGAGTACGACGCAAGTGCGCAAGAAGCTCTTTCTTCAGAGCACCGCGGAACTGGATGTAAACCGTGCGATAGATCGTCTCGTGTGACACCTGACAACTCGTGTCGTTTGGATAGGCGCGTTTGAGCCAACCAGCAATCTGCTCCGGTGACCATTGTCGCTGCAGTTTGCTTACAACCCGATGCTTTGATTCCCGACTGTTCCGAATGCTGTACGCTGTGCTCAGCGCGCGGCCGCCACCGAGGACATGCCGGGAAGCGCTTAGTTCTTTGGAATGCGCAAAAGTCACCACTCGAAAAGGACAACATATGCGCGTTTCCGATGCGCGCGGGTTTGGCCGTCTGATCGTCGACGCAACGCTCGGTTTGACGAGCCTTGTCGAAATCATGCACCACAACATCCTGCGCATGCCCGGTGTTCTAGGCAAATCCACGCAACGGCCGACTCGAGGAATCACAGGGTTCGTGTACCAGTCGATTCGTGGAGTCACGCGATTGGTTGGCGGTGGCATCGATCAACTGCTCGGCCAGCTCGCACCGTTGCTAGACAACGGCGATTCGTCGAACGAACGCGAAGCCGCACTATCGGCGTTGAATGGCGTGCTGGGTGATCACTTGGCCGCCGGCGCGAATCCACTCGCGATTTCAATGCAGTTGCGGCGTGCCGGGA
>Ga0105238_10008862_pt1 | contig 10066 bp, 12 predicted proteins | sample KBSC34metaG_FD_81526 | JGI IMG/M metagenome (GOLD analysis project Ga0105238, IMG submission 81526) | Corn rhizosphere microbial communities from Kellogg Biological Station, Michigan, USA - KBS C3-4 metaG | ecosystem: Host-associated > Plants > Roots > Rhizosphere > Soil | place: Michigan, USA...
GCTGCTCGTCAACCTGGCGAAGGACCTCGCCGCCAAGGGCGAGATCATGATCTCGAAGAACCGCGGCGACGAAGAGCTGGTCTACTGAGGACATATGGGCGCACCGGTCAAATTCCTGTTCGAGGACGACTTCGCCGGCGGCGGCGCGCCGGCAAAACCGGTCGTGCCGCTGGCGCAGCACGAGGCGCAGCTCGCGCAAGTGCAGACGGAGGCCTACCGCAACGGCCTCAGCGCCGCGGAGGCCCAGATCGCAGGCCGCACCGCCGCGGCTTGCGACCGGATCGCGCAGGGAATCATGGCGCTGGCGCAAGGCCTGCGTGCCATCGAGGCGCGGCTCGAGGCTGAATCCGTCGAGGTCGCGGTCGCGGTCGCACGCAAGCTCGCGCCGGAGACGATCGCGGCCGAGCCGTTCGCCGAGATCGCCGCACTCGCGGCAGGCTGCTTCCGTCAATTGGTCGCCGCGCCGCATGTCGTGGTGCGCATCGCCGAGCCGGTCTACGAGCAGGCGCATGCCCGCCTCGAGGAGATCGCGCGCCTGCAGGGCTTCGACGGCCGCCTCGTCGTTCTGGCCGAGCCCGGCATGGCGCTCGGCGACTGCCGCATCGAATGGGCGGACGGCGGCGTCGCGCGCGATCGCGGCAAGACCGAGGCCGCGATCTGCGAAGCGGTCGCGCGCTATGTCGCCGCCCGCCGCGGCGGCGCCCAATGAGAATTCCTGATGAGTATTCCTGGAGGCCTGAGCGATGAGTGACGAACCCAAAGTACCGCTCCCGGAGCTCGACAACACCCCGGACGTCGTGCCGCATGCCGGCCCGGCCGCCGCATCCGATCCCGACGACAGCTCGCGCAGTGCGGCCGATCTGGAGGCCGTCTTCGACGTTCCGGTGCAGGTGTCGGCGGTGCTCGGCCGCGCCCGGATGGACGTCGGCGAGTTGCTCAAGCTCGGACCGGGCGCGGTGCTCGAGCTCGACCGCAAGGTCGGCGAGGCGATCGACATCTACATCAACAATCGGCTCGTCGCGCGCGGCGAAGTCGTGCTGGTCGAGGAAAAGCTCGGCGTGACGATGACGGAAATCATCAAGGCGGAACGGAGTTAGTGAGTAGCGAATAGTGAGTAGTGAATAGTGGAAGACACGATTCACAACTCGCTACTCACAATTCACAACTCACTTTTCGCGCTGCAGAGACTACGAAGAAGGACTAGAGACAAATGCGCCTCCTGATCGTCGGCACGCTGCAAGGGCAGCTCACCGTCGCCACCAAGATCGCGATGAACAAGGGCGCGACCGTCACGCATGCGGACGGCGCCGAGATGGCGCTGCGCGTGCTGCGCTCCGGCCGCAGCGCCGACCTGCTCATGGTGGAGGTCGCGGTCGACATCCGCGACCTGGTGACCCGGCTCGAGGCCGAGCACATCTCGGTGCCGATCGTCGCGTGCGGGACCGGCACCGACGCGCGCGCCGCGGTGGCGGCGATCCATGCGGGGGCCAAGGAATACATCCCGCTGCCGCCCGATCCCGAGCTGATCGCGGCCGTGCTCGCCGCGGTCGCGGACGACCATCGCGACTTCATCTATCGCGACGAGGCGATGGCGCATGTGGTGCGCCTTGCCCAGCAGGTCGCGCCGAGCGATGCCTCGGTCATGATCACCGGCGAATCCGGCACCGGAAAGGAAGTGCTGGCGCGCTTCGTGCATTCGAGGTCGAACCGCGCCCGGGCGCCGTTCATCTCGATCAACTGCGCCGCGATTCCCGAGCACCTGCTCGAGTCCGAGCTGTTCGGCCACGAGAAGGGCTCGTTCACCGGCGCGATCGCGCGCCGCATCGGCAAGTTCGAGGAAGCGACCGGCGGCACGCTGCTGCTCGACGAAATCTCCGAAATGGACGTGCGGCTGCAGTCGAAGCTGTTGCGCGCCATCCAGGAGCGCGTCATCGACCGCGTCGGCGGCGCCAAGCCGGTGCCGGTCGACATCCGCATCATCGCGACCTCGAACCGCAACCTCGCCGAGTCGGTCAAGGCCGGCACATTCCGCGAGGATCTGCTCTACCGCCTCAATGTCGTGAACCTGAAGATTCCGCCGCTGCGCGACCGGCCGGCCGACGTGCTCGAGCTCGCCGACCATTTCGTCAAGCTCTACGCCAGGGCGAACGGCGTGGTGCGCGTGCTCTCGACCGAGGCGCGCGCGCGGCTGATCGCCAACCGCTGGCCCGGCAACGTGCGCGAGCTCGAGAACGCGATGCATCGCGCCGTGCTGATCGCGCCGGCTGAGTCGATCGGCCCGGAGTCGATCATCTCGCCGGACGGCACGCAGCTCGATGCGCAGCGCGCCGCCCCCGCGGTCGCGCACGCGACGCTCGCCGCCGAGACCGTGACGCGCGCGCTGGTCGGCCGCACCGTCGCCGACGTCGAGCGCGACCTCATCCTCGAGACGCTCAAGCACTGCCTCGGCAATCGCACGCATGCGGCCAACATCCTCGGTATCTCGATCCGCACGCTGCGCAACAAGCTCAACGAGTATGCCGGCGACGGTGTCACGATCCCGCCGCCGCCGAACGGCATGGGCGAGTTCGCGCGCGGCGCCGCATAGTGCGTGACCCCGAAAAGTGGATGCCGGTTTTCGGATGAGGTCACGCACCAACCAAAGACAGTTGGTCATCACGCGTTCGCCGCGCGAGCGCCACGGTGCCGCCGCCGTCGTGAATTGATCTCGACGGCAGGGCGAATCACCCAGTTCCTTCGCTCTCAGAGTGGTGGTGCTTGCCGGCTCGCGCCGTTCGCAATTCGTGTCGCGCGTATTCGCGACGCGGCGCGGGCGCCGCTGGCGGAGCATTTGGGCGGGCGGTTTCTTCACCGCACGGGCAACGCTTTAACTCTCTGTTAACCATGATCCGCGCATAGCGTCTGCGGGGACTGGGAGTTTGTGAGGTCGGTTGTGTCCGGCGTTGCTGCTCATGCCCAGCGCTCCATGCGCTTTCGTGGCCGCTCCTACATGGCGTTCGTGCTGACGCCGGAGCCGCCGATCGCCGATTGGCTGTCCGAGCTCGACGCCTGGATCCAGGGCTCCGCCGGCTATTTCGTCGGCCGGCCGGTCGTCGTCAATTTGTCGAGCGCCGCGCTCAGCCACAATGGTATCGCGCACCTGCTCTCGGAGCTTGCCGCGCGCGAGATCCGCATCATGGGGCTGGAGGGCGTCGAGGCTGACGGCCTGCCGCCCGGATTGCCGCCGCTGCTGAAAGGCGGCCGCGCCGTCTCCAATCTCGAGCCGGTCGCCGCGTCGGAGCCCAAGTCGCAGACCAGGGGCGAAGCCGAGCCTGCTCCGGCCACGCCGAAGGAGCCGCCCTCCCTGCTGCTCGACGCACCGGTCCGCTCCGGCCAGCTCGTGTTCTTCCCCGAAGGCGACATCACGGTGATCGGATCGATTTCGTCGGGCGCCGAGGTGGTCGCCGGCGGCTCGATCCATGTCTACGGCGCGCTGCGCGGCCGCGCGCTTGCCGGCACCAGCGGCAACGCGCGCGCCCGCATCTTCTGCAGCCGCATCGAGGCTGAGCTGCTCGCCATCGACGGCTACTACCGCACCGCCGACGAGCTTGATCCCGCGCTGCTCGGCAAACGCGCGCAGGCGTGGCTCGACGGCGACGGACTGAAGATCGCAGCGCTGGATTGAAACGGGACCAGGAGGAGTGATGATGGCGAAGGTTATCGTGGTGACGTCGGGCAAGGGCGGGGTCGGCAAGACCACGTCCACGGCGGCGATCGGCGCAGCGCTGGCGCAGGGCGGGCAGAGCGTTGCGGTCGTCGACTTCGACGTCGGCTTACGCAACCTCGACCTCGTGATGGGCGCCGAGCGCCGCGTCGTCTACGACCTGATCAACGTGGTCCAGGGCGCGGTCAAGCTGCAGCAGGCGCTGATCCGCGACAAGCGCGTGGAGACGCTCTACCTGCTGCCTGCCTCGCAGACGCGCGACAAGGATGCGCTGACCGAGGACGGGGTCGCGCGCGTGATCGCCGAGCTGCGCACCAAGTTCGACTGGGTGATCTGCGACAGCCCGGCCGGCATCGAGCGCGGCGCGACGCTTGCGATGCGCCACGCCGACGCGGCGATCATCGTGACCAATCCGGAAGTCTCCTCGGTGCGCGATTCCGACCGCATCATCGGGCTGCTCGATGCCAAGACCGAGAAGGCCGAGAAAGGCGAGCGCATCGACAAGCACCTGCTGATCGCGCGCTACGACGTGGCGCGCGCCGCGCGTGGCGAGATGCTCAACATCGACGACGTGCTCGAGATCCTGTCGATCCCGCTGCTCGGGATCATTCCGGAAAGCGAGGAGGTGCTGCGCGCCTCGAACCTCGGCTCGCCGGTCACGATCAGCAGCACGGCGAGCGCGGCGGCGCGCGCCTACCAGGCGGCGGCGCGGCGCCTGTGCGGCGAGGAGATCGCGATGACGATCCCGACCGACCGCAAGAGCCTGCTCGATCGCCTGCTCGGACGGAGAGCCGCATGACCCTGTTCGGTTTCGTCCGCCGCGGCGTCTCGGCACCGGTCGCGCGCGAGCGGCTGCAGATCCTGCTCGAGTACGAGCGGCGCGTGATCAGCCAGTCGGACCTGGTCACGGTGCTGCGCCACGAGATCCTCGCCGTGATCGGCCGTCATGTCACGGTCGATCCCGACAAGGTGCAGGTGAAGATCGACCGCGGATCCAAGGTCTCGGTGCTCGCGGTCGACGTCGAGTTCCCGAACGCGTTCGGGCGCGCGGGCGCCCAATGCTGATGCTCTGTCATGTCTGGTGGGTACAGTCATGCATAAGCGTACGCACGATCATTCCGGTACCGAAATTTCGATCTGGGTCGGCCACACTGTCGCGGATATCGAGCGCGAACTGATCCTCGAAACGCTCCGGCATTGTCACGGCAACCGCACGCATGCGGCCAACATTCTCGGGATTTCGATCCGGACGATACGCAACAAGCTGCACGAGTACGCCGAGGGCGGGGTCGAGATTCCCCCGCCCCACGGCGACGAGCTGGCCGAATAGCCAGCGCGCGTCAGCGCCAGAACGGCTTCTCGCACTCGCGCACGGCCTCGACGCGGGTGACGCCGATGTCGCGCAGCATGCGCTCGTCGAGCCCGGCGAGCGCACGGCGCTGGCGGATGCGCTCGATCCATTCGGCGATGAGGCTCACCCCCGTGGCGATCGGCGGAATCGGATGGTACTCGGCGCCCCGGACCGGGCGCCAGCGCGCATAAGGCTGCGGCGGCAGCAGCAGGTCGAATGTCGGCATGTGTCGCTCCTCTTGAATGATGAGCCGACACTGCCTCCTCGGGCGGAAACACGCTTCGACCGGCGCCGAATTCGGCCCCCGGACAGTTCGGGCTGCGCCGAACCGTTGCGGCGTGCCTGAGCGCCGGGCAGGCGCTATATTGTGTCCCATGAGCGAAGTCCTCGACATGGCGGCGGTTGCGGCGCTGGTGGGCGATCCGGCGCGGGCCAACATCCTGTGCGCGCTGCTCGACGGGCGCGCGCTGACGGCGAGCGAGCTCGCCTATGCGGCGCACGTCACGCCGCAGACCGCGAGCGGGCATCTCGGCAAGCTGAGCGCCGCAAACCTGATCTCTCTCGCGCAACAGGGCCGCCACCGCTATTTCCGGCTGTCCGGACCGCATGTCGCGCAGATGCTGGAAAGCATCTCGGCAGTTGCCACCATCTCGCCGCCGCGGCTGCGGCCCATTCGCATTGACGACACGATGCGCAAGGCGCGCATGTGCTACGACCATATCGCCGGCGAGCTCGGCGTCGCGCTCGCCGACGCGCTGCAGGAGCATCGCCATATCGAGCTCGGCGACGATGGCGGCGTCGTCACCGAGTCGGGCGAGGTCTTCTTCCACAAACTGGGGATCGACCTGACCGCCGCGCGCGGCAGCCGCCGTGCGTTCTGCCGTCCCTGCGTCGACTGGAGCGAGCGGCGCGCGCATCTCGCAGGCGCGGTCGGCGCCGCGATCGCGAACCGGCTTTTCGCGCTGCGCTGGATCTCGCGCAAGCGCGACGGCCGCGCGCTGACCATCACGCCGATCGGCTGGGGCAAGATCGGCGAGGCCTTCGGCTGCTCGCTGCACGACCACGCGCCGGTGCCGAAGCTGCGGCTGGTGGCGGGGGGCTAGGCCTTGACTGCTGTAGCGCGCATGAGCCTGAAGCGCGTTTACGCGCGTCTTCGACGCGCTATGGCGATATGCGGGGACGGCCCTCAAGCCCCGGATATCGCTTCGCTCATCCGGGCTACCGGCTTCAGCCTTTCAGTGCCCGCATGACGTCATCGGTGATCTCGTCCGGGGTTTCCTCGACGGTCACGGTGATCGGTTTCTCTTCCGCCCCCGGCTCCTCCAGGTCGTCAAACTGGCTCTTCAGTAATTCCGGCGGCATGAAGTGCCCCTTGCGCGCCTTCAGCCGCGCCGCGATCAGCGCGTAGTCGCCCTTGAGGTAAACGAGGCGCGCGTCCGGCGACTGCTTCGCCGTCACGATGTCCCGATAGGCGCGTTTCAAGGCCGAGCAGGTGACGACGCCAGTCGTGCCGGCCTTGCGATGCTCCTCGATCCAGTCCGCGATCGCCTGCAGCCACGGCCAGCGGTCGTCGTCGGTCAGCGGCTCGCCGCGGCTCATCTTCTCGATATTGGCCTTGGGGTGGAAACTGTCCGCGTCGCGGAACGGGCACTGAAGACGCGCTGCGACCAGCTTGCCGACCGTCGTCTTGCCGACGCCCGATACGCCCATCACCACGACGGCGCAAACGCCCGGAACCGCCTGCGCCACCACTTCGGTTGGCATCACTTCAGTCGGCATCACTTGGGCTCCTGATGCCCGCCGAAGCCCTTGCGCATGGCCGACAGGATCTTCTCCGCGAAGGTGTGGCTCTGGCGCGAGCGAAAGCGGGTATAGAGCGCGGCCGAAAGCACCTCCGCCGGCACCGCCTCGTCGATCGCCGCCATCAGGGTCCAGCGGCCCTCGCCGGAATCCGCGACATTCCCCGTATAGGAGCCGAGGTCGCCCTCCTCGGCGAGCGCTGTCGATGTGAGATCCAGCAGCCAGGACGTGATGACGCTGCCGCGCCGCCACACCTCCGCGATGTCTGCGAGGTTGAGATCGAACCGGTGCTCGGCGGGGAGCGCCTCGTCCCCTGCGTGCTTGAGAATGTCGAAGCCCTCCGCATAGGCCTGCATCAACCCATACTCGATGCCGTTGTGGATCATCTTGACGAAGTGCCCCGCCCCGTTTGGCCCGGCATGCAGGTAGCCTTGCTCCGGGCGCGGGTCGTGGCCCTCGCGGTGCGGCGTGCGGGCGATTTCGCCCGCCCCGGGTGCAAGCGCGCGGAAGATCGGATCGAGCCGTGTCACCACCGGCCCCTCGCCGCCGATCATCAGGCAGTAGCCGCGCTCGAGCCCCCACACGCCCCCGCTGGTGCCGACGTCGAGATAATGGATGCCGCGCGCGCGCAGGGTCGCGGCGCGGCGGATGTCGTCCTTCCAGAAGGTATTGCCGCCATCGTTGATCGTGTCGTGGGCCGCCATCAGCCCGGCGGGCTCCGTGATCGCCTTCTCGGTCACGGCGCCGGCCGGCAGCATCAGCCAGATGATACGCGGGGCTTTCAGCCGCTTCACCAGGTCCTGCAGGGCAGCCGCCGAGGTCGCGCCTTCCCGGCCCAACGCCAGCGCCGCGTCGAGATTGGCGTCGAAGACGACGCATTCATGCCCCGCACGCATCAGCCGCCGGGCGATGTTCCCGCCCATGCGGCCCAAACCAACGATACCAACCTGCATTCTCAGTGCTCCGTTTCCGGCATCCGGGCACCCCGTCAACCGATATTAACCAGTCAGTAACCATAGACCCGGCAAATATTGCCTAACAGGTCCGCGCCCAGCCCAGGGAGCGGACCCGTTGGGCACAGGTATGACCGACATCACGGCAGGACAGGCCACCGGCGGCGGCTTCCGCATCCCCGGCATCGGCAGCTTAGGCGACCTCGCCAAGCGCGGCGATATCGCGCTCGCAATCGGCATCATGACCATCCTGGTCGTGCTGATCCTGCCGCTGCCGTCGGTGATGCTGGACATGTTCCTGGCATTCTCGATCATCCTGTCGGTGCTGATCCTGATGACGGCGCTGTTCATACAGGCGCCGCTGGAATTCTCCGCCTTTCCGACCGTGCTGCTCATCGCCACGATGCTGCGGCTCGCGCTCAACCTCGCATCGACCCGCCTGATCCTCGCGCGCGGGCATGAGGGCACCGCCGCCGCCGGCCACGTGATCGAGGCGTTCGGCAATTTCGTGATGGGCGGCAACTTCGTGATCGGGATCATCGTCTTCACGATCCTGGTCATCGTGAACTTCGTCGTCATCACCAAGGGCTCGGGCCGCATCGCCGAGGTCGCGGCGCGCTTCAACCTCGACGCCATGCCGGGCAAGCAGATGGCGATCGACGCCGACCTCTCCGCCGGCCTGATCAACGAGAACGACGCGCGCACGCGTCGCAAGCAGCTCGAGGAAGAGAGCGCGTTCTACGGCGCGATGGACGGCGCCTCGAAATTCGTGCGCGGCGACGCGATCGCGGGCCTCCTGGTGACGTTCATCAACGTGATCGGCGGCATGATCATCGGCGTCGCGCAGCAGGGGCTGCCGTTCATGGAGGCGGGCCGCACCTATACGCTGCTCACCGTCGGCGACGGTCTGGTCACGCAGATCCCCGCGCTGATCGTGTCGACCGCGGCGGGCCTGCTGGTGTCCAAGGCCGGCGTCTCGGGCGCGGCCGACAAGGCGCTCTTGAAGCAGCTCTCCGGCTATCCGAAGGCGCTCGGCATGTCGGCGGCCGTGATGATCGTGATGGCGCTGCTGCCCGGCGTTCCGATGATTCCGTTCCTGCTGCTCGGCAGCGGCGCCGGCCTGCTCGCCTATGTGAGCGAGAAGCGCGGCCGCACCAGCGCCGCCGCGGAGGCGCAGACCGCGAACGCCACCGCCGCCGCGGCCGCAGCTCCAGCCGAGGAGCCGATCTCGGCCGCGCTGAAGATCGACGATCTCAAGATCGAGCTCGGCTACGCGCTGCTGCCGCTGGTCAACGCGCCGGACGGCTCGGACCGGCTCACCGAGCAGATCAAGGCGCTGCGCCGCTCGCTCGCGAGCGAGATGGGCTTCGTCATGCCGGCGGTGCGCATCCTGGACAACGTCCAGCTCGAAGCGAACATGTACATCATCAAGCTCAAGGAGGTCGACGCCGGCAACGGGCGCGTATGGCCGGCGCAGTACATGGTCATGGATCCGGCCGGCGGACAGGTTCAGCTTCCCGGCACCCACACGACCGAGCCGACGTTCGGCCTGCCGGCGACCTGGGTCGACGCGACGCTCAAGGAAGAAGCCGCGATCAAGGGCTACACGGTCGTCGACGCCGCGACCGTGCTGGCGACGCACCTCACCGAGGTGCTCAAGGTGAACATGTCGGAGCTCCTCTCCTACGCGGAGGTGCAGAAGCTGATCAAGGAGCTGCCGAAGGAGCAAGGCGAGCTGGTGAAAGACATCGTGCCCAGCCAGATCACGATCTCCGGCGTCCAGCGCGTGCTGCAGCTGCTGCTCGCCGAGCGCGTCTCGATCCGCGACCTGCCGACCATCCTCGAAGGCATCGCCGACGGCCTCGCCTTCTCGCGCAATCCCGCAACGCTGGTCGAGCATGTGCGCACCCGGCTCGCACGCCAGATCTGCGCGCAGCACACCTCGCCGAACGGATACCTGCCGCTCATCGCGCTGACGCCGAAATGGGAGCAGGCCTTCGCCGAATCGATCGTCGGACAAGGCGACGACCGCAATCTCGCGATGGCGCCCTCGCGGCTCTCGGAGTTCATCCAGCTGATCCGCGAGCGGTTCGAGCAGGCGGCGCGCGAGGGCGAGGCGCCGGTGCTGGTCACCTCGCCCGGCGTCCGCCCGTTCGTGCGCTCGATCGTCGAGCGCTTCCGCAGCCAGACCACGGTGCTGTCGCAGTCCGAGATCCATCCGCGCGCAAGGTTGAAGACGGTGGGCGGGATCTAGGTGAC
>Ga0105238_10008868_pt1 | contig 10062 bp, 6 predicted proteins | sample KBSC34metaG_FD_81526 | JGI IMG/M metagenome (GOLD analysis project Ga0105238, IMG submission 81526) | Corn rhizosphere microbial communities from Kellogg Biological Station, Michigan, USA - KBS C3-4 metaG | ecosystem: Host-associated > Plants > Roots > Rhizosphere > Soil | place: Michigan, USA...
ATGCGTGTTGCCGGCATGGGCGAAGTGCTTCGCTGGGTTCTCAGCTACGGTCCCGAAGCCGAAGTACTGGAACCGCAATCTCTGCGGACACAAGTTGCCGATGCCGCAAAAAAGATTTCTGAGATCTATAATTCGACCAAATTATGAAGGCCTGTTGCAACGGAAACAGGAGGCGGAAGACGATTCAATTCGTCTGGCATACGTGGGGCAGGGGTATAATATTAGAGGATATAACAATCCGCAGCGAGCGAAGATTGGTTGATGCAATCCTCGCCCGCCGGTCAGCCTAGTTCTTCCAGGCTGCGACGACCATCGCTATCGCTTTACCGACAGCGACAATCAAGATCGCAATTCCAATATATTGGGATTGCTTTAGGTTTCGAAGCAAAAGGATCACCTCCTTTCTGCATCGATTGAAAAGAGAGCCCTGGCAGGCTCTCTTTTCGTTTTATATTATACCGACATGCCTATCAGTCTTATTGTTATGTGGTATTATTGATTCGTTTGCAATATAGTTGATTCTGAATAGGCTTTTGATTGTGACAGCATCCAAATAAAACTTTTTGAAGTTCTACAAAAAAATATTTCCGGAATTTCCGACTCGCGCGCAGAGTGAAGTTATGTTGCACTCGCGGCTGTTATGATTGCTCCGACGCAACGTTGAAGAGCAAGTAGTTTGCCGTCGTCAACAAATCACACTGCGAGATAAATCCTTTGACTGACATTTACAAACATCTCTGGGCAAAGTCCGACCCATACCATCCGTTATGGTGTCATCTGCTGGATATCGCAGCGGTCGCGAAGGCGTTGCTGCCGCGATTTGGCGGCATCGATCCATTGCCTGAAGGCTGGGTGCTATTTTTTGTCGCGATGCACGATATCGGCAAGACCGATCCGTATTTCCAGGGCAAGTGTCCTGATCTCACGAAGGCATTGAGCGATGCCGGCTATGTGGTGAGGCCGTTAGGTGAGACAAAGGGTTTTCGACATGAGCTGTCGTCGGCAGAGTGGATCGCCGATTATCTCATTCGTCAAGGATGGCCTGATGTCTTTGCCACGGGCATCGTTATGGGGGCGTTGATGGGGCATCATGGCGACTTTGCCCCCGACAATGCGGGGCGTAATGACCTGAAAATCAAGCGCTGGAAAAGGCTGGCTGATGAGCTTGCTGCGATAGTCTCCGGAGTTATCGGATTACCGGATTTTATACCGCCAGCCAATGCCGAACATGCAAGCGCTGTCGGCCTGCGCCTCGTCGGGCTGATTGTCCTCGCGGACTGGATCGCCTCCAACAATGAGCAATACAACTATACACACCTGTCGGAACTAGCAAAATCGGCGGCTCCTACTGAGTACTGGGAGGCGGCTCAGGCCCATGCGCTTCTTTCCGTCCAGCGTCTTGGGCTTTACGACACTAGTGAGCCGGCCCGTATAGTAACGCGCTTCCAAGAGGTATGGCCGAAGATAGAGCAGATGCGACCGACTCAGGAGGCGCTCGACGCGGCGATGCAATGCGGCATCGATCCTGGTCTGGCGATTATCGAAGCGCCGATGGGAGAGGGGAAGACGGAAGTCGCTATTGCTCTGGGAGAGTATTGGAACGCAGCGCTTGGCCAATCCGGAGCCTATATCGCCTTGCCTACTCAGGCAACCAGCAATCAGATGCATGGGCGTTACGAGAACTTTATCGCAACATTCCGTCCTGGCGATGAACCGCTCCTGGTGCACGGGATGTCATGGCTTATCGCCAAGGATGAGCCGGAAGGTGAGGTCGCGACGGCCGACCCGGAGGAGGATGAGCGGTCTCTTGCGCGGGAATGGTTCCGTAGCGCTAAGCGCGCCCTGCTTGCTGCCGATGCTGTTGGGACCGTGGATCAGGCGCTGATGGGAGCGCTCAACGTCAAGCATGGCTTCCTGCGCCTCTATGGGCTGACGCACAAAGTCCTGATCGTCGACGAGGTTCATGCCTACGATACCTATATGTCGGCAATCCTGGAGAATCTGCTGCGCTGGTGCAGCGCCCTACACATTCCCGTCGTATTGCTTTCGGCTACCTTGTCCAGCCGTCAGAAAGCCCGGCTTGTCGCAGCCTATACCGGCAGCGAAGCGCCGCCAAGCTCTGAAAATGAGCCTTATCCGTTGATAACGACTGCTCCATTCGGTGGCACTGCAAAGGCTATCCCGGTTAAGCGCGATGAGAGTCGTGCACGGCATGTCCGGCTGAAGAAACTGCCTCTGCTCGGTTCGCCTGCGGCCGAGATTGCGCGGCTGGCTTTGGAGCAGACCCAACCCGGCGGCTGCGTCTGCGTACTCGCCAACACCGTTCGGGGCGCTCAGGCGATCTTCGAAGCCCTGGGCGTTCCCGATGGGGTCGATTGCTATCTGTTCCATGCGCGCTCGCTTGCCGGTAAGCGCAATGTCATCGAGAACGATGTCCTGCGCCTATTCGGCAAGGTCAAGGACGGCGTTCCAAACCCCGATCGCCCTCTACGTGCTGTCCTCGTGGCGACCCAGGTTGTCGAACAGAGCTTGGACTTGGATTTCGATGTAATGATCTCGCAGATCGCGCCTATTGACCTATTGTTGCAGCGTCTCGGCCGTCTCTGGAGGCATGCCTGGAACGAGCGATATGGACGTGGCATGCCGGAGATGATCGTCCTGACTCCACCTGATGGAGATCTGAAATTCGGGGCGAGCGAGAGGGTCTATCAGCCGGAAGCTCTGCTGCGGACATTTGCGATCCTTTTCGGCCGTGAAGAGATCAATATTCCCGATGACCTGCGCCCTCTGGTAGAGCTTTGCTACGGCGATACGCCCATTCCTGAAAACATCGTGTCTGCTGACCTGCTTGAGAAGGCCAAGGCAAAGCGGCTTAAAGAAGAGGATAAGCATTTAATCACGGCTCGTACGTTTCTGCTGCACCCACCGGACCCGAAAGAGTTTTCTCTGTACGATCCTAAGCACATATTCGACGAAGGCGGGGAAGACGACCGAACCAGCTTCCTTCGAGCCCGTACTCGCCTCGGCGACGATTCATGCCCGGTGCTGGCGCTTTCCGATCCGAAGCTAATCGCCTTCGCTTCCAAGCCGGATCTCAAGCCGCACCGCGAACTACTCAGGCAGTTCTTCGAATGCAAGGTCAACCTTGCCCGCTGGCGGTTTACCGGCGCGCAGCCCGCTGAGGGTTACGGGCCAATAATCTCTGACCCGGCTTGGGCCAGAAACCATCTGATCATCCCACTGAAAGACGGTCGTTGGGAGGGCATACGCAACGGCATCCATTGCGGCATCAAAGACGATTCCAAACTCGGGATCGTGTATCTGGAGGACCTAAGAGAGAACAAGGAATAGTGCAAATTCATATAAAAAGCGACTACAGGCTAAAGACTTGTAGTCGCTTGCTCCCCCGCATAGCGGGGACTTGTTCTCGCATCGGCACCTATACCTGCGGGCGATACGGGTCACCCAAGCAATAGCTCGGACACTACAATTTTACACTACGCCAGTGTATCGTGAATGCCTAAAAAGCTCATGAGCATATTGCTTTACGAATTATCTGATAGTGGTTATAATGGAGCTATGTTCGCAATAGACCAGCCATAGGCACATATACTGCGGACGATACTTCTGAAAGAGAGAATTGAAATGTCAATGATTTCTAACCCACCACACCGGATTGTTCTTACACATGTAATACGGGATCTGTTTTCCAATCAGCCTTGGCTGGCTAAAATCGGTGTTTATGAGCCTCAAATCGTATCTGCTGTTTGCAAATACTATGAGGCAAGGGATGTGCCTCCTCCGAATCATAGTTGCATTGTCCGCACGGCATATACAGTACGGGGCGGTGGGCAGAGGGGACGGCGGGCACGTAGCCATTGATAGACAGGTCATAGGGCCAATTTTGGCTCTATGACCAACAGGAGATCCTTATGAGTGATAACTTCAATTTGATCTACTCCCCTTGGGGGCGCGGCATCAGGCACGATGGGCATGAGGTAGAGATGGGCTTGCGTGATATATTTGCGCAGGCCCATGAACTGAGGGAGATTCGTGACCCGCTTCCTACTGTGGAGTTTGGTCTCAATCGGCTATTCGTCGCCCTGACGCTGGATATCTTCGATTTGAAGAAGGGCGGCTATGGAGAGTGGCGGACTATGGTGCTGGCCGGTAAATGGGATATGGACAGGGTGGACGCCTACTTTGAAAAATACGGCGATCGCTTCAACCTGTTCGATTCGAACTATCCTTTCCTGCAGACGAAGGGGATGGAGGGCGCGGAGGCCAAGCCGCTTTCCGCTCTGCTGCCGGCTATGCCGTCGGGTACGAACGCCATCCATTTTCACCATGCGATGGAGGACGACTTCGGAGTGACGCCCGCTGCTGCGGCTCGCCTCCTGACGACCATCGCGCCGTTTATGACGGCCGGCGGCGCGGGGCTCTCGCCGTCAATCAACGGAGCGCCGCCGTTCTACACATTGGTCACAGGCCGCAACCTGTTTGAGACAGTCTGTTTCAATACCTATGTACTGCAACTGGAGGCTGCAGGCGACGGGCCGCCGGCATGGCGTAATCCCGCTCCGACCACGACCGAGCGAAGAAAGGGCGCGAGCCTGCTGGAATCGCTGACCTGGCGGCCGAGGCGCATTCGGCTGATCCCTGGCGAGGGAGGTGTCTGTTCCTTGACCGGAGAGCAGAGCGATGTGCTGGTTCGCTGCATGAACTTCACGGCAGGCGAGTCTGTCGATTTCTCCTGGCTCGATCCTAATGTGCCTTACCGGATGGATAAGGATGCCCGCATTCCGATGCGGCCGCGCGAGGGACGGGAGATCTGGCGCGATAGCGGTCCGCTGGCTTTTCTGAAGAAGGGCGACTATGGTTCGGGCGAAACCAAAGCTGTTTACGACAGGCCGCTCGTCATTGACCAGTTCGCGTATGCGATCACACGTCGCGTACTGCCCAATGAGAGTGAACTTAACCTGATCGCATACGGAATGCGAACAGACATGAAGATGAAGGTCTTCGAATGGTTCCGAGAGCCGCTGACCATCCCTATCACTCTGGTATGGAACGACGAACTGCGCGGTGTCGCGCGTGGTGCGATGGAACATGCCGAGGAAGTTGCCCGTGCCCTGCGTCGTGCGATTCAAATCTGCTATCCCAGGGAGGCTGCGGGCAATAAGAGCGGCTTCGAGAAGCAGATGGGCCACGCCGAACGCCGGTATTGGAACGACCTGCACTCCTGCTACGATCGCCTTTTGCGCTCGTTGGCGGCAGCGGTCAAAAATCCACCGGAAAACGCCGAAGACGATGAGGATTACGATCCATGGGAGGCGCGTATGGCTCCGGAGGCAGTTGCCGCTCGGAAGGAGGCTCTCAGCCAATGGGAGCGCGATGTGCGGAGAGCCGGCACTGGAGCCTTGGGGGAGGCCATTGATGATCTGGACACGGATGTAGATGCCATACACAGATGGGTCGAGGCGCGAGCCTACTTCAATAGCAGGGTGTCGACGATATTCACGCCGGAAGGGGCGCTGCCGAAACGCGCATCGAAAACCGCGCGCAAAGTGGCAGTCGCTTAGCCGGAAAGGGAGAGACAACAAGAATGACAGTTAACACCGAAAAGCTGGCTCCCGGTACGGATATTTACCGGGAGAAAGCCGAAAAGGACCTCGAACGCATTCGCTCCTTCATCGCAAGGGACACCGGTAAGGCGGCGGCGTTGCGTCGCGCCGCCGGAGAGAGCATTGGCCAGGCTCGCAATGTCCGCTGGTTCTTTGCCCTGACCGGTGAGGAGGAATTCAAACGCGACAATGATCGCAACAGATATGAGGAGACCCTCTTTATGGTTGCGACCCTTTTCGCCTTCGACCGTGCTGCTCTGGATAAGAAGGGCACTTTCCGAGGCGACCTTGGCGCAACGCTCGCCTGGGTGCGGGGAAAAGGCGGGCGTGTTTCGGGAGAGAATGAAGACCCGGTCGAGCGCCGTCTGCGTGTATTGCTCGACTCCGAGCTTGATTACTATAGCGGTGGCGAGCTTTCCTATCGGTTGCGCCAGATTGTCCGATATATCCTCTCGCAAGGCGGTGCGATAGATTGGCCGCAGCTCCTTGCCGACCTTCGAAATTGGGATCGAATCGATAAGCGCGTTCAAAAACGATGGGCGCGCAACTTCTATAAACCACGTCTTGACGATAATTTCGAGCCGGTCGACGGCTCACAGGCATAAATCACAATTTAAAGGAAACTATCATGTTAATCGAAATTCACATTCTACAGAATCATGCCCCGTCCAACCTGAACCGCGATGATACCGGCTCGCCAAAGGAGTGCGTATTCGGTGGTGTTAAGCGTGCCCGTATATCCAGCCAGTGTCTCAAGCGCAGTATCCGCCAGTCCGATATCTTCCAGAGGGAACTGGCTGGACAACTTGGAATGCGGACACGGCGCTTGCCGGAACTCGTTCGGGAGCGGCTGGAAAAGGACGGACTGCCGTCAGACCTAGCGGCCGTCGCGGCATTGAAGGCTACAGGATTTGGCACCAAGGACGGCAAGGAGCGGCCCAATGGAGATGATAATAAGGACCTCGATACCGCTCAGACGATGTTTCTGACCGAAGCCGATATTGAAGCGGTTGTTGCCGTGTTGAAGAAAGCTGCTGAAGAGGCTGGTAACGTCAAGAAGTTCAAGGATGTTAAGGCCTCCGATCTGCAGGCGCTTGCCAAGACCAATGGATTTCGGCCAATCAGTGTCGATGTCGCTTTGTTCGGTCGCATGATCACTTCGGAGGCATTCCGCGATGTCGAGGCGTCCATGCAGGTTGCGCATGCATTGAGCACCCATAAAGTCGACCACGAATTCGACTATTTTACGGCTGTCGACGACCTGCAAGTTAAGGGGGAAGATGATGCCGGCGCTGACATGATCGGTGATTTTGAGTTTAATTCTTCTTGTTACTATAAGTATTGCTCGCTGGATGTCCATGCATTTTGCCGTAACCTGACCGGCGAAGGACATGGACGGCGCACTGTCAGCGATGACGATAAGGCGAAGAGTGTTGAACTGGCAAAGAAGACGATCGATGCGTTCCTGCGCGGAGCGATAATGAGTACTCCCAGCGGCAAACAGAACTCGTGTGCAGCCCATCAGCTGCCGTCCCTGATTCTGATTGAGGTAAGACCATATCGAACGCCGGTCAGCTATGCCAACGCCTTCGTGGAGCCTGCGTATGCCGGCAAGGGAACCGGGCTTGTGGTGGCGTCCCTGGAGAAGATCGGCGCGCATATTCAGGCGCTTACAGACGGCTTTGATCTTGAGGCGTCGACGCGTTTGTTGCTTGCGCCCGAGCATCGGGAATTTGCGATCCATGGCGTCGAGCGCATGCCCAGCTTGAACACCCTCTGCGCTAGATTGCAGGAGGTCGTAGTCTATGGCTGAGATATTGCTGCTGCGGCTTGAAGGCCCGCTGCAGTCATGGGGAGGTCGCGCACGCTGGGACGTGCGCGACACCGGACGCATTCCGACGAAATCGGGCATCATCGGCCTCCTGGGATGCGCCCTGGGGTATCCGATGGGCGATTCGCGCCTGGAAACCGAACTGGATGCCGGCTTGCGCTTCGGTGTGCGGACGGAAGCGCCTGGCCGGATTCTGGAAGACTATCACACCGTGTCCGGTTTCCTTCCGACGGCAGGCGGCGCATACCGGCACAGCGGTATCAAAACGGGGACATCGCTCGACAAACTGCGCTCCGATCCCGATGTCGAGCCGGCGACGATCGTATCGACGCGGTTTTACCTGGAAGACGCCTCCTTTCTGGTGGGCCTGCAGGAGACGGGACGCGTTCCTGGTCTACTGATTCGATGTGCGGATGCTCTGCGTCATCCCGCTTGGCCGCTGTTTCTGGGGCGCAAATCCTGCATTCCGTCGCGGCCCATTTTTGAATCGGTGACGTCGGAGTTTGAAAATCTGGAAGGTGCATTCATAGGATACAGGTGGTCTTATCTTGGTAGCGGCAATCGCGATCGGGAAAAGCAGCGGCCTATGGACGCCTCCGTCAGTCTTGAAGTCGATCCCAGTGCTACAGGGATCGGTGTCGCATCATATCCCGAAGCGGTTCGAACGAACTCTGCCCGTCAGTTCGGCTTCGTCACCCTGCGTAAATATCGTTGTGAAATATCGCCAAAGCCTAATGAAACGCTGGGGGCCGCAGTTCAGATTTCAGGAGATATTCCATGATCTATCTTTCGCAGCTTGTGCTCAATCCGCGATCACGGCAGGTTAAATCTGAGCTTGCCGATCCTTACGAGATGCACAGAACGCTTGCCAAGGCGTTCGGTGATGCCCCCGGTGAGTTTGCGTCCGCGCGCTGCTTGTTTCGCGTAGACGACACCGGCGATGATCCACCGACAGTGCTCGTGCAATCACGTACCGAGCCCGATTGGTCAGCGCTGGCGGCCAATCAAAGTTACCTGGTTGCGCCGCCGCGCGTAAAGCCGTTAGCTCTTTCGTTGAGTGCCGGACAGCGCCTTTCATTTCGCTTGCTCGCCAATCCTACCGTGTGTAGGGAAGGAAGGCGTCATGGGCTAGATACGGAAGAGGATCAGATTGCGTGGTTAAAGAGAAAAGGAGAGCAGGGTGGCTTCAGCGTCATACAAGTTCGAGTTGCCGAAGCCGGCCGCACACGCGCCAAACGTGGCATGGCCACGTTCATCCGTGTTCGTTTCGATGGCATGCTCATCATTAACGATGCGGAAGCCTTTCAATCCGCATGGGAAGGAGGTATAGGCGCAGCCAAAGGCTTCGGTTTCGGCCTGCTCTCAATCGCTCCTGCACGTTCTTGATCATTTGTTCGTATCAAAAGGGATTCTCGGATAGGCTAAGAGAACGATCCTTTGAAACCAGCCAGTAAACGGCGTTGTCCCCGCGCATGCGGGGGTGGACCTAGCGGACGCCTGGGTATTCGTTTCGCGCCCAAGTTGTCCCCGCGCATGCGGGGGTGGACCGATGGCGAGTGGCGCAACCTGGTCTGTTATAGAGTTGTCCCCGCGCATGCGGGGGTGGACCGCATCCAATCGTACGAAAGATCGATCCGACGACGTTGTCCCCGCGCATGCGGGGGTGGACCGGAAGACGGCGCTCAGGCTGCCCTCGTTCGCAAGTTGTCCCCGCGCATGCGGGGGTGGACCGTAAAATCCTTAGCAGTGGCACAAAGATTCAGCGTTGTCCCCGCGCATGCGGGGGTGAACCGATCACCGAGCCTGAAAGGTGCAGCGTAACGTCGTTGTCCCCGCGCATGCGGGGTGAACCGATGAGCGGTCCACAATTGACCGGTCTTTTTCGGTTGTCCCCGCATGCGCGGGGTGAATCGCTATAAGGTACAATGGCAGAGCTTATCAGGCACGACCTCCCCGCGTGAGCGGGGAACCCGGCGTATCCGTTGCCCTCGCAAATGCGAGGGCAATTGTTCTCTCCCCAATTCGCTTTGCCTTCTTCCTATACGCCCCTCCCACAGACCACTGCAAAAAATATTCTCCTCCAAAACGCCCAGTGAAGCTATGTTGCACTTCCGGCTTTCATCCTATGGCCGCAGTTAATAAGCGTGACCGGCAAATTACCTTTACTCGCCGGTTCCACGCGCATTGCTGAAAGACCATAGGAGAAACACATGGACGACCTTCATCTCTTGCCGAAATTCCGCGACGCCATCTCGTCGCTTTATCTCGAACACGTCAAGATCGACAAACACCAACAAAGTATCGCTGCCTGGGATAAGGAGGGATGCGTTCCTATCCCTGCGGCGTCTCTGGCGGTGCTTATGCTAGGGCCGGGCTGCAGCATCACTCATGCCGCGATTACAGCCCTCGCCGACAATAACTGTCTTGTTGTATGGGGTGGCGAGGAGAATGTGCGCTTCTATGCGTACGGATCCGGCGGCACCCGAAGCGCCGCCGCCTTGCTTCACCAGGCGAGCTTGGCCAGTAGAACTGACACACGCCTGGAAGTTGTCCGGCGCATGTATCGCATGCGTTTCGAGGAAGACCCCGGCGAGGGCGCGACTGTCG
>Ga0105238_10008869_pt1 | contig 10062 bp, 9 predicted proteins | sample KBSC34metaG_FD_81526 | JGI IMG/M metagenome (GOLD analysis project Ga0105238, IMG submission 81526) | Corn rhizosphere microbial communities from Kellogg Biological Station, Michigan, USA - KBS C3-4 metaG | ecosystem: Host-associated > Plants > Roots > Rhizosphere > Soil | place: Michigan, USA...
CGGGACGCGCCTCCTGCTCGGCAGCGGCCCGCGGCAGGAGGAGGCCGGCCAGGACGAGCGGCAGCCACCAGCACACGTACGGGTAGAACCAGTAGCTGGCGGTGATCTGGAGGGCGATGACCGCGGCGGCGCTCAGCGCCGCGATGGCGACCGCGTCCTTCGGCTTGCGCGGGAAGACGAGCAGCGCCACGACGCCGACCACCACGAAGAACTGCACGACATGCTGGAGCCAGGTGATGTCGGGCCAGCCCGGGTGGTAGCTGGGGAGCGTCCAGATCGCCATCGGCGTCACCCGGCCGAGCTGGTAGTCGAGCGTGCGCTGCCAGAAGAGCGAGAGCCCGTGGGCGTCGAGCGCCAGGATCGAGAGCAGCGCGAGTCCCGCGACGGCGAAGCCCGCGAAGGTCGCCACGCGGTGCTTCAAGGACGCGAAGAGCGGCACAAGCGCGAGCGGGGCGAACTTCGTGAGCGAGGCGGCGGCCAGGAGGGCGCCGCGCAGCGCCGGGACTGAGAGGGCGGCGAGCATCCACGCGAGCAGCGCGCCGACCAGCGCGTCGTTCGTGTTCATGTTGAGCGCGTAGAGCGTGAACGGGTTCGCCGCCCACCCGAACGCGAGCAGGAGGCCGATGCGCCCGCTCGCGAGCCGCCAGCCGGCGACGAAGAGGCCGGCGATCGCGAGCAGGTCGTAGGCCGACGCCGTGACGTGCGCCGCAGGCAGGGAGTCCCACAGGCCGCTCCAGCCCATGATCGCGACCGCCGGGATGTAGGTCAGATAGATGGTCGGTCCGTAGGTGTCGCCCTGGGCGATGGGCGACTCGCATTCCCCGTTCGACTGGACGTACGCCTTCGGATCGCCGTTCGAGTACTTGCCGCCGCAGGGCTTGCCCGTCTTGTCCGGCATGTGGCCGTACGGCAGCACCCCGTCCATCAGCCGCGAGGCCCCCGCCACGCCGGCGTAGCCCACGTCGATCACGTTGGAGTCCTGGTTGTTCAGGCCGAGCCGAAACCCCATGAGGCCGAAGACGAGCGCGATCAGGAGCAGCATGTGCGTCTCGCCGACGCGCACCGAGCGCGGGCGGCGGTGCGTCGCGACCCAGACCATGCGCGCACACAGGTACACGAGCGGCGGGTAGACGAGCGGCGTCGCCCGGAAGATGTCGCCGTGGTTGAACTCGACGAGCGAGGCGACGAACCCCAGCGTCACGACCAGGTCGAGCGTGCGCATCGAGCGCAGCCGGCGCCAGTCGAGAAGGCCCGCGAGGAAGATCGCGCACATCGGCCAGAGCACGAACGCCCGGTTCACCTTGCGCCCGTAGGCGTCCGGGAGCCCGCGGGCCAGCATCCACCCGACCTGCGGCCCGGTCCACACCTCGTAGGCGACCCCCGTCGCGTCCTGGATGTGCACCTCGGCGATCTTGTCGTCTCCGGCGAAGTAGTCCACGGTCCACACGCGCAGCGGGCCGAGGTCGGCCGAGTGGGTGACGTGCGAGTACTGGCCGATCCAGCTCTTGACCGCCTTCGAGCGGCTGGCGACGACGAACGCGTCGTTGCTCGTGAGATTCGGCGGCCCCTGCTGGGGGGTCAGCTTGACCGCCGTCACGGCCCGCTTTCGCTCCGAGACGGTGACCTGGGCGAGGACGTTCTGGGCGCCCTTCGGCTCGAGGAGCACCGTCCAGGACCGCTTGTGGCGGTCGTAGAACGTCGCCCAGTGCGACCCCGGGTTCTGGACCAGGAGCACGGCGAGCCGGCGGTCGTGCTCGGCGAGCTTGATCGCCTGCACCGACGTGAGGTGGCGCACCGCCGCACCGGCGCCCGGCGCTGCCACGAGCAGCACGGCCGCCGCTGCGATCAGTGCGCTACTTAAACGTCCAGACCTTGTTGCCAAGGAAGCTCACCGGCAGGGCCACGAGGATCGCGATGGCCGCCGCCGGCGGCTTCGCCATGCCGGCCAGCTCGACGAGCGCGCGCAGCACGATGAGGTCGAGGAGCAGCGCGGCCGTGCTCACGCAAAGGAAGCGGGCGTACTGGTGATGGGGGCGGCCGTGCTCGACCCGGAACGTCCACAGCCGGTTCCAGACGAAGTTGCTCGTCGCGGCGCAGATGAACGCCACCGTGAAGGCGAGCGTGTAGGGCATGCTCGGGTCGGCGACCAGAAACACGCCGAGGTTGATCAGGTATCCCGAGCCGCCGACGCAGCAATACCGGACGAGCTCCATCCAGTTCGCCGGTCGTCCGGCGGCCACCCGGACGCGCTGCGCGTGGCGCCGCATGACGGCCGACGCGGCTTCGGCGCGGGCTTCGTCCATCGGGTCGATGCTATCCGACCGTGCCCACGAGGGCGTGCGGTCGGCTCACACGCGGAGCGCCGAAGTGGCGGCAGACGAACGGCTGGATGTCCGTGATCGACGGCTGGGAGGGAAACGCCTCGCCGGAGGGGAACCCCGCGACGACGAGCGGGACGAGCGAGTCCTCCGCCCGCAGCGAGCCGTGGCTGCCGCCGCCCAGGTGGTGGATGCCGCCGGAGTCGGCGAACTCCCAGCCCGGTGCGGCCGAGACGATCACGTCGCCGGCGGTCGCACACAGGAGCGCGCCCTCGATGCGCTCCAGCGCGTTCGGGTAGAAGGTGGGGTCGAGCAGGGCCGCATCGCCCTCGACGTCCCAGCCGTTTCCGCGCTCGTCGACCGTCCCCGAGCCGCGCCGGAACCGCAGCCGGCCCTCGCCCCGGCGCACGGCGAGCCAGTCGCCGTCGCGGTGGGCCACGACGTCGGCGGCGGCGAGCGCCCCCAGCCGGTCGGCCACCTCGGCTGCGCCCGCCCGCGCGCCCGGCAGCAGATACGCCATGGCCGCCCGGTTCGAGGCCGCGACCGCCACGTCGCAGCGGTCGGGATCCGATCGGCGGCTGGAGCGGAAGAGGCGCAGGTCGGAGAGCGGCTCGGAGGCGTCGGCGATCTGCTCGATCGAGCTCTGCGAGTGATCGGCCAGCACGATCACGCCGTAGCGGTCGAGGAAGCGGTCGAACCCGCCGGCGGCCTCCACCATCAGCCCAAGCCCGCTGTCGGCGCGCTCGACCGCGCCGAGCACGTCGCCTCCGCGGTGCCCGGCGGCATCCGTCTCGTACAGGTACAGGAACAGGAAGTCGAAGCCGTCGCGGGTGACGAGCCAGCGCGCGACCGCCCCGCCGTGGCGGTCGATGCCGGTGCCGAAGTTCCGCGGCGCGCCGGTCAGGTCGGAGAAGAAGAGGTCGCCCAGGAAGTACCGCCGCGGCCCGTAGACGGCGTCGACGATCCCGACCGTGCGGGCGAAGCGGCGGGCGGCGGGCCGCGTGATCTGGTGGCGCACACGGCCGCGGCAGACGTACAGATTCACGGCCGCGGTGACGAGCCCGGCGTCCTCGAGCGCCTCGAACACCGTCGTGGCCCGCGGCGACATGTGGAGCAGGTTCAGGTTCACCAGGATGTCGTCGATCATCTGGCGCGTGCCCTCCGCCAGGGTGGCCGCGAAGGACGAGCCGTACTCGACGAACCGGCCCTCGCCGCGGTGGTACCAGGTCATGCCCGGGATGCCCGACCCGACCGGGTGCTCACCCGTCACGATCGCCGAGAGGCACACCGGCGTCAGCGAGGGAAACGTCGAGACGCAGGCGTCGCTGCGCGACCCGGCCTCCGCCAGCGCGGCGATGGTCGGCGCCTTGCCCGCCGCGACCGCGCGGTCGAGCAGCTCGGGACCGAGGCCGTCGACGACGGCCAGAACAACCTTCTTCTTCACCGAGGAATAGTAGGCACTACCGGAGGACGCGCAGGCCCTCGTAGCGGCGGCCCTCGCGGGCCCGCACGCGCTGGAGCAGGCCGACGGCGGCCGCGGCGAGGAAATAGCCGACGACGGGGATCACGGCGAGTGCCGAGCCGGCGAGGCCCGCGCCGTCCTCGATCATGGCGGTTCCACGGATGTCGCCGCCGCCCTTCACGGCCCCGGCCCGCAGGCTGCGCATCGCGATCCCGGCGGCTGCCGCGACAAGCGCGCCGAGCGCGAGCCCGATATACGGGATCTTGTCGCCCGCACCGAGCTCGAACGCGAGCCCGCCCGCAACGATCCGCCGCCCAAGCCGCATCCCGGCCTGGGCTCCCGGCCAGACGGCGTCGGCGGCCAGCTCGAGCACCACCAGCACCCAGGTGGCGGCCACCACGATCGCGTCGTCGGCGATCCCGAGCGGGCCGCGCAGCCAGCCGAGCGATGCGGCGGTCGCCGCAGAGGCGAGCGGCGCCGAGGCGAGCAGCCCGGCGGCGGCCGCCAGGCCGAGCCCCTGGCCGAGCGCGATCACGACGTCCATCGGCGCCGAATCATACGGCGGTGCTACTCGTCGCGGCTTGCCGGTACGAAGACGTGGATCGCGGCGCGTTCGTAGCGGAAGTGGACGCGGTCCACCTGGCCCAGGTACTCGCCGTCGATCTGGACCGCGGTCGGCACGTCGCAGGCCACCACGAAATCGTCGAGGTCGTGGAGATAGCCGACCCGCCGCGACCCGTGCCGGGCGTGGCGCGGCCACAGGAGCCCGTAGACGGGGAGGCGCCACATGTCCCGCCGGCGCAGCTCCCGCGCGAAGACCACGTCCAGGCCGTGCTCGAAGTCGGCCCGCGGCGCCATCTGCACCGGCACCCGGCCGAAGAACGTGTACGGGTGCTGGTTCGCCACCGCCACGTAGGAGGCCCGGTGGACGCTGCCACGGCCTGTCCGGATCGTCATCCGCTCGTGCAGCGCGAAGCCCTCCTCGCGCAGGACGCCGAGCGCCGCCTGCACCACCTTCAGGTCGCCGGGCCGGTCGCGCTCGACCCGCTCCTCTCGGAGCCGGTCGACGGCCGCAGTCGCCTCGGCGTCCAGCCCGAGGCCGGCGGCGAAGGTAAAGCGGCGCTCGTCAGCGACTCCGAGCCCGACGGGCTTCGTGCGCTCGTTCCGGATCGCGTCGGCCATCATGCCGCCGGCGGCCACGATGTCGCGGGGGAACCCCAGGTGGCGGGCGAAGACCGACGACGCCCCGGCCGGCAGCACGCCCATGAGGACTCCGGGGCCGACGCCGTTTGCGACCTCGTTGGCGGTGCCGTCGCCGCCGACCCCGACGACGGCGCCGGAGTCGACCTCCCGCGCCAGCTCGACGGCGTGCCCGGCCCGCTCGGTCCGGGCCACCTCCAGCTCGCACACCCGCTCGAGCTGCGCCACCACCGCGTCCATCACAGGCCCGCGAACGCCGGTTGCCGTCGGGTTCACGATCAGGCGGACGCGCATGCACGACTACGATACCCGGCCCGTGGACGCCCGTTCCCTGCGCACGTACGCGACCGCCGCGGCCGTGCCCGCGGCGCTCGTCATCGTGGGCCACCTGGCGTGGGCGTGGCACGCCCACCCGGCGAGCGCCGACCGGCAGTCGGCGGCGTTCGACCATGGCCTCGCGCTCGCGGTCATCCTCGCGGCGACGCTCTCGGCCGGACGGGTCGCCCTGTGGCTCGAGGGCCGGGCCCGGCATGTGTGGGCCGATACCGTCGCCGTCGTCGGCGCGATCGCGGTCCTCGCGCACCTGGCGACCGCCTGGCGTGACGAGGGCGTGGGCGATCTCGGCGTCCTCGCCGTCCACGCGTTCGCGCTGGGAGCGGTGGCCGTCGCCGCCAACCTCGTGCGGGCGTTCGAGGACCGGCGCGCACCCACCTAAAGACGACGCCAATTCAATTCCCGGCCAATGGCCTGCGCCTATCACTAAGGGCATGAAGCCGTCCATTCGCCAGTCACTTGTCGTCACCGCCGCCGCCCTCGCCGGAGGCGGGGCGGCCGTCGCCATCGGCGCCGCAACCACCTCCAGCTCCAGCACGACCATCCAGGCCGCCGCACCGATCCCCGCCGCCAACGTCAGCCAGACCGCAGACGGGATCAGCCCGGCCCAGATCTACAACAACGACGCCTCGGGCGTCGTCCTCATCACCGCCACGACCCAGCAGCAGCAGGCCGACCCGGTCGACCCGTTCGCACCGCCGCAGACCGGGAAATCGGTCGCCATCGGCTCGGGCTTCGTCACCGATGCCGCCGGCCACATCTACACCAACGCCCACGTGGTGCTCGGCGCCTCGTCGGTCAAGGTGACCTTCAAGGACGGCGCGTCCTACAACGCCAAGGTGCTCGGCACCGACAAGGCGACCGACGTCGGGGTGCTCCAGGTCGAGGGCGCGCCGGCGAGCGCGCTGCACCCCCTGCCGCTGGGCAGCCTGAGCTCAGTGCACGTGGGCGATCCTGTCGTCGCGATCGGAAACCCGCTGAACGAGCAGAGCACGATCACCGCCGGCATCGTCTCGGCCAAGCAGCGCACCATCCAGTCCCTCGAGCCGGGCCAGCAGATCTACAACGCGATCCAGACCGACGCGGCCATCAACCACGGCAACTCGGGCGGCCCGCTGATCGACCGCTTCGGGCGCGTGATCGGCATCACCAGCCAGATCCTGACCGGGAACGAGAGCGACCCGACCGCCGGCAACATCGGCATCGGCTTCGCGATCCCGATCGACAAGGTGAGCCAGATCGCCCGCCAGCTGATCACGAGCGGCCACGCGGAGCACACCTACCTCGGCATCAGGGGCACCGAGATCACGCCCGACCTGCAGCAGGCGGTCAACCTGCCTGTCGGAGCCGGCGTCCTCGTGGGCCACGTCGACCCGGGCTCGCCCGCCGACATGGCCGGGATCCGCGGCGGCTCGACCACCGCCACGATCGGGGGGCAGACGCTGATGCTGGGCGGCGACATCATCACCTCGATCGACGGCCACAAGATCACGTCGTTCGCGAACCTCGCCGTGTCGATCGCATCGAAGAAGGCCGGCGATCAGGTGACCCTCGGGATCCTGCGCGACGGGAAGAGCCAGACCATCACCGTGACGCTCGCCAACAATCCGAACTGACGAGAGCTCGCGCCGCCTGCAGGCGCGAACCGCCGGGGCCCCGCCCACCTGCCACGGGGCCCCGGCACCACTCTCCGGTGATCAGCAGATCTCGACGATGACGTCGTCGACCGACGCGACTGCATCGCGCACGGCCTCCTCCACCCGGCTCGCGAGCGCATGCGCCTCGCCCACCGAGAGCGACGGGTTGGCCCGCACGGACGTGACGACGAGCAGACGCGTCCCCTGCCGGTAGACCACGAGCTCGTCCGCCTCCCCGGCCACTGAGCGCACAGCGTCGGCGGCCAGGCGATGAAGCGACGGCTGCTCGGCTCCGATATCGCGGGCCGGCCGGGCGCCCGGGGCGGAGGGCTCGACGTGCGCGTAGACGCGCGCGATGCCCACCTCGCGGCGGATCTCGTCCTTCAGCCGCTCGACGACGTCGCCCGCGGAGCGCAGCGTCTCGTTCTCGGGCAGGCGGACGTGGAGCGTCACGGCCCGCCCCGTGGCGTCGTCGAGCACCGAGATGTTGTGGGCCTCCACCACGCCGGGGACGCGCAGCGCCGCTGCCGCGACGCGGTCGTTCAGCGTTTCGTCCGCGGACGCCGGCTCGACGTGGACCGTGACCTGGGCGCGGCCGAGCGAGTCGCGCACCGCGCCCTCGACCCGGTCGGTGGTCTCGTGGCTTCGCTCGACGCCGGCCAGCCGGGGGACGCCGATGACGACCTCGGCGAAGCTCTCGCCGCCCGCCTCGCGCACGCGCACCGACCGCACCTCGCTCACGCCGGGCACCGAGCGCGCCGCCAGCTCGACCCGGCCCGCCACCCCCGACGGCGTCCGGTCCATCAGCGCGTCGATGTTCTGGCGGGCCAGCCGGTAGGCGCCGAAGAGCACGATGACGGCGACGAAGATGGCGGCCAGGGAGTCGCCGGCGGGCAGGCCGGCCGCGACGAGCCCGAGTCCGACGAGCACGGCCAGCGTGCCCGCGAAGTCCGAGCCGAAGTGCCAGGCGTTCGCAAGGAGCGCGGCGTTTCGGTCGATCCTGCCCTGGCGCAGCGAGATCGCGGTCCGGGCGGCGTCGACCGCCAGCACCACGAGGAGGGCTGCGAACGCGTACCAGCGAGCCTCGACGGGCGACGAGCCGTGAGCCAACCGCACAGCCGCCTCGATCGCGATCCACGTCGCCGCCGCGGCCAGGAAGGCCGCCTCGCCCAATGCGGCCAGGTGCTGGGCCTTTCCGTGGCCGAACGGGTGCTCGGAGTCGGCCGGCCGTTCGGCGACGCCAACCGCGTAGAGCGTGAGCCCGGCGGCCGCCGCGTCGATCCCCGAGTGCACGGCCTCGGCCAGAACGCCGAGGCTGCCGCTCGCAAACCCGACCACCACCTTCAGGAGCGCGAGGCCGATCGCCGCCACCAGCGACGCCGCCGCGGTGCGCCGCGCGGTTGACATCCGCGCATTGTACGGAGGCGCGGTTTCCAATTCGCTGCGCGAAGTGCAATGATTCGGGGACCCATGGCGGCATCGCAAGCCAGCGGGGGGGACGGCGAAGTCCGCACCCAGGTTCGTTGCCTGGTGGTGGACGACCACGCTGCCGTTCGGGAGGGTGTGAAGATGATCCTCACCCGCGACCGCGAGATCTCGGTCATCGGCGAGAGCTCGTCGGGAGACGGTGCCGTCGACATGGCCGAGAAGCGCCGGCCCGACGTCATCGTGATGGACGTCCGCATGGAGGGGATGGACGGGTTCGAGGCGACCCGGCAGATCACGGCCGCCCATCCGGAGATGGCCGTGATCCTCTACACGGCCCACGGCGAGCGCGGGCTGCTCGCCGAGGGACTCGACTGCGGCGCCCGCGGCTACGTGCTGAAGGAGGCGCCGCCGGACGACATCGTGCGCGCGGTCAAGCGGGTCGCGGAGGGCGGCGCCTACGTCGACCCGACCCTGGCCTCCGAGCTCGTGACCCCGAAGGCAACTGAGCGATTGCCCGCGCTCTCGGGCCGCGAGCGCGAGATCCTGGCCCTGCTCGCGAACGGCTTCTCGAACCCCGACATCGCCCAGCGGCTCTTCATCAGCCCGGAGACGGTGCGCACGCACGTCCGAAACGCGATGACGAAGCTCGAGGCCGATACTCGAACCCAGGCCGTCGCGCTGGCGCTGCGGTATGAGTTCATCGACTGAGCGACGCCCGCTCCGCATCGCCCTGGTGGCGGCCGGCGGCGCCGCGGCCGCTGCAGTCGGCGCCCTGGCCGGAGCGCCCGCCGCGCTCCAGGCGGCGATCGTCGCCGTCGCCGTCGCGGGCGTCTGCGTGGTGGCGTGGCCGGTCCCGGAGCCGCGCCGCGGCCCGCGCGAGCAGAGCGAGCTCTTCGATCACATGCTCGACGCCATCGACGCCGAGCGCGAGACGCTCGCCCACTGCCTCCACGACGGACCGCAGCAGACGCTCACCGCCGTGCGGCTCATGTGCGACGTCGTCCGCGACGCGATCTCGAAGGGCGACGTCCACCACGCCGAGGAGGTGCTGGGGCGGCTCGAACGGCTCGCGTCGGATGCGGCCGACGACCTGCGCAGGACGGTGGCCCGCCTGCATCCCGTCGTGATGCAGCAGCAGGGCCTGGTGCAGGCGCTGGGATCGCTCGCCGAGACGGTGCACGAGGAGTACGGGGTCGCGACGTCGTTCACCCGTCCGCCCGGAGGCTGGGAGGCCGAGGACGACCGCGACACGGCCATCTTCCAGATCGCCCGCGAGGCGGCGGTCAACGCGGCCCGCCACGGGCGGCCGCCGGTGCTTATCAGCCTCCAGCGGTCCACCGCCGACATCCACCTCTCGGTCGAGGACCGGGGCGGCGGCCTGGCGGCCAACGGTCACGTACCGCGCGAGGGGGTCGGGATCCGCATGATGCGCGAGCGGGCGGCCCGGATCGGCGCCGAGCTCACGCTGGAGTCCGCCCCGGGCACCCGGACGGTCGTGTCCCTGCACGTCCCCGCCGGGTGATGATCGGTGTGGTCGGCCACGAGGCGGCCGACGTCGTCACGACCGACGCCGGCACGGAGCGCCGCCCCGGCGGGACCCCGATCTACGCGCGCCGGTCGCTCGACGCGCTCGGCGTCGCGTGGGTTGTCGTCGAGCGGGGCGGCTTCGGGAGCCGGCTTCACC
>Ga0105238_10008871_pt1 | contig 10061 bp, 10 predicted proteins | sample KBSC34metaG_FD_81526 | JGI IMG/M metagenome (GOLD analysis project Ga0105238, IMG submission 81526) | Corn rhizosphere microbial communities from Kellogg Biological Station, Michigan, USA - KBS C3-4 metaG | ecosystem: Host-associated > Plants > Roots > Rhizosphere > Soil | place: Michigan, USA...
TAAATTTCAAAGCAGGGTATTTACCATCCTGAGGCCAGTTACCTTTTTTAATAATTACGCTGGCAACAGGTATCGCGGGGCCGTAGTGTTGCCTTCTGCCCTGATAGCCCCAAACACGTATTCGTTTGTTTTTCAGATATGGGCAAAGGATGCCGATGTATCAAAATATGATAACCTGGAAAATATCTGTTCTATTAAGATACATGATTCCGGCACCGAGTATGCCGTTTATGAAGGATATGATTATGGGAATGTGATAATCAACGCGAATTGGTCAACAGAATAAAATCGGGCGACAGGATATCAAAATCACGTGGACATGCTAAAAAGTATAAAGAGTCAATTTTGGAGATTTAGCTGGTTCTTTAATCATTACCGCCGGATCAAACCTGGCGTTGAACTGATACCCAATGTCTTCCACGGCCCCATCACTTATATGACCGATAGCATAGTCACCAGCAATAACTGTGATTTTATGCAGGAAGCAAGATTTAAGGCTGCTTATAATGCCGGAAAAGCAACTTTGCCCCATATTGATTCGGAGATTATGCCATGGCGTATTTATATCGTTTGCGCGCTTGCAGAGATGGTAAAGGGGCTTCGTGGCGATTTCGTGGAATGTGGGGTCAGTACCGGTGTTTTTTCCCGTTCGGTCATGGAGTATTTAAATTTTCAATCGATCAATAAAACCTTTTATCTGCTCGACACTTATGACGGGCTCGTTCCCGGGCAAATAACAAAGGAGGAGGAAAAGGCAGGCATCAGCGGATACCTTCAAAATTACAAGAACAACTACGAGCAGGTAGTGGAAACTTTTAAGGACCTTCCTGTAAAGATAATCAAGGGCGCTATCCCCGGTACCCTTGATCAGTGTCTGGCAAAAGAGGTCTGTTATTTGTCGATTGACATGAATGTTATAGAGCCGGAAATAGCAGCGGCGAATTTTTTTTGGGATAAAATGGTAACGGGAGGGGTCATTATTCTTGACGATTATGGTTTCCCCATGCACATTGGGCAGAAGAGAGCTTTTGATCAGTTCGCCGAAGAAAAAGGGGTGAATATTTTGTCCCTGCCTACAGGGCAAGGCATAATTTTTAAACCCTGAGGTGGTATAGACTTGCCTTTTTAGTTTTACAAACTTATAAGATGAACTTATCGCAGTACAGTGATTTTTTATATGATCGCAAATTTTCTTCCGATCTGAGTGTGCAATACCCGGTCCAGAAGGAGATCATAGGTAAAATGGACTATATCCAGGCACTGGTCGAAGGCAAGAAGGTCATAGATATCGGTTTTGCGGACCATTATGACCTGATCGATGCCCGAATAAAGAGTAACGACTGGGTGCACGCCCGTTTCCGCAAGTGGAGCTCCAAGATCATCGGGGTGGATGTCGATCCCAAAGCCGTCGATTATGTGAGAGAAAGATTCAATTACACGGATGTTTACTGTCACGATATCACCAGTGCTGACCTGTTACAGCCTATTCTGCAGGATTCCTGGGATTATTTGATCCTGAGCGAAGTGCTGGAGCATATTCCCGACCCTGCTTCTTTTCTAAGAAGGATCAGGGAGAACTATGGCAGCCACGTAGGCCGAATGATCATAACGGTGCCCAACGCGTTCGGACTTATTACATTACGATCCGTTTTCAATCGCATCGAACGCATAAACTCCGATCATAAATTCTGGTTTACCCCCTACACCCTATCCAGGATCGTTACCGCGGCAGGATTGGAAGTGGAGGATTTCGCATTATGTAATTCTTATTATGGATTGCGTTTTTGGGAGCGCCTGCTGGTAAAGCGGTCTCCGCTGTTCCACCATACACTGGCGATGGTCGTAAAATTATAAATCAGGATCCATGCGGATATTATTCGTTGCAATGCCTTTCAGCATTCACACCGTCCGATGGATATCCCAGTTGAGTGATACCGGTTGGGATATACACCTGTTCCCTTCCATGAAATTCCAATCATTGCATGCGGAGATGCGGGGTGTCGTCTACCATGAGAACTTTTATAACAACTTATATGAGGGGGTGCCGGGGAATGCTTATTCTTCTTTGCACATGCCCTATCTTTCCTTTATAAAGAATGGCCTGATAAAAAGAGGGATAAGAAAATTCGCTGACCTTACCGGCATGGAAAAAGATCCGGCCAGTGAGTTAGCGGCGGTGATCAAAAAGATCCGTCCGGATATTATCCATTCACTGGAAACACAGCATGCGGGTTATCTGGTAACGCAGGCAAAAAAACAAATTGCCGGCGAATTCCCATTCCCGGTGTGGATACATTCCAACTGGGGGATCGACCTGCACTTTTTCGGCCGTCTGCAAAAACATATTCCGTTGATAAGGGAAACCTTAGGCGGGGTAAACCTGTTGCTGGTAGAGGGTAAAAGGGATGAGGTCCTGGCAAGAGAGTTGGGATACCAGTCGAAAGTCCATGTTTTTCCCAGTGTCGGAGGAGGGTTCCTTATCCCCGATCGCAAGCCCGATAAGACTTCTTTACGAAAAAAGATACTGGTTAAAGGTACCCAGGATATTATAAGAAGAGGAGTAGTCGCATTGAGGGCCCTGGAGCGCTGCATAGACTTATTAAGTGAATATGAAATTATTTTATATAGCTCCAATGAAATAACCAGGGCCGTTGCGGAGTTATTTACTGGTCGTACCGGCAAACAGATCACGATATTGGAAGGAGTGGATCATGCCGGCATGCTTCGGTTGAATGCCGAAGCCCGTATTAACCTCTGTGTAAACATAAGCGACGGATTGCCCAATGCCATGCTGGAAGCAATGCTCATGGGAGCTTTCCCGATCCAATCGGATACCTCACTGGCGGATGAATGGATCCGGCATGGTGAAACGGGAATGCTGGTGCCGCCGGAAGACCCGGACATCATCGAAACCGCGATCCGGGAAGCGTTGCTGAACGATGAGCTCGTCGATCTGGCCGCTATCGCAAACAGGCAACGGATCAGTGAACAGTTGGAATATGAGGATATCAAGGCTTCCGTTACCGATATGTACAGAAGTGCTGTTTTTTCATCTTAAGAAATTATGATAAACGTCACCAAAGCTTTTCTCCCGCCTATCGAAGACTACATGAAATACCTACAGGGTATTTGGAGCAGGTGCCATCTGACAAATCATGGGCCGTTGGTAAATGAGCTGGAAGAGGGGTTGAAAAACTATCTCGGGGTAAAATATTTTTTCTTCATCAACAACGGCACTTTCGCGCTGCAGCTGGCCATTAAAGCATTGGACCTGCAGGGAGAGATAATAACCACCCCTTTTTCTTATGTAGCGACAACCTCATCCATTATTTGGGAAAATGCGCAGCCGGTATTTGTAGATATACATCCCCAATCGCTTACGATCGATGCTGATAAGATCGAAGCGGCTATCACGAAGAAGACATCGGCCATCCTCGCCACGCATGTATATGGCATTCCCTGTGACGTGGAAAAGATACAGGCCATAGCGGAAAGACATAACCTGAAAGTAATATATGATGCGGCGCATGCATTTGGCGTAAAATATAAAGGACAATCGATATTGAATTACGGTGATATTTCAACGCTGAGCTTCCATGCTACCAAACTATTCCATACCGTGGAAGGCGGTGGCGTGGTCACTAATTCCCCTGACCTGATGCATCGTTTGTCCTATATGAGGAATTTCGGCCACAAAGGGCAGGAGGAGTTCTGGGGGCTGGGGATCAATGGCAAGAACAGCGAATTCCATGCGGCAATGGGGTTGTGTATTTTCCCCCATATCAAGGAGATACTTGACCGGCGCAAGGAATTGTCTGAAACGTATAATAACTTCTTCACCGCTTTGGACGTGCGGGTGACCCGTCCGGCACTGCCTCCCGACACCGAGTACAATTATGCTTACTACCCCGTGGTCTTCGAAAGTGAAAAACAGCTTCTTTCGGTGAGAGACGTCCTGAATGCCACTTATATTTATCCCCGCAGGTATTTTTATCCGGCTTTGGATACTTTGCCTTATCTGAAAAACAAAACGCCTCTGCCGGTATCCGGATCTATTGCATCCAGAGTGCTTTGTCTTCCATTATATCATGACCTCACAAAAGACGAGATCCGGCGCATTTGCAATATTATTGCTGAAGTCCTCAAATATTAACGTATGGTTATTGTCGGAGCCGGAGGACATGCAAAGGAAATGTTAGGTATTCTTGCTGAACTGGGGCAGGAAAAGGAAGTGTTTTTTTTCGACAATGTCTCCAGGCATCAGCCGGGCTTCCTGTTTGAACAATTCCCTATAATCAGCAGTGAGCAGGAGATAAGGCAGATCCTGCAAAAGGACCCCGGTTTTATATTGGGCGTCGGGAAGCCGGTGATCCGAAAGAAACTGGCTGAAGAATTTAAGGCATGGGGAGGCAGGCTCGTTTCCGTTATATCGCCCTTTGCGCGCATAGGACGGTATAATGTATTGCTGGGAGACGGCTTAAATATAATGACGGGCGCCGTTATTACACAGGATGTCGCCATCGGCGAAGGCACCCTCGTACATGTTAACACGACTATCCATCACGATTGCAGAGTGGGTAGTTTTTGTGAGTTGTCGCCGGGTTGTCACGTGCTGGGCAAAGTCCGGATCGGCGATCTGTCTTCCATAGGCAGCGGCGCGGTGATCCTGCCTGGTGTGACCATAGGCAGCGGCGTGGTGGTCGGTGCAGGCGCAGTGGTGACCAAAGACGTGCCGGACGGCGTTACGATAAAAGGAATTCCGGCGAAAATATAAGTTATGGATGCGATGAGAAAAGCGACAGGCTCTATTGCAAGGTTGATAAGATTGACATTTACACCCCGGGCCTGGAAAAGGTTGATCAGGGAAACCCGGATCAGGCGGCAACAGGATCAGGCTATTCGTAACTTTGACCGGAAGACATCCAAACTTATTGTTTTCCTCGTCCCCGGTGCAGATAAGGTCACAGGCGCGGAAAGAATATCGGGTGGGACGATCTCGATCACATCACTGCGCGAAGAGTCTCTCCAGCTAAAGGAAGTTCACCGGGCCGAAGTGATCATGAGCACGCTCCCCAATGAGTATCTTTTATTCAGGCATAAGCGCTTTGCCAACCAGACGGATGTATTCAGGTTCACCCAGCTGAGACAATACTTCTCCCATGTAAAAGAGGTGCTATTCCACCTGCCGGAATTTACGTGTACCGATTTCATGGAGTACATTGATAATAAAGACCGGCAATGGATGGAAAGACTTGAGAAGGTGCATATCAATGTAATGAACCAGAATGTGCTGTTGATGCCGTCCGCAACGGAGCTAAGCAAGCTAAAACAACTGGCGCAGATTGTGACTGCAACCACGGCGCATCAGCGTTATTGCACTCCGCACTACCGGCAGCTGTATAATGTGCCCCTGCATAAACTTTCCGTGTGGATCAGCCCTGAAAAATATACTTTCCGTAAGTACGCGGATAAGGAGAACCTGATCGTCGTGTCGCCGGATAGCCATCCTATGAAAGACAAGGTGCTGGATAAACTTGCGACGATACCCGGATTACGTGTACAAATTATCCGTAATCTGACCTATGAACAATACAAGAGCACGATCGCGCAGGCAAAATGGGCATTGACCTTTGGCGAAGGGCTTGACGGGTACATCATCGAGCCCATATTCAGCGGAGCGATCGCTTTTGCGGTATATAATGAAGATTTTTTCACGCCGGATTTTAAAGATCTTTCCACGATATATCCATCATTTGATCACTTGTTAGACGTTATTGTAAAAGATATGGCGCGATTGGACGATGAAGAGGTCTACAAAGACTATCAGCAGGAGCAGTTCGACCTATGCGCAAAATATTACAGCGGTCAGCAATACAGGGAAAATATCAAACGATTTTACGAGAGCAACTATACCTTTAAATAATGAGCGCACCGGGCAAACATTCTATTGATCCTTATCAAAGAAATAAATCGCTGGATTATTTGCGGGGATTGATGGCAACGTCCATCATGTTGTATCATTACTTTTATTGGAGCGGCGCTCATCTGGATGCTGGGACTATTTTAGGGAGACTAAGCATTTACGGCGTTTCCATATTCTATGTTCTAAGCGGGCTGACCTTGTATATAGTCTATAACAGATCGATCAGTACGGACTTCAGGTCTATCCTTGCGTTCCTTGTCAAGAGAATATTCAGGATCTTCCCCCTTCTCTGGCTCACGATCACCGGTACAATGATCATTTACAAGAACTATCCGGGCTGGAAAGTCTGTTTTCTGAATTACACCGGTCTTTTCGGGTTTTTCCACCTGGGAAGCTACCTGGCGGCCGGACAGTGGTCCATCGGCAATGAGCTGGTCTTTTACCTGTTCTTCCCCCTGTTCTTAATACTGTCGAAGTGGCGGCCGAAACTATTCCTTTTGCTCTCCATATTATCGATCATTTAAGGTCTTTATTTTGCTTTTCATATACTGAAGGACAACGGGGATCTGGCTTCCCAATGGATCGCCTATATCAACCCATTCAATCAACTGCTGTTTTTCGCGGGCGGTATTCTCATCGGTTATACAGGCCAATGGATAAACGCGGAAAAGTATAAAAACCAGGTCCTTGCGCTTTTGGCGATAGGTGTCCTGTCTTTTGCCTTTTACCCGGTGACCGGGGACAACATTCATATCGTTACTGGGTTCAACCGGGTGTTCTTTCTTTGTATAAGCTGGATGATCTGTTTCTGCTTTTATCATCAGAAAAGGGCATTCCCCGGGATCGCCGACAGGTTATTGACCACTTTAGGCGAGGCATCCTATTCGATATACCTTTTGCATCCACTGGTATTGAGTATCGTTACGAATTTGAATGCGAAGTATATAGGCCTGCCTTCCAGATTTCTAACTTGGGTATCGGCGATCGTCACCGTTTTGGTCAGCTATATTGTTTATAAAAAGCTGGAAATACCCTTTATCAGATACGGTAAAAGATTGGTTACCCGTTTTAATGGCGACCGGTTTCAAAAGACTGACAAAGACAAGGAGCAGATGGTTTTGGTAGCGAACAAATAAAATATTACAAGGCCAGTGACCTTTCCCTTAGTTACGATCATCACGGTTACTTATAATTCGGCGCAATATGTCCGGGACGCCATCGAAAGCGTATTGTCCCAAAATTACAGCAACATAGAATATATCATAGGGGACGATTGTTCCACGGATGCTACCTGGGATATCATCGGAACTTATAGGGATGAACGCATTAAAGCCTACCGGAACCCTTCTAATATGAAGGAATATCCCAACCGCAATAAGGCATTGGGCATGGCCAGCGGCAAATATGTGCTTTTTATCGATGGAGATGACATGGTTCACGCGCATGGCCTTACCTATATGGTCACCATGTTGGAGGCTTTCCCGGCAGCGGCCATGGCCATTGTAGGATACGATTGTAATCACTTTATTTACCCCCTGGAATTTACCCCGGTGGAAATATATAAATTCCAGTTCCTGGGGAATGGTTTTTTAGGGTATAGCATGGTAGGGAACCTGTTTCGAACTTCTATCCTGAAAGAGCTGGGCGGTTTTCCAACACATTTGATCGCCGGGGACTATTTTATACGTTTAAAGATCTGTATGCATCATAATTGCCTGATCATCGGGGGCAATCCGGTCTGGGCGCGTTCAACACCCGGTCAGGCTTCCTCGAACATTGGAACGCCAAAAGGGTATTCGGAACTGCTTTTGATGAACAGGGATTTTATAATGGACCCTCTCTGTCCTTTACATAAAGAAGACAGGGAACAGGCATTGACTAATATTTTCAACCCCGCGGCCAGACGGATCGTGAAAGACCTTCTCAGATTTCGGTGGAAGCGTGCAGGTACATTGATGAAGAAATTAGGCTGGGGCTGGACGGATATAAAGAGGAATTTTTGGACGGCGCAGGACTATTCTTACATGAGCGAATACAATTCTACGAACGTGTTAAAAATAGATTTCAGCAGGAACCCGTTCTCACAGAACTATAAATAAGAACCAATTCATAAAAAAACTTTGTCGGCAATGAGCTTGGGAAATAAAAAAGTACTGGTCACGGGGGCAGATGGTTTTATCGGCAGCCACCTGGTGGAGGCATTATTGGAAGAAGGGTGCCGTGTAAAAGCGTTTTGCTATTATAACTCCTTCAATTCATGGGGCTGGCTGGATAGCCTTCCCCGGGATGTGCTAAAAGAGATCGAGATCTTCACCGGTGATATCCGGGACCCCAACGGCGTGCGTACTGCTTCGCAGGGTATCGATGTCATATTTCACCTGGCGGCATTGATAGCTATCCCTTACTCCTATCATTCCCCGGATTCATACGTTGATACGAATATCCGCGGCACTTTAAACATCCTGCAGGCTGCGAGGGATCTGGGTACCGAACGGATATTGGTCACCTCCACTTCCGAAGTATATGGCACTGCACAATATGTGCCGATCGATGAGAAGCATCCCCGGCAGCCCCAATCACCTTATTCCGCCACTAAGATCGCCGCCGATGCCATGGCAGAATCATTCTACCGTGCTTTTAACCTGCCCGTGACCATTGTTCGTCCCTTTAATACTTTTGGGCCCCGGCAGTCGGCGAGGGCGGTGATCCCGACGATCATTACCCAGCTAATGAATGGAATAGAGATGATCCGGCTGGGAGATACGACCCCTACCCGGGACCTTCTATACGTAAAGGATACAGTGAAAGGGTTTATTGAGATAGCCAAATGCAATACTTTGGTCGGCGAGGATGTTAATATTGCCACCGGCACGGAGATCAGTGTAGGCGATCTGGCTGAAAAGCTGATCAAAATGATCAATCCCCAGGCTGTATTGGTAAAAGATAATGAAAGGATCAGACCGGAAAAATCGGAAGTATTCCGGTTGTGCGGGGATGTCAGCAAATTAACGCAGCATACCGGCTGGAAGCCGCAATATTCGTTCGATGAAGCGCTGAAGGAGACCATCGAGTGGTTTACCCACCCGGATCATATGCAACAATATAAAACGGGGATTTACAATGTATAGCGAGATCATCGATTTTATCAGGGAAACGTTTCACACGCCGGAGGGGTTTATTCCGCTGCATGAGCCGAGGTTTACGGGCAATGAAAAGAAATACGTGCTGGATACCATTGATTCCACTTTTGTATCATCGGTGGGAGCATATGTAAACCGGTTCGAAGATATGATCACGGAGATCACGGGGGCAAAACATGCGATAGCCGTTGTCAATGGCACTTGTGCGCTGCATATGGCTATCCTGCTGGCCGGTGTGAAACCGGATGACGAGGTGATCACGCAGCCGCTGACATTTGCGGCCACTGTCAATGCCATAAAGCATGCATATGGAATACCCCATTTTGTCGATGTAGACGGCGATACGATGGGGATGAGCCCGGAGGCGCTCGAGCGGCGTTTATCGACCATCGCCGTCCGGCGTGAGGGGGTGTGTTACAATAAGGAGACGGGAAGACGGATCGCGGCATGTATACCGATGCACACATTCGGGTTACCCTTACGGATCGATGAGATCGGTGTAATATGTGAAAAATATAACATACCATTGATCGAAGACGCGGCGGAGTCGTTGGGATCTTTTTACAAAGGCAAGCACACCGGGACTTTCGGGTTACTCGGTACGTTGAGCTTCAATGGAAATAAAACCGTCACTTGCGGCGGCGGCGGCGCCATTTTTACGGATGACGGGGAGCTGGCGAAAAAAGCCAAACATTTGACCACTACGGCGAAAGTCCCCCATCCCTGGGCTTTTGTCCATGATGAGGTGGGATATAATTACCGGATGCCTAATCTCAATGCGGCGCTGGCCTGTGCCCAGCTGGAACAGCTGGGGGCTTTTGTTGAGAACAAACGGGAGCTGGCGGTGACTTATGCGGATTTTTTCCGGGGGAAGGGGATCCCCTTTGTAAAGGAAATAGAAGGGGCCAGATCGAATTACTGGCTGATGACCATTTTGCTACAGGACCGGACGCAAAGAGATGATTTTCTCGCCTATAGCAATGAAAATAAAGTCATGA
>Ga0105238_10008874_pt1 | contig 10060 bp, 9 predicted proteins | sample KBSC34metaG_FD_81526 | JGI IMG/M metagenome (GOLD analysis project Ga0105238, IMG submission 81526) | Corn rhizosphere microbial communities from Kellogg Biological Station, Michigan, USA - KBS C3-4 metaG | ecosystem: Host-associated > Plants > Roots > Rhizosphere > Soil | place: Michigan, USA...
CTTATCTCTATGACAGAAACCTCGCGCCGCGGACTGATCGTCATCAACACCGGCCCCGGCAAAGGCAAGACAACGGCCGCGCTCGGCACCGCGATTCGCGCTGCAGGCAACGGTATGCGCGTACTCATTCTGCAGTTTCTCAAGGGCTCATGGCACTACGGCGAACTCGACGCCATCGCGGCGCTCGGCGAGGCCCTCGGCAGCAAAGACGATCCCTCCATCGTCATCCGGCAGATGGGCCGCGGCTTCGTGAAGGTCGGCGGCGCCGAGACCGACCCGGAAGATCTGAAGATGGTCGAAGACGCATGGGCGGATGCCGCCCGCGCCATCGACTCCGGCGAGTGGGACCTCGTCGTCCTCGACGAGATCAACTACGCCATCGGCTACAAGATGCTCTCCCCGGAGGCCGTCGCCGACGTCCTCCGCCGCAAGCCGGAGATGACCCACGTCATCCTCACCGGCCGCAACGCCCACCCACTCCTCGTCGAGCTCGCCGACACCGTCACCGAGATGCGCGAGGTCAAGCATGCTTACCAAAAGGGCATTCTGGCCCAGCGCGGCATTGAGTTCTAAACGTTCGGGTGGCCCATTCATCGCGCCACTCTTGCATGCTGAGTGGGGAAACCGCCTCACTCCAACATTGGGTGGCATTCGGACGCCAATTCGCTACATCTTGTTACAAATCCATTCGCTCGCACCATTCCCCCAAGCTGGTAAACTGAGAAATCCAAGCCATGACAAACTCAATGCAATCCGGATCCCAGTCCAACGGTCAGACCCTCCGCCTCAAGCTCGGCCTCGCGGAGATGCTCAAGGGCGGCGTCATCATGGACGTCATGAACGTCGCGCAGGCCGAAATCGCCGAGGAAGCTGGCGCAATCTCCGTCATGGCGCTGGAGCGCGTACCCGCCATGATCCGCGCCGAGGGCGGCGTCGCCCGCATGGCGAATCCCAAGCTCATCAAGCAGATCATGGCTGCCGTCACCATCCCGGTGATGGCCAAGGCGCGCATCGGCCACTTCGCCGAGGCCCAGGTGCTTGAGGCAATCGGCGTCGACTTCATCGACGAGTCCGAGGTCCTCACTCCCGCCGACGAGACCCACCACATCGACAAGCACGCCTTCACCACGCCCTTCGTCTGCGGCGCGCGCAACCTCGGTGAGGCGCTCCGCCGCATCGCCGAAGGCGCTGCGATGATCCGCACCAAGGGCGAGGCCGGCACCGGCGACGTCGTCCACGCAGTCCAGCACATGCGCACCATCCAGCGCGAGATGCGCCAACTCACCGTCATGGGCGACGACGAGCTCTACAACGCCGCCAAGCTCCACGGCGCGCCGTACGAGCTCGTCCGCATGGTCGCCAAATCCGGCAAGCTTCCTGTGCCAAACTTCTCCGCCGGCGGCATCGCCACGCCGGCCGACGCCGCGCTCATGATGCAGCTCGGTGCCGAGACCGTCTTCGTCGGCTCCGGCATCTTTATGAAGGAGCGCGCCACGCCGCTCGACGTAGAGAACAATACCGCCGAGCGCGAAGAGGCCATCTCTCGCGCTAAAGCCATCGTGCTGGCCACCACGCACTACAACGACCCCAAGGTTCTCGCCGAAGTATCCGAGACCGTCACCGGCACGATGAAAGGCCTCGCCGCCGCCGCCATCGAAGAGCACGAGCTGCTCCAGACCCGCGGCTGGTAGCGCGTAAGCTAAAGAGCAGAGCCCCTGAACGTCACCACCGCACCACCGCGCAGGTATCCCATGAATCGTCACACCGTTGCCGCTCTCCTTCTTGCCCTCACGTTTCCTCTCGCTGCGCATGCTGACGAGGCCTCCCAGCGCGCCAAGGCCGAGCAATTGGTCGTCCTGAACAACACACAGAAGACCGTGGAGCAGATCGCCCAGAACATCAGCGGCCAGATCGACCAGCTTGCAGAACGCGCTGCCGGCCCGGACGCCAACCCCGACCAGAAGGCGAAGATCGACGCCTTCAAACAGCAGGAGGCGCAGCTCATCGACGGCGCACTTGGCTGGTCTTCGATGAAGCCGGCCATCGTTGACATCTACGTCAAAGCCTTCACCGAAGAGCAGCTCGACGCAATCCTTGCCTTCTACAAGTCTCCCGCAGGCACAGCTTTTCTGGAGAAGATGCCAGTGATCAATACTCAGTTCGGCCAGCTCGGCAACACACGCGTCGCTGGCATTCGCGACCAGCTGCAGAAGTCCTATCAGAACCTGCAGAACAGCCTGCATCCCATCCCCACGCTTGGTGCGCCTTCCTCTGCCGCACCAGCGCCTGCACCCGCGAAATAGCGGATTCGCTCGCCGATTTCACTACTGTCTAACCGTAATATGGTGAGGCTGTTCCATCCCATCGCCAGCTGAGGTATCCCATGCGCCGGTTCGCCGTTCTCGTTGCTGCATCGCTAATTTTTCCGATTTCCGCCCGTGCCGATGACACATCCAGGCGCGCGAAGGCCGAGCAGCTGGTCGCCATGGAACATCTCGAGGCGAGCATAAATAAAGCGTCGGAGAACCTTGCAGCGCGGATGGATGAAATCGCTGATCACCTTGTCGGCAATAGCCCGACGGCGGACCAGAAGGCAAAGATTGAGGATTTCAAGAAGCAAGTATCGAAGTCCCTCGATACCAACTTCGCTTGGACGGCGATGAAGCCAAAAGTGGTTGATCTCTTTGCAAGCAACTTCACAGAAGAACAGCTGGACGCAATCATCAGCTTCTATAAAACCCCGGATGGTGCAGCGCTTCTCGAAAAACTGCCCCAGATCAACGCACAATTCAACCAGCTCGGCACCTCGGCACTCACTAACATGAGCGCGGAGATGCAAAAGTCGCTGCACGATCTCCAGCAAAGCCTCGGTGTCCAGTCAAACGCGCCCGTCGTCGTTCGCGCCGCGCCACCGGCGAATTCCTCAAAGACCACTCCGCAGGCCGAAGGCAAGTGAGCGCTACCCTCCGCATCGGCGTCCTCGCCCTGCAGGGCGCCTTCGATGCGCACGCGAAACGTCTTCGCGAAATTGACGCCGAGCCAGTTGAAGTCCGCACACCAGAACAACTCGCTGGTCTCGATGGCCTCATCATCCCCGGTGGCGAGTCCACCACCATGCTCAAATTCCTCGAGCGTGGCGGCTTCTTCTCGCTCCTCCAGGACTACGTCCGCCGCACGCCCACCTTCGGAACCTGCGCCGGCGCCATCCTGCTCGCCACCCACGTTGAGTCGCCCGCACAAAAATCTCTAGGCGCTTTAGACATCACCGTAGAGCGCAACGCCTACGGTCGCCAGATCGACTCCGACATCCTCCATGCGCCAAACGCTCTGCCGGGCGGCCCGCTTGAGATGGTCTTCATCCGCGCGCCCCGCATCCGCTCCGTCGGCCCCAGCGTTGAAACCCTCGCTACCCGCGACGGCTTCCCTGCCCTTGTCCGCTCAGGCAACATCCTCGCCGCCACCTTCCACCCGGAACTCTCCTCCGATCCCCGCGTGCACCAGCTCTTCCTGGACATCGTGCGCGAGCACAAGCGCAAATCAGCCATGAACTAGCTACTCATCGCAGTACCAAGGTACCGCGGCTCCAAACGATTCGCTGCTCTTGTGGGATTGCCTTTGCCCTACACTGTGCTCACTCCCTCAAAGAAGGAGCCGCGTATGGATCGACAGCCGCAACTTGATCCGGATCCCAGCCTCTCTCCACAGCCGCGACGTTTCGTCTACCGCGCCGTCGGACAGGACAGTTCGCTCCCGAACCCTCTCCGCCGATCTACCGACGTGGCAAAGTCACACGCTCCACAACCTGAAGGATCTCGCGTAGGTCTTGCCCTGCTCCAGTTTCGCGTCTTTCTCAAGCTGAACTAGCTCTGCGCTTCGTCCCGCTTCGGCGTCAGGAACCCGAACAGCATGTGCAGCAGCGCCAGCGCCAGTGCGCCAAGGAATGCCGCGCCAAAGGTCTCCACCTGAAAGCCGGGCGTAACCGCCGTGGCAAACTTCAGCACCAGCGCGTTGATCAACAGAAAAAATATCCCAAAAGTCAGGATCCCCAGGGGCAGCGTAATCACCTTCAGCACCAGCCCAAAGGTCGCGTTCAGCAACCCGATCACGATCACAGCGATCAGCGCAGAAGTGAGGCTGCTCACCACAACCCCTGGCACAATCTTCGCCACAACCAGCAGCGCAATTGCATTCAATACCCAGTGCAGCAACAATCGCAGCATACGCTTCTCCTTTTGCCGGCCTGGATCTGCCGGCTCTTTCTGGGCCCGTTGCGAGTTTCCAGCATACCCAAATCTCCATTGCTCCGCGCTGCATCCAACTGTTGTGCGCCACATCACAACGCAGCAATGGCGACGCGCCCATAATCCGAGTAAGCTCTATTCATCGAGCACACGCCGAGGTGACCGATGCCGGTCATAATTACGCCCCCCGAGATCGAACGCCGCCCCAGACGCCTCGGCGAGAACGACAGCGGCCACGGCAGGCGACCGCCCAACGACCGCGATCTCAAGCGGACCGGCGGAGGCGGCGACAATGATGGTTGGGACGGCGGTTACGTCTCGAACCGGCGCCCCGGCTCCCGCCTCCGCACCCATCGCTTCAACCTCTTCCTCATCCTCTGCGCTGTGGCGATGTTCTTCGCGGTCATCGTCATCGCGTTTTTCGTCACGCGTCGCGCGGTGCACATCGACGCCTACAACCACGAGGTCCGCACCTGGCTGCCCACGCGCCTGCCGCCCATCCTCTGGATCAACACGGCGATCCTGCTCGTCAGCTCCACAACCATTGAGGTCGCGCGCCGCCGCATGTTCCATCCCATCGACGCCATGGAAGAGTGGCTCGGCCTCGGCAAACCCATCGCTCGTCGCACCCTGCCCTGGCTGCTGGCCACACTGGTCCTTGGTATCGCCTTCGTCGCCGGGCAGCTCAACGCGTGGGACCAGCTCTCCATGCAGAGCGCCCCTTACCACTCCTCCTCCACCAGCCTCTTCTACATCATCACCGGCGCCCACGCCGCGCATCTGCTTGCCGGGATCGTAGGCCTCATCATCGCCATCCGCGGCCTCTACTCCTTTAGAAGTGTGGAGAATCGCCAGATCATGGTCGACTGCACCGCTTGGTACTGGCACTCCATGGGCGTGCTCTGGATCGCCCTCTTCGCGCTCCTGCTCCTCTGCCAGTAAATTTGGCATGTTGCTCGGGTCGCAGACCGTCGCATACCATAGCCAACACATGCGACATTTCGTTCGACTTGCTGCAGCGCTGCTCGTTGTTTGCCTGCCCCCCCACTCCGGTCTCTGCCAGACCACGAAGCCTGAGAGCCGTTTGCTGACGGCGCGCGCCCTTTACTACACGCCCACCACAGCGGGCCTTGAATCCTTCAGCTGCAAGGTAGCGGTCGACTGGAAGGGCCTCCTGGGCGATGCAAGCGGCAAAGAGATTAAAGACGACAATCCCCTGCTCGTGTATCTCAACTCCGCGCAGCTTGCTTTGAACGACACCCTGCGCGGCAACGGATCGCTCGAGTGGGCAGATACTGCTACGCCTGCGGAATCTGTCAAGGATCCAGCAGCGAAGATGAAGGAAGGACTGGGGCAGATGCTCTCTGGATTTTTCGATACCTGGAACGTGTACATGAACGGGACGATGGTGCCTGCCCCTGACAGGACAACCACCCTGACGCCGGAAAACAAGGGAATGCATCTGCACGCCGAGCAGGGGCAATCGGTCCTCGACGAGGACTACGACGAAAATATGCTGCTCACGCACGTCCACGTCGTATCCGGCACAATCGATGTCGATGCAGTGCCCGTCTTCGTCGATACGCCGGATGGGCGCATCATCTCCTCGGTGCAGAGCGCATACCGCCAGCCATCCACCGCTCCCCCCGTCTACCTCACCATGGGAGTTGAATACGGCCAAGTGAATGGCTACCACCTTCCGAGCAAAATCCGCTACCAGATGAAGAATGTGCTGTCGGAGATGGACCTGAATCTGTCGCAATGCACGGCGATCTCAAAGCCGGCCAAGCAATAACGCTCGCGCGTCTTCACACTCTTCTAGTACGGCACGCCCTTCGCCCGCTCCGCCTTCATCGCGCGCATGTACCACTCAAACTCGTCAAAGAAGCTGCTCTTCTTCTCCGCAAGCCGCTCGGTCAGTGCGACGCCTTCGGCACTCAGCGCATTCTGCACCTGCGGAATCGGCTGAATCGATGGGATGGATGACATTCCTGTCTCCGCCAGCAGCGCACGCAATTGCATCGCCGCGCGCACGCCGCCAAACGCCGTCTGCGAATAGCAAACAATCGCCGAAGGCCGCCAGAAATACTCTTCCAGAAAATAGTCGATCAGGTTGGCCAGCCCCGGCTGCACCGAGTGGTTGTACTCGCCAGCCACCACGCAGAAGCCATCCACGCGCTCATACAAATCAGCCAGCGGCTTCAACTTCGCATAGAGCTCGGCATGATCTTCCGGTTTGCCCTTGATCTCTTTCCACATCCTGTCCAGCAGCGGCAGTTCCAACTCCAACGCGTCCACACGCACCACCTCATGCCCGCGCTTCTTCAACTCTGCGATCGCCCACTTCGCCGCGCGGTCACCCATCCTGTCGCCGCGCATTGATCCCACCAGCACCGCCACTACCATCGTGCCCTCCATTCCATGCCACTCAGATGCATTCTCACCCATCACCTCTGCCGTGACGTAAAAAGGCCCCACATCTGTGGGGCCCTCGTGTCTTTCGACTTTGCATCACTGCGCTTACTTCTTTTTCTTCACCGGCTTTGCTGGCTTCTTGGCCGCTGGCTTCGTAGCCTTCTTCACCGGCTTGCTCGCCTTCTTCGCGACAACTTTCTTCGCAACGGGCTTTGCGGCCTTCTTCGCTGCAGGCTTCGCAGGCGCCTTCTTAGCGATAGCCTTCACCGGCTCAGGCTTCTTTGCTGGTGCAGCTTTCGCCACAACCTTGGCAGCAGGCTTCACTTCAACAGCCTTACTCTTCGTTGGCACTGCCGATGCCTTCGCGCCCTTCTTCCCGATCTCGAGCATTGGCAGCTCGCCGCCGCTCGCATCGCCCTCGGCCATGCTCTTCTCCAGCGCAGCTGTCAGCTCCGCTGCAGCCGCCTCATCCAGTCCGTCCACGCCCTCTGCCGCAGCCTTCTTCTTCCTGCTCTTCGGCGCCTTTGCTTCCTTCTTCGTCCCACGCGCGCGTCGCAGGTGCACGGGCGGCGGAGGTGCCGGCGGCGAGTACGGCTCCAGATACGCCTTCATCTCTTCAGGCGTCGATAGCTTGCCATCCATCAGCTCGAACACCAGCTTCTCTACCAACTCGTCGAAGCCCGGCAGCGTCGGCACAATGCGCATCTCCTGCATCAGCTGATACGGCACCTTCAGCCTCGCCTGCGGCCATTCGTTATAAAACGCTTTGAACTTGTTCTGCACCGGCGCGCTCTTCACTGCATATGCGACATACAACACCGCCTCCGGCCGAGCCCTCATCAGCAGCTTCCACGCCGCGGAAGGCGCCGCGTTCTGCTTTGACGTCACCTCCGCGGCAAACTTCTTGCCCTCCGCTTCCAGCGCGTCAATCTCCTTCACAAAACCCTGCCGCGGGAAGCTCTTCTTCAGCGACTTCACGTCCTTCGGCGACATCTTCGCCGTAATCAGCGGAAACTGCGCCGCCGAAACGTCCGCCTCAATCCCGCGCACCTGCAGCTGTCCATGGGCCTCGCGCAATTTTTCCAACTCATTCGTATTCGCCTTGGCCGCGGTCCACGGCGCGCAGATCTGCTTCATCCAGCCTTCGCGCTCCAGGGCCTTCAGCACGCGCACCGGGTCGTCCTCGTGCGCAATCTCCTCGGCCTCATACCCGCGCTGCCATGTGCTCATTACCGAGATGTGCCCTTCGGCCTTGCTGTTCTCATACCGCTGCTGCGTGCGCTCCTCAAACATCCAACCCAGCCGCGAGTTGAGCCGCACACCGCGCACCATGCGCACCGGGTCTTCAATAAACCCATACGGACTCACCAGCCGCAGCTGCCGGCTCTCAATGTCTGCCACACCGTTCAGCGGGTCCATCAGCAGCCCGTACGAACCCTCATTCAGCGAGAGCGCCATCGCGTTCGCGGTAAAGTCACGCCTGCGCAGGTCGTCCAGAAGATTCGCAGGCTTCACCACCGCCTTGCCCGGCTTCGGGTACTGCACGTCAAGCGCGCTCGCTACCTCCAGCCGCACATTCCCGGGATACTGCGCATACAACACCTGCAGCGTCTCGTTCTCGCCCGAGATCACCCCACCGGATTTCTCCAGGTCTTTACGCAGCTTCAGTGCATTGCCCTGCACCACCACATCCAGGTCGCGCACTGGCGAGCCCGCCGTCAGGTCACGAACCGCGCCACCCACCAGAAAGACCGTCAACCCCTTCGGCTTGGCGACGTCACGTACCGCCTGAAGGGCCCTCTGTTGTGCTGCGGAAAGACGGCTCTCAAGCAGGTAGATATAATCGGCCATAGCGGGTTTTGTTTCTCTCCACTCAGGCTGTGGGCAGGCTGGTATAAAACGCCCACAAGCCTAGGAATATCATGCGTTTACGCGCAAGTGAAAACGTGGCACAAGAGGCCATTTTAGCATGGTCGGGGCCGAATTGCCAGAGTCGCAACCTATCTTCTGAGGTGGACAAGGTTGGCAGATGTTAACGGTGCAGATCATCAACCAGCGCTAGGCAGCGAATCTCTGCCATCTTCGCCTTCAGCTTCTCTCGGGCAGCGCGTTCTTCGCGCTCTCTACGGTGCCCTCCTTGGCGCCGTCCCTCTTATCATTAGCATCTTGATGCCTCCTGCGCATCGCTCCCCTTACCTCCTTGCTTACCCCGTTGTATTGCTCAGCGCCTGGGTCTGGGGACTGCCCGCCTCGGTCGCATGCGCTGGGGTTTCGGGGGGCTTGATCGAGTACTTCATCTTCCAGACCGGCCAGATCACACTCTCGCCCACCCCCACCGGAGGCGTCTTCCGTGCGCTGATGTTCCTCGGCGGATCCGTCGTAGCTGGCGCTCTCACCCGCTCCGCCGCGCATCAGCGGCAGAAAGCAGCCACCGCAAATCTTGACCAGCAGCTCCGTCTCGCCCAGGCGGAAGCAGCCTTTGCCAATGAGAAAGCCATCGCCACGGAACTCGCGCTCGAAAACGAAGTCCGTTCTCAGATGGCACTCGACGGCTCGCGAGTCGGCCTTTGGGAGTGGGACCTCACTACCCAGAAATCCAAATGGTCGAAAGGCTACTTTCGCCTGCATGGCCTGGATCCGGACCTCGATCAAAGCGAACCTGCAACCTACGAACTCTGGCGCCGTTGCGTCCATGCCGGAGACATCGACCGCGTCGAGGCCGCGATACAACGCGCCATAGCCGAGCGCAGCAGCTTTCACGAGGAATATCGCATCGTCCTTCCCGACAAGAGCACCCGCTGGATCGTCTGTCAGGGTGCCGCCACCACCAATGCCGCCGGAGATGTCACGCGCATCTCGGGCTACGCCGGAGATGTCACCCGTCGCAAACTGGCCGACCTCGCATTGCTGCAGAACGAAAAGATGACCATCGCCGGGCGGCTCATCGCAACCATTGCGCATGAGATCAACAATCCTCTCGATGCCGCGATGAATGCGCTTTATCTCCTCCGCAGCGACGTCCCAGAGGATGAGCGGACCGCACTGCTCGAAGACGCCTCCACTCAGCTCGAGCGCATCGGCCAGATCTCCCGGCAGACCCTCAACTTCTCGCGCGCCCCGGTCCGCGCCACACTCGTCAAACCCTCGGCATTGGTCGATGAAGCCGTCCGCCTGCTCAACCCCAAGCTCCGCCTCGCGCAGATTGAGGTCCACACCGAAGTACGCCGCGACTCAGAGGTGCTCTGCGAACGTCGCGAAGCCCAGCAGATACTCGTCAACATCCTGAACAACGCCATCGAAGCAACGCCCGGTGGCGGCAAACTGCGCATCCGCGTCGCAAATTCCGTCGAATGGCGCGGCCGCAAGCGGCCCGGCGTTCGCATCACCATCGCCGACACCGGTTC
>Ga0105238_10008876_pt1 | contig 10059 bp, 10 predicted proteins | sample KBSC34metaG_FD_81526 | JGI IMG/M metagenome (GOLD analysis project Ga0105238, IMG submission 81526) | Corn rhizosphere microbial communities from Kellogg Biological Station, Michigan, USA - KBS C3-4 metaG | ecosystem: Host-associated > Plants > Roots > Rhizosphere > Soil | place: Michigan, USA...
CCCGCCGCATGCGACGATTTTGGCAGTCGGCGCGGGCGAGGAGCGGGCAGTGGTGAAGAAGGGCGAGGTCAAGATTGCAACGGTTATGTCCGTCACGCTCTCGACCGATCACCGCGCCGTCGATGGCGCGCTCGGCGCCGAACTCCTCGGCGCCTTCAAGCGCATGATCGAAAACCCGATGAGCATGCTGGTGTAAGCCAATCCCTGCAGGGCCTTAATCCGGTTTGCTCTTGCGCCGCGGGCCCTCCGATCACCGACTTGTCAGGCCGGTAGCTCACGTCGGAACGGTTCCGGTGCTTGAAGCCGCCGTTATTTCGTTCCACATCGAGCGCAATGAACGGCAAGATACGGGAATGGTTTCGGAATTGGCGGTGGGCCTTGGTCGCATCGCTATTCCTGCATGCCCTGGTCGCAGCGTTCTTGCTCTATGGCCTGCCGAGACCAGAGCAACAGCCGGATGACCAGCAACCGGTCAATGTCGCGATCGTGCCGCCACCGGATCAGCCAAAGCCGAAACCGCCACCCAAGGCCGAAAAGCCGCCGGAACCGAAGGCCGAAAAGCCGCCCGAGCAAAAGGTTGAAAAGCCGCCGCCTCCGGAGTCGCCGAAACCGCCGGACATCCCGGTTCTGAAGCGGGTTTTTCAGTATGGCGAGAAGGATACCGGTCCGGAGAAGTCTCTTGACGGCGGCAGCGCTCAAGCCAACACGCCGCAGCCGGCCAAGGATGCGGCTGCGAAGTCAGCTGTCGAGCCGAAGCCCACGCCGAATCCGCCTGCAAATTCCGAGCAACAGCCGGATTCCAGCAAGGCCGATGAGAAACAGGCAACCGCCGCGCCGAATGCCAAGCCCACGCCAAGCGAGGCGAAGCAGGCCACTGAGAACGCTGATGCGCAACAGCCGGACAAACAGGAGCCCGCACCTCAAGCCGCCGACAAGCAAGCAGCCGACGCGCCAAAGCCATTGGCGGCCGAGGCCGGTGACAAGCCCGCGCCTCCATCCTCGGCGGAAAAGGCAAAGGCCAAACCTGCAAAGCCGATGAAGTTCAAATCCGCAAGAGCCCTGAGAGCGCCGAGCAGCGACACGGGAAGGTCAAATCCCAACGGTGCCGAGGTTGCGGGATCGCCGATCTATTCCGGCCTTCCGGGTGTTCGAAAACTCTACTCGCAGGGCGCAACCGGCAACGCGCTGGCCACAAGCTCCATGGAGAACGTGCCGCGCGATCAGCGCGTTGCCAATCTTTGCGCCAACGTTCTGAACCAGGAATTGCAAAGTGCCGATTACTCCCCCAAATGGCTGCCGACAATTCCGCTGAAGCAGGGCAATGTTCTTAACCCTCCGCAGGCCGCCTTCAGCACGACAACCCAATGGTTCGATCTGAGCTTCCGGTGCGAGGTCGACACCGATGCGACGAGGGTCCTGTCCTTCAACTTCCGTGTGGGGGGATTAGTCCCGCCCGGCGAGTGGACCCGGCGTCGATTCCCCAGTCTCCGGTAGATCAGGCCGGGACACCAAGCTCCGCCAATTGCCGGCCGACTTCGTGCCAGTCCGCGCAGATGAAATCGGCGCCGGCAGCCTTCAGCCGCGCGCCATGCTCCGGATAGGTGTGGCCGCCGCCGGTATAGCCGATCGCGATCATGCCCGCCGCCACCACGCCCTCGACCCCAAGCGGTGAATCCTCGATCACGATGCAGTCGGCGGGCTTTGCACCCATCTTTTCGGCGGCGAACAGGAAGATGTCGGGCGCCGGCTTGCCGTTCTTGACCATCGATGAGCTGAAGATCGCCTCGCCGAAGAAGCGGGCCAGTCCAGTCACCGACAGGCTATGGTTGATACGCTCGACCGAGGACGACGAGGCAACGCAGCGGTTTCCGCCAAGGGCGCTCAAGAATGAAACGATCCCCGGTGTCGGCTTCAGCTCCTCGGAAAAGAGCAGCTTGGTCTCGGCCCAGATGTCGCCGGCGGCGGCGGCCGGGAACTGATGTCCGGTCAGCTCCTTGATTTTAACGATGATGTCGGACTGCTTCATGCCGATGCATTGCGCGATGATGCCGCCATGGACGCCGGGCATGCCATGCTTCTCATAGACACGCTCATAGGCTTTGGCGGCCAGCGGTTCGCTGTCGACAAGAACGCCGTCGCAGTCGAAAATCATCAGTCTAGATTGCGCCACGCGCTTCTCCCGGCTCCTGTGCCAATGCGCACATCGCTATCGATAAAAAGTCAGATGTTCAATAGTAAGACGGCACGCCCCCAACGCTTCAAAGCTGACGCAGCGCCTCGCTGACCGGCGAGGATCCAAGCGCGCGCTGCATGGCCTGGCGCGACTGCGCGCGGTCGGGCGTGATCCAGTTGGGCTCGGCGCCGAGGAACCGGTCGAGGAAGGCCACGGCATAGGCGGGCATTTCCGTCGCGTTCTCGCGATAGGACCACCAGGTGCGCAGGTCGTCGGCGCATTTGTCGATGCTGGGCGCCGTGCCGAATTCCTGCTCGTGCACCGCGAGAATCGCCGACACGCAGTAGTTGGTATAGAGAAATCCCTCCGGCCAGAAGCGCACGATTTCCGCCGTGCCGGCATTGGCCTCCGTCTCGATCATCTCGGTGAGGCCGGAGATCTCGCGCGCAGGCGCCTGCCGGATCAGCTCGCGCAGCACCAGCCCGGCGGCAAAGACGATGAAGTCAGCGCGGTCGATCGCCGCGTATCGCTTCTGGGCTTCCATAACCTCGATCCAGTCGAGAAAGGCGCGCGTCAGCTTGGCCTCGTCGATCTCGAAACGCACGCCGAAGGTTTCCGACACCACCTTCGCGCTGCTGCGGAAAGTGGCGCGAAACCAGCGCAACTGCCGCAGCCGGTGGCGAAGGTCCGGCATAAGCGCCAGTTCGTGCCTGAAGGGCAGATCCATGTCTCATATCCCGTTTGACGACAGGCTAGCACAGGGGCTGCAGATGCCGAAATCGGCCAGCCGCCTGTGGAGCGTTACGGCGGCCAATATAATACATGTTGACATTCTAGGAAACAAATGTTCTCACTTTCGGGTCGTCTCACCTCCGTCCAATATGTGCCGGAGAAAGAGACTCGGGAGGAAACCGAAATGGCGATCTGGCAGTGGGCGCTGCTTCTGCTGTTTGTTGTCTGGGCGCTGCAATCGCTCGGCGTTTGGCTGCAGATGCGGCATTATTCGAACGTCTTCAAAGGTGTCACCAGCCAGTACAAGGACGGCTTCGTCGGCGCGGGCAATTTCCGCGGCCGGCTCGCCAAGGGCACGATCGCGCTCATCGTCGTCACGCCCGACCTGATCGTGCGCCGCGTGATGATCATGAGCGGCCGCTCGGTGCTGACCAAGTTCAAGCGACATGAAGAATTCGAGGGCGTTCCCCTCGATCGACTCCGGTCCAACCCTGCGATCATGGGGGAGGGGGAACCCGGTGTGGCCGAGGCCGTGAAACGGGCGATCGAGCAGATCGACCGCGCACGGTCGGAGCCGGGGAAGAAGCCGGGCCTGTCCGGCTTGAATGTAGCAAGGGCCTAAACGGACGCCGGCAGCCGGCTGGGAATGACCGGCAGGGGTCATAAGGAGGAGAAATGTCTGTAATTTCGTTATTGGCGCAGCATGCCGACCTGGCGGTGCACAACCTGCATGTCGCAGGCACCATGGTCTCGGATGCTGCCTGGCACGGCAAGCTCGGCGTCGAGCATGCCACCGATCATCTCGTGGTCCTGGCGCAGGCGACGACCGACAGCGCGCCGGTTACCGCCGATCAGCTGAAGGAACAGCTGAAGAACGTGCAGCAGGAAGAGCAGCTCGGCTGGCTCACCGCCATCGGCAAATACTTCATCGGTATCTTCCAGAAGGGCGGCGAAGTGTTCGCCGGCTTCGTCACTGGCATCATCCCGACGCTGGTGGTGCTGATGACCGCCTTCTACGCCGTCACCGAACTGGTCGGCGAGGAGCGCGTCCACGGCCTGGCACGCGGTGCCGGCCGTATCGCGCTGACCCGCTACACCGTGCTGCCGCTGCTGGCGGTGTTCTTCCTCACCAACCCGATGGCTTACACCTTCGGTTCTTTCCTTGAAGAAAAGCACAAGCCCGCCTTCTATGACGCGGCAGTGTCCTACGTCCATCCGCCGCTCGGCCTCTTCCCGCATATCAATCCCGGCGAGTACTTCGTCTGGGGCGGCATGCTGGTCGCGCTGCTCGATCTCGAAAAGCGGGGCGTCGTCGCCGCCGGCTATCACGTCAAGGTGGCCATCTGGTACGCCATCGTCGGCCTGGTCGTCATCCTGCTGAAGGGCATGCTGACCGAGCGCATCACGGCCATCATGGCACGCCGCCAGGGCGTCGAGCTCTAAGGGCGGGAGGACACCATGGCCAAGACATACAAGGCAGTAAAGATCTCCAGGGGTTCCACCGGTTGGGGTGGCCCGCTGGTCATCGAGCCGACCGAACAGCGCAGCAAGGTCGTGTCGGTAACCGGCGGCGGCATTCATCCGGTGGCCCAACTCATCGCCGATATGACCGGCGCCGAGGCGGTCGACGGCTTCAAGGCGCCGCCGATCGAAAGCGAGATGGCGGTCGTCGTCGTCGACTGCGGCGGCACCGCGCGCTGCGGCGTCTACCCGCGCAAGCGTATCCCGACCGTCAACCTGACGCCGGTCGGCCAGGCGGGTCCGCTCGCCCAGTTCATCACGGAAGACATCTACGTTTCGGGCGTGAAGCCGGCCAACGTCACAATGGCGGACGGATCCGAGGCGGTCACCACTGCGGGGGGAGCAGCATCGATGAGTTCAAGCAACAACACTGCAGCCGCGGCGCCAAAGCCGCTGCCGAGCGAAGGCGGGCTTATCGGCCTGATCAGCTCGATCGGCCGCGTCATGGGCCGTGTCGTCGGCATCTTCTTCAATGCCGGCCGCCGCACCATCGATCAGGTGATCCGCAACGTGCTGCCATTCATGGCCTTCGTGACCATGCTGATCGGCCTCATCCTCTACACCGGCATCGGTGACGTGCTGGCGCAGCCGATGGGTCCGCTGGCCAACAACATCGTCGGCCTGCTTGTCATCTCGGCCATCTGCGGCCTGCCGTTCCTGTCGCCCATCCTCGGGCCAGGCGCGGTCATCGCGCAGGTCATCGGCGTTGCCATTATCGGCCCGCAGATCGCCAACGGCACCATCTCGCCTGCAATGGCACTGCCGGCGCTGTTTGCCTACAACACTCAGGTGGGCTGCGACTTCGTCCCCGTCGGTCTGGCGCTCGGCGAGGCCAAGCCGAAGACGATCGAAATCGGTGTGCCGGCGGTGCTCATCAGCCGCCAGATCATGGGCCCGGTCTCCGTGCTGATCGCATGGGTCGTCTCCCTGATCGTGTTCTAAGACAGCAAACAACGAGGTTCGCCATATGTCGGTTCTTCTCAAGACACGGGTCACAGCTATCGGACCCGAAGTGGCGGACCTCGCCGAAGGCGGCGTGGTCATCCTGTTCGCGGATGGCTCGCCTCCTGAACTCGCCGAAGTCTCCGTCCTGCACAAGACGGAAGTAGGCCCAAGCGACGACGGGCCACAAAAGGGCGCGTCGATCACGCTCGGACCGGTTACGGCGACAATAACGGCGGTCGGCGACACGGCCTGGAGCAAGGTCCGCGAAATGGGCCATGTCGTCATCTCTTTCAACGGCGCCGCCGAGGCCGAGAGGCCGGGCGAGCTATGCGCATCCGAGATCGACACTGGAGCGCTTGTGACCGCCCTGACGCCGGGCGCTGTCATCACCATCGCCGCCTGATAGGATCAGCGCCGTCCGAAGATGGCGCCATAAGCTAGAGCAATTCCAGGAAAAGTGTGAAGCGGTTTTCCGTCAGGAATTGCGTCGAGACAAAGAGTATTGCCATGGAACGCTCGACCATCGTCAGAGTGCATGAAGGTTTGCACGCCCGTCCCGCAACGCGGTTCGTGAAACTCGCCAAGGGTTTCGAATCCGATGTCGAGCTGGTCAAGGACGGCAAGGCGGTCAGCGCCAAGAGCTCGGTCAAGCTGATGCTGCTGGCGGTCAAGGAGAACCAGGAAGTCACCGTGCGCGCCAATGGCGCCGACGCCATCGAGGCGATCGAGGCGCTGATCGGCTATCTGGAGAACCCGCGCGCTGGTCTCGACGACGAGAGCGAGGCGGGCGAAGCCGGTACGGAAGCCGCAGCTGCAGCACCCGTTCCGGCGGCCGCGCCGCCGGTCACCGCACCGGCGGATGGGACACCGAAACTCCAGGGCGTCGCCGCCAGCGAAGGCGTGGCCATCGGGCCGGCTTTTGCCCATTTTCCACCGGAGATCGAGGGGCCAGGGAGGCGCCTGCAGGCCGATGAGATCGAAGGCGAGCTCAAGCGCTTCCGCGGCGCTGTCGCCGCCGTCCAGGCACGCATGGACCGCACTCTGGCCGAGAACAATCTCTCTGCCGGTGACCGTGGCATCGTCGCGGCCCTGCGCGACATCGCTGCCGACGACAGCCTGACCGGTGAGGCCGAAAGGCTTATCCAGGGCGGAGACGATGCGGTTTCGGCGGTCATCGCGGCCGCGGCCGGCATCGCCGCCGACTTCAGCGCGGTCGACGACCATTATCTCAATGCGCGGGCCGACGACGTCCATGCCGTCGGCAGGCAGATCTGCCTGGTGCTGCTCGGCCAGGACGAGGTCAGCCTGGAGACCATTCCGCAGGGCGCGATCCTGATTGCCGACGATATCGGCGCCTGGGATCTGGCGCGCGCGCCCCTGAAGCGCATTGGTGGCGTGGTCTGCGGCCATGGCGGCGCCACCTCGCACATCGCCATCATCGCGCGCTCGCACGGCATCCCGGCCGTGCTCGGTCTCGGCGACAAGGTCAACGAACTGCGCAACGCCAGGGAGGTGGCGATCGACGGCAATGCCGGCCATGTGATCGTCGATCCGAACGCGGCCGCGCGGGCCGATTTCACCCGCCGCGTCGAGGCGGCGGCACAGGAGCGCGCGGGCCTCAAGGTGTTCAAGAGCGTGACCCCGACGCGTGCCGACGGCACCGTGATCGAGGTGGCCGCCAATATCGGTTCGCTGGAGGAGATCGAGGCGGCACAGGAGGCCGGCGCCATGGGCGTCGGGCTGTTCCGCACCGAGCTGCTCTTCATGCGCCATATGCACCTGCCCTCGGAAGACATGCAGGCCGAGACCTATAGCGCCTTGGCCAAGGCGTTTGCGCCGCATTCGGTGATCGTGCGCACGCTCGACATCGGCGGCGACAAACCGATCGCCGGCATCGAATTCCCGGACGAGGAAAATCCCTTCCTCGGCTGGCGCGGCATCCGCATGTGCCTGGACCGACCCGATATCTTCAAGCGCCAATTGCGGGCGCTGCTGAGGGCAGCCGTCCACGGCAACATCAAGGTCATGCTGCCGATGGTTTCGGAGATTGCCGAGGTCACGCGCACTCGCGTGCTGGTCGATGAATGCGCGGCCGAACTGAAGGCCGAAGGCGTGCCGCACGCCGGCTTCGATCTCGGCGTGATGATCGAGACGCCGGCCGCCGTGCTGATCGCGCCGGCGCTGGCGAAGGAAGTGGCTTTCTTCTCGATCGGCACCAACGATCTGACCCAGTACATCATGGCCGCTGACCGCCTCAATCCGACGGTCGCCAAGCTCAACGACGTCACCAATCCGGCGGTGATGTTGGCGATCGAGCTGACGGCAAGGGCCGGTGTCGCCGCCGGCATCATGGTGGGCATGTGCGGCGAGGCCGCCGGCCGTCCGGCTCTGATCCCGGCCTTCATCAAGATGGGCCTGACCGAACTCAGCATGAGCCCGGCCTCGATCCAGCGCGCCAAGAAGACCATCGCCGCCATGTCTGCCGAGCGATAGCGGGCCCCTCGCGGCGGTTACGTCAGATGCGCAAGCAGGGTGGCGAGAACCGGCGTCAGTTCCTGCACCGCATTCGCCTGGCCGCAGGCATGCCGGATGCGATCCTCGCGCACCTCGGCCGCCAGCACCGCGATCTCGAGGATGTCGGGCTCAGGCGTGCCACCTTCCGCTTTGGTCGCCAGTCCGCAGGCAAGCACCACAGGCGCCAGGCATCTGATGTCGAGAGACCGGTCACCGGCTATCGCCGGGCCCGTCCCGATCTCGCCCGGCTGAACCGGACGGTGGTTAAGGCACTCGACGAGCATGGCGGCGCAGGCCGCGGCCACCTGATCCGTGGATGCCGCCTCTGCCGTCGCGCCAGCCAGAAGATCGGCGTGGCGCTTGCGCATCGCGGCATGCACGGCGGAAAAACTCGCCTCGTGAACGCGCGGATTGTCGATGCCGTAGCCGGCGAGAACCGCGCGGGTCAGATAATACATGTCACGCCTGAACTGACGCTCGCCGCTGATCTGCCGGTCTTCATTGCCTTCCGGAAAATAGGCCCGCAAGCTTTTGACGGTCGTGCCGTCTACCTTGAGCGGCCGGGAATGCGGAACGAAGGATTCGGCGATCGTCAGCGCCTCGTCGACGGCGCTCGCGGCATGGCCAAGCAGGCTGCGGCCGGGAAAAGGCGGCAAATTGCTGGCGATGTCGTGCGAGGTATCGCCAGTGCTGTCGTGGCGATTCTGGCGGATGGCGTCGCGCAATTCCCGGAGCCGGTCCTTCAGGTTGACGCGGACGTCTTCGGAGATTTGTCGCAGCATCGCCAATCGCCTCGAAATGCTGAAGCCGACCACGGCTTCGGGGTGCCAGTCGCCCTCTCTAGATTGTTCGTATCGATTGGTAGATCAATAGACGATAATTAACCAGCGCGCAGAATCGGCGGCGGCACTTGTATCGCGGAGGGGAAGTTGGGCAGGCGACGGCAGGGCGAACCCGAAAACGGCAGGGCGGCGGAGGCATCCGAGCAGATCGTCAATGAGAGCCGGAGCGACCGGCTCAGGATTCGCGCTGCCTGGATGTATTTCGTCGAGCAGATGACGCAGAACGAGATCGCCGACGTGCTCGGCGTCGGCCGCGTCACCATCGTGCGCATGCTGGCGGAGGCGAGGGCGCGCAACGAGGTGAAGATCACCATCGAGAGCGAGCTTCTGGAGATCGTGCGGCTGGAGCGTGCGTTGGAAAGGACCTTTGGCCTGCAGCAGGCGCTGGTGGCGCCGCTCACCGACCCGAATGCCGATCCGATCCCGGCGATCGCTGCCAAGACCGGCATGTTCCTGTCCGATGCGATGAAATCCGGCATGCGGGTCGGCGTCGGCTGGGGCGTGACGCTGTTCAACTCCTTGCCGTTCATCAGCGCCAAATCGCTCACCGATTTCAAGGTGATTTCGCTGCTTGGCGGCGTCGGCGTCGCACGCAGGGTCAACCCGGCCGAGTTCGCCTGGCGCTTCGCGCAGATTTTCCAGGGCGACGGCTATCTGATGCCGACGCCGGCCGTCGTCGACAGCGTCGAGACCAAGATCGCGCTGGTCGAGCGCTGCGGCCTGCAGGAGATTTTTGAGATGGCCGATTCGCTCGACGCCGTTCTGCTGAGCGTCGGCGGCATCGCCTCGGCCACCACCTTCTCCCGCGGCGGCTTCCTCAAGGAAGCGGACCGGGAGGCCCTGCTGGCACGCGGCGCCGTCGGCGACCTTCTGTTCCATTTCTTCGACCGCAATGGCGATCTGGTCGACCATCCGGTCAACAGCCACGTGATGTCGGTGGATGTCGATCGCCTGCGCAAGGCGCCAATCCGCATCCTCACCTCCGGCGGCCACGAGAAGACCGACGCGCTGCTCGGCGCCATGAACCTGATTGCGCCGACCATCCTGATCACCGACGAGGAAAGCGCGCGCCGCATGCTGGCGGCGCATGGGGGTTAAGCAGCGGGCATAAACTCGCCGCGCACAGTTCGTGCCGCCTTCATGGGGGATTTCAAGGATTTAAATGGTCGGAGTGGCCGGATTCGAACCGACGACCCCTTGACCCCCAGTCAAGTGCGCTACCGGGCTGCGCTACACTCCGGACCGGGTGCCGATGTATCGTGATCAGGCGGTGCGGGTCAACCGAATTCGGTGCCTATCGCGCAGGTGAAATTGCCGGCGCGACCGCCAGCC
>Ga0105238_10008877_pt1 | contig 10059 bp, 9 predicted proteins | sample KBSC34metaG_FD_81526 | JGI IMG/M metagenome (GOLD analysis project Ga0105238, IMG submission 81526) | Corn rhizosphere microbial communities from Kellogg Biological Station, Michigan, USA - KBS C3-4 metaG | ecosystem: Host-associated > Plants > Roots > Rhizosphere > Soil | place: Michigan, USA...
GAGCACCGGCGTCGATCGCCGCGATGACGCGGCGGCCGTGATCCGGGATGGCCGTTACCAGCGGTCCATCCTCTGTGATCAGATCGCGCCGCTTAGGCGACGAATTTGCGATCTTCCGCCGCAGCCGGTCGGTCGACCAGTGCGGCAGGAAGAGCGATACGACCCGACGCATCGCAGCCCTCCACGATCCAGCTATGGGGATTGCCGCCGCGAACGCGCTCGAGCGTCGCGAGCCAGCGTGGACGGCCAAGGCTGGGAATGCCAAGGTTCTCGCTCGGCGCCGCGGCGATCCGCCAGCGCGTCACGGCGGCCGTTCCCTCGGCGGCCAGTTCGGGTCTCGACGCGCGGCGGAAGACGAAGGCGGGGACGCCCGATCCTTCCGCGGCCAGCTGCAGCCGCTTCGACGCCGTCGTCGAATATCTGGTGATCTCGCCGACGACACCGGCAAGGCCCGGGTTGCGCAGGCACTCTTCCATCGCGAGCAAGACATTGGCGTCGCTGCCCGCCTCGACATGGATCACCCGGTCGGGATGGAGGCCGGCGAGATGAAGCGCCGGCGCGAACAGGTCGCGCCAGCGCAGGCACCAGAAGACCGGGCCTTCGACCCGGGCGAGGATGCCGGCGAGGAAGATCGTCGCGCTCGCGTCGTCGGCGAGGTCGGGACTGCCGGCTATTTCGTGGAGCGCGCCGGTGGCGATGCCGCCGTCTGGCAGGCGCGAATCCAGCGCATCGACGCCGAACGGGATCGAGCCATGGCGTGCGCCCGCGCCCTCGATCCGCGCGATACGCGCTCGCAGATCTTCAAGGACGTGCGCTTGTTGCATGGCGTCAGCAGACTCGTGAAACGGTTGATTCGTTCCTTGTTTGTTCTAGAGTAATCGCTTGAGTCAACTGGCGGGGTTCGGCCACGGCGGGAGGTTCGAGCCACATTCCCTCGCAAAATGGTGCGATTTTCCGATCGAATTTTTTTCGCGCAGCAACGGACAATCAACCCGATCGGCTATTGATGGGCCTCGAATGAGCAATCCTTACGACCTCGACCGATTCGTGACCGCCCAGGCCGGCAGCTACGACACGGCGCTCGCCGAGATCCGGCGCGGCGCCAAGCGCACCCACTGGATGTGGTACATCTTCCCGCAGATCGCCGGCGTTGGCCGGAGCACGATGGCGCGGCGCTATGCGATCGAGTCGCTCGACGAGGCGCGCGCCTACCTCGCTCATCCCGTGCTCGGGGCCAGGTTGCGCGAATGCGTCGCGGCCTTGCAGGACTTGACCGGGACGACCGCGGAGGCGGTCTTCGGGGGAATCGACGCCATCAAGCTTCGTTCCTCGCTGACCCTGTTCATCGAAGCAGGAGCCGGCGCGCTGTTCGCAGCCGCGCTGACACGATGGTTCGAAGGCGACCGCGATCCGGCGACGCTGCGCCTGCTCGGGCTCGACCAGCCACCCGCAACCGGAAGGTAATTCATGCTGACTGCGCTTCTCCTGATGCTGACCGCGCCCGCCGCGCCGGGCCTTTCGTGTGTTGTCGTCGACGGTGACACGCTGCGTTGCGGATCGGAGAGGGTGCGCCTGCTCGGTATCGATGCGCCCGAACTGCCCGGCCATTGCCAGGCGGGACGGCATTGCGCACCCGGTGATCCCTACGCGTCCACCAATTCGCTTCGCTCGGCGCTCCGGCAGGGGCCGATCACGATCCGGCGGATGGGCGCCGATCGCTATGGCCGCACTCTCGCGCTGGTACGCGCCGGGCGGACCGATCTCAGCTGTTGGCAGCTTTCGCACGGGCAGGCGATCTACAAGCCTTACTGGGACACGGATCGCGCCCTCGCACAAATATGTTCAGCCGCCCGGTAATTCGGTGCAGCGCCCGGCGGATCGGCCACAGTCGGACACCGAAACGGGCTTGGCGAAAGCGGCGTGTTCAGCGTCAATTCGAATGAATGACCACCAGGTCCTGAGGCTTCAATCCGAACCGCTGTAGGGCAAGCGCGTGCGCTCCAACCAGAAACGCGGACCTTCGTTCGTGGAAATAGTCAACATCGTACCAAAGTATCTCAAGCTCAAATTGGCGCCCCATCCGGCACGCTTTGCCCCATTCGTAGCGAGTGTCTTCAACCGGTCGCTTTTGAAGGAATCCGCTGAACTGGGTCAGAGCCATTTCGCAACGAATAACATCCTCATCTGATGGCACCTCGAACGTGCAGATGGACCGCGCAACAATGGGCAAAGCATGCCGCACGCCCGTGGTGCCGCCGGTCAGGAGTTGTCGGATCTCGCCATCGACCACGTGCAATCCCTACGTCAAAAACTGATCCTCGGTGATTTGTCCGTTAGCGAACATCATCCGCTCGAAAAAGTTCATCCACACGCGGTCCACAAACCCGCGGGCGAACACGGATCCGGTCTCAGCATGAAATGTCGATTCGGCTGTGAAGTTGGTTTGTTCGTCGTCGATGCGATCAAACTTCAGCAAAACCAGGCCCTTTTTCTTGTCTGCCGCGATGTCGATGTCAAACGGGTCGGTCAGCGCTTCCTTGGTAATCAGATTGGGGCGATCGAGCGTATATCGCACGAGCATGATGCGGGGTGGCAGATTGCTTTCCTGCACATGCTCAAAGGCAAGAAACTGATTTTCCGGCAGAACGCCTGTCAGGCCATTCCGGATTGGCGGAGTCGAATCCTTGATGATTTGGAAAAGCCCGACATGGGCGACAGGATCGGAGAAGGCGTCGAACATACTTTCCTGGCTGACAGGAAAGGCTTTCGAAAGCCGGCTGTGAACCGTGAGTGGATCTTCATGCGGCAAGGCCTCGTAAACGATCCCTCGCTCCCGCGCGATTGCGTTGAGGGAATCCTGCGAAAGCGGCTCCATCGTTCATTCCCCTCTGCCTAGATATCAAACTCGCGCACCACACTCTCATAAATCGCGACCGACGGATCGGCTGAACTGCAAGGGCCATCGAACACCGACCTCGCAGCCTCATCGCGAACCGCAAGAGGATCAACGCCACCTGCCGCGAGGCCGGCATATCGAATGGCAGCGCCATATCCGATGCAATATTGCTTCGCGACGCGGATGCTATGCCGCCGAACCCGCTCCTGTGTTTCCGCATCGCGACAATATTTATAGATGAAATCACGCCCAAGCCGAACATGGTGGGGCTCGTCCGGCAAAATGTGCTCCGCATAGACAGCAAACGTCTCGGGGTCATACTTCGCCATTGGCGCCAGCAATGTCGGGAGAAATAGCCCTTCTCCGATAAAATTGGAGACAGCGAAATACTCCACTGGAGTTGATAGCTTGTCCATATAATCAAATGATGCCGACCACTCGTAGATCGGCTCCTCGTACAATCGCTTGGGATCCGCGCCCCATTTCGCCAACTGGTCGCACAATACGGCTGCGTGCTTCGTTTCATCCGCAATCTGCTGGCCGACGCGACGCAGCAAATTGTAGTCGTCTATTCCTTTGAGTTGGCGGGCCAGCAGGTGCGATTCCCGCCACTCGGGGTAGACGCCGAGCTGGACGAGGAAGATCACTTCCGGCCGTATTTCTGACTCGCCTGATTTCCCCTGAAGCGGGGGCCGGCCAAATTCGCCTCTCAAGATCGCTCGTGCTGCCTGCGATCGAATCGACTTCAGCTCATCCAGGAAATCGTCAATGGGAAGTGGCGGCTCAACGGCGATCATATGGATCTCCAAGCAAACGACCAGTTTGATTAACGCCGTACTCTACACATGGTTGGATCGTTCAGCCAGCGTCATAGTTGGCGGAGCTGCTGTTCTTCGACTGTTCGAGATCAACCGGCTTCGGTGCAGCCACAACTACCTCTTGTTTGGTCGAAAGGCCGCCACGCTTTCGCGCGACGGCCTTTCCCGCTGGTCGTGCTGGCCGGGGGGCCGCCAGCAGACTGCGGCTCGCGTCAGCGGGGGGTGGTGATCGCGCTGGTCACCTGGTTACCCACCGCAGTCGCCGCGAGACCGTTCCCGGAGATCGAAAGCGAGCCGCCGCTCAGGGGTCCTGAGGCGATCGTCCTGCCCAAACCCGACACATGTGCGCTGACATTGCCGAAGTTGGTCTGCGCGTTGGCGATTGCGGCCGTCGGTGCCTGGCCGAGCGCCGAAAGGCTGACCGTATTGGCGGCCGCATTGCCCTGTGCGCTCGCTGTCAGGCTATTGCCGGTGATCCCGATGCCGGATTGCCCCGCCGCGCCCGGCAGGTTCAGCGGCAAGCCGGCGCCAGTGTCACTCGTAGTTGCGCTCACCGCTCCGTAGTTGCCCTGGGCGTTGAGGATCGCGACCGGCGCTGTGACGTTGGCCGCGATGGCATCGAGCCGGGCCTGCCCGGTCGATGCCGGGCCAGCAGGGCCGCCCGAGACCGAGACCAGATTGTCGGCGGCATTGCCGCGGGCGAGCGCCGTGGTGCTGTTGTCCGCCAGTTCGATCGAGGAGCCGATGAACGAGCCTCCACTCGGTACGGCCACACTGCCGGTGCCGCTGGTCAGCGCAGCCGCGCTGGCTTGAGCGGTGTTGGTCTGGCTGTTCACGACGCCGATCCCTGCGGGATCTCCGGCGGTTTCGAGGGATGCGGCGTTGCGTGCCCGATTGGCGGAGGCCTCCGCGCTGGTAGCGTTCCCGGAGACCGTGAAGCGCGAAGCCGCCAGGCCAATGTCGCTATCGACGCCCTGGATCGAGGTGCTGGCGTTCGCAGCCACGTTTCCGGCGGCGAACTGCTGGTTCGCGACCAGATTGTCCCCGGTCGCCGTCGGCGGCCCGAACGGAGGCGCGGCCAGCGTCACGACGCCAGCGCCGCTGCCGTCGGCAGTGGCCGCATCGACCGACAGGCTGTTGTCGGTGTCGTTGATCGCGGCGAGGGCGAGATTGGCGTTGCCGGTGAGGGATGCGGCCGAACCCGAGAGCGCGCCCGGCGCGGTCAGCGTCAGTACCGATCCGGCGCTGACATTGGCCTGTCCGTACTGGAACGATGACAGCGACGAGGTGACATTGTCCTCCAGCGCCGTCGCCGAAAGGCCGACGCTGTTGACGCTGGCATTGCCCAGTGCATTCGCCCGCTGGCTGTTGTTGGCGGCCGTCAGCATACTGTCGGTGGCGTCGCCCGAGGCCCCGATCTCCCCGATCACGGTGCTGACGATGCGCGGGATCAGCGTATTCCCGGCAGTCGGCTCGCCAAGCTTCTGCTCGCTGGAGAGCGCGAAGGTTCCGACGGCGCCGTAGCTCGCGCCGATCGAGCCCGAGGCTGCAGGACCGCTGGTGCCGCCGACGGTGCCCGAGGATACGAACAGGGCGTTGGAGCCCGTGCTGCCGATCGCGGTGCCCGTCGTGCTGTTGTCCGTGACGAAGAGGCGCGTGCCGCGGAAGCCGTCGGTGGTGATCCTCGCGCCGCTCGGTGCGCCGGCGTCACCGAGCGAGACAGTCACGCCACCATTGCCAGTCTGGACGCTGTCGATCACGGCAGTTCCGCGCATCGACGTCGCCGCAAGGTCGGCCACATTGACCGCGCTGTTCCCGGTGCCCACGCCGCGTGCGGTGTTGCGCTCGACACGGACAGTCGAGCCTTCGATCGCGCCCGTCGCCGACACGCTGACGGCGCCCGCGCCCTGCGAGACCGTGATCGGGGACGCGCCATAGTCCTGCACATTCGCGATCCCGAACGCTGCGCGTGAGACGGTGCCGCCCTGCGCATCGACGAACGCACTGCCGGGCTGTGGCGCCGCTACCGCGCCGTTCGCATGGATGTCGCCGGCACTGGCCGTGAGGCGGTTTCCGCTGGCGAGGTTGGCCGTCGCGACGGTTTCGACATCGTTGTCCGAGGCCGAGAGGTTGGAATCCACAATGCCGCCAGGAGCATCGATCGCGGTGCCGCCGAATGTGTAGGCAAAGAGCGTGCTGCCTGCCGCGCGCTGGACATTGGTGATGTTGGCGACCGCGCCGCGCACCGGCGCGGGGGCAGGCTGGTCGGATATCTTCACGGCGCTGAGGTCCATAGTGCTGGCCGCGCGGTTGGCATAGGTGGCCGCGGAGAGGACATTGCTGTCGCTGGCGATGGCCGAGGACGTGACGCCGCCATCGACGACAGTGCCGAACACCGGATCGCCGCTCACCTTGCCCGACAGGGTGCTGAACGTGCCGCCCGCAACCTGATAGCCGAGTACCCCGAAACTGGCGACGACCGCGGGGTCGCCAGTGCCTGACATCGGTACCGTCGAAGCGGCCGCGCTGGTGGCAGGGGCAACGACGGCGGAGACGTTGGCGGAAATGCTGGTGTCCGCCGAATTGCCGGAAGCGGTCGAGCGGTCGAGATTGCCGCTGTTGACGAGCGTGCTTTGTGAGACTGGCCCGACATGCAGCAGCGTGCCGCCGCGCGAGCGTGCCGCGACGCTACTGCTGGATCCGGTGCCTTGGTAGCTCGCGATCCCGGCGCCGCTGTCCGAGACGTCGCCGGTGAGTGCGACATCTGCCGCCGCATCGTTGCCGAGCGCGGTCGCGTCGAACGCGTTGCGGGAAACGGACAAGGCGCTGCCGGTCACCTGGCCGGCGTCGAGACGCATCGCGGTATCGAAGACATCGGTGATCACCGACGCGCCCATCGTCTGGCGATTGGCAACCGCCGACCCGCCGCGCGCGGTGATCCCGGTCGCGCTGCCACCCAGTACGGTCGGGCCGTAGCCGTCGGGCGCGGCGAGATCCGCGTCGAGGTGCTGGACAGTCTCGTTGCCGCGCGCCGCAACTCCCGTTGAATTGTCGGCGATCTCCGCGGCTGCGCCATCGATCGCGCCTGTCACGAGGCTCGCGATGACGGTGTCGTTGGTATCGGCGCGCACATTGCTCTGGCTGGCCTGGTTGCTGGTCGCCGTGCGGACGCCGGTGGCGCTGGCACCGGCGGTCTGCGCCTCGGCCGTGGTTGCGGCGAGGAGCGTGACGAGCACGGCGCCCGCACCGGCGAGGAGGTAGCTGCGCTTCATCGAGCGGGAACGGGAAATGGGCATTGGCGGGACTCCTTTGGGGGCAAAGATTGATGGGGACGAGCGAGGGCATCGGGAGGCGGGTGCCTCCTTCATTCGGGTGGATGGGAGCGCGGGGCGGCTCAGCGCATGCGCTGGGCGAAATCCCGCAGATGGGACGCCTTCGAGCCGGGTGCGGGTGGATCGAGCGACCATGACTGGCGCGACAGGCAGGGTGAGGGATCGAGTTTCGCGACCGCCCCGACGAGGCGGAGGGTGGCCTCCTCGAGCGCTGTGCGGATGCCGAGCTGCAGCGGTTCCTGCCCCTTGGCGCCGAGGTTCACGTCGAACAGCTCGGAGCCGAAGAAGCGGAAGATGTTGAACCCGACCTCATATCCCGTGAATTGCTTGGTCAGGCTGATCGTCTTGACGACGAGAAGCGAGCGCGTGTCGACGATGCGCAGGTCGATCGCGACCGACTGGGTATAGCTGCGGGCCTTGGGCCCGACCTGCCCGACCCGGGCCTCGATGCCGCCCGAGCGGATGTCGTAGTTGAGCTCGGTGATGCCGCCGACGATGTAGTAGTCCGACGCCGCGATGCTCCCGCCGAAATAGGGGAGCCAGGCCACCGGCGGCGCGCCGCTACCGATCGCATGGCGGCTGCCGTCGCCGAGCTGGCGGCGGTCGGTATAGCCCAGTTCGCGCTCGCCGATCACGGGGTCGAAGCGTTCGGCGAGCGTGACCCCGGCACCGAGCTTGCCGAGTGCAGAGGTGACCATCAGCGCGCCGCCCTGCGTGATCGCGGCACCCTCGGCGATCGAATATTTGCCGGTATAGTCGCGCACGTCGCCGACAGCGATCACGGGGCTGCGCTGCTGGCGCTGCGCGAGTTGGCCGGCGAGGCAGGCGAGCGCTGGATCCATCGGGGTGCGATTGTCGCGGACCGCGGGACCGATCGGTGTCGGCACCTCGCCCGGCGCGAACCGGGTCTGCTGCACGCGAACGCAACCGGATAGCGCCAGCGCGGCAGCAAGCGTTGCCATCGGAGCCTTGCGGTGCGCCCGGATGCGCGCGCGGAAGTCACTCGCCATCAGTTGAGCACTCCGAACGCGCAGGCGCTGGCGCCGCTGACGCTCGCGCTCTGGCTGCCGCTGTTCGACTGGGTCGAATTGAGCGCCTGGGTCGGCGAGCCCGTCACATTGGTCGAGGTCGCGCCGTTGAGTGTCGAGCCCACCGCGCCGCCGTTGAACTGGCCGCTTTCGAAAGTCGGGTCGGAACCGTCGCCGGTGGCCGAGGACGAAGAAGCGTTCCCCGTAGCGCTCGACGTGGCGCCGGTCGTGGTCGGCGAGTTGGCGAGCGCGGACTGGAGGCCGCTATTGCCGGTCGCGGCTGCGCTGACCGAGCAGTTGTACTGGCGCGCAATCGTTGTGTTATAGACAGGCGCGGCGAACACGCCGCCGCGGCGGCGCTCGATCAGGTCGCGGGCCGCCACCTGCGCGGCGAGATCCTGCGGCCCCGCAAACTGCCAGGCGGCGCTCTCGCCATAATCGTTCGCCAATGCGGGTTGCGACGGGAGCGCGGCGAGCATCATGACGAGCCCCGCACCGAGCACCGTAATCGATTTACGGGAGACGTGTGGTGGGGAGTCCTGCCGCAAGGCAGGGACGGGCAGATCTTGCATGGCGGCAATTCCTCATGGGTGGCGGCTGTTCCCAGCCTCGGCCTCGCATCACTGCCCGCCCGCTTTCGCGGGCGGCAGCCACCCTGTGCCGCCAGACCTCGCCAGACGCCGCCATTGCCGCGCAGGGCTGCTCGCCGCGCGGTCCGAGCGCACCCGTCAGTGCATCAGCCCGGCTCCCGGCAGCAGCGCTTCGGGAAATCCCTGTTGTCCCAGGCGAAGGAGAAGCTCGTACCACGGGCTGACATCGAGCCCGGCTTCGGCCAGCCACACATAGTCGTAGACGGTCGTCGCGTAGCGTTCGCCATCGTCGCAGCCGAGCGTGACGATGCTCCCGCGCTCGCGGCGGCATGCCATCGATTGCGCGAGCATCAGCGCACCGATGATGTTGGTGCCGGTGGAAGGTCCGAATCGGCGACCGCAGCGATCCTCGAGCCAATGGGCGCCGGCGACCGAGCCCGCGTCAGCCACGGATACCATCTGATCGACCAGCGCCGCGTTGAAGCTCGGTTCGACCCGGTTGCGGCCGATGCCCTCGACCACCCGGCTCGTGCAGCCGGTCATCGACCAGTCGCCGGAGGCATAGGCACGGAAGAACGCCGAGCCCTCGGGATCGACGACGCAGAGGCGGGTCGGGGAAAGCTCGGGCCGCAGCCGGATGTAGCGCCCGATCGTCGTGCCGGTGCCGCCGGTGCCAGCACCGACCACGATCCAGCTCGGGACCGGACTCGGCTCATCGCGCATCTGCGCGAACAAGGTGTCGGCGATGTTGTTTGCGCCGCGCCAGTCGGTTGCGATCGCGGCGTTGGAAAACTGGTCGAGGAAATGGCCGCCGGTTTCGGCGGCCACGCGCGTCGCTACGCTGATCACGTTCTCGTGCGCCTTCGCGAAAATGATCTCGCCGCCCAGTCGCTCGATCATCGAGACCTTCGCGGGAGCGGTGCTGCCCGGCACAACGGCCACATAGCGAAGTCCGAGCTTCTCCGCGAACCACGCCTCCGAAATCGCGGTCGATCCAGACGACGCCTCGACCACGACCGTCCCTTCGCCGATGTCGCCGTTGCACAGCGCATGCAGGAACAGCGCGTGCGCGAGGCGGTGCTTGAGGCTGCCTGTCGGGTGGGCGGTCTCGTCCTTCACATAGATATCGATGCCGTCGAGCTCGGGGACCGTAAGGCGAATCAGTGGCGGATCGACCGGCGCGGTCGCGGGATCATTGAGCACCGAGACGGCCCAGCCGGTCCAGGCGCGAGCGCGCGGCCCCGCGCGGTTCGACAGCCGCAGGTCATCGGGCTGCGCGGCGGAAACGGCTTCGCGGGTATCGCCTGAATTAGCCATGTATCACCACCGCAATCGGAGCCGGGCGTCCCGGAGAGAACGCCCGGCTCCGCGGCCGGTCCGCCCTGCGTAGGGGCA
>Ga0105238_10008878_pt1 | contig 10059 bp, 6 predicted proteins | sample KBSC34metaG_FD_81526 | JGI IMG/M metagenome (GOLD analysis project Ga0105238, IMG submission 81526) | Corn rhizosphere microbial communities from Kellogg Biological Station, Michigan, USA - KBS C3-4 metaG | ecosystem: Host-associated > Plants > Roots > Rhizosphere > Soil | place: Michigan, USA...
GAGTGGGAGCACATTCAGCGCGTCCTCTCTGACTGCGGGGGCAACGTCTCCGAGGCGGCCCGGCGCCTCGGAATCGCGCGCCGCACCTTGCAGCTGAAGCTGAAGAAATACCCCCCCCGAATCTGACGACGACGGTTGGTCGCGGCCCGGCGCGGCGGGACCTGCGAACATTTTTCGCATTCTCCTGGGGCGGGATCGGTGTCATCAACACCTCATGAACGAGAGCGCGCGCGTGCGGGAACGGAAGGGGCGGGTGCCGTTCCTCGTGCTCGGCGCGCTGGCGTCGCTTGGGCTCGCGGGGTGCGGCGGCGACGGCCAGCCGTCCGGTCCCGTGGTTTTTCCCGCCGAGGCGCTGATGTCGCTGGCGAGCGATGCGGGCCGGTTCGTGGTCACCGTTCGAACGTCGCCACAGCCGCCCGTGCGCGGCGTCGACGCGGTTCAGCTCCAGATTGACGACAGCGTCGGGACGCCCGTGGACGGGCTCTCGATCGAGGCCGTGCCGTGGATGCCGGCCCACGGGCACGGGACCTCCACCCGCCCGAAGGTCGAGCCCCAGGGCGGCGGCATCTATGAGCTCACGAACGTGAGCTTGTACATGGCCGGGCTGTGGGAGCTGCGCTCGACGCTGCGGTTCGCGGAGGGCGCGGACACGGTCGCGCCGGCCTTCGATGTCCGCTGACGAGCGGCGCGCCCGTCGCGCGGGAGCGTCGGGCGGGGGGCCGCGGAACCGGACGCTGGTTGGCTGCTGGGCACGCAACGCCTCCTTGGCGGCGCTCGTCGCGCTGGCGGCGCTCGCCGCGCCGCTCGGCTCGCGCGTCGCGCAGGCCCAGGCCTGCTGCGCCGCCACGGGCGTCGTCCTGCCGGCGCGCCTGCGGGTCTACGAGGACTTCGGCCTCGGCGTGCAGGCTCGTGAGAGCCAGGCCTTCGGCTCGTTCGCGTCGGACGGCTCGTTCGCTGGGACGTCGTCGGGCGATCTGGTCACGCAGCAGAACCTGTTCGCGCTGTGGCGGACCGTACCGCGGCTTCAGGTCGGCCTGCTGGTCCCGTACGTCGAGACGTGGCGCCGGATCCCGGGCCGTTCGGAATGGGGCGGCTTTCTCGGCGACATCACGGGCAGCGCGCGCGTCGAGATCCTTCGTCCGGGCGACCTCGGTCGCTTCCCGGCGATCACCTTGCTCGGCGGCCTGGCCGTCCCGACGGGCCGTGCGCCCGACGAGGCCCGCAAGCCGCTCGGGACGGACGCAAGCGGCACCGGCTCCTACGAAGGGACCATCGGCGTCGAGGTTGAACAGACGTGGACGCGATGGTTCGCCTCGCTCGACCTCTGGATTGCCAAGCGATCGGCGCGCGACGCGCCCGGCGGGCGGCAATCGTTCGACCTCCGCTTCACGGCGCTGGCCGCGGTCGGGTACGCGTTCGCCAGCCAGGTGGGCGTGGCGGCGTTCGCCAGCGTCGTCCGCGGGGGCGGCGCGGCCGCGGTGACGGCGAGCGACGCCGGAGCCGACATCGACACGCGCGTCGCCATCGCGAGCGGGGGAATCGCCGGCCTGGTGCCGATCGACGAGGCCTGGCGGCTGCAAGGGACGCTGGCCCTGGACCTTCCGTTCTCCGGGTGGGGACGGAACCAGCCCGCGACGGTGGGGCTCGGCACCTCGCTGGTTCGGGTCTGGTAGCGACGGTCAGCGCGCATCGCGCGACTGCTGCGAGCGGCGGCGCCGGTAGGCGACGGCGGCGACGAGCGCCAGCGCGACCAGGCTGGCGAGCTGCGACGTCGAGAGGAGCAGCGGCTGCTCGGCGGGAAGGCCCAGCGCCGCCGCCAGGCGAGGGGACGTCCAGGTGAGGAGGTGACCGCGGGCCGCGTCGCCGCGGAAGAGCTCCACCACGAAGCGCAGGCCGGCGTACGACGCGACGTAGGCCAGCAGGACATGACCGGCGGGGGCAGGGGCGGCGATGCGATCCTGCCGTCGTTCGAGGAGGACGAGGACCCCGAAGATCGCCAGCTCGCCCAGCGCCTCGTAGAGCTGGGTCGGGTGCAAGGGCATGGTGTGGATGGCCCCCCAGCCCAGGGCGCCCGCCGCGTGCAGATCGTCGAAGGCGACGCTGCCGGGCGGGAATGCCAGGCTCCACGGGGCGGCGCACGGCGCGCCGAAGCAGCAGCCGGCCAGCAAACAGCCGAGGCGCCCGAACACGTGACCGAGCGCGAGCGATGGCGCGGCGGCGTCGCCGAGGCGCGCGAACGACCAGCGCTCCTTCCGGCAGAACCAGACCGCCACCGCTGCCGCGGCCGCCGCGCCTCCGTAGAAGACGAGTCCTCCCTCCCAGAACCGCAGCGGCGCCAGGCAACCGCCCGCCAGGCGGCCCCCCGCGCCCGCCGGATCGAAGCACGCGCGCCAGAAAGCCCCCGCGTTCACCGCGACGTAGGCGAGCCGCGAGCCCGCCAGCCCCGCCACGAGGCACCAGAAGGCGAAGTCGAGCAGCCGCCCACCGTCGAACCCCAGCCGCCGGCCGCGCCGGCGCAGGCGCAGGATGGCGACCGCGAACCCGAGCCCCACCAGCAGCCCGTAGCTGTGCACGCCGATCCCGCCTCCGATGGGAATCGAAACGAGCGTCGGCCACATCGACGAATTCTACCTGGGCCCGCCGGCCACGTAATTTCCGAACGGGTCCTCAGCTCCGTGGGGTCGCGCCGCCGGTGCCCACCGCCACCGCGTCGGCGCAGCGGGTACAGAGCTCCGGATGCGGCGCCTTCCCGGAGGGACCGAGCCGACGCCAGCAGCGCGGGCACTCGGCCAGGGCCGAGGCCTCGACGGTGATCTCGGTCTGGCCGGTCGGCGACACGTCGCCCACCACCAGCTCGGAGACGACGCACAGGTCGAGCAGGAGCTCGCGATTGAACGTCCAGTCCGGCAGCGCCTCGGCGCTCGGCCGTACGACCACGCGCGCCTCCAGGGACTTGTGCCCCGCGGCGCGGAACGCCTCGAGCGGCTGCAAGATGGCCTCGCGCTGCGGTCGAATCTTCTCCGTCCAGCGCTGGTTGGTGGGCTTCATGGACCGGCCCGGCAGCGACACCTCGTCGCGCACCTGGCCATGCACGTCGAAAGGCTCTCCGGTCACGCGCCCCAGCTCGTCCGCCACGTCTTGCGCCGTGAAGCACAGGAACGGCGCGATCCACGTCGCCACGGCGCGCACCGTGTAAAGGAAGACCGTCTGCACGCTCCGGCGCGCGCGCGACTTGGGCGCCTCGCAGTAGAGCGCGTCCTTCACGGGGTCGAGGTACTCGGCCGACATCGTGATCACGAAGTCGCCCACCAATCGCACCACCTCGTGGAACGCGTAGCGCCGGTAGGCTTCGAACACCTGGTGATCCCGCTCGGCCACCAGCTTCAGCGCCAACTGGTCGAGCTCCCGCAGGTGCTGATCCTCGAGCGCGTCCCGCGCCGGGACGAAGTCGCTCAGGTTCGAAAGCAGGTAGCGGCAGGTGTTGCGGATCTTGCGGTACGTCTCGCTCAGGTTGTCGAGGATGGCCTTCGAGAAGACGATGTCGCCCTGGTAATCCGACGCCGCCGTCCACAGGCGCAGCAGCTCGGCCCCGTTCTTCTCCATCCACACCGCCGGATCCACGTAGTCGACCTTGGCGCCGCTGGCCTTGGCCTTGGCGATCTCGGACTTCGAATAGACCTTTCCGCGCTCGTCCAGCACCCACCCGTGTGTCAGCACCGCCTTGTAGGGGGCCTGGTTGCGCGTGGCCACGCCCACCAGCAGCGATGAATGGAACCACCCGCGGTGCTGGTCGGCGCCCTCCAGATAAAGGTCGACCTTGTCGCCGGGCGAGACCAGCTTGCCCTCGGCCACCGCCGCCCACGACACGCCGGACTCGAACCACACGTCGACGATGTCCTGGCCTTTCTGGAAGGCGCGGCCGTCGCAACGCCGGCACCGCAACCGCGGCGGAAGCAGCTCGGCCGCCGGCTTCGTGAACCAGATGTTGGCCCCCTGCTCGGCGAAGAGGTCCGCCACGTGGTCCATCACGTCGGCGTCGAGCGACACGTTCCCGCAGCTCTCGCACCGGAACGCCGGGATGGGCACGCCCCAGACGCGCTGGCGCGACAGGCACCAGTCGGGCCGCGCCTCGATCATGCCGCGGATGCGGTTCTCGCCCCAGGTCGGGACCCACTCGGTCACGCCGATCTCGTCGAGGGCGCGCTTGCGCAGGGACTGCGGATCATCGGCGGCGCCCAGGCGCGCGAACCACTGCTCGGTGGCGCGGAAGATGACGGGCTGCTTGCAACGCCAGCAGTGCGGGTACGAATGGCGGACCGTCTCGCCCGGCTTGTTCAAGAGCAGCCCGCGGGCCGCCAGATCGGCGACGATCTTGGGGTTCGCGTCGAACACGCCCAGACCACCCCAGCGCTCGACGGCGGGGATGAGCTTGCCGGCCTCATCGACCGGGGCGTAGATGGGCAGCCCCTGCGCGCGCCCCACGACGTAGTCGTCGGCCCCGTGCCCGGGCGCCGTGTGGACGAGGCCCGTGCCGGCGTCCAGCGTGGCGTGCCGCGCGAAGAAGAGGCGATACTCCCGGCCCGACGCCTCGGGCACGCCGTCCTGACCGAAACGAGGCGGGTAGGGCGGGCTGTAACGGGCGCCCTCGAGCGCCGCGAAGGCCGCCTTGGGGATCGCGCGCCACCGCTCGGGCGGGCACTCGAGCCCGCACGCCGCCACGAAGGCCTCGGCCAGCCCACGCGCGACGACCAGGTGCTCGGTGGCGCCGTCCCGCGTGACGGGCAGGGCCACGTAGTCGAGCTCCGGGTTCGCGACCACGGCCAGGTTCGCCGGCAAGGTCCAGGGCGTGGTCGTCCAGATCACCAGCGCCGCCGCTTGCCCCTCGAGATCGGGAAGCGCCGTTGCCAGCCCGTCGGCGAGCGGCATTCTCACGTAGATCGACGGCGACGTGTGGTCGGCGTACTCGATCTCGGCCTCGGCCAGCGCCGTGCTGTGGACCAGACACCAGTGCACCGGCTTCTTGTCCCGATACAGCAGCCCGGCCCGCGCGAACCCGGCGAGCTGCCGGACGATGGTCGCCTCGTAGTCCTTGGAGAGGGTCAGATACGGATCGTCCCACTGCCCCAGACAGCCGAGGCGCTTGAACTCGGCGCGCATGACATCGACGAACTTCAGCGCGTGTGCCTCGCAGCGGACGCGGAACTCGGCGGCGCCCAGCTTGGCCTTGGCCTCGCGCCCGCCCAGCTCCTTCTCGACCTGCTGCTCGATGGGCAGCCCGTGACAGTCCCAGCCCGGGCGGAACACCGCGCGGCGGCCCATCAGCAGCTGCGAACGCACGACGATGTCCTTCAGGACCTTGTTCAACACGGTGCCGTAATGGATGCCGCCCGTCGGGTAGGGGGGGCCGTCGTGCAGCACGTAGCTGGGAGCCTCGACGCCGGCGCGCGCCTCCAGGATGCGCGCGTACTGACCCTCCTCTTGCCAGCGCCTCAGCCACTCGGGCTCGCGCCGCGCCAGATCGGCGCGCATCGGGAAGTCGGTCTTCGGAAGGTTCAGCGTCGCTTTCCAGTCCACGGCGCGCGGATACTAGCAAATGCCGGGCGCGACGCAGGTTTCCGCGGGGCGAACTTGATAGACTGCGCCGTCATGACGCGCGTGTCCTGGGATCAGTACTTCATGAACATCGCCGCGGTGGTGGCGTCTCGCTCCACGTGCCCTCGGAAGTTCGTGGGCGCGGTGATCGTTCGCGACCGGACGATCTTGTCGACCGGTTACAACGGATCGATCCGGGGGATGCCCCACTGCAGCGAGGATGGGCACATGATGGAGAACGACCACTGCGTGGCGACCATTCACGCCGAGGCCAACGCCATCATCCAGGCCGCGAAGAACGGCGTGATGATTGACGGGGGCGCGGTGTACGTCACCGCCAGCCCCTGCTGGAATTGCTTCAAGCAGCTCGCGAACGCGGGGATCCGCCGGATCGTCTATGGCGAGTTCTACCGCGACGAGCGGATCTTCAGCGTGGCCCAGCGCCTGGGCATCGAGCTCTTGCACCTCCCCGCCGAGCACCCGCCGGCGGCTCCTTCGCCGCCGACGAGCTGACTCAAGCCTCCGACTGGGCCGAGTCGGCGAGCATCGCGCCGAGCGGGGCGCCCATGACCAGGCCGAGGAGGGCCATGAAAGCGGCGGCCGCCGCGCCCTCGGCGCCGTGGGCGATCCAGGCACAGGGCGCGGCCAGCAAGACCGCCCCCATGATGGCCCCCAGCGGGTGGTGCAGCATGACGTTTCCGACGTGACCGCCGCGGAGCTTCAGATTGGAGTCCATGTTCGGGTCCTTTCGCGAAGCGCGCGTGCTTCCGGCGTCGCCCCCGCGCGCCTCGCCGTCATGGTCGAAGCGGCGCCGATGGGTCCGCGCGTGTCGCGACCCGGACACCCGGTCGCGGGCCTGCGCGCGCGGATCAGCCTCAAATATGGGGCGCGGGTATGTAGGCGTGCAACCCTTGCGACGCTCCCGAGGAGGGCATTCTGGTGCGAATGGGGCGTCGCGCCGATCGGAACGCCGGAAGGACGGGCGGCGCCGCAACTCTCGCGGGTGAAGGGTCAGGGCACCGTGATGGTCGCGGTGTTCGAGACCGCGGACTGGTTGCCGGCGTCGTCGAACGACGTGATCACGGCGCAGGCGGACCCGCTGGCGACACCGCTCGCGCGGGCGCGTTCGGGCGTGCCGGCGGCGCTGGGCGTCGGCGTGCTCACCGCCGCGGCGGTCGCGGCGGTGAAGGGGCAGGCCCCCACGCGCAGATCGTAACGAGCGGCCCGGCCGGTCGGTCCGTCGTCGGCGGGCGCCGTCCACGACGCGACCACGCTGCCGGGCGTCTGGCTGGCCGTGAGGATCTCCGCCTCGGCCAGGGCCGCGTAGTAGAGGCCGCTCGAGTGCCGGGCCAGGCGCGTCGCGCGCACCTCCACGTAGCGGACCGCGGTCGCGGTGAACGAGATGACGACCGGCTGCCCCTCGCTGGTCGTCAGGCCCGTCCGCGTCGCGGCGGTGCTCCAGGCGAGGCCGTCGGGGCTGACCCGCACTGTCACGTCGGGCGGGAACAGATCGGGGAACCCCGGCGCGGGCCACAACCGGACCCGGTCCGAGCTCGTATTGGCGGGCACCTCGATCTGCAGCCACTCCTCTTGCGAGGCGGCCCTCGGGGCGGAGGCCCAGAATGTGTTCGCGTCCCCGTCGACCGCGTCGGACGCCAGGAAGTCGGGGGCCTGCTCGCTCGAGCGGGTGACCTTCCCGCGCGTCACCGACTGCCCACCGGCGGGCGGCAGGGACAGCGTCAGGTTCGAGATGGCCGCCGGCGCCGTCACGTCGGGCAGCCGCGTGGTGGTGGCGACGGCGACGTTGGACAGGTGCGAGGCGTTGCCCGCCGCGTCCTTGGCCACCAGCGCGAAGTGGTAGGTCACCCCGGGCGTGAGCCCGCCCGCCGTCGCCGTCTGGGCCGTGCCCGACGCCGCCGGCGCCGGCAGCCCGGCCACCACCTTCCCCTGAGAAAACGTGGGTGAGCTGAGGGCGTCGGCCAGGTACCGGATCTCGTAGCTGGCCGCGGTGCCGATCGTGTCGTCGTCGCCGGTGGCGTTCCAGGCCAGCGCCACCGACGTCGTCCCCGTCGCCGTGGCGGTCAGGGTGCGAACGGCGGCCGGCGCGACGTCATTCGTCTTGGCGCTGGCGAGGCTCGAGAGCGGGCCGATGTTGCCGGCCTCGTCGATGGCGCGCAGGCCCCAGAAGTAGGTCGTCTCGCCGCGCAGGCCGGTGACCAGGAACGTCTGCAGCGTGCCGGCCGCGAGCGGCGCCGGCGGGTTGGCGACCTGGACGGCGTTGCCCAGCGTCGCCTCCGAGAACGGCTGGATGGCGCGGAACAGCTGATAGGACGTCGCCTTGCCCGTGAACGCGTCGTCGCCGGGCGCGATCCAGGTGAGCTGCGCGCGGCCGTCGGTCGCGGCGGCCGCGTAGACGTCCGCGTCGGCGACGACCGCGTAGTGCTTGCCGAAGCTGACCGCCGTCGCGTCGATCTGCAGCCGCACGTAGCGCGCCGACTCCGGGGGGAAGCCCCACACGATGGACGCGGCCGAAGGAGCGGTGAAGGACTCCTCGCTGGCGACCGCTTTCCAGGTCTGGCCGTCGGCGCTGGTGGCCAGCGTGAAGTCGCGTGGGAACAGATCCAGGTGTTGAGGATCGGGGGTCAGGTGGACCTCGCCGACGGCGCTCGTGGTTCCGAGATCGATCGTCAGCGCCTCCGGAGCGGAGGTGTCACTGCCGGCCGAAGCCCAGGCGCTGGTCGGATCGCCATCGGCGACATTGACCACGTCCCACGCCGGGCCGAGGACTGACGAGGACGTGACCTTGGTCGGCGCCAGGCGCTTGGCCTTCGTGTCGGGAGTGGCCGCGCCGAGGGAGGCGGGCGCGCCCGGCTTGGTCAGATCGGGGACGGTGACCGAGGGGACGTTGGACAGGCCGCTCCACGTCTGTGTGTCGTCGACGGTCTTCACCGCGAAGTAGTAGGTCGTCGCCTCGCGCAGGCCCGAGATGGTCACGGTCTCGGCCGAGCCGGGGGCCTGGGGCGCGGGGGCCGGCACGGGCGTGGCGGTGGCGAAGGACGCCGCCGTCAGCGGCGACGTCGAGTAGCGGACGTCGTAACCCGTGGCCTGGCCGTCGGTGCCGTCGTCGCCCGGCGCGGTCCAGGTCAGCGTCGCGCTGGCGGCGGACCTACTGACCGCCACGCGCGCCGCCAGATCCGCGATCGCCGCCGGGGCGACGGGCGGGGTGGCCGCCGAGGCGTCGTTCGACAGCGGACCCAGGTTGCCGGCCTCGTCCACGGCGCGGACCACGAAGTGGAACGTCGTCTCGCCCTTCAGTCCCATGACGGTCGACGTCTCGGCCGCGCCCGCGGCGTGCGGTACGGGGACCACCACCGGCGTCGCCGCGTCCCAGTTGGCGGCGTTGATGGCCGCCGCCGAACGGCGCAGATCGTAGCGCGCGGCCGTGCCGGTCGTGCCGTCGTCGCCGGGCGCCGTCCAGCGCAGCGCGATGGCGCCGGCCGCCGTCCCGGTCGTCGCGGCGAGATCGCCGATGGCGCCCGGGGACAGCGTGTCCTCGGTCGCGGCGGACAGGACGTTCGACAGAGGTGACCAGTTGCCACGATCGTCCTTGGCCTTGATCGCGAAATAGAGGGACTTGTTCGCGCCCAGCCCCGCGACGGTGGCCCCCTCCGTCGCGCCGGCACCGGCGGGCGGCGTGACGGCCACCCGGGTGGCCGCGGAGAAGGTCGCGTCCGAGAGGGGCGACGTGCTCCAGCGCAGGTCGTACTCGACGGCGGTGCCGACACGCGCGTCGTCGCCCGTCGCCGTCCACGCGAGGATCAGGCTGCCCGTCCCCCGGCCGACCAGACGGAGGTCCGTGATGGCAGAGGGCGGAACCTCGGGGGTGGTCGCCGTCGCGTCGTTCGAGACAGCCGAGAGGTTCCCGGCGTCGTCGCGCGTGCGCAGCGCCAGGTGCACGGTGGTCTCGCTGGGCAGGCCCGTGACGGTGAAGGTCTGCGCGGCGCCTCCAGCGGCGGGGGCTGGCGCGTCGGTCACGGTGGCTGCGGCGAACGAGGAGGCGTCGATCGCCGTCAGGGCCCACCGGAGGTCGTAGGCCTGCGCCGTGCCCGCCGCATCGTCGTCGCCGGGCGCCGTCAGCGTGACCACCAGCGATCCGGCGGTCGCGCCGGGCGCCGCGCGCAGATCCGTCGTCGTCGACGGCGCCACCTCGTCGGGGGTCGTGCTCGAGGTGACGTTCGACAGGGCCGAGACGTTGCCGCGCTCGTCGCTGGTCTTGATCGCGACGTAGTATTTCTGCCCCGGCTGAAGCCCCGTCAGCGTGTATTGCTGGCGCGTACCGGCCGCAGCCGGCGCGATCCCCGGCGCCGCCGCGGTGGCGGCCGAAAAGTTGGCCGCCGTGATGGGAGACGTCGCCGTGCGGATGTCGTAGGCGTTTGCCGTGCCCACCGTCGCGTCGTCGCCCGGCGC
>Ga0105238_10008880_pt1 | contig 10059 bp, 9 predicted proteins | sample KBSC34metaG_FD_81526 | JGI IMG/M metagenome (GOLD analysis project Ga0105238, IMG submission 81526) | Corn rhizosphere microbial communities from Kellogg Biological Station, Michigan, USA - KBS C3-4 metaG | ecosystem: Host-associated > Plants > Roots > Rhizosphere > Soil | place: Michigan, USA...
GATGATCGCCGGCTTCGGCCTGGCGGGAGCGGGGCTGCGCGCCCGGGCCAGGCTCACCGCCTGAGCCCCACCGCACCATTCGGACTGTCAGGACGCGACTTGCGCCTGACCTTTTCTTGGGAGGCGTACGATGCAACTGCGACTGCTGGCGGGCCTTGCGGCCCTCGGCGCAATCACCCTGGCGGCGCCGGCGGCGACGGCGCAGATCCTCTTCCCGCCGTCGGGAAGCAACAGCTTCATCGAGCTCTACGACACGACGGAGCACGTCTGTCCCCTGGTGTGCGCGTTCGCGAGCAGCCCCGGGCAATCGGTGTCGATCCCGGATTTCTCCGGCGCCAACGGCCCCTTCTTCATGAGCGCGACGGGGAGCGTGTCGCCGACGGCGATCCATTCCTTCGTCAGCAGCACCGACGGGGTCGAATTCGACCTGGCGACGAACGACACCTACACCGTCCACGGCGGATCCGGGCCGTTCGCGATCACCGTGCACCTGGACGCTTCCGGGACCACCAGCACCGTCCAGGTGAACCCTCACCTGTTCTTCGACATCGTCCCGAACATCACGGTCACCATCGGCCAGCTCGTGATCGACCCCAGCGCGGCGGAGCCGATCGTGTCGCCGTTCGACGACGGGGCCCACGCCACGGATGTGATCGCCTCGTCGCTGATCGGCAGCACGCCGCTGAGCGCGCCGCTCCACGCGTCGGCGGTCTACACGCGCATCGTCAATCCGGGTGACGTGTTCGACATGGCCTACGAGCTGAACAGCCAGTTCGCCGAGGGCACGATCGATCTCAGCCATACGGCGACCATCTCCTTCGACCTGCCGGACGGCGTGTGGCTGACCACGGCGGGCGGCGCGACGTTCGGGATTCCGCCGGTCAGCGGCGGCGTCCCCGAGCCGACCAGCTGGACGCTGATGATCGCCGGCCTCGGCCTGGCGGGCGCGACGCTGCGGCGGCGCGCGGCGGCGCTGCTGCCGTAGAGGTCAACCGCGGGGCGCGCGGCGTGGCGCACAGGATGGGCCCAAACCGTCGTTGCCCGCGCCGCGAGCTCTGCGGTTGAACCGAAAAGGGCCGCCCTCGCGGGCGGCCCTCGACGTCCTGGAAGCGCGGGCCCTACTCCGCGGCTTCCTTCGGCGCGTAGCCGAGGACGGCCTTGGTCTCCAGGAACTCGTGGAAGGCGAAGTCGCCCCACTCGCGCCCGTTGCCGCTCATCTTGTAGCCGCCGAACGGCGCCATCAGGTCGCCGCCGCCGCCGTTGATCGACACCTGGCCGGCGCGCAGCTTGGACGCCACTTCGCGGGCCTTCTTCAGGTCGCCGGACTGCACGTACGCGGCCAGGCCGTACTCGGTGTCGTTGCCGATCTCGATGGCCTGCTCGAGCGTGTCGTAGCCCAGGATCGACAGAACCGGCCCGAAGATCTCCTCCTTGGCGATCTTCATGTCGTTGGTGACGTTGGCGAACACCGTGGGCTTGACGTAGTAGCCCTTGTCCAGGCCCTCCGGCCGGCCCGGGCCGCCGATCACCAGCGTCGCACCTTCGTCGATGCCGGACTGGATCAGCTTCTGGATCTTGTCGAACTGCACCTTGGAGACCACCGGTCCCAGCTGGCTGTTGCCGTTCGGGTCGCCGACCGTGACGCCGGCCGCCGCTTCGCGCGCCACCGTGATCGCCTCGTCCATGCGCTTCTTCGGCACGAGCATGCGCGAGGGCGCGTTACACGACTGGCCGGAGTTCGGCATCATCGAGGCCACGCCGCGGCCGACGCCCTTGGCGAAGGCGTCGTCGTCCAGCACGATGTTCGGGCTCTTGCCGCCCAGCTCCTGGGCCACGCGCTTGACGGTCGGCGCGGCGTTCTTGGCGACCTCGATCCCCGCCCGCGTCGAGCCGGTGAACGAGACCATGTCCACGTCCGGATGGCTGGACATCGCCGCGCCCACCGTCGGGCCGTCGCCCTGCACCATGTTGAAGACGCCCTTCGGCACGCCGGCCGCATGCATGATCTCGGCGAAGATCTGGCCCGAGAACGGCGCCACTTCCGACGGCTTCAGCACCATGGTGCAGCCGGTCGCGATGGCCGGGGCCACCTTGCAGACGATCTGGTTCAGCGGCCAGTTCCACGGCGTGATGAAGGCGCAGACGCCGATCGGCTCCTTGACGATCATCGTCGGGCCGCGGTCTTCCTCGAACTTGAAGGTCTTCAGCACCTCGATGGCGGTCGACAGGTGACCCATGCCGATCGGCACCTGGGCGCGCTGCGCCAGCGAGGCCGGCGCGCCCATCTCTTCCGTCACCGCCGTCGCCAGGTCGCCGAAGCGCTTCTGGTACTCGGCCAGGATGCGGCCCAGCACCTCGATGCGCTCCTCGCGGCTGGTCTGCGACCAGCTCGGGAACGCCTTCTTGGCGGCCTTCACCGCCTTGTCGACGTCCTTGGCCGAGCCCACCGCGATCTTGCCGGCGACCTCCTCGGTGGCCGGGTTCTCGACGTCGAGGGTCTTCAGCTCGACCGGATCGACCCACTCACCATCGATGTAGAACTTGAGGTACTCGCGCATGGACGTCCTCCGGATTTCCAACGGATTTTGGCTGCCGCCGGGGGCAGGGCCGCCCGACCGTCTCCCTTATCTTAGTGATCGCCGGTAAGCGGGGAAGACAGATTCCCTAGTGACGTGGCGTAATCCGCCTCATCCCTCCCCTTCGGGGGCGGGTGGCGAGCGGAGCGAGACGGGTGGGGTTGCGGGTGACCGAACGCCGAGTCCGAGTTTGGTCCGGGCTCCCCATCCGACCGTCGCTTCGCGCCAGTCGCCCTCCCCCGAAGGGGAGGGATGAGCGCACTTGCGGCGGGCCCACAGCCCCGATAAAGCCCGGCTCAAGGTTCCTTCGGAGCGATCCATGGCCGGCATCGGCGTCATCATCCTGTTCCTCCTGACCATCGGCGTGCTGAACCGCCTCGACTTCGGCCGCTTCGACTGAGCCCTGAAGGAGCGCCGCCATGGCTGAACGTGGCGCGGCGCTGATCACCGGCGGCGCTCGGCGCATCGGGCGCGCCCTGGTCGGGGCCTGCGCCGACGCCGGCTACGACGTCGCCATCCACGTCCGCAGCGTCGACGAGGACGCCGAAGCCGCCGCCGGCGACGTGCGCCGCCGCGGCCGCAAGGCCGCCATCCACGCCTGCGATCTGCGCAAGGAAGCCGCCACCGTCGCCCTGGTCGGCGAGGCCGAGAGCGAGCTCGGCCCGATCACGCTCCTGGTCAACTGCGCCAGCGTCTTCGAGGAGGACGCCTTCAGCGACTTCAACCGCGCCTCCTGGGACCTCCACATGGAGACCAACCTGCGCGCGCCGCTGGTGCTGGCCCAGGCGTTCGCCCGGCGGCTGCCGCCCGGCCGCGAGGGCCAGATCGTCAACATCCTGGACCAGCGCGTCCTGAACCCGCAGCCCGAGTTCTTCTCCTACTCGCTGTCGAAATCGGCGCTCTGGGCGGCGACCCAGATGCTGGCCCAGGCCCTCAGTCCCCGCATCCGCGTCAACGGCATCGGCCCGGGGCCGACCCTCGCCAACAGCCACCAGGACGCCGCCGCCTTCGCCGCCGAGGCCGCCGCCACCCCGCTCGGACGCCCCGTCGCGCCGGAGGAGATCGCCGCGGCGCTGCGCTACCTGATCGACGCGCCCTCGGTCACCGGCCAGATGATCGCCGTCGACGCCGGCCAGCACCTGGGCGGTCACGCCGCATGACCCCAGCGCGCACCGCCATGACCAAGGTGTTCGTCACCGGCCTGAAGGTGCAGGCGCAGATCGGCGTCTACCGCCACGAGATCGGCCGCGTGCAGCCGCTGATCATCGACGTCGAGCTGGACGTGCCCACCGCCGGCGCCGGGCGCCTCTCCGAGACGCTGAACTACGAGACCATCGTGTCGGCGGCGCAGGCGATCGCCGCCGGCGGCCACATCGAGCTGGTCGAGAGCTTCGCCGAGCGGCTGGCCCACGCCTGCCTCGCCGACGCGCGCGTCACCCGGGCCCGCGTGCGCGTCGAGAAGCCGCTGGCTCTGCAGCCCGACGCCGTCGCCGCCGGCGTGGAGCTCACCCTCGTCCGGGACTGACCGATGAGCGGCGCGGCCGATGACCCCCGCGAACTGGCCGCGCTCGCCCACAGCCAGGCGCAGCAGGGCGACCTGGCGGCCGCGGAGGCGACGCTCGCAAGGCTGCAGGCCGCGGCGCCGGGCGCGGCGCCGACCTTCGCGTCGCAGGGCCGACTGGCCGCGCTGCGCGGCGACGCCCGCGGCGCCGCCGACGCCTTCGCCGCCGCGCTGCGGGTCCAGCCCCAGCTGCCGCTCTGGAAGCCGCTGGCCCAGCTGCGCCTGGCCCATGGCGACGTCGCCGCGGCCGAGGCCGCGTTCCGCCAGGCGGTCGCCGCGCAGGGCGGAGACCGCGACCCGGAGGTGCTGGTGGGCCTGGCCGCGACGCTGCGCAGCCTGGGCCGCGGCGACGAGGCGCTGGCGCCGCTGCGCCGCGCGGTCGAGGTGGGCCCCGACAATTTCCCAGCCTGGTTTAACCTCGCCGGCGTGCTGGCCGCGGCCGGCGGCGGCCCGGAAGCGGAGGCCGCCTGGCGCCGCGCCGCTGAGCTCAGGCCGGACTCCCTGGAAGCCCGGCAGGGCCTGGCCGAAGCCCTCGCCGCGAAGGGCGACACCGACGCGGCCCTGGCCGCGCTGGCGCAGATGCAGGCGGCCGACCCGCGGCTGGACCGGCGCCTGCAGGTGGCGATGCTGCAGCCGGCGATCCCCGCCTCGGTCGCCGAGATCGAGGCGGCCCGCGCGCGGTTCGAGGCCGGCCTGGCCGAAGTCGCGGCCGCCGCCGGCCCGCTCGAGGACGCTGGCCGCCTGCCCACCACCTTCTACCTGGCCTACCAGGCCCGCGACGACCGCCCGCTGATGGAAGCGCTCGACGCCCTCCTCGCCGCCAAGGCTCCCGAGCTCAGCTACATCTCACCCGACCTGGCGGCGCGCGCGGCGGGCCCGCGGCCACGCATCGCCATCGTCTCCCAGTTCCTGTTCAACCACACGATCGGCCGCCTCTTCCGCGGGTTGATCGAGCAGCTGGACCGCACCCGCTTCGCGGTCTGCGTCGCCCATCTGCCGGGCGTACGCCGGGATGGCGTCAGGGCCGCCATCGACGCGGCGGCCGAAACGGTGCTGGACCTTCCCGCCGGTCTGCCCGCCCAGCGCGCCGCGCTGGAGGCCTGGGCGCCGGACCTGATCCTCTTCACCGACATCGGCATGGACCCGGCGAGCTATCTGCTCGCCCGCGCCCGGCTCGCGCCCGTGCAGGCGGTCGCCTGGGGCCATCCCGACACCACCGGCCTTGCGAGCGTCGACCACTTCGTCTCCTGGGACCTGGCCGAGCCGCCGGGCGCGCAGGCGCATTACGCCGAACGCCTGGTCCGCCTGCCGCGGCTCGCCTGCTACGCCGAGCCGCGGCCGCCGGTGAAGCGCCTCGGCCGCGCCGCCCTGGGCCTGCCGGCGCAGGGCGCGCTCTACGGCGTCCTGCAGAGCCTCTTCAAGCTGCACCCCGACTTCGACGCCGTCCTGGCCGAAATCGTCGCCCGCGACCCCCAGGGCTGGCTGGTCCTGGCGGAGGGGAACGACCCGCACTGGGCGGCCCTGCTGCGCCGGCGCTGGGCCGCCCATCCGGGCCTGGGCGACCGCGTCCTCATCCTGCCGCGGCGCCCCAGCGACGCCTACATGAGCCTGCTGGCCGAGATGGACGTCCAGCTCGACCCGATCCACTTCGGCAGCGGCAACACCTTCTACGACGCCATGGCGCTGGGCTCGCCGATGGTGACCTGGCCGGGCGCCTTCGCCCGCGGCCGCATCGTCGCCGGCGCCTACGCCCAGATGGGGGCCGGCCGGCAGCTGATCGCGCCGACGCTCGCCGACTACGCGCCCCTGGCCGTCGCCACAGCGCACGACCCCGGCCGCGCAGCCCTGCAGGCCCAGCTCCAGGCCGCCGCGGCCACGCGCCTCTTCCGCGACGCCGCCGCGGTGCGCGGCCTCGAGGCCTTCTTCGACGCCGCGGTCGCCGCGGCGCGGACCGGCGAGCGCCTCCCCTCGGGCTGGTCCCCGCCGGCCTGATCTCCAGTCGTCCGCGGCTAGATTACGAAAGCTTATGTGGCGTCCGAACGCTGTTCGGGCATGATCGCGCCGATTTCGAGGAGACTTTCCGATGACCTATGGCGCGGGCTACCCCGCCACCGAAGACCGCGCGATGCCCGCCGTGGTCTACGCCCTCTACATCCTGGGCCTGTTCCACGGCCTCACCCTGATCGTGGGCCTGATCCTGGCCTACGTGATGAAGAGCGGCGCCGGGCCGAACAACGCCAGCCACTACGACTACCAGATCCGCACCTTCTGGGTGTCGCTGATTGTGTTCATCGTGGGCGCCGGCGTGGCGGGGGTCGGCGCCCTGCTCAGCATCATCCTGGTCGGCATCCCGATCCTGTTCGCGGGCGGGATGATCTGCGCCGGCGCGTGGCTCTGGGCCATGATCCGCTGCATCGTGGGCGCCGTGCGCCTGGCCGAAGGCCAGCCGATCGCCGGGCCCTACAGCTACGGGATCTGACCATCCCTCCCTTAATGGGGAGGTGTCTGGCGCGCATGCGCCAGACGGGTGGGGGTTGCCGGTGACAGAACTCCGAGTCGGACTCTGATCCCGACTTCCCCACCCGCCTCGCTTCGCTCGCCACCCTCCCCATCAAGGGAGGGTCAGGCCGCCACCAGCTCGCGACGGACCATCTTGGCGTAGTCGTCCATCAGGCTGAGCGAGATGTTGCCCGGCCGGAAGCGGTACTCGCCGATCTCGCTCACCGGGGTCACCTCCGCCGCCGTGCCGGTGACGAAGCACTCCGTGAAGCCGGCCAGCTCCTCCGGACGGATGTGGCGCTCGATCACCTCGAAGCCCTTCGACCGCGCCAGCTGGATCACCGAGTTGCGGGTGATCCCGTCCAGGAAGCAGTCCGGGGTGGGCGTGTGCAGCACGCCGTCAGCCACGAAGAACACGTTCGACCCGGTGCTCTCGGCGACGTAGCCGCGGTAATCCAGCATCATCGCGTCGTTGAAGCCCGCCTTCTCCGCCACGTGCTTGGAGATGGTGCAGATCATGTAGAGGCCGGTGGCCTTGGCATGCACCGGCTCGGTCTCCGGCGAGGGGCGCTTGTACTTCGCCCAGCACATCCGGATGCCCTTGGCCTTCTCCTCGGGCTTGAAGTAGCTCGGCCAGTCCCAGCAGGCGATCGCCACGTGGATCTTGGTGTTCTGCGCCGACACCCCGATCATCTCGGAGCCGCGCCAGGCGATGGGCCGCAGATACGCATCCGTGAGCCCGTTCTTGGCGCAGGTGTCCTTGCAGGCCTGATCGATCTGGGCCACGGTGAAGGGGATCTCGAAGTCCAGGATTTCCGCGGACTTGAACAGACGCTCGGTATGCGCCGTCAGCTCCCAGATCTCCCCGCCATACATCCGCTCTCCCTCGAACACGGCCGAGGCATAGTGCAGGCCGTGCGTCAGTACGTGCACCTTCGCCTCGCGCCAGGGCGTGAACTGGCCATCCAGCCAGATCCATCCGTCGCGGTCGTCGAAGGGAACGAGAGACATGAGGGTGCGACCTCCTTTCGAAAGAACCTCCTAGACCTCACCGACGGCGGGTCCGTCAAACAAAATGGCTACGCCAGCCACCGCGATCCAGGGGGCAAGTTCCGGTGAATACGGCCGTCCGCGGGCGCCATCTGCTGGTCGTCGACGACGACGACCGCATCCGCGACCTGCTCAAGGAATACCTGGCCCGGGCCGGCTTCCGGGTCACCGCCGCGGCCGGCGGCGCGCCGGCGCGGCGGCTGATGGAGAGCCTGGACTTCGACCTCGCGGTCTTCGACGTGATGATGCCGGGCGAGGACGGGTTCTCGCTGACCCGCTGGCTGCGCGAGCAGAAGGGCCCTGCCGGGCGCACGCCGGTGCTGATGCTGACCGCCATGGGCGAGGCCGCCAGTCGGATCGAAGGCCTGAAGCAAGGCGCCGACGACTACCTCGCCAAGCCGTTCGAGCCGGAGGAGCTGCTCCTGCGCATCGAGGCCATCCTGCGCCGCGCCCAGGACCGGCCCAGCGCCGACGGGCCGATCTCCATGGGCGGCTGCAGCTTCGATCCCGACCGCGGCGAGCTGGTCTGCGACGGCGAACCGGTCCGCCTGACCGAGGTCGAGGTCGCCCTGCTGCGGCATCTGGCGCGAACCCCGCACGAGCCGGTGGAGCGCCTGGAGCTCGCCCGCGGCACGGTCGATCCGTCCGGGCGCGCCGTCGACGTGCAGGTCACCCGCCTGCGGCGCAAGATCGAGGCCGACCCGAAGCAGCCGCGCTACCTGCAGACGGTGCGCGGGATCGGGTATCGCCTGGCGCCCGACTGATGAGGCCGCGCTCGAACGTTCCTTTCCCACTTGTGGGAAGGGGGGACCATCGGCCGAAGAGCCGATGGTGGAAAGGGAGGGCCGCAAGCTCCGTGCTCGCCGCCCGCCCTCTCCACCACTCGCTCTGCGGCGAGTGGTCCCCCTCTCCCGCCTAGGCGGGAGAGCAAGATGGCCAGAAGCCCCCGCGTGATCGGCCGCTGGATCAAGCGGCAGATGCCGAAGACGCTCTTCGGCCGCTCGCTGCTGATCATCGTGCTGCCGGTGGCGATCATGCAGATCGCCGTCACCTACGTGTTCTTCGACGCCCACTGGCAGACGGTGACCGCCCGCCTCTCCGAAGGCCTGGCCGGCGACATCGCCTGGGCCGTCGAGAGCTACCAGGAAGACCCGACGCCGGCGGCCTTCGACAAGCTCTCCAAGCGCGCCGAGGACTCCATGGGCCTGTCGGTGGCCTTCCAGCCCGGCCGCCAGCTGCCGGCGCGCACCCACTACGCCCTCTTCGCCCCCATCGACCGCTCGCTGCAGCAGGCGCTCTCCAGCCGCATCGACCAGCCGTTCTGGTTCGACACCACCCGCTACCAGCAGTACGTCGACGTCCGGGTCGCGGTGACCGGCGGGGTGCTGCGCGTGCTGGCGCCGCGCGACCGCGCCTTCGCCACCCAGGGCTCGATCTTCGTGCTCTGGATGACCGTGGCCACGGTGCTGCTGACCGCCGTCGCCATCCTCTTCATCCGCAACCAGGTCCGCGCCATCGAGCGGCTGGCCAACGCGGCCGAGACCTTCGGGCGCGGCGGCGAGGTCGCCCACTTCAAGCCGCACGGCGCCAAGGAGGTCCGCCGCGCCGCCTGGGCCTTCCTGGACATGAAGGACCGCATCCAGCGCCACATCGAGCAGCGCACGACGCTGCTGGCGTCGGTCAGCCACGACCTGCGCACCCCGCTCACGCGCCTGAAGCTGGCGTTGGCGCTGGCCGAGCCCTCCAAGCGCAACGCGGCGATGAAGCGCGACCTCGCCGAGATGGAGCACATGATCGACGAATACCTGGCCTTCGCCCGCGGCGAGGGCGGCGAGGCGGTCGAGACCGTGCTGCTGCGCGACCTCATCGACGCCGTGAGCGAAGGCGCCAAGCATGCCGGGGCCAAGGTCGAGATCGCCGTCGATCCGGCGCTCCGCGCCAAGGTGCGGCCCAATGCGCTGAAGCGCGCGCTCTCCAACCTCGTGATGAACGCCGCGGTGCACGGCGAGAAGATCGAGATTTCCGCCCGGGCGCGTCCCGCCGGCGGCCTGGAGATCCTGGTCGACGACGACGGCCCCGGCATCCCCGAGGCGCAGTACGAGGAGGCCTTCAAGGCCTTCGGCCGCCTCGACGAAGCCCGCAACCAGAACACCAAGGGCGTGGGCCTGGGCCTGGCCATCGCCCGCGACGTCGCGAGAGGCCACGGCGGCGACATCACGCTCTCGAAATCGCCCCTGGGCGGGTTGCGGGCGGTCGTGCGGCTGCCGGCCTAGAGGCTCACGTAGTCAGAACCAAGAGAGAAGCCGTCATCCGGACAGCCATAGGCCGATCCTGGACCCAGCGGCCAGAACTCGACGCTCCCACTCGTGCGCA
>Ga0105238_10008881_pt1 | contig 10058 bp, 8 predicted proteins | sample KBSC34metaG_FD_81526 | JGI IMG/M metagenome (GOLD analysis project Ga0105238, IMG submission 81526) | Corn rhizosphere microbial communities from Kellogg Biological Station, Michigan, USA - KBS C3-4 metaG | ecosystem: Host-associated > Plants > Roots > Rhizosphere > Soil | place: Michigan, USA...
GGCCCGAGAAACATGAGATAAGTGCGGAACGCGTCCGCGCCCCACGTGTCGATGTATTCATCGGGATTCACCACGTTGCCCTTGCTCTTGGACATCTTCGCGCCTTCGCGAATGATGAGACCGTGAGCACGGAACTTGGTGAACGGCTCCTCGAAGTCGAGCAGGCCGGCGTCGTGCAGCACCATCGTCACGAACCGTGAATACAACAGATGCAGCACCGCGTGCTCGTTGCCGCCGATGTAGGAATCAACCGGCAGCCACTTGCGCGTGATGGCGGGATCGAATGGCTGACTGTCGTCGCCGACGCTCGGATAGCGCAGGAAGTACCACGCGCTGTCGAGGAACGTGTCGGACACATCGGTCTCACGACGCGCCATCTTTCCGCAGCTCGGACACGGCACGCGATACCACTCGTCGTGACGGGCGAGCGGCGAGATGCCTGAATCGTCCGGCTTGAAATCATCGATCATCGGCAGCAGCACCGGAAGATCCTTCTCCGGAACCGGAACGACTCCGCAATCATCGCAGTAGATGATCGGAATCGGCGGGCCCCAGTAGCGCTGCCGCGAGATGCACCAGTCGTGCAGACGGTAGTTCGTGACCGGCGTGGCCTTGCCCTTTGCCTCGAGCGACTTGACGATCGCGTGCTTGGCGGCGTGCACAGTCATTCCATTGAACTCGCCGGAGTCGATCAGCGTCTCGTCTTCGTGCACGACTTTCTTCACAGGCAGCTCGAAGCCGTGAGCGAATTCCAGGTCGCGCTCGTCGTGCGCCGGCACGGCCATAATTGCACCAGTGCCGTACTCCATCAGCACGTAGTCCGACACCCACACGGGGATCTGCTCGCCCGTAGCGGGATTCGTTACCGTGCTTCCGGTTGCAACGCCGGTCTTGTCCCTGGTCGTCTTGCGCGACACGAGATCGCGACGTGATGCACGCTCGCGATACTCATCCACGGCCGCGCGCTGCGCATCGGTGGTGTGAGCGTCGACCAGTGGATGCTCCGGGGCAAGCACGACGTACGTCGCGCCGAATATCGTATCCGGGCGTGTCGTGAACACCTTGATTCCATCGAACCAGATCTCGGCGCCTTCCGACTTGCCGATCCAATTGCGCTGCGCAGTCTTGGTTGTCTCGGACCAGTCGAGGTTGTCGAGATTGGCGAGCAGGCGATCTGCGTAGCGCGAGATCGCGAAGAACCACTGCTCCAGAAAACGCTGTTCGACCTTGCTGCCGCAACGCTCGCACTCGCCGGCGATCACCTGCTCGTTTGCGAGAACCGTCTTGTCAGTCGGGCACCAGTTGACCGCAGCCGCCTTCCTGTACACGAGCCCCTGCTTGTACAGCTGAAGAAATACCCACTGCGTCCAGCGGTAATACTCCGGATCTGTAGTCGAGAGCGAGCGCGTCCAGTCCACCATCAACCCGCCGTTCTCCAGCTGGCGCCGGAAGTTGGCGATGTTGCGCGGAATCATCTCCGCCGGATGAACGCCGACCTTGAGTGCGTAGTTCTCGGAATGGATTCCGAACGCGTCGTAGCCCAGCGGCTCGAAGACGTCGAGACCCTGCATGCGCTGATATCGCGCAAAAATGTCATTGCCCGTGAACGCAAACATGTTTCCGACGTGCAAGCCTTCCGCGGACGGATACGGAAACATCATCAACGCGTAGTACGGACGCTCGGCGCCACGTATGTTGGCGACATTGGTGCCGCGCTCGGCCCAACGCGCGCGCCACTTGGCCTCTATCGCGCCCGGATCGTACGGCGGAACGGTTTCGGATTGGCGATCGACTGATTCCATTCACTCAAAATAAGGGTGCCGCATAGCCCCGTAGCCCCCGGAAGTCCCGAAAATGGCCGCGTGTGCGTAGCTTTTGGCGATGCCGCACACACCCGCACACCCCAGCTCATCCAATCAGTCCAGTCGGATCGAACACGATCTCCTTGGCGAGCGCAGCGTACCAGCAGACGCCCTGTACGGCGTGCAGACGCTCCGCGCACTGGAGAATTTCCCCATTTCCGGTACATACGTCGGCCAGTTTCCGACCCTGGTCGCGGCGCTCGCCTCCGTCAAGGAGGCTGCGGCGCTGGCGAACGAGGAGTTGGGCCTGCTGGACGCGAAAATTGCGCGCGCCATAGTCGGCGCCGCGGAGACTCTTCGGCGCGGGGAGCACGGCGACCAGTTTCCGGTCGACATGATTCAGGGGGGCGCCGGGACCTCGACCAACATGAATGCGAACGAGGTAATCGCCAATCTCGCCCTGGAGTCGCTGGGTCTTCCGCGTGGCTCGTACGACGTCATCCACCCGAACAACCACGTCAATCTGAGCCAGTCGACCAACGACGTCTATCCAACGGCGGTCAAGCTGGCGCTGCACGCGAGCATCACAGAGCTGCAGACGGCGATGGCCGCGCTCGCAGGGGCATTTCTCAAGAAAGGCGAAGAGTTCAGCGCTTTCATCAAGATGGGCCGCACGCAGCTTCAGGACGCCGTGCCCATGACGCTCGGCCAGGAGTTCTGTGCCTTCGCCCATACCATCCTCGAAGACGTCGACCGCCTGGGCGAGGCTCAGAAGCTGATTCTGGAGATCAACATGGGCGCGACGGCTATTGGGACGGGGATAAACGCCCCCGAAGGCTACGCGGAGTCTGTTCGACGCGAGCTATCGAGGGTGACAGGCCTGACGTTGATAACTGCGCCCGACCTGGTCGAAGCTACCGCCGATACAGGTGTTTTCGTTCAACTGTCCGGCGTGCTAAAGCGTTGCGCCGTAAAGCTTTCCAAAATCTGCAACGATCTCAGACTGCTGTCATCCGGCCCACGCGCGGGGTTCGGCGAGATCAATCTCCCCCCCATGCAACCGGGCTCGTCGATCATGCCTGGAAAGGTCAACCCAGTGATTCCTGAAGTCGTGAATCAGGTCTGCTTCGACGTGATCGGGGGAGACGTGACAGTCACGATGGCGGCGGAGGCCGGTCAGCTTCAGCTGAATGTTTTCGAGCCGGTGATTGCCTATCGACTGCTGCGCGGCATGTCGATGCTGCGGAATGCATGCGACGTATTGCGCACTCGATGTGTGACAGGCGTCACAGCGAACCCGGAACGCATGCGTCACTTTGTTGAACACTCGATCGGCATCGTCACCGCGCTGGTACCGGTCATTGGCTACGAGGCCGCGACCGATATTGCGCGCGTCGCGCTGCAATCGGGCCGCGGTGTCTTCGAGCTCGTACTCGAGCGCGGACTCATGACGCGCGAAGAGCTGGACCAGTTGCTCAATCCCGAAGCGATGACGAAGCCCAGGGGGCGTTGAACGTGCCCAATTTGCCTTGGACAATTTTTCGGAGGCACCGCGGGTAGCCCACCCCGGCAATACGCCCTATCTTACCACTGCTGAACAGATCCACCCTCAACCCACTATCATGATAGGCTCTCATCGCCTGCGCCGACTGGCCCCGCTCGGAGTGGCAGCGGTGCTCGCGTTGGCGCTCGCGGCCTGCGCTCAAAGCTACCCGAACTCCACGTTCACACCCCACTCGGATCTCGGTCGCTCGATCGACTTCCTGTGGAATCGCCTGATGTTCTTCGGGACGATCGTATTCGTTCTGGTCGAGGGGGCGTTGATCTACGTGGTCATCCGCTACCGTCGCCGCAGCGAAGATGTGACTCCGCCGCAGACACACGGCCACGTGTTGCTGGAGATCACCTGGACCCTCATTCCGGCGGCGATTCTCGCCTTCATTGCAGTGCCGACGGTAAGGACCATCTTTCAGACGCAGGCACCCGCACCGGCAAATTCGTTGGTGATCGACGTTTACGGTCACCAGTGGTGGTGGGAATTCCGCTACCCTCAATACAATTTCACTACGGCGAACGAGATCTACATCCCCAAGGGACGCACAGTCGATCTGGTGCTCCACTCGAAGGATGTCATTCACTCGTTCTGGGTGCCGCAGCTGGCGGGCAAGCGTGACGCGATCCCGAATCACACCAACCATATCTGGTTCACGCCCGACAGCAACATGGCGACGACGGTGTGGAACGGCTTCTGTACCGAGTACTGCGGTGACTCGCACGGTGAGATGCACTTCCGCGTCGTAACTGTGAATCCGGATCAGTTCGCGAGCTGGGTCACTCGGCAACAGGCACCGGGCTTCTTCAGCCCACCGCCCGCGCCTGCAGCGCTGTAGCCCCCGCGGCTGGTGCAACTCCTGCAGCCCCGCCGGCACCGACACCGGCCGCACCAACTGCAACTCCAGCGCAGCTCGCTGCGTACATTCTACCGCGCGCTGAAGTCCCGGATTACGCAATTCCGCACACGCCCTTCCCCGACGCGATCAAGTTCGACGACAAGCTGCAGGGTGATCCCGCGGCGGGCGAAAAACTGTTCGTCGGCGCCGGCACGTGCAACGCATGTCACACGGTGGCTGGAAATCCGCTCGCGGTTGGCATGATCGGCCCCAACCTCACGCACGTCGGCTCTCGCATTGCGATCGCAGCCGGCATGTACGTCAATGACAAGCCGCATCTTTCCCGTTGGATCAAGAACGCGCGATTGATGAAGTCCGGCGTTCTGATGCCGACGCTCGGCAAGGGCCAGTACGACCCGCAGACGAAGGCAACAACCCCGTCAGGGCTGTCCGACCAGCAGGTTGCTGATCTCGTGGCATACCTCCAAGCACTCAAGTAGGCGCGAAGACATATGGCAACGACTGTCATCGACACGATTCCTGCTCACCTCAAACCATTCGTTCCCTCTCCGACACCGGCGACGGTTACTACGGAGAAGAGCACGATCTGGGGTTGGCTCACCACTACCGATCACAAGAAGATCGGTACTCTCTACCTCTTCACCGCCCTCTTCTTCTTCCTCGTCGGTGGTCTCGAGGCGGAGATCATCCGGGCGCAGCTGGGCGGACCCAATCGGCATCTGGTGAGCGCCGAGACGTACAACCAGATATTCACGATGCACGGCACGACCATGATCTTCCTCGCGATCATGCCGCTCAGCGCCGCATTCTTCAACTTCATCATTCCACTTCAGATCGGCGCGCGCGACGTCGCGTTTCCGCGACTCAACGCATTCAGCTACTGGGTCTATCTGTTCGGCGGTCTCTTCATCAGCATCCCGATCCTGTTCGGTCACGGACCGAACGGCGGCTGGTTCGGCTATGTGCCGCTCACGACCAAGGCCTACTCCGCAGGAATCAACATCGATTTCTGGGTGATCGGCCTGCAGATCCTCGGCATCTCGTCTCTCGCCGCGGGTTTCAACTTCATCACGACGATCATCAACCTGCGAGCACCCGGCATGTCGCTGATGCGGATGCCGGTCTTTACATGGATGGCGTTCGTCGTGCAGTTCATGGTCATCCTGGCCTTCCCCGTCATCACGATCGCGCTGTTCTTCCTGATGATGGACCGCTTCTTCGGAACACAGTTCTACGAAGTTGCGGCAGGCGGAGATCCGCTCCTGTGGCAGCATCTCTTCTGGATCTTCGGACACCCGGAAGTCTACATCCTCGTCCTGCCGGCGTTCGGTCTGGTGAGCGAGGTGCTTCCAACCTTCTCCAAGAAGCCACTGTTCGGTTATCCGGTGATGGTCTACTCGGGCATTCTGATCGGCTTCCTCGGCTTCGGCGTGTGGGCACACCACATGTTCGCCGTTGGAATGGGGCCGGTTGCCGACTCGGTGTTCGGCGTCACAACGATGCTCATCGCGATTCCTACAGGCGTCAAGATCTTCAACTGGATCGGGACGATAGCACAGGGACAGTTCAAGGCGACGTCCGCATCGCTCTTCTGCGTCGGCATGGTCGCGCTGTTCACGATCGGTGGAATCTCGGGCGTGATGCACTCCTCGCCACCGGCGGATCTGCAGCAGACTGACTCGTATTTCATCGTCGCGCACTTCCACTACGTGATGTTCGGTGGTTCGATCATGGGACTGTTCGGAGGTATCTACTATTACTTCCCGAAGTTCTTCGGTCGTCTGCTGAACGAGAAGCTCGGCAAGTGGCACTTCTGGCTGACGTTCATCGGAATGAACCTCACGTTCTTCCCGATGCACTTCTCCGGCATGCTCGGAATGCCGCGCCGCATCTACACCTACGACGCCGGCCAGGGTTGGGAAGTGTTCAACCACATCTCGACAATCGGCGCGTATCTGCTTGCAGTCGCGACCGCGATATTCATCTACAATTTCTTCAAGAGCCGCGTGTCCGGAGATGCTGCAGGTCCGAATCCGTGGGGTGCAGGCACGCTGGAGTGGACGATCCCATCGCCACCGCCGGTCTACAACTTCGCGGTTCTTCCAACAGTTACGTCACGTTATCCGCTGTGGGAAGGCAAGCAGGCTGACATCGAGAGTGCACGTATCAATCAGCAGAGCGGCAAGACCGCCGAGCAGCTTGGGATCGCGATACCGTACGGCACCATCAAACCGTTGCTCGCAGCGGCGTTCATGATCATCATGTTCTCTGGCCTGATCGTCGGTCACTGGCTGATCCTGGTGGGAGCGGCTGCGACGGTGTTGGCTCTTTATGGGTGGCTCACGAGTCCGCTCGAACCGGAACATCATTAAAGGAACGGGCGCGGATTCATCCGCGCCCTACTGAACTACGACCTTCGCCCGCAATTAATGTCTACTGCGACCGTATCACATCATTATTCGAGCACCGGCCTCGAAAACCGGAAGATCGCGATCTGGGCCTTCATCGGCTCGGAGTGCATGCTCTTCGTCTCGCTCATCTCGACATACCTGATCTACAAGGATCGGAGTGTCGTTGGGCCGTATCCTCACACCCCGTGGACAGACCCGTCCACGGGCCATGTCTACCATGCGATTCTGAACATCCCGGTCACGTCCGCCTCGACGTTCATTCTCCTCATGTCGTCGCTTGCGATGGTGCTCGCGCTTTCAGCGGTCGAGAACAAGGGCAAGCCACAGCGCAATCTCGGCGAGCGAATCCTCGGCAATTCCAAGCTGTGGCTCTTCATGACGGCGCTGCTCGGACTCGGATTTCTTGGCTGCCAGGCTTATGAGTTCACCTCGTTCGTCAACGAAGGACTCACGATCAAGACGAACCTGTTCGGATCGACGTTCTTCACGCTGACCGGATTCCACGGTGCGCACGTTACCGCCGGCGTGATCTGGATCCTGACGATGCTCTTCATCGACTTCAAGCGCGGCCTCGGTCCAGCCGATGCACTCAACGTCGACATCATGGCTCTGTACTGGCACTTTGTCGACGTCATCTGGGTCGCGATCTTCACACTCGTCTATCTCATCCGGTAAATCAGATGGATCACTCACAAAGCCATTCCGCTCTGACACCCGCCCAGGAAGCTGCCGCGGGCCACGAGCACACGGGTCCAGGCTGGTCGGTTTACTGGAAGGTCGCAGTAGTACTGACCCTCATCACGGTCGGCGAAGTCTGGGTTTACTACATTCCCGCCTTCGTTGCATCGCGGATGTTTCTTCCCACGCTGCTGACCCTGAGCGCGGTGAAGTTCGTGATAGTCGTGCTCTTCTACATGCATCTTCGTTACGATTCCAAGCTGTTCCGAGTTCTGTTCACGGGTCCGTTGATAATTGCGTGTTGCACGCTCATGGCACTCCTGTTTCTCTTTGGACACCTGCATCTAGGACACGGTGGATAACCTGCTGTTGTTGTTGGCCCTCCACCCGGTCGCGCAGGTCGGGTGGACGGGCTGGTCGGTTCACTGGAGCACGGTAATCGGTATCGCGGCTCTCGCCGCACTGTATCTCTGGCGTGCGTCGCACGCCCCCGAGCCGGGCACACCGACGGGCAGACAGAAGCTGACTTTCTTTGCTGGCCTGTTCGTGATGTTCGCCTCGCTGAACGGTCCGCTGCACGACCTGAGCGACTCCTTCCTGTTCAGCGCACACATGGTGCAGCACCTGCTGCTCACGCTGTTGCTCCCGCCCCTGCTCATCGCCGGAACACCCGGATGGATGCTTCGTCCGCTGATCAAGCCCAGATCGGTGCGTGCCGTTGCGAAATTCGTCACGCGCCCGGTGTCGTGCTACGTGATCTTCAATCTCGTGATCATCGGCTGGCACCTGCCGGTGTTCTACAACGCGGCGCTGGCGAATCACAACATCCACATCGGCGAGCATCTCATGTTCATCGCCGCTGCGGTGCTGTTGTGGTGGCCATTCCTCAGCCCGATGCCTGAGCTTCCGAGGCTGTCGTATCCAGGTCAGCTGTTGTATTGCTTCCTGACGACGCTCCCGATGTCAGTCGTGGCGATCTACATCACCATGGCCGATCACGTGCTCTATCCGGCGTATGCGGCCGCGCCGCGTCTCTGGCACATAACGCCGATGATGGATCAGCAGGCGGGCGGGCTGATAATGTGGGTGCCAGGCAGCTTTGTATTCTACGGCCTGATGACCTTCGTGTTCTTCAAGTGGGTCGCCCGCGGCGAGGATAGTCTCGCAGCGGCGCAGGTGGACTGGGTCGCGAAACCCGACCCAGTCCGCTGAGTTCACGCGTCAGTCCCGTCGAGCGCCTCGGTGAAGTGTCCCTTGAGGTCGGGATGGCGCATCCACATGAACGTGAACATCACGATCGACGCGAGCAGATTTGCGACCATGATCTGATACCATGCGATGCCGCCGAGCGCGGTGGTGACGCTCAGTAACGCGGCCAGGCCGTAAAAGCCGCCCTCGACTATCACGAACGTTACCAGGAAGCCGGCGAGGATTGCCGGAGTGCGCCGCGCCTGATGCACGATCCACGCGACGATGATCCCGATTATCGCGAACGCGACATAGTGGAATATTGTGTAGATCGTGACGTGCAGCGCCATGGTGTCGCTCATGCGCGGCGCTCCGAGAAACCGAAGGAGTCCCGTGCCCAGAACGTCGGGCGTGAAGAACGGATGCTGTTCGATCGTATCGACTATCAGCAGCCAGACCGCAATCACGGTGGCGCTCAGCACACCTGCATAGATCCCTTCACGAATCGTGTTGTGTTCACGAACGGGCATGCATTCTCCTGAGCAAAAGTAGGGAACGCCGACAGGTAATATTGGCTCAAACCCGCATAAACGACAATCGGCGCCGCCTCGTATATTTGTATCATGGAGCGTGCCGCGCCCGCCCGCCTTCTGTCCCTCGATGTATTTCGAGGTGTGACCATCGCGGGTATGCTGCTTGTAAATGACCCGGGGAGCTGGGGCGCGATCTACCCGCCGCTCGAGCACGCCGCGTGGAACGGCTGGACACCAACCGACGTCATCTTCCCCTTCTTTCTGTTCATAGTGGGGGTCACCACCCATCTCTCGCTCAGCTCCCGGCGCGCGCGCGGCGCGACCGACCGGGATATCATCCTCCAGATTCTTCGACGAGGATTCATCATCGTCCTGCTGGGGTGGCTGATGGCAGGATTCCCGTACTACCCGCTCACGCGGATCACCGAGATACGATTCGGCGGCGTCCTTCCGCGCATCGGAGTCTGCTACATAGCAGGCGCCCTGTTGACGATGAAGACCAGTCTCAAGCAGCAGGTCGTGATACTGGCGGTGTTGCTGTACGGCTACTGGTTCCTCCAAACACTTGTTCCCGTCCCTGATCAGCACGGCGCCATCGGAGCGCTGCTTCTGAACCGCCCGGATGCCGTTCTGTCGGCCTGGCTCGACCGAACGGTACTCGGATTGCCGCACCTCTGGGTTGGCAGCAAGACGTGGGATCCGGAAGGGATCCTGTCGACGATACCCGCGATTGGAACCGTCATTCTGGGCGTCTTCACGGGTCGCTGGATCACGCGAAAGGACGTGCCGATCGCCGAGCGCCTCAACGCGATGTTCGTGGTCGGTGCGCTTGCGATGGTGGTTGGACTGATGTGGAACTGGGTCTTCCCGATCAACAAGAGTCTCTGGACCAGCTCCTTCGTCATCTTCACTGGCGGCATGGCCGCAGTCACGCTCGCGGCCAGCATCTGGCTGGTGGATGTGCAGGAAGTGCGGTGGTGGACCAAGCCGTTCGTCATCTACGGAATGAACCCGATCCTCGCATTCGTGGGATCA
>Ga0105238_10008882_pt1 | contig 10056 bp, 4 predicted proteins | sample KBSC34metaG_FD_81526 | JGI IMG/M metagenome (GOLD analysis project Ga0105238, IMG submission 81526) | Corn rhizosphere microbial communities from Kellogg Biological Station, Michigan, USA - KBS C3-4 metaG | ecosystem: Host-associated > Plants > Roots > Rhizosphere > Soil | place: Michigan, USA...
CGGTCTGCCGGGGCAGGCCGCGCGCCAGAAGTTTCTGTTCGAGCTGATAAAATTCCGAGTCCAGTCCGGGCCAGACGCGGACAGCCCCGGCTCCCTTTTTACCCTTCGCTCCAAGCAATCGTCCACGGCGACGGAAGATGATATGATACAAAAGCACGAGCATCACCGGAACCAGCGCCCAGAAGATGTATTGCTGCAAATTCGCCTGGCCCCAGCGGAACTTGGCAAATTGAAATCCCGCCCAGGAGCGCAGATCGGCCAGCCATTCGCCAAGCTCGGTCCGCTTGGTTTCGATGGCGACCCATGACGGCGGCGTGCCGTCAAAATCTTCCCAGCATTTCGTCTTGGCATTCCATACCAGGCACCAGGCATGAGCATCACGCTCGCGGACGACATAGCCGCTGCCGTGCGGCTCGTGGACGTAATAGCCGACCGCGTAGCGGGCGGGAATATGAAGCTGCCGCAGCAACAACACGGCGGCGCTGGCAAAATATTCGCAATGGCCGCTGCGGCTGGTGAGCAGGAATTTCGTCAGCGGCGAGGCATTGGTGGCGGCGCGCTTCTCCTTGCCCTGCCAGGTGCTGTAGGTGAATTTTTCAAAGAACAGCTTCTTCACCGCCTGCTGTTTGGTGAAATCATCGGCATCGCCCGGCAGATTTAGCTCACCAACAACTTGCTCCAATGCGGGAATTTCATTGGTCGGCACCGTCAGGTCAAACCGGTTGGTGGTCTCCGCATCCGGCGGGGCGTCGATGGTGGCACCGGGGCCGAAATGTGCGTTGAAGATGATCAGGCCGCGCCCGGCAGCCAGTACCGCACCGTTATTATTTTTCCGGAGCAGCAGGTTGGGCGGCACATTTTCCAAGCGGCTCGCCCCGGTTGGCAGCGGCAATAAACCTTCGGGCGCCTCCACCTCGCGGGACCAGCCGTTGAGATAGCAGGCAATGTTGACGACGGCGCTATTGGTTTTTCCCGGCAGCAAAATCCAGCTTGTGCTGTCGGGCTCAGCCGATAGATATTCAAAATCGCTCAGCCGGCCGCCGGCATACCAGGTCATCTTTTGTGATTGATAATTCCGGTAACTGGCTTCGCGCAGATATTCCGGCACCTGGCCGACCGCGTGCGGTTCCAACCAGATGACCGTTTTCGCCGACAGCTTCATCTGACCAATCCGTCCCATGCTGGTCATGCTTTGCAACGGATCAGTGCGACTGCCAAACAGGCGGGCCATCCATTGTGCATTGAAATTTTGGATGACCCGTTGCGCCTGGTTGATGCCAAAGATACCAAAGACACCCACGCCGGCCACCATTGCCAGTGCCGCCAGCCAGACAAAAAATTTGAAGCGGCGCGGGCGGACCGACCACAAAACCCAGGCGACCAGCACCGCCACGCCTAAAAAATAAGTCCGCGCGCCGGTATTCTGATGGATGCCCGCCGAGAACAGGCACACCATGAAATACGGATACGAAATATTATGGTAATGCCCGGCGAACGCCTGGTCACCCTGCCGCCGCCGCCAGCGCAACACCAGCGAAACGGCGGTGAGCGGCACCGACGGGCGTTCATTGAAGAACTGCGCGACCAGAAAGGCAAACGTCGTCATCGGCAGCCAGCGCAGGAAACGCGTCGCCGTCTGCGCGCTGGAATTCACCGCGCTCAACGTCGTATTGCCATGCAGTAAACCATTCAGGCCGCCACCCGCCTCGTTGTTCGTGAAAACGTAGGCGGCCAGGGCCACGTTCGATAACACGCAAAAACTCCAGATACGGTTAAAATCCGCGTCGTCCAAGTTCCAGCGAAACTTGGTAAAGCGCGCCGACTCCAACAGCACGCCCATCACACCTCCGATCAGTAAAAAATCCGACTGCCAGCCCCAGAAGAGCAGCGCGGCGAGCAGCAGGAACGGCGGAGTTTTCATGCAGGTTGGTGCGGCGGGCGGCGGGCGGCGTGAAATGTTTTGTGGCGTCGCATAAAATTCACGCATCAAGCATCACCCGTCATGGCGTTCAGTTTCGTCAGACCCTCCTGAATTTTTCCGACTTCCAAGACGTGCAATGCCCCCTCCGCCCCGACAAACGCACCATCCGCGCCGGAAATACCACCGCCCGGCGGCACCACGACCAGCACCAGCAGCGGCACGCCAAGCGCCTTGAGCTTCTCCACCAGCCTCCGACGCGGCTCATCCCAACGTTGAAAAATACCGATGCAACCGCTGACCGCAGCAATGTGATTCAGCACCAGATGCTCCAGCACCTCGAATTTTTTGTCCGCGCAATTTTTGACCGACGCCAAAATTTCCAGCAGCTGGTCGGCCTGCGCCAGGCCGCGTCCGGCGGTGAAGCAATAAGACTGGTTGCCGACGAACAGCAGATCCAACAACGATTCCTGTGTGACGATGGTGCACGCGAACGAGGCCGCCACCGAAACCGCCTCTTCCAACACTTCGCTGTTCGGCTCCGCATCGAACGTGTCGAGAATCAGAGCGTGCCGCACGAAAAATTCGTCCTCGTATTCCTTTACGATCGGCTTGCCGGTCTTTGCCCAGCTCCGCCAATGGATGTGCCGCAGCGGATCACCGGGCCGGTAATCACGCAACGCCACGAACTCCTCGCTGCTGCCCACGTTCGCCGCCAGCGCCACACCGCCTTCCTGATAACGCAGCGAACCGGGCAGCGCGATATTCGGCAACGGATAACGTTTTGGTAAAATCAGGACATTCTGCGGCGCGGAAACTTTGCTGAATGAGCGGAACAACCCCAGCGGGTCAGGTCGGGCCACCGTCACACCAGTAAATCGCAGAACCCCGCGACGTAACGGAAAAATTTCCACCCGCGCCTCCGCTTCACCGCGCGGCAACAACGGGGGAATTTCTGCAGGTTTCAAATTTGCCTGCCGGAAGGGATTGCGTCCGCGCTGCTGCGACATGCGAAACGGACGCACGCGCCGGCCCGCCGCCATTTGAAAGCCCAGCCAGTCCTGAAACGTCGGGCGTGGATCCTGCAAATTTTCCAGCAGCGTAAGACCGGATTGATTTTTCGCCGTGAGATTTTTGACTGTCACCCGGTAGTGCAACGGCTGGCCGGCGGTGCCGGCGCGCGGCAAAATCCGCGTCGCGGAAAACCGGGCGCGAAAGACAAAACTGCAGGCGAACGAAAACCACAGCAGCGCAAACAGCAGCGCAAACAACTGGTAGGTGACGGTGTTCTCAATGTCCACGCCCACCGCGCCGGCCACCATCAGCATGATCACCACGCACAAACCCGCCGGTGTAAACCTTCGCCCCGCCCAATACCACAGGCCGCCCGTTGCGCGGTAGCTCCAGTAGATCGGTTTGTAGAGAAATGTCACAGGGCAAAAGGCGTGAATGAAGCGAAGAAGATGAAGCGTGAAGAAACTTCCGGCTCACGCAGCGCGCAGGAATTGGTTTCTACCTTCTTCATTCTGCCTTCTTCATTTCTTGGTCACGCCGGCACTTTAAGCTTTTTCAAAATATCCTCCACCACGCCACGTGCCGTCAGGCCCGAGAACCGCGCCTGCGGTTCCATCACCACGCGATGCGCAATGACCGGCACGGCCAGCTTCTGGATATACTCAGGTGTCACAAAATCCAAACCTTCAAACAGCGCCATCGCCTGCGCCGTCTTCATCAGCGCAATGGATGCGCGCGGGCTGGCACCGAGCTGCACCCCCTGCGCCGTGCGCGTGGCCGCGACGAGATCCACCGCGTAACGCTTCAGTTCGTCGCTGATGCGGATGCCCTCCACCGCCCGCTTCAACGCCAGCACGTCCGCGAGCGTGGCAACGGGTTTCAATTCATCCAGTGGATGATTATGTTCCTGCGCGGTGAGAATCGCCACTTCCTCCTCCGGCGAAACGTAACCGAGCGTGAATTGCATGGCGAACCGGTCCATCTGCGCCTCCGGCAACGGATACGTCCCGCGAAATTCCACCGGATTTTCCGTGGCGATGACGAAGAATAGCTCTGACAGATTCCGGCGCACCCCTTCCACGCTCACCTGGCCTTCACCCATCGCCTCCAGCAACGCCGACTGCGTACGGGGCGAGGCGCGATTGATTTCGTCCGCCAATAAAATGTTCGTGAACACCGGTCCCTCGTGAAAATGGAACATCTGATCGCGCTGGTCGAAAATGGAAACGCCCAAAATATCTGACGGCAGCAGGTCCGGCGTGAATTGGAGCCGCTTGAAATCCGCATCAATGGATTTGGCGAGCGCCTTCGCCAGTGTGGTTTTTCCGGTGCCGGGATAATCCTCCAGCAACACATGCCCACCTGCCGCCAAGGCTGCGAGCAGATGCCGCGTGGCGCCGTCCTGGCCCCGGATAATTTTGGAGATATTGGCGGCGATGTTGCGGTAGGTCGTGCGCGCGGCTTCGAGTTTGGTTGGCGTCATGTTGAATCCGGTTATGAAACAGTAAGAAGTTAAAAAGGTTTCGGCAAACCTAACCGCCGCACAAAAAATTTCAAAGAAAGTTTGGGCGTTTTCCCGCCGGGTGGTTGTTATATGTTCAAATGAACATGACCGATTCCGAACTGCTCCGGCATTATGTGCGCGATCAATCTGAATCCGCATTTACGGAACTGGTTGCACGACACATCAACCTTGTTCACACGGCCGCCTTGCGACAGGTCAACGGCAATGCGCATCTGGCCGAGGACGTCACCCAATCCGTGTTCACCGACCTTGCCCGCAAGGCGGATCGGCTCCTTTCACATTCTTCATTAACGGGCTGGCTTTATACCAGCACCCGGTTCGTCGCCGCCAATGCCCGTCGCACCGAATCCCGCCGCAGCCACCGCGAACAAAAAGCTCATGCCATGAACACCATCCTCGACATTCCCGAATCACGGCCGGACTGGTCACACTTGAGCCCATTACTGGATGAAGCCATGCATACGCTGGATGAGGTTGAACGCGAGGCCGTGCTGTTGCGGCATTTTGAAAACTGTTCCTATGCCGATGTCGGAGCCAAAACTGGTCTGACGGAAAATGCCGCCCGCAAGCGCGTGGATCACGCGCTCGAAAAATTGCATACTCTCCTGACAAAACAGGGTGTGACTTTGACGGCCATGGCTCTGGCCGGCTTGCTCGGTGCTAATGCGGTCGCTTCCGCACCGGCCCATCTGGCCGCCAAAGTCGCGAAAGGAGCGCTGGCTGGAGCGACCATTGTTGGCGTGGCCTCACTCTTCACTCAAATTGTTGCCGTTCTCAAAACCAAGGTGATATGGATAACCACTGCGGCGGTGATTTTGGGGGGTTTGGCTTTAATTTACGCGACCAGAAATGCCGCGCTTTCCGAAAAATCGCTACTCCTGCCAATTGCCGCTGCTGCTGATTTGACGAATACCAGCCCTTTAGCCACTGCACCTGTCTCCCAGACGCTTCCTGTTGCCGTTACATCCGCAAATAAAACCGACGCTCAAATGTTACATTTGAAAATCGTGGCGGCGGACAGCGGCAAACCCATTCCAGCGGTGCCGATTGAGTATCGCAGCTGGGTAGGAGGAAAGTTTAATGGCAAGAGCTTCACGTCCGATCGCTTCGGCGAATGTGATGTGGATTATCCGGCGAACATCACGGAGCTTCAGCTTACCACGTGCAAAGATGGCATCGCCGACACGCGGCTGCTGTGGCGTCCGCCGAACGGGGAAGTTATCCCGACGAATTATCTGCTGCGCGTGGACTGGCCGGTGGCCATTGGTGGAACAGTGGTCGATGCGGACGGCAAACCGGTGGTCGGGGCAAAAGTGGGCTGGAATCACAATGACGATCCGGCGCTGGTCAAGCTACCGCAAAGCCATGAATTTTTCTGGATTGAAACCGTCACGGATGAAAACGGAAAATGGCGCATCAACCGGATTGCCGAGGAAATGATTCCGCTCATCTACGGCAGCGCGCGGCATCCTGATCACGCGGAGTCGGGATATGTTTGGGGCGACCGCAACAAACAGGCGTTGCAGCAATTGCGCGATGGTACGCACGTTTTCAAAATGGGTCATGCATTGTCCGTGAGCGGAGTTGTGGAGGATGCTGCTGGCAACCCGATTTCCGATGCGAAAGTTTTTGCGTGCACCGTAAGCGATTCTGGAAAACGCGAAACCAAAAGTGCAGCCGACGGAACTTTTTCCGTTAAGTCGAGCCGCTCCGGCGAACAGCTTGTCACGGCAGACGCCAATGGATTTGCACCAACTACCATCAAAGTAAACATCACCGCCAACACCGAGCCGGTGCGGCTGGTGTTAAAGCCGGGCAAGACCTTGCGGATTTTAGTGACTGATGTTTATGGCACGCCCATTCCGGGTGCCACTCTTTGGTATGATTGCATCAATTATCAGCGCGGCAAAAAAGATGACATCGCCGTGCAATTGGATTTCAGCAAGTCCACCGATAAGCAGGGCCGGATTGTTCATCCCAATGCGCCTGACGACGAAATGCGTTTCACCGCCAGAGCTGCGGGCTTTCAAGAAGTTCAGGACATCATCATTCGTCCGGACGATCAAGACCACCGCATCACGCTGGAAAATGCGCTGATCGTCCACGGCGAAGTGCGCGACGCGGACACGCACCAGCTCATCCCGAAATTCCGTATTGCCCAGGGCTGGCCAAATTGGAATCCCGCCGATAACACAACGAATGCCCAGTGGAGCACCATCGGCCGCTTCTGGCTCGATTTTTCCGGCGGCACTTACTCAAAGACCTTTGAAGAAAGTGTTATGGGCGGCAGTGTCAACCGTGGCTACTTTTTGAAATTCATGGCCGAAGGCTACCAACCGTTCGTGTCGCGCCTGATTGCCGCCAGTGAAGGTGAGGTGGAGCTAAACGTCACGTTGCATCCGGCCCAGGCCACGAGCATTGCCATCACCGCGCCGAATGGACGCGTGGCGGCTTTCGCAGATGTGGGAATGGTCGCTCCCGGCGCGCACCTCGAACTGGTTCCCGGCGGATTCTCTCGGGAAAATGTACAGACCGGCGGCGCTCTGTTGCAGGCGGATAAAAACGGCACGTTCACTTTGCCTTCCGATCCGGCGGTGACGCGGGTCATTGCTGCCAGCACGGATGGCTACGCGGAAGCCACACCCGCCGAACTGACGGCGAATCCCATTCTCCGCTTGCAACCATGGGGCCGTTTGGACGCGATGATTTTTTCCGGCGGCAAACCTGCGAGTGGCCGTGAATACACACTCAAACTCATGGGCGGTTCCAGAGAAACGATTGATTTTCAATTTCTGCATTTGCCCACCGATGCCCAAGGCAAGCTGGTCATCGAGAAACTTCCGCCCGGCAAACTTGGCTTGACGCCGGTCATTTCGATTCAATCGAGTGAAGAATCTGGTGCCAGTCATGCCAGTTGGAGCCACGGTGAACCGAAAACTTTTTTTGAAATCCATCCGGGTGAAACTACCCGGCTGGATTTGGGCGTTTCCAACTGCACCGTCACCGCACATCTGCAATGGCCAGCCGGAATGTCGCCGTTGCCGAAGCAAAATATTTTTGCCGCCCTGCACACCCCCATGCCACAAATCCCGCTGGAAACCATGACCAACCAAGCGGCTATGATGGCGCTGATGCAAACGGAAGAATTCCACGCTGCACAAAAAACAATGCGCTCATTTCAGGGAATCATCGGCGATGACGGCACGATTAAGGTAGAAGACGTGGAACCGGGTGACTATCAATTCTTAGTCATGGTGGTGTCTGCGGACTTTACGTCGCAAGCCTTGAAACCGGGTGAGTCGCCGAACATCCAACCCGTTGCCAAGGCGTCGCAGAATGTGACCATCTTCGGCGGAGAAGCCGTGGATATCGGCACGATTCAGTTGAAATCTGGAGACGGCATGCCCTAAAGTTTCTTCAGCCGGAAATTGCGATACTCGACCTTCATCGGCGGGCCGACGTGGACTTGCACGCCCAGCATCCCGTCAAACCGGCGGTTCTTGGTGTCTTCATCAATCACCACGCTCATCACGCGGCCATTGAGGATATGCGTCATCGTGTTGCCCGAGACGATCAGATGATATTCGTTCCAATCGTTGGTCTTGATGACCGAGAGCAGTTCGGCGGCGGTACCCAGCGTGCCGATGATCTGCGGCAACTGATCATCCACCTGCCGGTCAATCTGTCCGCGCAACGCCAGAAACGTCCGGCCGCGTTCCTCGTAATTTTGCCCGGTATATTCGTTCCGACCGTCAATGTCCGCCTGATAACCGCGCATCGTCCACGGGCCATCACCCGTCCTCACGCTGCGATAATTGATGCCGCTGTTGCCGTTCGCCGAGATGCGATACTGCACCTTCAATTCAAAATCCCGAGTCTCGCCGCCGTGCCAGATGATGAAGGAATTGATCTTGAGCAGGTTTGTCGGCGTGATTTCACCGACGAGACAGCCGTCCTCCACGCGCCAGTAATTCGTGTCGCCCTGCCAGCCAGCCAGCGTCTTGCCATCGAAGATGGAGATGAATCCGGATTCATCATTGGTGGCCACGGGCCAGCCGCGTTGTTGGGCAAAAACGGAAAGACAACTGCCCGCCAGCAAGGCAAGCACGAGAGACAGGTGCATTTGTTTCATGGAATTTTCCAGAGTCTGGCGCGACAGCCTCCTGCCGTCAACCATCTCGTATTTTGGGAGTGGCATCACCTGGTGGGGCGAGCGTCCTCGCGAGCCGTTTAGTCTGCGACGCTCGCCCCACCCAACCATGCCACCATCGCATTCTGCACCGCCAGCTTCACGGCACGGCGCGATTAGCGCGATAGAAACGAAAATTATAATTCGTCGCCGCTGCATCAGTAAACGTCCCGCTGCCATTGGTCAAAAGCAGGCTGCCGAGATTCGTCCAACTTAAAAAATTCGTCGTTGCCTGAACCGTCGTCGGCGCATTGCTGGAACCGGCGAGGAAAATTTTGGCCTGATTGGTGAGGCGGGTAATGCTGGTGACGAACGGCGCTTCGGTGGCAATCAGTTGCAGGTCAAAGCTCAGGCTGCTGCTGGCCGGGGAAGCGAGGTGCACTTCGACCGCCAGCGTGTTCGTGCCTTCGTGCAATAATTTGGGGTCAACCGTAAAACTCTGCCAAGTATCGCGCAACGCGGTGGGCATTGGCGTGGCCACGGTGTTATAGGTTGCGCCGAAATTAAGATTCAAATTCGCAAGCGGCGAGCCGTTGAGGAAAACATTCGCGCCATCATCCACCACCAGCTTCAAAGTCAGGTTCGCGATGCGGTTTACATTCGTCGCGACGAATGTTTTTCGGAAATACGTTGTCAGAAATTTGTTGTTCGATTGGAAACCGAAGCTGACGGTCGTTTGTTCGTCGCCATCACCGTAACCGAGCTGGGCCGGGCCGCTGTTCCAGGCCGAATCATCAAACCCGGCATTGCGCCAGGTTGTTCCTTGATTTGAGCCGTCATCGAGAAATTTCCAAGCTGCCGCCCGCGGCACCAGCACGCGCGGAGGCGTCGGGCCGTCAAAACTGGTGCGCGGAAAATAGCGGAGCGGCTGGATGCCGTTGGTGATGCTGTCGCTGACGGTAAAATAACCGCCGCCGTAATAATCAAAGCCGATGGCCTCGCCATTGGTTTCACCGCCGGCCATGCCCGTCACCGGAATGCCGTTGGAAACGGCCGCAAAGACGCTGCTGATGGATTGCCCGTTGGTGCGCACCCACAGACCAGCAAAATCCTCCTGTCGGACCACAATTTCATTTCCCAGCGGCGAGATGTCGGCGGCATTGGCCATATCGAACGGCAAAGCACGGACGAACGTAAGCGTGATGCTGCTGGCCGTATCCAGCAGCGATTTGGGCGCGGTATAAATGCGGCTGGTCCCGTTTGCCTTGGTCAGCACGAACCAGTCGCCCGTCACGGGATCAACGAATTCCGCCTCGGCATTATGCGCACCGTCGGGATACGTCAGGGTGATCGTGCGCGTGCCCTTCATGGCGCGGTTGGCCACCGGACTGTTGCTCTGCCAGAAATAAACCGCCGGCTCGGGAATTTGATACAGTTGGATATTGGAACGGTTCGCATTGTTGTCGCCGA
>Ga0105238_10008885_pt1 | contig 10055 bp, 5 predicted proteins | sample KBSC34metaG_FD_81526 | JGI IMG/M metagenome (GOLD analysis project Ga0105238, IMG submission 81526) | Corn rhizosphere microbial communities from Kellogg Biological Station, Michigan, USA - KBS C3-4 metaG | ecosystem: Host-associated > Plants > Roots > Rhizosphere > Soil | place: Michigan, USA...
CATGAACCCGCCGGAACAATCGTGAAGGTCGGCTCGGGCGTCACTGGACTCAGTGTCGGGGATCGCGGAGCACTTGAGCCGGCGCTCTATTGCTACCACTGCGAATTCTGCTTGAGCGGGCATCATAACGTCTGCGCGAATATTCGGTTTCTGAGCAATCCGCATCATCCAGGGTTCTTTCGCGAATGCGTGAATCTGCCGGCATCGAACTTCATGCCGATCGCGGGGAATATGTCGTTCGAGGAAGCCAGCCTCGCCGAGCCTCTCGCCATTGCGTTGCACTCACTGCATCTAGTTTCGATTCGAGCAGACGAGCATGTGGCTGTCATCGGCGCAGGGCCCATTGGGCTGCTGACGATCGCCGCACTGCGCGCCAGGAATGTGGCAAAGATTTGGGCCATCGAGCCACTGAAACATCGTCGTGAATTGGCGCTTAGCATCGGTGCCCATTCCGCTATTGAGCCGGAGTCGGCAGTTCGGGAGATTCTAAGCGACACAAACAGCCGCGGAGTGGATTGTGCAATCGACTGCGCCGCCGGAGAATACACAACCGACCAGGCCGTACAAATCGCTCGCAATGCCGGACGCGTTGCCCTGACGGGTATCCACTCAAGTCCGTTCGTGTCCCTGGATGGGTCCGCGATGAGACGAAAGGAACTGACGATCTTCAACGTTCGTCGTTCTAATCACGAGACCCATGATGCTCTTGAGTTGCTCCGCTCACATTCTGAATGGTTCGCACCCGTTGTGACTCACACGAGGCGGATGGACCAGATCGATGAAGCCTTCGCGATTGCGACCCAATACCTCGATGGTGTTGGAAAGATGATCGTTAGGCCGTAACCGAGACCCTTGAGTCGGCCGTTTGCCGCCTCGGCTGGCTGGCCCAATTCACCAGGAACTGCGATCATGGAAAAGACCCTTGAGCGAAAGGCACTCATGACCTCGCAGCAGTTGGATAAGTCCGCACGCACTGAGGAACTTGTCGACCTCGAAAATCGATACGGTGCAAACAACTACCATCCGCTCGATGTAGTGATCGAGCGCGCCGAAGGCGTGTGGGTTTATGACGTGGAAGGGAAACGATACCTGGATTGTCTTGCGGCGTATTCCGCAGTCAATCAAGGACATTGTCATCCGAAGATCCTTCAAACCCTGTACGAGCAGGCGGCGAAAGTCACTCTGACTTCACGCGCGTTCCGCAACGAGCAGTTGCCGCTACTCTATAAGGATCTTCACGACCTCACCGGCTTCGAAATGGCCCTGCCAATGAACTCCGGTGCTGAGGCGGTTGAGACCGCGATCAAAACCGCGCGCAAATGGGGCTACAAGAAGAAGGGCATCCCGGAAAACAAAGCCGAGATTATTGTCTGCACTGACAATTTTCACGGGCGCACCATTACGATTGTCAGCTTCTCCAGTGATCAGCATTATCGAGATGGCTTCGGCCCATTCACTCCAGGGTTCAAGATCATTCCGTATGGTGATGCTCAGGCCTTGCGCGATGCCATCACCGCAAACACTTGTGCATTTCTGATCGAACCCATTCAGGGCGAAGCGGGAATCGTGATTCCTCCGGGCGGATTCCTTCGGGAAGCTGCTGACATTTGTCGTGAGAACCGAGTGCTGCTGATGTTGGATGAGATTCAGTCCGGACTCGGACGCACGGGCAAGCTCTTCGCATACATGCACGAAGAAATCACGCCCGATGTTTTGATCGTGGGGAAGGCTCTGGCTGGAGGCTTCTATCCCGTCTCGGCAGTTCTCGCGTCTCGCGACATCATGAGCGTCTACAAGCCCGGAGACCACGGCAGCACATTTGGAGGGAACCCTCTAGGTTGCGCCCTTGCGAGAACCGCCTTGCGGGTTCTGGTGGACGAGAAACTCGTGGAACGATCAGCTGATCTGGGGGCGTATTTCTTATCTCGGCTTCACGAACTCCGAAGCCCTGCGATTAAGGATATTCGCGGCAGAGGCTTGTGGATCGGCATAGAACTGAATTGCGCTGCTCGTCCTTACTGCGAGGCTCTTAAGGTAGAAGGAATCCTCTGCAAGGAAACCCATGATCGCGTGATACGTTTGGCGCCTCCACTAACAATCACCCGATCCGAGATCGATTGGGCATTCGATCGCATTGCTGCGGTGATGGTGCGTCTGCAGAACGGTTGAACTTGCAAGGGCAGAACTGCTGAGCGGCGCCTCGTACATTTCCAAGGCTCGCCTCGATCGTTTGCGTTCGAGTTACGACGGATCCGCGGGGGAATCGTAGGGCGTCACTTGAGTCGCCGTGATGCCACCAGAAGTTTGGTCCAGGGAGCGTCATCCAGCCGGCTGATCTGTACGCCTGGATGTTCGTGCGTCGTATCGTGGATAAATTCTCCCCGGCCCAGGTACATTCCCGTGTGTGTGATGTGGGCGAAGCTGGAGCCAAAAAACAGCAAGTCTCCTGCCTGGAGATTCTTTCGGTCGACGGATGTCACTCCAGTCCACGCGGCCTGAAGATCTGCATCTCGTGGCATCTCAATTCCTCGTTGCCGAACCAGCATCTGCGTGAACCCCGAACAATCGAATCCGAAGCTGCTTATGCCGCCCCAGGTATACGTGATGCCCAGAAATTTCCGTGCCAACCGGAGAGTCTCTTCTATCGAAAGTGGCGCGGCTGTTTGCCCCACATCGCCGCGCTGTACCCATGCGGATTGCCCGTCGACGAGCAGCACCTTCAGCCAGCGCGCACTCGGCTCTGCAGGTCCTGGCGCGACCTCCAGGATCGCCTCCCACGGCAGACGAAGAATCGGCGCATGCCGTGTTACATCGGGCTCACGATAGACATTGGCACTGACGGTAGTCACACGGACCGCGCTGCCCTTGGGCGCATACGAGTTCTTGCCCTCTCCTTTCAAATCACTGGACGCAACCCAGCCGGTGTAGCCATCTGCCGTGCGGATTCTGATCCAGTTTTCCTGTTTGTCCATCGCGAGCACTCCCGTTCCGTACAGCACCTGCGAGGTTACTTCGCTGTCCTCCGTCGCATTCTGATACATGTTGACAACGGGATGAGAGGCAACAAAATCGGAATTGGGAACCGATTGCTGAGCCAGCAAACAATGGGCAGCGAAGAGCGGCAGACCCATCAGCACTCTTTGCCATGGTCGTAAGCTCATTGTCCGGCTTCGAATTTTGTTCATTGAACCTCCGCCCCCACCATCGTGTCTTTCGCTCAATAGAGTAAGTACTTCTTCCGTTCAGCGATGAAAGCGCTCACCGCATCCTGCCAGGTCTCGGCAATACGCCGCGGGTCTTCCCCTGCCACTATTGCGTCGAGCGACGATTTATTGCGCATCAGGCCCTCGAGCATCGTTACCTGGTACTGTTTCGGGTAGAGGTAGTTCAATGCCGACGCAATCTCCAATCCAACTTCGGGCGCATCGAGGCTGTCTCGATTGGTTATCACGATGTTCACTCCTCCGCATCGTTGGTTCGCGTATGTCGATGCGGCCGGCGTGAAGTTCACCGGCACGAACCGTACGCCGTCGATTTGCCGGGCATTCAGATATCTGGAGAAAGTCATGGAATCGATCCAGGGCGCACCAACAACCTCAAAGGGCGTGTCTGTGCCGCGTCCCACTGAGACGTTTGTGCCTTCAATCATCCCGATGCCTGTGTAGAGACTAGCCTCAGTCAGGTTGCGCATATTGGGCGACGGATTGATCCACATCTGGCCAGTTGAATCAAACCAATCGCCACGCATCCAGCCCTCCATTGGAACGACGCTCAGCTGCGCACCAATGGAGCGCTCAGCATTAAACAGCCGCGCAAGCTCGCCGACGGTTAGCCCATGACGAACTGGAATTCGCCAGTAACTCACAAAGGATTCCCTTCCGGGATCGGCCATCGGCCCCTGAACGTAAACGCCTCCGATCGGATTGGGGCGATCGAGCACGAAGATTACTTTGCGAGCCTTTGCGGCCGCTTCAAGGAAATACCCCAGGGTAGTCTCGTAGGTGTAGAACCGTGCGCCAATGTCCTGAATGTCGTAGACGATCGCATCCACATCGGCGAGTTGTTCCGGCTTCGGTCGCCGCTCGGCATCCGTGTCCCCATAGACGCTGTAGACGGCAACACCAGTTGCGGCGTCACGCGAATTTGCAATTGCAGTTGTGTCGAGAGATCCTGCAATGCCATGTTCGGGACTAAAAATAGCCGTAAGTTTCAGACCCCTTGCGTGCGCCAGAACGTCGATGGTGCGCTGGCCATGTGAATCGAGCCCTGTCTGATTCGTCACCAGCCCGATACGCAATGGCTGTTTGCTTCCAGAGCGCAGTTCCCGGAAGTTGTGCCCCTCCAAAACATCAATTCCATTCTTTACTTCCCCATTGCGTACGTTGAAACGGCGCTCGGCCATCAGCGATTCGTTATACCCTGTGATGCGCGCGAGCCTCAGGTTTCTGTTCTGGCTCACGGTGAGATCTAGTGAATGAACGACCGCAGACGCCAGCCGTGTGCGCAGAGATATGACAGATCCTTTCCCGATGGGGTGCACCGCATTGGTAAGAAGAATGATGTACGTGTTCGTCGTGGGATCAATCCATAATGACGTGCCAGTAAAACCAGTGTGGCCGAAGGAGCCTACCGGCAATAGCTCTCCTCGATTGCTCGCGAAGGGCGAATCAATGTCCCACCCCAGTCCGCGCAGGCTTGAGGCCGTGGCAGGCTGCTGCGGGGTGGACATCTTCTCGATTGCAGAGCGGCTCAGGATTTTCCGGCCACTCAGCAACTGCTGAGCAAATTTGGCGAGATCGTCGGCCGTTGAGAAGAGGCCTGCGTGGCCGGCCACGCCGCCCATTCTCCGCGCGGTGGGATCGTGGACAATGCCACGCAGCATCTTGCCGTTTTCGTCATATTCGGTGGGCGCGATGCGTGGCAACCACTTCGATGGCGGAAGAAAGCTGGTTGACGTCATTCCGAGCGGAGCGAAGATATTCTTTTCCGCATACTCGTTCAGTGGCAAACCGGAGACCTTCTCGACCAGAAATCCAAGGGTCTCAAAGTTAATGTCGCTGTAAACGAACCGGGTTCCCGGCGGGTCCACCGGTTTAGCATCCATCACCATCTTTAAAGCGGTGTCGCGACCCTGCCATGCGTGGGTCAGATCGAGATCCGGCGCAAGCCCAGAGTAGTGAGTCAGCAGCTCACGAACTGTGATTTGCGCTTTGCCATTCGACGAAAACCACGGAAGATACGCGCCGACTGGATCGTTCAGCCGAACTCGCCCAGTCTCAACAAGCTGCATCACCGACGTGGTCGTTGCGATACATTTGGTCAGAGATGCAAGGTCAAAGACCGTATCGACGGTCATCGGCTCGCGCGTAGGCTCGATTGAACGCGATCCGAAGGCCTTCCGATAAACGACCCTGCCGTTGTGGCCGATGAGGACCACTGCCCCCGGCATCTTGCCCTGTTCTATCGCGTCCTGGACGATGGCATCGATATCGGCGAAGCTCTTCGCAACGTTCCGCGCATGGGGCCGCTCAGCACAAGCCATAGAGGAGGCGCACGCCAGTGCCAGCACAATGAGCCAACGTATGGCCTGTGCATTCACCTCATGCCAGAATCTAATCGGCATCTGAACCTCAATCTCCGGCAGCCGTTAACGAAGCAGCGCCGAGGCAGCCCAGAGGATCGGTGCCTGCCCGTGATAGTCGCCCGTTCTTCGCTTGCGCTGAAGGTAATAATCCAGATCGTTCTTTTTGTTTGTGCCTTCGCAGACGCTTGTCACATCACTGTTCTGGTCGATGTATCCCGTCACGGCAATCCATGCTTTTCGCGCCGCGGGACCGTACGTGTGAGGATCAAGCCAGCCACTCTTCACGCCGGTGACCATGGCAAAGGTGAACATACCGGAACTGGAACTCTCCGGCCACGCTTCGTCATGGTCGATCAGCTGGCGCCACATGCCGTCTTTGCCCTGATACGAAAGCAGCGCCGCCATCATGCTCCGGTACCCCTTCAGAATGCGTGAGCGCTGGGGATGGTCAGCCGGAAGATCGCGCAGCATCTCTGCCATCCCTGCAGCTACCCAGCCGTCGCCCCTCCCCCAGAAGAACGGCACATCTGGTGCATGGTAAAACAGCCCGTTCGGTTGCTGCAGTTTGTCGAGATATGCCGCCATTTCAGTAGCTGCTCGGTCCAGATATTTCTTCTCGCCAGTTGCGCGGTACGCCTGTAGTTGAAGGATCGTAAGCATGTACATGTCATCGATCCAATAGCGCGTCTCAGCTGAGAGTCCGTCGGCCAGGGGGTTTTCCCATTGGCGGTCCGCAAATGCCTTGCCGTAGGAGAGGTACTTGGGTTCCTTGGTGAGAATCGCGATCTCCAGCGGCACAGCCCCGAAGATCTCGTCATCCACATGTCGCCGTGCGCCGATCAAATTTGTTTCAGAACCGCCGGGAAGGAGAGGATCAAACCTCTTGATCAACTTCTCCTGCAGCTCCTTGTCCGAGGTCAGATGAGCGAACGTGAGGGCTCCGTACCAGGTGCCCACTTCTCCGTAGAACACCGTGGAGCCCTGATGCGGGCTGGTGACGAAACGCTCCGCAACACGCTTGCCAACCTCCTGTGGAGAATCCCCCGGCGGCCAGCTCCCAAAGTATTCCTGTTGCGCCTCCACAGCCAGAGTCCCGATCAGCAACAATAGAGCGCTTATTGCAAACCTGCGATGTGCCTTCATAATCGCGATCTCATTTCTCCAGCGGTTTTGTCCATGGTCCCCGGGGACCCATGAATGGCGGATCAAAGCAACTTCTCATCAGCATTGCTCAGTATGGTATCTGCGGAAGCGCGGCTCCAGCCGATGCGCAGGTCTTTGACATCATGTAAAGCGAATGCGCCTGCTGCACCATGCGGAGCCGTCACTGCGAAAAAATCAGCTCGGTCAACATCCTTCAGGTAGAAGGACGGGCGGGCGTCCGCGACTGCATTCGCGATCTCAACGTGACTCATCTCTACGTTGCGCATATGACGCAAGAAGAAGCCGGAAGCTGGGGTTGTGCCGAATCTTCCGGGGTCTGGATATTCATGCTCTTGCTCGGGCGGAACGATTTTGGCCATCTCCGCACTACCGGCCCCCGCAGTTTCGATGTAGATATTCGAGAGCTTGATGTCCTCGATCAAGCTTCCGGGAATGCCGGTAAGAATGGAGGCCTGGCGCTGGGGCGCATTAAAGCAGGTCAGGTTACTGATGAGGACGCGCCTGATCGCTCCGATTTTCGTGCTTTCCTTCGGTCCGCGCAGACGGGCTCCCAGCCTGATGAACAGTGGTCCGCTATACAAATCTCGCATCGTCGTGTTCGTGATTGTGAAGTCCTCAAGCAGCGCGCCGTCCACGCTCTCAAGGGCATATCCCAGACATCCTTCGAACACGCAGTTTGAAATCGTAACGTTGATGAACCCTCCATTGGATTCAGTACCGCACTTGATCCGGCCAGTGCGGCCTACCCGCGCGTTCTCTTCGTATTTCTTGAACGTCCCATCCAGTACGGTACCGAGAACGTAGGATCCAGTCACCAAACAATTGGTGATCGTCAGGTTTCTGGTCGGACGCGCATACCCCAGCGCGTAACTGGACTTCGGACAGATGCCGTCGTCCCATGGAGAATTGACTGTGCAGTTCGACACACGCACGTTTTGACAGCAATCGATGTCGATGCCATCACGATCCGTGTCAATCTTCAGGTTGTCGATGGTCAGATTATCGACGCCGGTCAGAAGCAATCCAAAATGCCCCGCCTTGAGAATGGAGAAATCGCGGAGGATCACATTCCGACAGTTTTTGAGTGCAATAGCCTTGTTGCCGACGCCCGGCTGCTCGGCAACGTAGATCGGATAATTGCCGCGCGCCGGCCGATCAGCCCCGAAGCTCAGACCTTTGCCATAGATGAGACCCGGGCCGGTGATATTCAAATCATGGATGTCCTCGCCCCAGAGCAGCGAGTTATGCCAGTGGTTGTGACCGAAATCCTGGAAGTCTTCCCACGGCTTGTTCGGCTCCGCAGAATCGTACTTGCCCCCGTTGTAACCCGTCTCCTGCCCTGGCAGCGGAGAGTCAGCTGCAAGAATTATGCAGCCATGTTCAAGATGGAGATGCACGGAGCTCTTCAAGTGAATCGAAAAACATAGGTACGTCCCGGCGGGAAAAAAGACCAGGCCGCCGCCCGCGTTGGCAGCCGCTTCGATGGCTCGATTGATCGCGTCAGTGTCGAGGGTCTTTCCGTCGCCTGTTGCGCCGTACCTTCGAACGTCGAAAATGGCGGCGACCGATGCAGTTGATTCACCATCGCCAGAATGCGAAGCAGCCCAAGAGGCTGCCGGAATGGTGGCAGCGGCTACTCCAAATCCACCAGTGCGCAACAGGTCTCTGCGCATCGAATCGAAATTCTTCATGCTTAAGCCATCCTTGACATCAGATCCAACAAAATAGTGCCGGGCGAGACCCACGGCTCCATCACGTACAGATAGAGACATCAAGCATACAAGTCGAGCCGGAGGTGGCGCTCCGTGAGACTCGTGCAGTTCTATTGGCAACGAAAGTTGCGGGCATCCTCCGCGTCGCCGGCCCCACTGTATTGAGCATGCTTCGGATACGCGCAGAGCGGCCGACTCCGTCCGGGAAAAGCCGCACCCGTCGCTCTGACGGAATCGGGTGCAGTTCCCTTCTCCACCCAGTCCACCACGGCGCTGAGCATGTCGAAGTGGTCCAGAGACGGGCCGCCGCCGCAATGAGCCATTCCCGGCACGAGGAAAATGCGGCTCCACTCCGCAACCTTCTCCTCACCGCCGTTGGTTACCGCCAACGACTTGTAATATCCGAGCGTGTCGAGCGCAGAAAACCAGGGGTCGCTATCGCCATGGAAGAAAATGAGCTTCCCGCCTTTACCCGAGAATGTCGACAAATTCGTAGATGCGGGCTCCACGAGCGGATCGGAGGCGTGCAGCGCTGCTTTGTCCACGTCGAGCTCTGTTGCCGTCGTGTAGGGACCGAAGAGGCCATTCTTTCCCAGAGCAAGCAGACCCGGGACAACGCCCTTGCTTGCGATGCCCGCGTCATAAAGAAATCCGGGATAGACGGAAGTGCCATAAGAGTTCTTCGGTCCCGCAAATGCCTTTACGATTGCCGCAGTCTTCGCAGGCGCGATACACGAATCCGCCTGACCGCTGCTGCACGAGAGCGCAGTCGGATCGAAGTTACAGCCCAACGGATCGGAGATCATGCCATCCGCCACGCCGTCCTTCGCGTCACATTGCTTCATCAACGCATCCATGAAGACCTTGCGCTCGCGGTCCGTCAAGAACTGATCAATCTGTGGCTTGCCTGAGGCATCTTTCGGTGCAGCCTGGTTGTAGGCCACGGGGAACCACTGAGCAATCGCCAAGTTGGAGAGTCCTGTGCGCATGGCTGGATCGCCGGAGACGATTCCGTTGAATGCTGCAGGATACCGCTGAGACAGGATCATCCCTTCCCGTCCGCCTGTTGAGCAGCCGATGAAGTAAGAGTAGGCAGCGGGCTTCGCGTAGTAATGCGTGACGATTTGTTTGGCGGTTCCGGCAACTTCAGCGTTTGCGAGAAAGGCAAAGTCCAAATAGGCCTGCTGGTCGCGCATAAAGCTGAAATCGAATGCGCCCGTCTTGGCTTTGTGCCCCGTGTCGGTGCTCGCTACAGCAAATCCGCGCGAAAGCGCCGGCTTATCACCGGAATAGTTGGCGCCAGTGGGGTATGCCACGAATCCATTCCCGCCGCCGCCGCCCTGCATCATGAAATCTCCGTTCCAAGCGCCGGGCTCCGGCAAGGCGATCGCGAACCCGATTCCGAACTCCTGGCCGTCAACTCCTACGCGACGATCAATCACTCCATCCACACGGCAGTGTGCGGGCAGCGGTCCGATGCCAGGTGCGCCTGGATACGGCGGCGGGACCATCGTGCTTGCTTGAACGTGTTCGGCCTTGGTGATCTCGACGCCGCTGATCTTCAAACCAGTGAGATCGGAACAGGTGTCTTTCGG
>Ga0105238_10008886_pt1 | contig 10055 bp, 9 predicted proteins | sample KBSC34metaG_FD_81526 | JGI IMG/M metagenome (GOLD analysis project Ga0105238, IMG submission 81526) | Corn rhizosphere microbial communities from Kellogg Biological Station, Michigan, USA - KBS C3-4 metaG | ecosystem: Host-associated > Plants > Roots > Rhizosphere > Soil | place: Michigan, USA...
CCATGGCCACGCCGTTCACCGCGGCGATCAGCGGCTTGTTCGTATCGAACCGCGACGTGAGCCCCGCGAAGCCCGACGGCGGGCTGCCCATCTTGCCGCCGCTGGCCTGGTGCTTCAGGTCGTTGCCGGCCGAGAACGCCCGGTCGCCCGCGCCGGTGACGATCGCCACCCACTGGTCGGGGTCGTCGCGGAAGGTGTCGAACACCTCGCCCAGCTCGAAGTGCGCCGGCGAATGCAGCGCGTTCATCACCTCGGGCCGGTTCAGCGTCACCACCGTGACGGGCCCCTCCCGCTCCACCTTCACGAACTCGTAGGCCATCTTTCCGTCCCCCTCTGTGGGGAGGGTGGGCCGAGCGGAGCGAGGCTCGGGTGGGGAAGCGCGCCGCCAGCACTGAGTTGGTGGTCGGCTAGTCCCTGAATCCGAGTTCCGGCCCCTGACTCCCCCCACCCGTCTTGCTGCGCTCGCCACCCTCCCCATTAGGGGGAGGGAAATCAAGCTTGCTTGAGCTCGCGCCGGTAGCGCTTCCAGTTGTCGACGTAGTGGGCCGAGCCGCCCCGGATCACCATCGCCTGCTCAGGGCTGACCTCGCGCACCACCTTGCCGGGCGCGCCCATCACCAGCGAGTTGTCGGGGATCTCCTTGCCCTCGGTGATCAGGCAGTTGGCGCCGATCAGGCAGTTCGCCCCGATCTTCGCCCCGTTCAGCACGATCGAGCCGATGCCGACGAGGCTGTTGTCGCCGATCGTGCAGCCGTGGAGCATCACCATGTGGCCGATGGTGACGTTGGCGCCGATGACCAGCGGCGAGCCCATGTCGGTGTGCAGGACGCTGCCATCCTGCACGTTGGAGCCCTCGCCCACGACGATGGCCTCGTTGTCGCCACGCAGGGTGGCGCCCCACCAGATCGACGCGTTCTTCTTGAGAATCACTGCGCCCATAACGGCTGCGTTCGGAGCAATCCAGTATTCGTCATCATTCGGTAATTCAGGTGTCACATTGCCTAAGTTGTAGACAGCCATCCCCTACCCTCGATGCTTGCGACAATCCGTCCGTTTAACGGGTCGGAAACCAAGTTAGGATCATTCTAGTCGGGCGATTCGAGGGGGCCACCAGCTTCTTCGGAAATGCCGCGGACCGGCCTTCGGTCCCGCGACCCGCGCTGGACGGAGTTGATGGCGCTGAGTCAATTGCTCCCCCGGGCCATCTCGCCCGGACCCGCATCGAGACGCGAGCCGCCCGGCCGCGCACGCCGTCACCATCAAGACCAGTTCACCCCAAGGGCGCTCCACTGCGGAGACGCCCTTTTTTCATGCCCCCACGGAGGCTGTTGATGAGCAAGCGAGCCCTGAAGCGACAACTGCGCGAAGGCGCGTTCGACGCCGGCCAGTTCGAGGGCGACGATAAGATTCGCAGGCTCCCCGTGGACCGCGGCTGGTCGCCATTGCCGCATCACCATTCCAACGACGACCGCGACCAGGCTTACCTGAAGACCATCAAGGCCAAGTCCCCCGGCCAGCAGCAGCTGATCGACGCGATCGACGCCAAGAACCTGGTCATGGCGCTGGGCCCGGCGGGCACCGGCAAGACGTACCTGGCCATCGCCAAGGCGGTGGAGGCGCTGGAGTCGGGCGCCGTGGGCCGCATCGTGCTGTCGCGCCCGGCCGTCGAGGCCGGCGAGAGCATCGGCTTCCTGCCGGGCGACGCGGAAGACAAGCTCGCGCCCTACCTGCGCCCGCTCTACGACGCGCTCTCCGATCGGCTCTCGATGAAGCGGGTGCGCGCGCTGATGGCGGAAGGCGCCATCGAGATCGCCCCGGTTGGCTTCATGCGCGGGCGCACGCTGAACAACGCCTTCGTCGTGCTCGACGAGGCCCAGAACTGCACCTACGTGCAGCTGAAGATGCTGCTGACCCGCCTGGGCTGGCACTCGACCATGGTGGTCACCGGCGACCCCAACCAGTCGGACCTGCTGCCGGAGATCTCCGGCCTGGCGCCGGTGGCGCAGAAGCTGGAGGCGGTCGGCAACATCGCCGTCATCCGGCTCGCCGAGCGGGACATCGTGCGCCACCCGCTGGTGGCGGAGATGCTGGGCGTTCTCTGAGCTAGAAAACGAGGTTGCGGACGATCGCCCAGCGGCCGTCCGCGCCCTTCTTCCAGGCGGTCATGTAGGGGCCGGCGGACGTGGTGCGCTTGCCGGCGGCGTCGAGGCGGGTCGTGCCGGCGTGGCCCCATTCGAGGATCAGGCCACCCGCGGCCTCGCGCAGGCCGTCCTGGTGGATGTCGCCGCCCACCACCTTGCGGCCGCCGGACAGCGACTTGCGGTACATCGCCTCGATCGCCGTCTTGCCGACGACGGCCTGGCCGTTCGGCAGCACGAACACGCCGTCGTTCGCGTAGGGCTCCGTGACACGGGCGGCGTCGGCGGCCTGCATGGCCGGCAGCCAGTCGGCGTTGGCCTTGGCGATCGTGGGCCGGGCCTCGTCGACCGCGGACTTCGGGGCGGAAAGCGCCGGACCGGCCGCCAGCACGAGGGCGAAGGCAAGCGTCAGGATTCGTTGCATTGCCACCGGTTAGCGCAGGCGGCCGGCCCTGTCCTGGGGGAACTTGCGCCGTCGCGCCCGGCTTATCCAGCCAGGAGGCTGCGATGAGCGATATCCCCGACCCGACCGAACCGGTGGCCACCGGTGATCGCCGCGACGACGTGCGCATCGAGCGCCGCGAGGACGGCCGGCTGCGCATGCGCGCCACCTTCCCGGTCGAAGGGCCCCTGCCCCGAGAGCTGACGCCCCGGCCGGCGCAGGACGGGACGCCCTCGCCCGACCTGCCCACCGACGTCGCCGCGCCGAAGGACGCGCCCTCGGCCTGGGACGCGCGGCCCGAGGATCGGCGCTGAGGCCCGCTTGCACTTGATCCGCCCGCCGGTCCCTTATAGATAGTTAGACAACCTAACTATCTGAGAGTCACCCCGTGACCGCGGCGCTCGCCGAACTCGTCGACATCGCCGCGCTGACCGAGGCGCTGCGGCCGCCGCTGCTGCGCGTGTCGCGCCGGCTGCGCCAGGAAGGCCAGAAGGCCGGCCTCACCGCCCAGGAGACGCTGATCCTGGGCTACCTGAAGAAGAACCCCGGCGCCGGCGTCTCCGAGCTCGCCGACTTCGAGCAGATCAGCCGCCCGACCATGTCCAGCCACGTCAAGCGCCTGGAGGCGGCCGGCTGGATCGCGCGGGCGGACGACGCCGAGGACGGCCGCCGCCAGGGGCTGACCGTCACGCCCGCCGGTCTGCGCAAGCACGCCGCGGCCCAGGCATTGCGCAACGACTGGCTGGCCGCGCGGCTGCGCCGGCTTTCGCCGGCCGAGCGCGACGCCCTGATGGCCGCCGCCGCACCGCTGCTCAAGCTCGCGAGCGTCGAGCCATGACCAGCCGCGCCGACGAAATCCTCGCCTCCGACGTGGTCGACGAGGCCGGCGCCGACGCCGCCGCGATCCTGTCGCCCGACAACACCGGGGCGACCCTGCGCGGCTGGGTGGTTCCGCTGATCATCGGCTCGGCGCTGCTCATGCAGACGCTGAACGCGACCTCGATCAACAACGCGCTGCCCTCCATGGCGCGCGCCCTGCGCGTCGAGCCGCTGCAGCTCAGCCTGGCCATCACGATGTACCTGCTGGCCTCGGCGGTGTTCCTGCCGATCGGAGGATGGCTGGCCGACCGCTTCGGGGCGAAGCGGATCTTCATGGTGGCGATGGTGGGCTACGCGCTCGCCTCCGCCGCCTGCGGCTTCGCCAATTCCCTGACCGAACTGGTGGTCTTCCGCCTGCTGCAGGGCTGCGCCGGCGCCATGATGGGTCCGGTGGGCCGCCTCGTGCTGCTGCGCACGACGCCGAAGAGCGAGCTCGTGGGCGCCATGTCGGTGGTGACCATGCCGGCGCTGCTGGGGCCGGTGGTGGGTCCGGTGCTCGGCGGCGCGATCGTCACCTACATCTCCTGGCGCTGGATCTTCTTCCTGAACCTCCCGATCGCCGTGGTCGGCTTCTTCCTGGTGCGCGCCTTCGTGCCCAACGTGAAGGAGCAGGACACCATGCCGATCGACTGGGTCGGCATCCTCCTGACCGGCTTCGGCCTGGCCGGACTGATCTTCGGCTTCGACAGCCTGCGCGGCAACGTCCTGCCCGCGCCGGCGGTGGCCGGGCTGTTCGCCGCCGGCCTCGCCTGCCTCGGGCTCTACTGGGCCCACGCGCGGCGCACGCCGCACGCGATCATCGACCTGGCGATCTTCCGCATCGCCACCTTCCGGGCCTCGGTGCTGGGCGGGTCGTTCTTCCGCCTGATGCCGGGCGCGACGCCGTTCCTGCTGGCGATGCTGCTGCAGGAGGGCTTCGGGATGACCGCCTTCGCGGCCGGCGGCATGACGTTCATCTCCGCGGTCGGCGCGCTGGCGATGAAGACCACCGCGCCGCCGATCCTGCGCCGGTTCGGGTTCCGCAGCGTGCTGGTCGCCAACGGCGTGATCTGCGCGGCGACTTTCATGGTCTACGCCTTCTTCCGCATCGGCACGCCGCAGTGGGTGATCATGACGACGCTGGCGGTGGGCGGCTTCTTCCGCTCGCTGCAGTTCACCAGCCTGAACGGCATGGCCTACGCCGACCTGGAACAGGCGCAGATGAGCCGCGCCACCACCACCGCCTCGATGGCCCAGCAGTTCATGCAGTCGGTCAGCGTCGGCCTGGCCGCGGCCCTGCTGCACTTCCTGATGAAGGCCCGCGGCGAGACGCACCTGACCGGGCCGACGGTGGCGCCGGCGTTCGCGATCTTCGGCGCGGCGACCCTGGTCTCGATGTGGTGGTTCTGGCGCCTGCCGCGCGACGCCGGCGACGAGATGAACAACCGCAAGGCCGCCGCCTAGCGGCTAGCCGCGGGCGCGCCCCGACGCGCGCCCGCGGCCTCCGTTGGCTCAGGGCGCAGCCGGCTCCGCCGGAGCCGGCTCGGCCTGGGCCTGGCCCAGCGGTGGCTGGGTGAGCCGCCCGATCAGCGCCTTGACGTTCGGCGCGCCCAGGCCCGTCACCAGGTCGTAGCCGCGCGTGGCCGTGTAGGCGCCGTTGGAGCCGGTGGTCACGTCGCGGAACGCCGAGGTGCCGTTCAGCGGGTAGAGCAGCGGGTTGAGGAAGCCCAGCAACGGCTGGCCCGCCTTCTGCCGCGCCTCGTTGACCAGCGCGCAGAAGCCGGCCCACATCGGCGCGCTCCAGCTGGTGCCGCCGATCCCGAGCGGATGGCCGTGCAGGACCAGGTAGGCCCCGGTGTTCGGGTCGGCCGCGGCGGCCACGTCCGGCGCCAGCCGATCATGGCCGGGCGGCAGGCCCGCGCCCACCTGCCAGGCCGGCCGCGGGAACAGCACGCTGCGCCCGCCCCCGCCGCTGCTCCAGGCGATCTCCGACGCCACCGTCCCGTCGGCGGCCAGCCGCAGGGTGGTGCCGCCCACCGCCACCACGGCCGGGTCGGTGGATTCGTACTCCGCCTGCAGCGGGCCGTTGGAGCTGTGGCCCGTCTGGTCGGGGTTGGAACCCGCGTCGCCGGTGGAGACGAAGACGTTCACGCCGGCGGCCGCCAGGCGCAGGAACTTCATGTGCTGGGTCGCCACCTCGCCCGACGGCCCGCCCATGTAGGTCTCGCCGAGGCCCAGGCTGATCGACAGCTGGCGAAGGCCCGGGTTGGCCGGCAGGTCGGCCAGGATGCGGTCCAGCGCCCGATCCAGCGCCGCGAACGACAGCGAGCCGGAGGCGTAGATGCGGATTTCCGCGCCCGGCGCCACGCCGCTGGTCCAGGAGGCGTCCAGCGTCTCCTCGCCCTCGGGCGGCGGCAGCGCGCCGGAGTTCACCTTGATCCGGACGATCTGGTTGGCGTTGACGTGCAGCTTGTTGGCCTTCCAGAAGGCCTTCAGGTCGCTCTGGGCCGGGAAGGTGTCGATCAGGATGGCGATCTTCTGGCCCGCGCCGGTGACGCCCAGGCCGTCGGCGCCGTAGGCCTTCAGGATCTCGCTGACCAGGTAGGGCGGCGCGTTGGCGATCTCGGGCGTGGGCTGGCCCTCGGCGTCCAGGTCGGTGCGGTTGCCGCGCAGCGACAGGTGGCTGCGGAAGTGCTTGTGCGCCCGCAGGAACGGCTGCAGCCCCAGGATCGCATGCACCGGCGCGCCTACGTCGCTGGGCAGGCTGGGCGCGTTCTGCGCGGCCATGTAGGTGATCCCGTCCTTGGCCACGGGCACCATCTTCACCTGCAGGCTGGCCTCGATCTGGCTGCGCTGGGCGCGGGCGTAGACGGCGCTGTGGTCGGCCGCGACCTCCTCGATCTGGAAGCCTTCCGTCTTCAGCCAGTCGCTGAGCGCTTCGGCGTCCTTGGGCTGGCCGCCATACCGCTGCAGCACCTCATCGGCGGGCAGGGTCTCGCCGGCGGCGACCTTGGCTTCCAGCTCCGCACGGGCCTCAGCCGGGGTCTCGAGCGAGAACATCACGTCCATCGGCCCGTCCGGCGGCGCCCCCTCGGCGGCGGCGACCATCAGCCCCGATGGCGTCAGGCCGGGGTGGTCCGGAAGCGGCACGACGCTGTTCGAAAAGACCTTGCGATCAGGCATCACGAATCCTTTCCCGCTCCGCGAGGTGGGAGCGCGGCGGTCGGTTCAATGAGAAAATGCAGAGGGGACGGACTTTCGCCCCTAGGTAGCGAACACCCGCGTGAGTTGGGCCGTCAACGTCAAAGGAGGCGGCGGCCGGCTGATCGCTAGAATGTGAAGCGCCGTCAGGGATCCCGTGACCGCGCGCGTTCACCGCGGATTCCCCCTCGCCTTCGCCTGTTTCCCGCGCGGCCGCGCTCGCCGGCGCCTAGCGCGCCTGTGCCGCGATCCGTAAGGTGCGCGCAAAGCGGCGCCCCTAAGTGACGGTTGCAGCATGAAATTCATCCCCCTGCTCGCCGCCCTCCTGCTCGCGGCGGCCGGCCCCGCCATGGCTGCGCCGGCGCACGCCAAGGCCAAGCCGGCCGCCGCCGCCCGGGTTGTCCTACCGACGAACGTGCGGCCGCAGCGCTACGACATCCTGATCCGCCCGGACGCCGCGCACCTGACGTTCTCCGGCCACGAGACGATCGCCCTGACGGTGAAGGCGCCGACCGACCGCATCGTGCTCAACGCGGCGGATATCGACTTCCAGAAGGCCGCGCTGGCCGGCGAAGCCGGCGCGCCGAAGATCGTGCTCGACAAGGACCAGCAGACCGCCGCCTTCGTCTTCGGCCACAAGCTGGCGGCCGGACGTCACAGCCTGACGCTCGACTACACCGGGCGGATCTACGAGCAGGCGTCCGGCCTCTTCGCGCTCGACTACCAGACCGACAAGGGCAAGGAGCGCGCGATCTTCACGCAGTTCGAGAACTCCGACGCGCGCCGCTTCATCCCCTGCTGGGACGAGCCGGGGGTGAAGGCGGTTTTCTCCCTGACGGTGGAGGCGCATCTGGGCGAGATGGCCGTGTCCAACATGCCGGTCAAAGATGAGTTCTCATCGACCGGCGGCCACATTCCCGGCCGCGATCAGCACATCATCAAGTTCGCCGACACGCCGAGGATGAGCTCCTACCTGCTGTTCTTCGCGCTGGGCGACTTCGAGCGGATCCACCGGATGGTCGGCAAGACCGACGTCGGCGTCGTGGTCCGCCGCGGCATGGCCGGCCAGGCGCAGTTCGCCCTCGACGCCGCCACCCAGCTGCTGCCGTTCTACAACGACTATTTCGGCACGCCCTACCCGCTGCCGAAGCTGGACTTCATCGCCGGCCCCGGCCGCAGCCAGTTCTTCGCCGCGATGGAGAACTGGGGGGCGATCTACTACTTCGACTACGCGCTGCTGGTTGACCCCAAGCTCACCACCGAGGCGGACAAGCAGAACATCTACATCGATATCGCCCACGAGATGGCCCACCAGTGGTTCGGCGACCTCGTCACCATGGCCTGGTGGGACGACCTGTGGCTCAACGAGGGTTTCGCCTCCTGGATGGAGAACAAGGCCACCGACCACTTCCATCCGGAGTGGAAGGTCTGGCTGCAGACCAAGGGCGGCGAACAGGGGGCGATGCGGATCGACAGCCGGACCGGCACGCACCCGGTGATCACGCCGATCCACGACGTGTTCCAGGCCGCGACCGCCTTCGACGGCATCACCTACGAGAAGGGCCACGCGGTCATCCACATGCTGGAGGACTACGTCGGGCCCGACGTCTTCCGCGCCGGGGTGCGCCGCTACATCGCCCGCCACGCCTATGGCAACACGGTCACCGACGACCTCTGGCGCGAGATCGACGCGGTCTCGCCCCAGAAGAAGATCACCGGCATCGCCCACGACTTCACGCGGCAGGCCGGTGTGCCCCTGATCTCGGCGGAGGTGACCGGGGGCCAGCTGAAGCTGGTCCAGAGCCGCTTCGGCGCGGACGAAGCCTCCAAGGCGCCGCGGACATGGCGCACCCCGGTCACCGTCGCGGGCCTGGGCGAGCCCTGGCGCACGGTGGTCAGCGCGGACAAGCCCGCGAGCCACGCCGCCCCCGCCGGGTCCAAGCCGCTGATCAACGCCGGCCAGACCAGCTACTTCCGCAGCCGCTATTCGCCCGCGCTGGAGGCGGCGCTGATCGCCCGCTTCGGCCAGCTCGCCCCCGAAGACCAGCTGGGCCTGGTCTACGACAGCCGCGCGCTGGGCGAGACGGGCTATGCGCCGATCGCCGACTTCCTCGCCATCGTCGGCAAGGCGGGCGACGCCAAGGACCCGGTGGTCGCCGCCACCCTGGCCAACCAGGCCTCGGCGCTGGACGACCTCTACAAGGGCCAGCCCGGCCGCGCCGCCTGGCGGGCCTATGCCCGGGCGGCGCTGCAGCCGCTCTTCGTCCGGGTCGGCTGGGACAAGAAGCCCGGCGAAACCGACAACGACGCCATCCTGCGGCGCAGCGTGCTGGACGTGCTGTCGACCCTGGAGGACCCGGCGGTCATCGCCGAGGCCCGCCGCCGCTTCGAAGGCCTGGTGAAGGATCCGAACAGCCTCTCCGGCCAGGACCGCCTGACGGTGATCAACATCGCGGCCGAGCACGCCGACGCCGCGACGTGGGCGCAGCTGCACGCGATGGCCATGAACGACCGCGAGGTGACCGACCGCACGCGCCTCTACGGCCAGTTGGGCGCGGCCAAGGACCCGGCGCTGGCCGACAAGGCGCTGGCGCTGGCGCTCAGCAAGGAGCCGTCGGCGACCGACGCGCCGGAGATCATCGCGGCGGTGTCCGGCGAGTTCCCTGAGAAGGCATGGGACTTCGTCATCGCCCACCGCGCCCAGGTGGACGCGATGCTCGAGCCCACCACGCGCACGACCTTCTTCACCCGCATCGCCTCGGGCGCGTCGAGCCCGGCGATGGCGGCCGAGCTGGAGGCGTTCGCCAAGACCGCGCCCGGCTCGGCGCGCGGCGAGGTGGACAAGGCGCTGGCCACGATCCGTTACCGCCAGCAGGTCGCCGAGAAGCGCCTGCCGGACGCCGACCGCTGGCTGGCGTCACACGGACGTCCGTCGCCGGCGCGCTAGTCGCAGGGCCCGGCCTCGCCGGTGGCGAGGTCGACCTCGAAGCATTGCCGCTCGCCGGTCTCGCAGTCCTCGACCATCAGCGAGACCTCCGGGCCGCCGTCCGGCTCGAGGTGGCGCAGCTCCACGAACGCCAGGGCGGCGTCCTCGAAGGTGAGGCCCTCGACCATCGCGCTGCGCGAGGGGGCTTCGTCCACCCCGTGGACCGAGAACCGGCGCACCATGCGGGCTTCCGCGGCGATGGACATCGGGCCTCTCTCCTCTTCGCCTGCCCAACGCGCGAGCGCGCGGAAGGACCCGCTCAGTGGACGATGAAATCGCTGAGCGTCACGGACGTCGGCGCGACGTGGTCCAGGGTCATCACGAACGTGCCCCATTGATCGGCGGTCCCGTGGCCGTCGCGGTCGAAGTAGAGCCAGGTGTCGCCGTGGCCGTCGGCGATGAGCTTGATGTAGCCGTCGGCGATCGGGTC
>Ga0105238_10008887_pt1 | contig 10054 bp, 8 predicted proteins | sample KBSC34metaG_FD_81526 | JGI IMG/M metagenome (GOLD analysis project Ga0105238, IMG submission 81526) | Corn rhizosphere microbial communities from Kellogg Biological Station, Michigan, USA - KBS C3-4 metaG | ecosystem: Host-associated > Plants > Roots > Rhizosphere > Soil | place: Michigan, USA...
GATACCACCGTGCGCGAAGTGATGACGCCGCGCCCGCGCATTGTCGCCATTCGGCAAGACGCTTCGCTCGAAGAACTGCGCGAGGTGGTGATTCACGAACAGTACTCGCGTATTCCGGTATACGAAGAGAACATCGACCAGATCAACGGCTTCGTCCATGTGCGCGATATGTTTGAACTCGACGACGAACAGCGCGCGAAACGCAAAGTCCGCGACATCGTGCGCCCCATCCGCGCCGTTCCCGAGACCAAACCCGTGAACGATCTGCTGCGCGAGATGCAGGAAGAAGGCGCGCACATGGCCGTGGTGGTGGACGAATACGGCTCGACGGCGGGCATTGTCACCATGGAAGACATGGTCGAAGAAATCGTCGGCGAAATCCACGACGAGCACGAGCCGGAGCGCGATTTTAGTGCGCAGCCTGACGGCAGCTATGTGGTCTCCGGCAGTTTCGACATCGGCCGTTTGCAGGACCTGCTGGATTTCCACCTCGCCGAAGGGACCGAATCGACCACCGTCGGCGGCTTGGTCACCGAATGGCTGGGACACGTGCCCGAAGCCGGTGAGACCACCGAGCGCGACGGGATTTCGATCAAGGTTCTATCCGCGAATCAGGTGCGCGTCGATCAAGTCCGCGTCTCGAAAGCCGTCTCTACGCAATGAAAAAAACCAAACACCGGGCGGGATTTGTCACCATCCTGGGCCGCCCTAACGCCGGTAAGTCCACGCTATTGAATGCGCTGCTCGGGACCAAGCTGGCGATTGTCGCAGCGAAGCCGCAGACCACGCGCACGTCCATTCAAGGAGTGCTGACGCTGCCGCAGGCGCAAATCGTGTTCGTGGATACGCCCGGCATCCACAAATCCAACACGTTGCTGAACAAGCGCATGATGGACACCGTTCGCACCGCGTCCGGCGCGCCCGACATCGTCTTGTTCATAATCGATGCGCTTGCGCCGTTCTCCGATGAAGATTTGCAAGCGGTGGATCTAGCCAAGAAAGTGGAGGCTCCCGTCATCGCTGTGCTGAACAAAGTGGACTGGTTGGACCAGAAGCCCAAACTCCTGGACCTGATCGAAAAATACCGCCCGCTCCACGATTTCGCGGCCTACATTCCGATCTCAGCCAAAACCGGTGATGGCCTGGATGTATTGCAGCACGAAATCATTGAGCGCTTGCCCACTGGCCCCGCGCAGTATCCGGACGACTATCTCACCGATCAACCCCAGCGTTTCCTCGCGTCCGAAGTGCTTCGCGAGAAAGTTCTGCATCACACACAACAGGAAGTGCCGCACGCGGTTGCAGTGGTGATCGAATCCTGGGAGGACACACCCAAGCTGCTGCGCATCGCGGCCACCATCTATGTCGAGAAGACCGGACAGAAGGCCATCTTAATCGGCGCCGGCGGGGAAGCCCTCAAGAAGATCGGCACGCTGGCGCGCAAGGAACTCGAGCACCTGTTCGATCGCAAGGTATTCCTGCAGACCTTCGTGAAAGTCCGCTCCGGCTGGCGCCAGGACCCAGCGTTTTTATCGGCGGTTGACTGGCGTTAGAATTGGAAAGGAAACTTATGCGTCTGCTCTCGTTGCTTCTGATCCTGGTGCTGATCGTGCCCATGTTTGTGATGGCACAAGGAACCCCCAACGACGACCGAATCTACGACGCCGTCCGCCGCAAGCTAGCCGACGATGCCGACGTCAAGGGCGCCGGTTTCGAGGTCACGGTCAAGAACGGCGCGGTTACCCTGTTGGGGCGCGTACACGACGCAGCCGCCCGCGAGAAGGCTGCACGCCTGGCGAAAAAGGTAAAGGGCGTGACCAGCGTGGATAACAAACTCAAGCTGTTCAGCGACAACTAGTGGCGGAAGTGGCGCACTCCCGTAAACACCATCGCCAGTCCTAAGCGATCCGCCGCAGCGATGACGTCTTCATCGCGCACCGAGCCGCCGGGCTGAATCACTGCCGTGATTCCGTGTCGCGCCGCTTCTTCGACGCCGTCGGCGAACGGGAAGAACGCGTCCGAAGCCACTACCGATCCTGCCAGCGGAAGAACCGCCTTCATCGCGCCGAACTTCACGGAATCGACGCGGCTCATTTGTCCGGCGCCGGCGCTGATTGCCTGGCCCACGCCGTCGACCACGCGCGCGTAGACGATGGCGTTGCTCTTCACGTGCTTCGAGACCTTCCAGCCAAATTCGAGTGCGGCCCACTCGGCATCCGTCGGCGCGCGCTTGGTCTTCACTTGCGTCTCGGCGCGCGACAGGCGATGCACGTCCGGAGTCTGCGCCAGGAAGCCGCCGCTGATGGACTTCACTACCGTTTCCGCAGGCCCGCTCGCCACTCTCAACAGCCGCAGATTCTTTTTGTCTTTCAGAACTCGCAGCGCGTCTTCGGAGTAGTCTGGCGCGGCGATGGCTTCGATGAACGTCTTGGCGATTTCCGACGCCGTGTCGCCATCGAGCGGACGGTTGAACGCCAGTACGCCGCCGTAGGCCGAGACCGGATCGGCTTCGAAGGCCCGCCGGTAGCTTTCAGCGAGCGTTGCGCCCTCCGCGCAGCCGCACGGATTGGTGTGTTTGATGATGGCCGAAGCCGGCCCGTCAAATTCCGCGATCAACTGCCAGGCTGCGTCCAGATCAACCAGATTGTTGTAGGAGAGTTCCTTGCCGTGCAACTGCTCGGCGCCTGCGATGCCCCCGCGTCCGGACGCATACAGCGCTGCCGACTGATGCGGATTCTCGCCGTAACGCAATGCCAGTTTACGCGGCGCTCGAATATCAAGGTTGGCCGGCAGTACATCGCCTGTCGGCGGAAGCTCGGCCAACCGGGCACTTACCGCGCGATCGTACGCCGCCGTTGTGGCAAACGCTTTTTTTGCCAGCCGCCACTGGGTATCGCTAGACAGAACACCGCCGTTTCCATGCAACTCTGCGATGATGGCCGCGTAGTCAGACGCCGCCGTCACGACCGCCACGTCCTGCCAGTTCTTGGCCGCAGCGCGGATCATAGTGGGGCCGCCGATGTCGATATTCTCGATCAGTTCTTCCAGCGGCGCGTCTTTCTTCGCCGCGACTTTCTCGAACTCGTACAGGTTGACGCACACCAAATCGATGGGTGGAATTCCGTGGTCGGCGATGGCTCGCATGTGCTCGGGCTTGGACCGCATCGCCAGAATGCCGCCGGCAATACGCGGATGAATGGTCTTCACCCGGCCATCCAGCATCTCAGGAAACTCAGTGACCTCCGCCACTTCGCGAAGCGGCGCGATCCCGGCGTCCTTAAGCACCCGATAAGTTCCACCGGTGGAAACCACCTCGACGCCCAGGCTTGAAAGAGCGCGAGCGAAATCCACAACTCCGGCCTTGTCGGTGACGCTAATCAAAGCGCGCTGAATTCGTGACATGAACTATCCATTCTGACATGGAGGTGTGGCATGCTGGACCTCATGCGCTTGGTCACGTTTCAAGTTGAAGTAGGAAGCACACCGCAGGCCGGAGTCATATCCGGCAATCAAGTCATCGGCCTGGGCAAGGATATGCTCTCGGTGATCGCCGCCGGAACGCTTCCGGCAATTACCGGTCCAGCCTACGATCTGGCGGCCGTCAAATTATTAGCTCCGATTCCCCGGCCGCCCAAGTTCATCTGCGTGGGCATGAACTACCGGGATCACGCCCGCGAGGCTGGCGTGGACATCCCTTCCATTCCCACGATCTTCAGCAAGTTCTCGAATGTCGTCATCGGCCCGGGCGCGCCCATCGTGCTGCCGAAGAACTCCACGCGCCCCGATTACGAAGCCGAATTCGCATTCGTGATCGGGCCCGGCGGCCGCCACATCCCCGCGGCTCGCGCGATGGACCATGTATTCGGCTACACCATCGTCAACGATGTCAGCGCGCGCGATCACCAGACCACCACCTCGCAATGGCTGATCAGCAAAAGCTTCGACACCTTCGCGCCCATGGGGCCCTGGATCGTCACCCGCGACGAAATTGCCGACCCGCACGCGCTCGACCTGACGCTCGAAATCGGCGGACAAATTCTGCAACACTCGAATACGCGCGAGCTGGTGTTTGGCATCCCCGCGCTGATCGAATATATTTCATCCGTGGTTACGCTCGAACCTGGCGATATCGTGGCGACGGGAACCCCCGCCGGGGTGGGCTTCGCCCGCAAACCGCCGCGCTATCTGCAGCCCGGAGATGAAGTGGTCATCCGCATTCAGGATATTGGCGAACTCCGCAACCCCGTTCAGGAGGAGTAAACTACCCCACATAAGGAGGTTCCTAAAATGGCACCCTCACGCCGCGGTTTTCTAAGCGCCAGTGCGGGAGTCGCCGCCGGTTTCGCCGCGCGCCCCGCTGCCGCGCAAGTGCCGCTCGACCGTCTGCAAAAGGCTCAACGCATCCTGCTCAAAGGCGGCATCGTTCTTTCGCTCGACTCCAAAGTCGGCGATTTCGAGAAAGCCGATGTCTTGATCGAAGGCCAGAAAATCGCCGCCATCGCGCCCACGGTGCCTGCTTCATCGGCGGTAGTGGTAGACGCCAGTGGCATGATCGTGATGCCCGGCTTCGTCGACACACATCATCATCAGTACGAAACTTTGCTGCGCAGCATTTTGTCCGACGGCAACCTGGGCGTCTTCAACGATGCGCCCAAGAACTACGTTTCGGTGATCCAGGGCATCCTCACGCCAGCGTATCTGCCGGACGACGCTTACATCTCCGAGCTAGTTGCCTCGCTCAGCCAGCTTAACGCTGGCGTCACCACCACCATCGACCTCTCGCAGGTCTCGCACACACCCGCGCATTCCGACGCCTGTATCGCGGGCCTCAGAGAATCCGGACGCCGCGCCGTGTATTCGTATTCGACCGGCATCAAGGGCACGCAGTTTCCGCAGGACATCACGCGCATCAAGACGCAGTACTTCTCCTCCAATGACCAATTGGTAACTCTCGCGCTCAACACTGGAACCGACGCGGACCATTGGAAACTGGCGCGCTCGCTAAACGTACCCATCACTTCGCATATCGTCGGCGACCGTTCCGGCGCCTTCGAGCGCATGGGCAGAGACGGCCTGATGGGCCCCGACAACGAGTACGTCCACTGCACGCAACTCAACGAAAACGTGTGGAAGATGATCCGCGATAGCGGCGGCAAAGTGTCGATTGCACCCGCGATTGAAATGCAGATGCGCCACGGCATGCCGCCTTTCCAGATCGCGCTCGACCACGGCATCCGCCCCAGCCTCAGCGTGGATGTCGAATGCAACATGACCGCGGATATGTTCTCCATCATGCGCTCGGCGTTCACGCTGCAACGCGCCTTGGTCAATGAGCGCGCGGTCATGGGCGAGAAGGATGTTCCCCGTCTGCTCACCTGCCGTGACACTATTGAGCTCGCCACCATCGAAGGCGCTAAGGTGGCCAATCTGGATCACAAGATCGGCACGCTCACGCCTGGCAAGGAAGCCGATATTATTCTGCTCGCCACCGATCGCATCAACGTGTTTCCCATGAATAACGTTCCCGGCACCGTGGTGACGATGATGGACACTAGCAACGTCGAGCATGCGTTCGTCGCCGGCAAGGTTCGCAAGTGGCAAGGACGCCTGGTCGGCGTCGATCTTGCGCGCCTGCGCCGCCACATAGAAACCGCTCGCGATGGGCTGCTGCGGCGCGCCAACTACTCGCGGGACTTATTTGGTTCCTGCTGCGCGGTATAAAAACACACGGCGGGCCGGTCTATTTTGGCTACGCTCGCGTCTGATAAACTGGATAAAGTTGGGAGGTCGTCTAACGGTAAGACTGCGGCCTCTGGAGCCGCGTATCGGGGTTCGAATCCCTGCCTCCCAGCCACTTCCGCAGAAAACCTATGCGAATCTACACCGTTCTTCTCCTGGTCGTGCCCATACTGGGTTTGGCACAGGCCCCGGCGCCTCCCGCTGAGGTGGATCAGGCCTTACGCGCCCAGGCCACGGCGTTCCTGAAGTATCAGATGGAAGGTAATTTCCGCAAAGCCTATGAATTGGTGGCGGAGGATAGCCAGGATTACTATCTAGGGATGTCCAAAGACAAACCCGCTTCGCTCGAACTGCAGAAAGTGGAGTATTCGGACAATTTCACCAGAGCGGTTGTGACTTCAACATCGAAGCAGGTGATCATTTTAGAAGCACGTTCGTTCGAGATTCCTGGGGGCAGGTCAGACCGCTGGAAGCTTGAGAATGGTCAATGGAAGTGGTACCACGATGCCTCGAAAGAGGAGATCATCACGCTGATTGGCCGTATGCCAGCCGGCCCTGCGGCCTCCTCCGCGCCGCCGCCGAAGCTGCCCAAGGATCTTAGCCCCGACGCAGTCGCTAAGGCCAGCAAGAGCATCGCAGCTCCCAGCGCCACCATCAACCGCAAGTCCATGCCCTTCATTGCGGGGAAAGAGGCAACCGAGGAGGTCGTGTTCCACAACAACGCCTCGGGTTCCGTTCGTGTCGAGGCCGATTTGATCGCGGATTACCCCGGATTCGTCGTGCAGCCGAAGGCGTTCGCGCTCCAACCTCAAGAGGAAGTCACTTTCAAAGTGACTTATCACCCGTCCAATAAGAATGTTTTCAACGCCAAGTTGCGCCTGACGATTCAGCCTTTCGAGACCGAGTACCTGATTCCGCTGATACTCTCAAAAGAATCGGCCCCCGACAAGCGTTAGTCAAACCTTAACGGGTCGGTGCGGTGACGTTGCAGATATACCGGCGAAAACGGTTGGACACAAAGACATAAGCAAGGCAGACCGCCTGTCTTCCAGACAGAGCATCCAGCATCAAGGCAGGAGTTTGCTGCCTAATGAATACACCCGTAAGCTTACCTGTGGCGCCGCCACAGCCGGACCAGGACCTGTTCAGCCCCGTTGAACTCGCCCTTTTTCAGGAATACACACGCGAGAGCTACCGCTCTACCTTCGCTGTGGAGGCGCCTCCTTGGGACCCTAAGCGGCTTTACAAGTCGTGGTTTGATTCGAGCGCGCTTATTCCACAGCCCAATACCGTCACGTATCAGATCTTTGGTCAGGATACGACCGGTGCCTGGGGGTTCCAGAATCTCACGCTGGCGTTCGCCGACGCGGCTGCCGTCAATCTACCGGGCGCGATCGCTTATCCCCAATATGTAATCCTACCGACGAGCGCGACCCGCGGTTCTTCCGGCATGGCGGCGAACTATTTGAGCCTCGAATCTGAGGCCCAGGCGCTGCTCCCCGCCTTCGGAGGGACCGGTCTGGTAGACCAAGGCAACACGCCGGTATTCCCGGTGGCCTATCCGGCGGACGAGGCTCGACGAATGTGGGCCATCGTCATGCCGAATGGAAATCAGTTGAACGTGGGATTGTTGCTACTCGAACGCAACGCCGGCGGCGGCGGATCCCCAGGGCACTGGGACACTTCGGCTGACTCAGCTTCGAGTGGCTACCCGGTATGGTCTGCCGATCCTGCGGCGCCCACTGGGCTGGATGATACCCGTCCGCATTGCGCCATGCCGGTGCGTGCCTTGTTGCCTAATGAACGGATCGGCATGCAGAACCTAGGCATCCTCGCTAGCCCGGTGATCCTGCGGACGGACCTAGGGCAAGCCGCCGCCGAACTGGCGGGGCAATTCACTCCAGCCGACCGGCAAATTCTGACGGAGGTTTACCGCATCCTCAATAAGTTGGGAATTTAGATCGTTACCAATACAAAAGGGAGGGCCGAAGCCCTCCCTTTCATAACTACTCACTGCTGTAACTGCTAGGTTAGTTCTCTAGCTCGTCCGCGAACACCTGGTTGGTGCGCGGCAGTTCGACTGCGAGACTTCCGCCACCGCGATTGCCAGCCTTGTCGAGAACCAGACCCAGATAGGTCTGCGGGCTCAGGCCCGGAGCAGAGACCGAGGCGATGCCATGGCAGTACTGGAATTGCGACTGCGCGATGACATAACCCGCGAACGGGCCCGCGATCGGCTTCAGACCGTTCCCAGCCGTTTGGGCAGTAGCACCCGCATTGGTGGGACTGACCACGAACGCAACATACGATCCGGCAGGTACCGAAGCCGTAGTGGTTTGCGACGCGACCACGGTTGAAGGACCGGTGGCCGACCCAAAGCTCGACGGATTGTAGCTGATATCGCTCGTTCCGAAGAACCAGAAGGTCACTGTTCCAGCCTGCGGAGCAGCCAGGAAGCCGAAGGTTGGGCCTGGATCGAGTGAGGTATTGGAGACCACGATACTGGTAGTAAACGTGGAATCGCCAACAACCCACGGGAAGAGCAGGTCACAAGCGCAGCGGCTGAAGGAGTACAGATTGATCGGCGTAGTCGGCAAGAAGCCCGTAACAAAGCGCGGGATCGGGCCGACGGCGGAGGTCAACGGATTACCGAGCAATAACGGATTACCAGCCGAAGAGCCCGCGCCATTGCTGTAGAACGGAGCAAAGCCGGCTTGCGCCGTGGCAACCACATTGACTTGCGGGTTGTTGCCGTTGAAGGCGGCGACATTCGCAGTCACCGGGACGGTGGCCGTTTCAATCGCCAGCGGATCTTCGAAAATAACTTCGTAGAACACCGTGAAATTGCTGCCGGAAGTGGTGGCTACGCTAGGACAAATTGTACCGCCCGAGCCGCTGCCATCGGAATCCGTGTTGCAAACCGCGAGCATTACGCCACTGACGGTATTGCTGCCGCCGCTGACGTTGATGAGGTTAACCGAGTTCGGCACGGAGATAGTGGTGCCGGCTGGGATGTTAGAGAACTGAATGGCGAAGCGAGTCCCATTGCTTACAGTTCCTACGCTGGAAAGCCCGGTATCGGGTGTGTCCGTAAACGCCTGGTTCCCGGGAGGGGTACCAGTCGAGTTCGAAATGCCCTGAGGCGGATTGGTGGCTGGAACAGTGGCGGCCGGGGGTGGCGGGTACATGAAGCCACTCTCCGTGTTATATTGCGCGCCAGGGACGTTCTGTACCATATCGGCTGTCGTGAAGACCTTGGAGTTGGCGATGTACTGGTAATCCGGAGTTCCGATAAAGACTCCATTGTCATTAATCTGCTGCCAGTTGCGAACCTTCCAGGCAGACGGGAAGCCTTCGTTCAGCGTGACGCTGCCGCCAGAGACGGCGGTCGTGGAGGTAAAGGTGCACTGCAGATACGGACCGGCAGGGGTACCGGTGACGCTGTCCAAGCCGTTGCGGATGGAACCGTTGGTCACGTTAATCAACTGTGCGTTCACCGAGTTCGGTGACGTGAAGGTGACGAACGTCTGGAACGTGAGGCCCACACCGAAATTGCTATTGGTGATGCGCCCGCCGCTCAGGAACACGGCATTGCCGCGCAGATTGGTGATGCGCAGCGTGTGGGTGCCGCCATCCAGGGGAACACCGATGAATTGGATAATCTGGTTGTTCGATCCAGTTACCTGGCGGCCCTGAAACGCGTTCGGGTGACCGTTGCAAACCGTGAATGGGGCGGTGGGAACGCAACTGGTACCCGTAGCGCCTTTGGCGCCATTGTAGATACCACCCAGACCACTTCCATTGGTTGCACCGTCGTTGACGATGGCGCAAACACCGGCGCCGGCGACGGGATTGAACGGGGCGTTAGCCGAACCGCAGGCGAGCAGGTCATTGGCAATCGGGGGAACCACGGGAGGACCCGGTTGACCCGGGGTTACCGTACCCGGCTCGTCGATCAGCAACATCGCCTCGTTGAAATTCGGAGTGAATGCCGTCGAGGTGATTTTGCTGGTGATAATGGTGTTCATGGAAACGTTGATCGTGATCGCCGGAACTGTGCCGCCGGGGACCGTTGTGTTGCCACCTGAACAGGTGATGGTGATGTCACCAGCCTTTTCGGTGTAGCCTTCGGAACGGACGTTGGGGTTAACCGCGCCGCCGATGCAAGTCTGGAACGATGTCTGCGCGCTTACTGGGACAGTGAGCCCCGCGAGGAGCGCCACTACAGCAAACGCGTAGAGCCATTTGCGAAAATCTGCCATTTCCTTCTCCTTGTGAATTGTTGGAATTGAATTGATGGAAGTTCTCTTGTTCA
>Ga0105238_10008889_pt1 | contig 10053 bp, 11 predicted proteins | sample KBSC34metaG_FD_81526 | JGI IMG/M metagenome (GOLD analysis project Ga0105238, IMG submission 81526) | Corn rhizosphere microbial communities from Kellogg Biological Station, Michigan, USA - KBS C3-4 metaG | ecosystem: Host-associated > Plants > Roots > Rhizosphere > Soil | place: Michigan, USA...
CGCGCGGCAGGCTTGCCCCCAACGAAGAGGGTCCCCTGGACAGGCACCACAGGAAGTCGTTCGTTTCTGCAACCGATCAGCCCCAGCACCGTGGCCATGAAAGCCACTCGAAGTCCAGCGGCAGAGCGATAGGGGCCGTGTTTGAGGCGATTCCCGTCGTGACCGCAGACACTTGCACGCTGATCCAATTCGCGACGCACGATTCACTCACTTAATCGCTGTGACAAATCCCGTTCATTCCAATTCGAACGGATCCAGCACGTTGTCATCGCCTTTGATGACGGTCACATTCCAACTACTCGCGTCGGGATCGCTGTATTTTCCGCGGAAGTCATCCACTTCCATCTCGATCCCGTTTCGTTCCGGATCGCTGGCAATGCTCGGTTTTGTAAATGTGACGATATAGTCACCTGGAGGCGCGCCATTGCCGGGCAGTCCCGTTCCCATCGTGAACGCGCCGGTCGGACCTGTCTCACCGACAACACCCCATTCGATCTTTCCCATGCTGAACAAGGGATGCATTGTGACGCGAACGCCGGCGATCGGCTTCCCTTTGAAGAGAACCTTGCCGGAAACGGGAACAGTCGATGGTGGCGACACATTCTGACTGCAACCAGTAAGAAAGCTCGAGACCGTCAACAAACAGATCGCGTGCAGGGCGATTCGTGATGGCATATCGGGATCGTATTCGTGAAGCGGTGAGTTGTCGAACAGCGCAGGCACATTGTTTCGTGGACTGCCGCGTGATGCAGGCCTGTTTGAACGGAATCAGTAGCCGCTCGTGATCTCGCCGCCCGAGCGGCTGCCCAGTGCCTTGTAGAGACCCATGTCGATGTTTTGGCTGAGAAACTTCACAGAACCGTCGCAAAACAGAAAATTGGCTCCGCCCGTGTGGCTGCTGCGGAAGGAGTACATTGGACTGTTAAAGACACAGTCGCGAAGCGCATCGACATTTCCGACCATTGATCGTGTGTAATAGGGGCCGCTGGTCGTATTCATTTTCACGTTCATCGTGCCTTCGCTGAAGTAATCGCCGTCGTCAGCAGCCCAAGAGGTCAGCCCTGACGAAGGAACGGGAGGCGACACAGGTGACTTATTCACCATCGACGTGCTGAATCCCTTCAAATTGTGATGCGATTCTCCAGCGGCAATCGTGTTCGTCAGACCATCGGTAATGTCCTGAAAATGTTGACGGCAATCGCTTTCAGAATTGTACCAGGTCGGATCGGCGGTATGGCGGGCGATCAACATGTCAGCCATCGCCTGATTGAAGCCGCTGTCCCACGCCGTCACGAAGACACCATCGCTGTGACTGTACGTATAACTGGGACTCGACTTCGATGAGATGATGTCCGACGGTTGCGACGGCGAGTGAATATCGTAGCTGCCTCGGCTCCACGCGTAACTGGAGTAGGATGGATAATAGGGGTTGATCGGGCTTGGCATCGAAGGGCACAGGAAGACCGAGAGCGGCCGATTCGCCAATTGAGAATTCGTCGGACCGCCTGCCGTGCCTGGATTGGCGTTATCTGTACCACCGACATGCAAATTATATTGATTGTAGATGTTGGTCTGTTCGAGGTAGGGCAGCAGGTAGATGGACACGGGAGTGTGACGGTATTCGTACCAGATGTTCTGCATTCCCGGATTCAAGTCTTCCACTCCGGCGCCGCAGCGTGCGATGGAAGGCAGGAATCCGCGAGTGTCGTGAAAATTGTGAAGCGCCAAACCGATCTGTTTCATATTGTTCGAGCACTGAGTTCGTCGAGCCGCCTCGCGCGCCATCTGCACGGCTGGCATCAACAATGAAACCAGGACGGCAATGATGGCAATCACCACCAGCAATTCGATCAGCGTAAAGCCAGACCGCTTCACTGGTGCACTGGGAACAGCTCGCATGTCGGGACCCTCATAACACGGATTGGGAAATGATACGAATCGCCGAAAGCGCTTGTCCTCCTGCAGTGCGCGACAAGGTTGTGGCGACACGTTGGGTCCAAACGATCCGGCTTCATCAAAAACGGGGTCACGCAAATAATGAGCCAACAACAGTTGTTCAAATTCACGCGGGTTTTTACTGCGGTTGAATTCGTCAGGAATTCATCTTGATGAAACTTTCATCTTGGGCGAGGAAATCTCCATCGTTCGAACTAGGAGTGCGCCTCGTTGTTTTGCTGATTGCGCGGAAACAAAAAATATCACTGATTCGACGAAACGTTGCGCAAGAGGCCATTCAGTTGTGTTTAATGTTGTTCGCGGGCTTCCCAATTGATTTGGCAGCGCGACATGCTCAATCTCGTCAAGGCGCGACCGTAGATCGATTTCGCTCGCAGAGCTGGCGAGGCATTAGATGAATGGATTTCTCCGAGGTTGGAAACGAAAGCTCGGGCTCGCGTGTCTCGCACTGGCATGTCTGGTGATGATTGAGTGGCTGCGTTCTTCGGTCAGGCCTCGGCAGTACTCGATCCACTTGGGCCGACGAATTTCCGATACGATTGTCACTCAGGACGGATGGATCTATTGGATTTCGGTGGCGCCGACCCAATTGCCAGATTTCGGACTCGTGTGGAATGGAGAGAATATTAGCTTCGATATCGATGATGATGTGATGGTTACTTTTTTTCTTGAACAAGGTTCGAACCAGCAGACGCGGCAATCAGTCGTGTTGTGGGACTATGATCACGAGTTAGTCCCGTACTTGAATAATTGGATCTTTCATGCGTTGAATTCCCCAGTCGAACAGCCAAAGACTGAGTTCCCGGTAAGAATTGCGGTCATTCCTTTCTGGATGATCTCGACGCCCCTGATCCTGCTTGCTGTATTTCTGATTTTGTCGCGCCATGCCGATACAGCCCTTCGCCCGATTCAACGGCAGGCAACCCGGATTCTGTGAAGGCAACTTTGTGACAGTTTCTCACGAACCAACGACCCTCATCAGTTTGTTGATTGCATGATTTCGTCAGGGCGAGTCATGCTCCGTTACTGTGGCAACACGTCGACGTTTGCTGACGTGAGACCAATGAGGCACCGATGAACGGCTTTTTCCGCGGCTGGAAACGAAAGCTTGGCTTGGCCTGCATGGCGTTGGCCTGCCTGTTGACGATCGAATGGATGCGCAGTTCGATTTCATCTCGCGCGTATTCATTCAATCCTGGTGGAACGCGTTCTCACGTCATCGTCACTCGAGATTCTCAACTGTTCTGGATTGCACCCGGCAAAGTTCGATTTCCTTCGATAGAATTCGCCGTCGATTTGGCAGACCTTACTCTGGATCTTGGCGCAGACGGTTTCTTTTTCGATCTGACTCAGGGCACAACACGTTTGCCTGGACGATATTCACTCAAAGGCGAGCTTTGGCTAACCTATTTGATTCAGCAATCCGGCAACAAGATTCAGCTCAACAACCTGCCCCTGCGAGTGATTGCGATCCCGTTCTGGCTGATCACGACGCCTCTGATCGTTCTGGCGATGCTGTTATTGCTCTCACGACAACCGCCGCAAAAGTCGGCTCGTGAACCCGACACTCAAATTGGGCCGCCAATCGACACTTGAACTGTTGCTCGACGCGCGATCTTTGCCCGCTTTCAATTCAACGTCGGGATGACATGCGTGTCCAGTGCTCGGAATCGCTCTTGAGGCCCCCGTCGCTACTCTTCTGACGGCGAATCAGTTCTTCGGAGGTGGGTTCATAACTTTGCTTGGATCAAATGGGCGAACACGGGGTGAACAATCGCGCACGATCCAGCGTTCGTGGAACAGGACATGTCCATTGTCTGCTTGAGTGACGTGGTGTTCGAGCTGAGCGACGCCGAATGGAACGTCGTCCGTCACCCACACATCACAACGATAGATCTGGCGTGGATCGCCTTCCTTCGCAGACCAGGCGGTACTCGCAGCTGCCTGGACACACTTTAACGCTTCGCGCCGAAGTGATGTTTTCAGATAGCGATTCGTGCGTGCTCGATAGGGCACCAGTTGTGGCAAGGCGCGCACGAACGCCAAATCTGCCTGTTGTTGTCCGGGCGTCGTTTTCGCGTCGGGCCATCGCAAGAACTGGGCCGGTTTCGCACCCTCGTTGAACTTGGCCACATCGATCTGCACGGTTCTGATTTGAACAGGGACCGTTTCGTCCGTCGAAGATTCGCGGATCTCAAGTTCGACACGTTCGCCTGGTTTTGAATTCGCCACCGATCGGGCTGTCAGGCGGATCAATCGCGAGGCCGAGCCAGGTTGAGCAACCGAGAATTCGATCCACGCCGGTTGGTCGTCACTCGTTTCGGGTAGGGATGCGAACCATGTCCACTGGTCTTTTGGAAGCTCCGGCGCGTCTTCCGCATAATCGATCCAGTCATTGGCTTCCATCCATTGAAACAGCCACGGCTGACGCCAGGGGTTATCGATCGGCTGCCAGGCCGAATACATCGACCCTAACAGCAGCACCCAGGCAGCGCCCCGTGCCAGACGCGATTGAGCGATCCAGTTCAAGACGGGGAGCGTCGCGACCAACCACAGCGGCGTCAACCACAATGCCCAACGCAATCCGCAACTGACTCCACCATAGTTGTAGTTCTGAGTTCGCGTCATGTAGAAGGCGATGACGATCGCCGATGTCATCGCACTCAAGCCAACAACGGTTCGGACCACTCGATCTCGAATCCACAAACAACCAATCCACCCGGCGAGTGACAACAGCATGATCGGAGTCAGCGAAAACAGGCCGTGATGACCAATCGTGCAGTGCAGAAAATAGGTGAGCGGAGAATCAAGGTTTCGATCGATTCCTTGCGGGTTCATCCAATAACTGGGAACTCCGTCAACAATGAACCGGTATTTGTCGGTACCGTAGTCGGCATAGAATGGCTTCCAACTGCCGGTGGCAGCGATGTTCGTGGCCACCAGCGAGATTAAGGGAACGGCCGCTGCCGGTAGAAACGCGAGCAGTGTCTTTCGCACCGAGCATCGCAACGCCAGCACTCCAACCATCGCCGCCATCGCCGCCGCAGGAAGTTCATTTGCGGCCGACCAGGCAACGGCGACTCCGCACAGCGCATACGGCCAGATCGCGCGTGACTTTGATTCGTCCTTCAGAATTCGGAGCAGGGCGTAGAGTGCCACCATCGTGGAGATGGCAGCGACCGTGTGGTTGTTCAGCACCATCAGAAAGGGTGTGACTAACGTCCCTACAGCGGCGATCGTCATCGCAAACAATTGAACCCAGGGACGGTCTGAAATCTGCCTGAGGATCGCGCGCCAGGCAAAGAGCGAGATCATGAATGGCACGATGTTGACGACCAGCAGCACCACAAACGTGACCTGCTGCAACTGCTTGATCAGATTCCAGCCCGTGACGCGCTGCACGCCCCAGGTCAAACCGGCGACAAGTGTGGTCAACAGCGGTGGCTTGGTGGAATAGAAATGATCATCTACTTTAACCAGATCGATCGTGTCCCAACCGGGCCGTTGTCGGATTTCGTCAATTTGAAAGGTGCCGCGTTCGACGAGTGACCAGACTGTGCACCAACGCGACCGATCATTAGCACTCAACAGCGGCTTGGCCTGGGTCAAAAAGATCGTATGCAGCGCCGTCGTCACGAGAATGATCGCCAGTTGCGCGATCCGGACGACTCGATCTGACGACATTCCCTCGATTGAAGAACTCGTTACAGGAGGAAGTGGGGCGCTCATGGCAGGCACCAATGCGTGATCAATCGTTCGTACAGATCTGTACCTCGATCGAGTTGATCGAGAGAAATCCATTCGTCGTCAGTATGGGCTTGTTCAATACTTCCGGGTCCCAGGACCAGAATCTGTTTCAGTTCGGTGAACATCACACCATCGGTCCCGTAGCAGACGGTCCTGGATCGCGTTGCGCCCGCCACCTTTAATGTCTGCTGTACATAGTCACTGTCCGGATCGGCGTACAGCGGCTGCCCGGAACATTCCACTTGGAATTCCAGGCCACATTGTTCGGCCGCTGTTCGTGCTCGACCGATCAGATCGTCCGCGTTTTGACCGGGCATCGGCCGGAAGTAGACCGTGCAGATACTGACAGGTGCCGTGATGTTCACGGCGCAGTTCAAATCGTTGATACCGAGGTTCCAACTGATCCAGGGAGGATCGAACTCGTCGTTCAACCACCGCGGGTCGACGCGCGTCTCGTCGTGAATCCGCTTCATCTCGGCGAGGAACGGAATCATCAACAGATTGGCATTCACGCCGTCACGAGTGCTCGAATGCGCCGCTCGACCGTGTGCAATCGCGCGAAAGCCGAAGATGCCTTTGTGAGCGTGCACGACATTCAGTTCGGTCGGCTCGCCAATGATGGCACGACTTTGCCCGGCCACCATTTCACGATACAGCGACGAGTGCTCAACAACATGCCGTGCACCGTGAAAGCCCACTTCCTCATCTGCGGTACACACGACATAGACCGGTTCGCGAAGTGATCGATCTCGCACGCGACTGATGGCCGCCAGAAAGCTGGCGATCGAGCCTTTCATGTCACAACTGCCGCGACCATACAATCGACCGTGGCGAACGGTGGGCTGAAATGGGCCGTGCTCGTGAACCGACCAACTCGTCACAGGGACGACATCGGTATGACCGAAATAGGCCAGTCCACCAGTGCCCGAACCCAGCTTTCCGATCACGTTGACCTTGGGCACACCCGCGGGATCGTCGAACGGCTGGTATTCGACAGTCATTCCCAGGGAACGAAGAATCGATTCGACGACCCGACTGACCGGGGCATTAGATTGAGCACTCACCGAGGGAACGGCCACCAACTGACTGGCGTACTCAACAGGATTCGTCATCAAATCACAGCCCGGCTTCACAGAAGGTCGTCATGAGTCAGACGTCCATGTTAGAGCGGCCTTTCCGCCGCGCGAAGGGCCGCGCATCAACGGGGGTACGCGAAACCCGCCGACCCGCGGCCGGGTCCAACGCGCGAGCGACTCGACTATTCTGAACCCAACTCAATCGCGAAACCCGCCGACCCGCGGCCGGTTCACCGAATGACGGTGCGTTCGATCTGATCGGCTTTCAGAGCGTGTTGCAGGCGGATGTATTTTTCCGGGTTCGATTTGAACTGCCGACGGCGCTCTTCGTTCTTGAACAGGAACAGTTCGTCATCGAAAAAGGCACCGAACCTAATATCCCCCGCGACCGCTTTGTCTGATTCCCACAGAATCACGGGATCGCAGCCCAGCAGTTTTGGAGCGTACGCTTCGGGGTTATTGCGGAATTCGATCAGTTCGTCGCGTGTCGTAAAGTAGTACGTCACATCTTTATAGTCCCACGAGAACTTGGCGGTCCCCCGATTCCATTGACGCGTTTTCGTCAGAGCGACGGGGCTGTAGCCGTTCAGGCCGATGACCGGTTGAGCATCACCCAGTTCCGGCTGCTCGGTCACAACGCCGCCGGCTGTCTGCGCCGTCTCGCCGTTCGGAACGGACCTGGTGACGACCAGATCTGCGGCATGGGCCTTGATGAAGCGGGCTTCGGCTTGAGTTGCCGTGGTCAAGTAGTCGTTGCGGTTCTGGAAGCCGGCATGGACGGTCAGCAGTCGGCCGGTCAACGAGTCGACGACGGCATCGCTGGGCAGCGTTTCAATTCCATAGCGACGAACCAGGTCCTGGTGTTGGTCTGAGTTGATTTTGACGGCCACGAAGTGTGTGCCGAGTAAGTCTTTGACGGCCGGCGTCGGGAAAACTTCCCTTTCCATCCGTTGGCAAGGCATGCACCAGTCGGCATAGAAGTGGACGAGCAGCGGCAACTTCTTGGATTCCGCCTCTTGCAGGGCGGCTTTGAAGTCGGTTCTCCAGACCGATGACGGCTCGGATCCGACGATATGAGTCCCGCTGGCCAGAACGGCGAGGACCAACCCGGCGACGAGAAACGCCAGATGTCGCCAATCAGAATCGCCGCCCGTAACTCGTCCCACACTGGCTTGCGACATAATCCATCCCCGTCCCGCCTCATGCCGTCCACTCATTAGCTGTTTTGTGGATATCGGCGAGCGGGAACGGACAATTCGCGAGCGAAATCGATGTTGATCGGCAATTCTTGCAGTGCATTTACGATGCTGTCGGATATGCGGGACGCGCTTCCCCTGCGGTCTGCCGTTCGCATGCCAGAGTTGCAGGGACCGCTGCAAGATCAAACAAAAGCAGACCGTGTCTACAGCCAGTCTGTATACAACCAAAAGGTCTGGACATTTATCGAAACCGTTTTGACGCAGGAGCGCGACCAGACTTATAATCCAGATCTTGGCAGAGGCTGGGCCGCCTTCGGTCAACCGAACTCGGGCCACCCTCCGTCCATTGACTGCCCTCATTCCAACGACTGGACGAGACGAGGTGCTTCACGATGAGCCGTGCCGAAGTCGAAGGTCTCTGCAAGCTGGCGCGCGAATGCCTGCAACTCGAACAGACCAAACAGGCAAAAGAACTGTTCGAGAAGGCGATCGCCGCCGACATCGATTGTTCCGACGCTCATGACGGCCTGGCCACCATCGCGTTCGTCGAAGGAGATGTCCCGGCGGCGATCACGCACTTCGTCAAACTGACGCTGCTCAAACCGATGGAATCAAGAAATTTCATCAACCTCGGCGCGATCTACAACAAACAAGGTGAATACGCCAAAGCCGTCGACGTCCTGCGGAAGGCGATTCAACGCGATAAACGCAGTGCCGAATCGTATTACAACCTGGGTATCGCGCAGCGCAAGCTGAAGCAGTACCAGATGGCCATTTCGGCCTATCGCGAGGCAGCTCGCCTGAACCCCAAAATGGCCGAGGCGTATCAGAACCTGGGCAACGTCTATATGGATATCGACAATGTCCAGATGGCAATCATCAATTTCAAGAAGGCGCTCGAGATCAAGCCCGATTTCGAACGAGCCCGCCTGGCTCTCGAAAAGGCTGAATCGATTACGAATTCAGCCAAAGAAGCGGAGAACCCCTTCGGTCGGCTGGTGACCGCGCAAGCACTGCAGACGGGCTCGAAGTCGTCGATCGCAATGGTTCGCGAGTTGACCGACGCGGAACGGTATGACGACCGGCATGAAGTGAAGCATCTCGCCGACGAAATTGAGCGGCTGTCCAAGGGAGGCCTCGAATTCATGAAGCAGAAGCTGGAACCTGCCATCGTTGAACTGCAACGCACGATGGCTGAGGGGGAGAAGGCGCAGACCTCCCTGGCAGACGTGGCCGACGCATACCATGAAGCGCGGAACCAGTGGGCCGAACTGCGCAAAGCACTCAAACGAAAGGTGCTGGAACTGCGGGCGCATGAGGAACTGATCAACGCGCCCGAGGTCACGCTGTAATGACGGCTCGGATTGGTATCGTGACCGTGTCCGACCGCGCCAGCCGTGGCCAGTACGAAGATCGTGGTGGACCAGCGATTCGCGATTACCTGGCGGCGGTTCTGACCAGTCCCTACGAAGCCGTTGCACGCGTCATTCCCGATGAACAACCGGTCATCGAAGAAACCTTGCGCACACTTTGCGAGACGGAAAAATGTTGCCTGGTCATCACAACCGGAGGAACCGGCCCCGCACTTCGCGATGTCACCCCTGAAGCCACCGAAGCCGTCTGCCAGAAGATGATGCCGGGCTTCGGCGAACTGATGCGCAAGGTATCTCTGGAGAAAGTTCCCACCGCGATCTTGTCGCGACAAACGGCAGGCATATGTGGACAGACCCTGATCGTCAATCTGCCTGGGCAACCCAAAGCGATTCAAGAATGCCTGGACGCCGTCTTCCCGGCCATTCCCTATTGCATCGATCTGCTGGACGGTCCCTACCTGACCACGAACGAAGCCCGTATCAAAACCTTCCGTCCCGCCAGCGCACGTCCACCTGCGTCAGCAAGCTGACAGCTGAATGACGTCGTTCGCAGAACGATCTGGCCGATGGTTCGGATCGGATTCACGTGACCGGGGTGTCTCGCTCGCGAGCCTAGATTCGACGAGCCGGAACAATCGAGAGACTCAATCAGAATTGAGCGACGCGCACGTTCCTGCTCAATCAGAAATCAACCTGAAAACG
>Ga0105238_10008893_pt1 | contig 10052 bp, 12 predicted proteins | sample KBSC34metaG_FD_81526 | JGI IMG/M metagenome (GOLD analysis project Ga0105238, IMG submission 81526) | Corn rhizosphere microbial communities from Kellogg Biological Station, Michigan, USA - KBS C3-4 metaG | ecosystem: Host-associated > Plants > Roots > Rhizosphere > Soil | place: Michigan, USA...
CACCGTGGCGGACAAGGGCAAGCGGTACAACACCGACCTGCTCGAGGCCGTCGAGCTGGGCTTCCTGCTGGAGCTGGCCGAGGTGCTGGTCGTCGGCGCGATCGCGCGCAAGGAGTCCCGCGGCGGCCACGCCCGCGAGGACTACCCGAACCGCGACGACACGAACTTCATGCGGCACACCATGGCGTACAAGCAGGGCGACAACCTGTCCGCCGACATCCGTCTCGACTACAAGCCGGTGACCTTCACCCGGTACAAGCCGATGGAGCGCAAGTACTGATGACCGCGACCACCGAAACCGCGCCCTCGGGTTCCCGCGGCTCGCAGCCGCCGGTGCCGCCCGGCGCGGTCACCCTCACCGTGCAGATCCGGCGGTTCAACCCCGAGTTCGACGACGAACCGCGCTGGCAGTCGTTCGAGGTCCCGGCGCTGCCGACGGACCGCGTGCTCAACGTGCTGCACTACATCAAGTGGTACGTCGACGGCTCGCTCACCTTCCGGCGCTCCTGCGCCCACGGTGTCTGCGGGTCGGACGCCATGCGCATCAACGGCGTCAACCGCCTGGCGTGCAAGGTGCTGGTGAAGGACCTGTTGGCCGGCAACGGAAAGCCGACCACCATCACCATGGAGCCGATCAAGGGTCTGCCGGTGCAGAAGGACCTGATCGTCGACATGGAGCCGTTCTTCGAGGCGTTCCGGGCGGTCAAGCCGTACCTGATGACCACCGGCCACGAGCCCACCCGTGAGCGCATCCAGTCGGCTGCCGACCGGGCCCGGTTCGACGACACCACCAAGTGCATCCTGTGCGCCTGCTGCACCACGTCGTGCCCGGTGTACTGGACCGAGGGCTCCTACTTCGGGCCGGCCGCCATCGTCAACGCCCACCGCTTCATCTTCGACAGCCGGGACGAGGGCGCCGAGGAGCGGCTCGACATCCTCAACGACGTCGACGGCGTGTGGCGTTGCCGCACCACGTTCAACTGCACCGACGCCTGCCCCCGTGGCATCCAGGTGACCAAGGCCATCCAGGAGGTCAAGCGCGCCTTGCTGTTCAAGCGCGTCTGACCGGCAGACACGTCGGGGCCCCACTGCCACAAGCGGTGGGGCCCCGACGCGTTTCAGACCTGGTAGCTCAGATCGATGGCCTGCAACGACTCCGGGACCACGCGGATCCACACCGTGCCGAGATCGTCGTGCAGGTACCGGCGAAACCTGTTGTCCCACCTAGATTCCTCCGGCCCGAGGTAGCGACTCAGCTTGCGCCGTCCCCGGTCCGTGTCGAACGGCAGCACCTCGGCCTCGCCGCGAGCGATGACCTGGCGGACCAGGCCCGTCGGCAGGTCGCACACGTCCACCGTCAGGGCCAGCCTCGGGTCCTTGCGCACCCGGCCGAGCAGCCGGGCCCATGGGCCGGACAGGATCCAGAACGCCCCGTCCTCCCAGAGGTACCAGGTCGGGCGCACCGTCGGCCCGTCGGTGGCCACCCGCGCGGTCAGCGGCCGCGCCAGGAACTCGTCGACGTTGAAGTCGGTCATGCCGTCGAGTCTGGCTGACGGGCTGGCACTCCGGTGGGCCTCAGCCGGAAGTGGTGGGCGGCAGCAGCGGCCCGCCGTCCCACTGCTGGAAGATCAGCGTGGTGTGCACGAGGGCGACCTCGGGCCGGGCGGTGAACTCGTCGAGGACGAGGCGCTGAAGGTCGGAAGCACCAGCGGCGGCTACGTGCACCATGAAGTCGTCGGCCCCGGTGAGGTGGAAGACAGCCCGGGTCTCGGGCTGCTCCAAGGCGTGTTTGACGAACGGCTCCAGCACACCGCGATGGGGCTGCACGCGGATGAACAGCAGGGCCTGCAACGGGCGGCCGAGCGCGGAGGCGTCGACGCGGAGGACGGTGCCGAGGATGACGCCGGCGGAGCGCAGCCGAGCGACCCGGTCCAGGCAGGTGGACGGGGCGATGCCGACGGCGGCGGCGAGCTCCTTGTTGGTGATCCGGGCGTCGTTCTGCAACTCCCGCAGAATGGCAAGATCAACCGGATCCAGGCGCACGTCAGAAGCCATGGGCCGAATTTAGTACGGAGTTGGACGCAAAGCACCGTGACCTGCCCAGGATGAGCGGCATGGAGCTGAACACCAGGGCAGTGCACGCGGGCCGCGAGGATCTGACCGAGCTGGGGCTGCACGCGGTCCCGATCGACCTCTCCACGACCTATCCCTCCCGTGACAGCCACGAGGAGGCGGACCGTCTCGAACGGGCGGCGAGCGGCGAGGACCTGGGCGGCAGCCCGCTCTACGGCCGTGTCGGCAACCCGACGGTGGCCCGCTTCGAGCGGGCGCTGGCCGATCTGGAGGGCGCGGCGTCGGCGGTGGCCTTCGCGACCGGCATGGCGGCGATCAGCGCCTGTCTGCTGGCCGTTGCGGCGCAAGGAAAGCGGCACGTCGTGGCGGTCCGCCCGCTCTACGGCACCAGCGACCACCTGCTCGACTCGGGCCTGCTGGGCACCGACGTCACCTGGTCGACGGCCGAGGACCTCAAACTCAACCTGCGGGACGACACCGGCCTGGTGATCGTGGAGTCGCCGGCCAACCCGACACTGTCCGAAGTGGACATCCGGGCCATCGACGTGGACGTGCCGGTGCTGGTGGACAACACCTTCGCCACGCCGGTGCTGCAACGGCCGATCGAGCTGGGCGCGAACATCGTGCTGCACAGCGCGACCAAGTACCTCGGCGGCCACGGCGACGTGCTGGGCGGGGTGGTGGCCTGCGACGAGGACTTCGCCCGCCGCCTGCGCACGATCCGGATGGCCACCGGCGGCATCCTGCACCCGCTGGCCGGATACCTGTTGCTGCGCGGCCTGTCCACGCTGCCGATCCGCATCGCCCACGCGTCGACCACCGCCGCCGAGCTGGCCCGACGGCTGGCGAGCCACCCGAACGTCAGCAAGGTCTACCGGCCGGAGATCGGCGGCCCGATGGTGTCGTTCGACGTCGTCGGCGACCCGCACGCGGTGATCGCCGCGGTCCGGCTGGTCACGCCGGCGGTCAGCCTCGGCAGTGTCGACACGCTGATCCAGCACCCCGGCTCGCTGAGCCACCACATCGTCGCCGAGGACGACCGGCGCGGCGCCGGCATCGGCGACCGGCTGCTGCGCCTGTCGGTCGGCCTCGAAGACGTGGACGACCTCTGGGCCGACCTGGACCAGGCACTCAACTAGTTCCGCACGGCCACCGCGGGATCGAGGCGCTGTTCCGGCACGAACGGGAACAGCGCCCTCGTGCCGTGGGCCTCCTCGCGGCAGGCCGACGCCTCGTGCGTGACGACCTCCAGCCGGCTGATGGCCAGCACCAGGAAGGTCAGGTCGGGCAGCGCCCGCACCACCGGCAGCCGGTCGGCCTGCGGGTCGCGGGCCAGTGACCGGGCCAGCAGGATGTCCTGCTGCGGCCCGAGATAGCAGCGCTCGATCAGGTGCTGCAAGCGCTCGCTGTCGCGCTCCAGCCGGGCGGCCAGCCGGCCGAGCTCGGCGATCTTGCGGTCGATCGAGCGCAGCAGCCGGCGGCGCTCGGCGTCGGCGGCCAGCACGACCCGGCCGAGCTCGGCGGTGCCTACGGACGGTGAGCGGTCGAGCTGTCGGCGGGCCTGGGCCGCGGTCAGCAGCTGCGAGCCGATCTTGCGCGGCCGGGACTCGGTCTCGACGGCCTGCCGGCCCAGCCGTTCGATGGCGTAGCCGAGGCGCATGCCGTGATCCACGGTCCGCGCGACGCGACGATGCCAGCGCCCGACGACCCGGGTGGCCTTGCGCAGCCCGCGGAACTCCATCGCCAGCTCACTCTCGATGGTGATTTTCGCGGCCCGCGCGGGGTGGATCAGGCGGAAGATCAGAGGTGACCGCTCGACAGTGCTCATCTCAGCTCATCCTCTCGGGAGTAGGCCGGGACTCAGGGGTAGAGTGCGGCAGGAAAGCGCACAGCGCAATGCCACCGTGCAATTGCATGCGTGGATTGCTTGCCACGGTCACCCCGATGGCCTAGCGTGGCGCCACGCGCCTCCAGCGGCTACGCGGGCATGGTGGTTCAGGAGGTGTATGGATGCCCCCTTCTCAGGGACCGTTGATCCCGCGCCGCCGCCTCGGCCACGAGTTGCGCAAGCTCCGCGAAGCCGCCGGGCTGCAACTCGTCGACGCCGCGCGTCGCCTGGAATGCTCCCCCTCGAAGGTCAGTCGGCTGGAGAACGGCCAGGGCCTGCCCAAGCTGCGCGACGTGCGCGACCTGCTCGACCTGTACGAGGTCCGCGACCACCGGCTGCGCACCCGGTTGCAGAGCCTGGCCACGGCCAGCCAGGACGAGGGCTGGTGGTCGGACCACCCGGAGGCCTGGCCGCCCAATCTGGGCAGCTACATCTCGCTCGAATCGGCCGCCACCGGCATGCAGTGGTTCAGCGGATTCGCGATCTCCGGGTTGGTGCAGATACCGGAATACTGCCGGGAAATTTTTCGTAACAACTTCCCCGAGGCGCCGGACAGCGAGATCGACCAGCTCGTCGAGATTCGCGGAAGACGCCAGCGTTACGTGCTCGACCGGCTAGGTGAACTGCAGATCACGGGCGTGATCGACGAGTGCGCGCTGCACCGGGTCGTCGACTCGACGAAGACCATGCGGCGTCAGCTCGCGGCCTTGATCGACTTTGCGCAACACGATAGTGTCGATCTGAGGGTTTACCCATACACTGCCGGCTACAATCTCGGCATCCAGTGCAACTACGTGATCTTCACTTTCGACAACGACACCGATCAGGACACTGTCTACCAGGAGCTGAGCGGTGGCGACCGGTTCTCGGCCACGGAGTCGGAAGTGAAGAAGTACCAGGACATCTTCTCCAATCTGTTGTCGAAGTGCCCGGACCACAAGTCCTCACTCGACCTGATCGAGAAGGTGATGAGAACCGCCACTGAGTGAAAGATACTACGTTCAATGGAAATTACGTTCAAGAAGAGCAGCTTCTGCCAGGACGGCGGTTGCGTCGAGGTTGCTGCTCTGCCGTCGGGCGACATCGCACTGCGTGACGCCAAGGACCCGAGCCTGCCGGCTCACGTTTTCAACAAGGCCGAATGGACGGCCTTCGTCGCCGGCGTCCGCAACGGTGAGTTCGACTTCTAAGACTTTGCAGCGGGCACGGGAAGCGGGGACTTCCCGTGCCCATCTGTCACTCAGCGCACAACCGCGGCCAGGGCATTGACCAGGCCGTGCCCGTAATACGTGTTGTCCCCCGCCGGCCCGGTGCAGGTCGGCGTCGCGGCCGGGCACGCGACGGGAGTCGCCTCGGCCCGGAGCAGGCCCCGCAGCTGCGCGGGCGAGGCCCACGGATGCGTGCTGGCCAGCAGCGCCGTCACTCCGACCACGTGCGGTGACGCCATCGACGTGCCGCACATGCTGCCGTAGCCGCCACCGGGCAGCGTGGACAGCGGGCACGCGGGTCCCGCGCCGGTGGGCGGCAGCTGCGCACGGTCACCGCCCGGCGCGGTGACATCGACCTTGCCCCAGTCGCTGTAGCTCGACTTGGTGCCGTTGTAGCCAACGGCCGTCACGGCGACAACGTCCGGCAGCCCGGCCGGCAGCGTGGCGCAGTTGCGGTCCACCGGGTTCTGCTTGCGCACGGTGTCGTGATCGGGGTGGGCGATGTCCATCGCCTCGTTGCCGGCGGCGGCCACGTTGAGCACGCCACGGCCGGTGGAGTACGCCACCGCGCGCCGGATCGCCTCGTACGCCGCGGCGTCGCCGGGCTTGTTGCGGCAGAAGTAGAAGCCCGGGTCCACGAAGTAACTGTTGTTGGTCACGGCGAAGTGGTGCCGGCCGGCCCACATGAAGCCGCACACCGCCGACTCCGGGAAGATGAAGCCGTCGTCGCTGACCACCTTCACCGAGGCCAGCCGCACGCCGGGCGCGATGCCGGTGACGCCGTTGCCGTCGTCGGCGGCGGCGATGGTGCCGGCCACGTGCGTGCCGTGCGGGCTGGTCGTCGGCGACCAGGCGGCCACCGCCGGGTCGGCCTTGCCGGTCACGCAGCCTGCGGAGTCGGCGGCGTCCATCGACTTGGCGAACTCCGGATGGGTCGAGTCGACGCCGGAGTCCAGCACGCCGACCACCACCCGGCGGCTGCCCTCGTTGACCTTGTTGGCCTGCTTGGCCTTGATCAGGTCCATGTCCCACTGCTCGCCGCCGCGGTCGACGGCCGGCAGCGCCGCCTCCAGCGAACGGGAACTCAGGGTGGCGGCCGGCACGTCCTTGCGGCCGCTGTAGGCCCGGTACGGACCGAGCTTGTCGGCGAAGTCGGGGGCGGCCGAGGTGGCCACCGCGACGCCGATCTTCGGGTAGTACTCGACGAGGGCGCCGCAGTCGAGGCGCAGCTCGGCGTCGGCGACGAACCGGGGCACGCCCGGCGTGTAGAGCACCACGTAGGTGTAGGTGGTGCCGGTGGCGGTGCAGTGGTGGTCCGGGGCGGCGGACGCGATCGGCGCCAGCCCGACCAGGGCTGCTCCGGCGGCGATCAGCAGCGTCAGCAGACGTCTCATTCGCCGGAACGTAGCAATACGGACAGACGCGAGCCAGCGCCGGCGTTATCCCGATTCGACAGTGCGAACGTTCACAGTTGCCAGCGCTCGGGCAACCCTTGAGCCGCCTCACCCAGGGTGAGCGACCTCGGCCGGCCGCCGGGACGCGACCAGTCCGCGCACGCCGAACAGGCCGATGATCGTCCCGAACACGATGGAGATGATCGCCAGCGTGAGGTGGACGTAGAAGAAAGCCGTGGCCGACCCGGCCACGAAGGCCCGGGGGTCCTGCGCCACGTTGATCACCAGCGTCACCCAGATGAACCAGCTCCACGCCCCGAACAGGAGCAGGAACACCGACTTGCCACGGGTCAGCTTCACGTCCGCAGTATCCGCCCCGGGCGGGATCGGGTAACCCACGGGTCCAACCGGTCACACCGCGTAAGGCACTAGCCTGCGAGGGTGCCTCTCCCAGCTCGACGGCCCACAGCCGCCCTGCTCATGGCCCTGGCCTCCGTGGTCGCCGCCATGTTCGTAGCGACGGGCGCTGCCGCGGCCACCACCACCAGCACGACGGCGTCGTCCACCACCAGCGCCGTGCCGAGCGAGTGCACGAACAAGCAGTCGCCGCCGGCCGCCGAGGACGACGCGGAACAGCCCGCCCCCGGTTCCGCAGTGCCGACGCCGCTGCCGGTGCCGGCCGACCCGGTGGGTGGCGACCAGCTCGGCAAGTGCGGCTTCGTGCTGCCGCCGGACGCCGCCACCGCGCCGCCGTCCGAGGTCAACGCCGCCTCCTGGGTGCTGGCCGACCTGGACACCGGCGCCGTGCTCGCGGCCAAGGACCCGCACGCCCGGCAGCGCCCGGCAGCACTGATCAAGGTGCTGCTGGCCATGGTGTCGTTGCAGGACCTCAAGCCCAGCACGCCGGTGCTGATCACGCAGGAGGACGTGGACGCGGCCAACGGCTACTCGGCCATCGGCGTGCAGGCCGGCGCCAAGTTCACCGTGACCCAGCTGGTCGAGGCCATGCTGCTCAAGCCGGGCAACGACGTGCCGCACGCGCTGGCCCGTGCCCTCGGCGGCATCCCGAAGACGCTGGACCTGATGAACGCCGCGGCCAAGCAGATGGGCGCGCTGGACACCCGGGTGGCCACGCCGGGCGGCCTCGACGGCCCCGGCATGAGCACCTCGGCCTACGACATGGCGGTGATCTACCGGCACGCCATGCAGCAGCAGGCGTTCGCCGACGCCGCCGGGGTCAAGTCGGTGAACCTGAGCGGCCTGATCGTGAAGAACGCCGACCAGCTGATGACCACCTACACCGGCGCGATCACCGGCATCACCAGCAACACCACCGACGCGCACTTCACCAACCTGTCCTCGGCGACCAAGAACGGGCACCGGCTGGTGGCCGTGCTGCTGCGCGGCGAGCAGCAGCAGTACGCCATGTACCGGCAGAGCTCGAAGCTGCTGGACTGGGGCTTCGGGCTGACCGCGGCCAACGCGCACGCCGTCGGCCAGCTGGTCGACCAGGCCCCGCCGGTGAAGCCGTCGGCCTCCGCCACGTCCTCGACGACCGACACCACGGACTCGCCCGGGGTGCAGACCGCGGCCGACAGGAGCCCGATGTACCAGGCGTTCGGCAACGTCGGCATGCCGCTGACCATCGTGGCCGGTGTGGTCGTGCTGGGCTTCGCGGTGATGGTGCTGCGCAAGCGCCGGGCCAAGGCGGCCCGGGCCCGCCGGCTCGCGGCCCAGGCCAACAACGGTTAGTCCTCAGCGCCGGCGCAGCAGCCTGGTCAGCGTCACGCCGATCAGCGCGCCGGCACTGAGCAGGCCGGCCGTCAGGACACCGTCCGGGCGGGCGGCCACGTGCACCGTCGGCCGGATCAGCACCGGCTGCGGCGGCAGCACCGGATCGGCCGAGCGGGCCATGTTCTCCTTGGCGGTGGCCGTCCAGGCGGTGATGAAGACCAGGAACCGCGACACCAGGTTGATGAACACCAGCAGGCCGAGCAGCGTGCCGAAGACCGAGCCGGACGGCGAGTCCTTGATCATCTGCAGGTAGATGTTGCCGACCTGCTTGAGCACCTCGAAGCCGATCGCGCCGGTGATCGCGCCGCGCACCGCGCTGCGCCAGCCGACCTGGAAGCGCGGCAGGCTGGTCAGCACCCACAGGAACACCAGCCAGTTGGCCACCAGGCCGAGCACGATGGCGGCCAGCGAGAGCAGGACCTCGGCCCAGCCGGTCTGCCGCAGGCCCAGCCACTCCAGCACCAGGCCACCCAGCGCCGAGCCGGCCGCGGTGATGCCGAACGAGATGACCAGGGCCAGGCCGAGGCCGATCAGCGTGAGCAGGTCCTTGACCGCGGTGATCAGGAACGGCAGTTCCGGGCGCTCACGGGTCCACTGGGCGGTGAGGGCGTCGCGCAGGCTGGTCATCCAGCCCAGCCCCGAGTAGAGGGCGGCCAGCAGACCGAAGATGCCGACCGTGCCGCGTGACTCGATCAGCTTGCCGATGATGGTGTTGACCTGGTCGCCGAGCGCGCCCGGCACCGCCGCCGTGATGCCGCTGCGGATCTGGTCGAGCAGGTCCATGTTGCCGGCCAGGACAAAACCGGCCACCGAGAAACCCAGCATGAGCAGGGGTATCAGGGACAGGACGCTGTAGTAGGTGATGGCCGCGGCGTAGTGGTCGCCGTATCGCTCGGTGTACCGCGACCCGGCGCGCACCAGATGGTCGAGCCACGCATGCCGCTTGCGCAGCCGGGTCAGCAGGGATTCCTTCTCCGCCACGCGCTTACGGTAACGGTGCGTGCAGGCGGTTGCAGAGCGTCGAACTACTCAGCTCAGAGCTGGCTCGGCGTGGGCAGCGGGGCCGGCTGGACGACCGCCGCGGCGGCGGCGCTCTCCTCGACGACCGCTTTGGCCGCCGCGGCGGCGGCCTTGGCCTCGCGGGCCAGGCGGTGACGGTGGCGCAGCAGGCCGGCGATCAGGCCGCCGAAGCCAAGCAGGATGGCGATCAGGGCGACGCCGTCCAGGGTGACCGGGACGCGGCTCTCGACCGGGGCGTCGGTCTCGGTGGCGGCGGCCAGCCCGGCGGTCAGCAGCATGGTGGCCGGCAGCAGGCAGGCGGCAGTCAGGGTGGAACGCGTGAGGTGCCGAACCTGGTTACGCAAGGCAGCGTCTCCCGACAGTGAGGTCGCCCCGAAAGAGTGAACACGAGGGTGTCCGTCGTTCGGAAAACTACCGAACGTGTCAACCCCACCCGTTCCGGGGACTGTGCGGTCCATCACGAGGAGCGAGAATAACCGCGCTGGTCGGCCCGCCCGGCGGCGGGTCCCACAAGATCAGGACCTGCGCTTACGGGCTCACGGCCCCCTTCGGGGTCGTCGATCATGCGCCTTCGGGCAGATGTGACGTGCCGTACGTCGCGGGCGCCCCGGGCGGGCGGGGCGCCCGACGACTCAGCTACGGGCCTTCGGGTTCCGACGGACCAGCAGCATCAGG
>Ga0105238_10008896_pt1 | contig 10051 bp, 8 predicted proteins | sample KBSC34metaG_FD_81526 | JGI IMG/M metagenome (GOLD analysis project Ga0105238, IMG submission 81526) | Corn rhizosphere microbial communities from Kellogg Biological Station, Michigan, USA - KBS C3-4 metaG | ecosystem: Host-associated > Plants > Roots > Rhizosphere > Soil | place: Michigan, USA...
CATCCATCGAAATCGGCTTCATCAACAAAACGATGAACAGGCCAATTTGGACGGCGCGGGACAATCGCCCGCTCATATCCGCGAGGGACGCAGCCCCTTCGCCGATTACCAGAAACAGAATCGGAAGCGCGAACAAGAAGAGTCTGCCGCCCAACGGATATTTGTGCAGAAAGCCAGCCAATAGCGCAACCAGCAATGGACCTGACAACAGCCAGAAATGGACACTGCGTTTGCGGAACAACTCGATGCATCCGATAACAAAGAGCACAGCGCCGACCACGGAGATCAGGTTTGCCGGATCATCGAACACACTGAAGGAGCGTTGGAACAAAAAAACAATCGTTCTCAGTGACCACAAGGGTTGGGAAGGGAAGTATTCACGCCAGAAGTCCAACAACGCCTGATCGCCGCCGAGGGTTCTAAGGGAAACGGCGTAGCTCAGAAAAAAACTTAGTGCCCATATTCCGCAGACGCAAAACAGGCGTCCAAGGCGCCGCCAGTCACCTGCAGCGAAAGCAAAGACCAACAGTGCAAGTCCAGCCCCTGAAAGTACAAAGGCGGCGGGATGTGAAACCCACAAGCAAAGAGCGCCCAGTATCGAAGGACAAATCATTGCCTTCCCGGATAGCTCGGCGTCTGCCAGCCGAGCCACTAGCCAAAGCGACAGAATCGTTACAGCGACATCGCCGGAATACTGCTTTGCTTCCGAGGAATAGTAGATGAGTGAAGCGCAGAAGGCGAAGAGGCTTAATGCCACAGGCATCGCCTTCGGGGTCACGTAAAGTTTTGCTACGCGCGAAAAGAAAAACAGTCCGAGAATCCCGAATACGAAGGGAAACGCGCGAAGTGCGAATTCACCATTGCCGGCCAACTTCGTCGCCAGCTTTTCCAGCAGAAGAAAACCGAGCGGAGCGCCCTGATGATAATCCAGAGCTCTGAACAGCCCGCCGATGGGGCGGTGAATGATGTTGAGAGCGAGCAGAGCCTCGTCGAGCCACAGTGAGCGGCCCGTGGCATACTGCGCCAACCGCAGACCCAGCCCGAGAATCACGACTGGCCACATCCAGCGCCACGAGTACTCTTCGGACACGTGGACTTCGGGCAATTTCTTCGCGCCCGCATCTCTATGGATTTCGGATGTCACCGCTAGGTCGCTAGTCTATCGATATGGAAGCCTCTGGTCGATGCATCTCCATCGAGATCATGGCGATGGATCGAACGCCACAAGGTGTCGCGGGCCAGTGGCTATCAACTGTTCAATATTCTCTGCCGACTGGATGCCTCCACGAGCGCCGGCTGCGGTGCAGTTGAGCGCGGCGGCTGCACAGGCGAAGTCCAGTTGGCGCGGCAACGGCCAGTCCTGGAGCAGTCCATAAATGAATCCAGCGTGGAAGATGTCTCCGGCACCGGTGGTGTCTAGCGGCTGCACGTGAAACGCAGAGGCGTAATGGAACTGGGAGCCATCCCATGCCAGAACGCCTTCATGGCCTAATGTCGCGGCGGTGAGGTGGCAGCCATATCGCGAGCGCACTGCAGGCAGTGATCGGCGCAGGTCCTGATCTCCGGTGAGGCGTCCGGGGATGTCGCGGCTGGTGATCAGGTAGTCGATCTTCGGCAGGAGCTCTTCTACTCCCGGATACAGGTCGTCAAGATCGGCAATTACCGGGACGCCTGCATCACGTGCCCAGCCTGCAGCTAAGACCGCGGCGGCGGTGTCGTGTCCATCGACATGAAGGGCGCGGGCACTGGTGATCCATTCTTGCTTTAGTTCTTCGGGCCGAAGAGTCAACCGGTTGTCGCGTTTCCACAACACGGTACGTTCGCCGGCGTCATCGACGAGGATGACGGCTTGTTGACTGGCACATCCCGCAGCGGTGACGAAGTGAACTTCTACGCCTATGCGTTCGAACTCTGCGCGATGGATTGCTGCCGCCTGGTCGTCGCCGATCTTGCCTACATAACGTGTGCGCAAGCCCCACTGCTGGCAGGCGGCGACGGCGGTCGCTACCTGTCCGCCGGGCAGGATGTCCGCGGAACGAAATTCGACTTTGGATCCCAGCGCCGGATAATGCGGCAGCCGGATCATCATGTCGGTGGCGTTCAGCCCGACACCTACAAGATCAACTTTGGACGTTGCATTCACGATGAGTTTAGTTAAACCGCGTGGTACGCCAGAGTGTAAGACCGCAAACCAGGAGCAGAGCGACGGTTGCGGTGATTAAAAGCAGCGCGGGTCCCCAGTGGAAGAACATCCGCGGAGCGCGTGCCAGAGTTCCAAAGTAAACAAAGATTCCGGTGGCAGCGGCCACCAGCAGCCAGTCCCACATCGTTCGTGGCGGCCTGACTTCGCCTGCTGTCTGCATTCCCTGCATGCGGGCCGCTACGTAGTCTTCCGCGATGTTGTAGCGCTGAGATTCGCGCAGTGATGCTTGCTTCCAATGCGCCTGTTCTTTGCCCGCCGCCGAGGAGAACGCGATTGCTCCCACGCCCAACATCATCAGCAACGAGCCTCCGACGACTTGCATGTAGGTGGATGTGCCGCTGCCGTGCAACTCGCCGAAGACAAAAATACCCCACAGCAATCCCCAAAGCTGATTTGAGTTGGATAGCGGAATGCCACGGCTGATGCCCACGTACTTCGCGGCGTATTGCTGGAAGACATCGCCAATCACCCAGATAAAGCCGCCCAGCATCAGCCAGAAAAGGACATCGCGTGCGCTGGTCAATTCATGCCACAGCCGGGACATGCCAAGATATCCGATGGCGAGCGCAGCCATCATTCCCAATTCTCCGAAGGTGAAGAAGGTAACGAAAGAAAGTGGATTCATCCCGGACAGATATGCTTTGCGGTACGGAATGTACATCGTCCCCCAAAGAATCCCGGCGCCCAGGGCGGCCCATACGCCGCGCATGGAATGGGCCGCCGGTGCTTGAGTCGATGAGGCGATCGCCAGCAACGCCGCTCCCACGCACATGATCAGCGCTCCGCCCAGCACGCCGGTCCAGCGCCCCCATCCAGCCTGGCGCAATTCGTTGAAGAACACGAATCCCCACAAGATGCCGAGAAGACTGTTTGAATTCCACAGTGGGAAAGCGATACTCAAGCCGATATCGCGGATGGCGAAGATGGTCATGGTGTTGGCCACCGCCCACAGACATCCTGCGAGCAGGGCCCAGATGATGAGGTGAGGGGCGCGGCGAAGGTCGGCGCGGACCGAAGATGTGCCCAGGATCAACGCGGGCAGACTCCAGCGCGCCAGAAAAACTCCCGTGACCATGATGAGCGAAATCACGATCGGAGACACGCCGACGGACACAAGCTTCGTGGGCGCCTCGGCAGCGCCAAGCCAGGCGCCGGCGGTAAATCCGCAGAGGATGCCCAAAACTTGAAGCTTGCGCGGACGCAAGAGCGTCTCCGCTGCAGTTTTATTCTCCGGCGTTGGGACGGATTGCATGATCTTGAATTTGACGGATCAGTGGATCAATTCCAGCAGCAACAAGCCGCCGATCAGGACCACGACCGGGACCCAGAAATGTATGTCGGTCAGGACGCTGGGCAGCCAGTGGCGTCGCGGTTCGCGATTGTCGATGGGTTGCATCTGAGCCGTCCGATTATAGCGGGTGCATTACCAACCACGTAGGGACATCTGCCCCTAGCTGGTTCGTGATGGTTCGCGCTGGGGTGTTCTCGCGTACGCAATCACGAACAGACAGCCGAGCAGCAGATCGACGCCGCCGAAGATCAGGTCGGAGGGGTGCATGCGGTGTTGCACAACCAGAATCACGACCGCAATGCCGTAGCTGAACTTTTCGAACACGGAAGGAATCATCAGAGGCCGGTAAAGGACGGGGTCGGTTGCGATGAAGAAGAACGCAATCTGCCAGGCCAGTCCCGCCCCGACGAATCCGTAAAAAAACGCCGGGTGGGTGATGGGCGGAGGATCGTTGCGTCCAATCAGATCGAACATGAAGTAGAGCGGCGTGAGGACAAGTACGCCCCAGATGGCAGCGATCCGGAAGATGATTTTGGCGAATTTCATCGGTTCTCTCGTAAGAAATCCGGACGATTGAAAGCGCATCCGAGGCGCGAGCAATATTTTAAGGTCCCGGAGGGACATCTGACAGTAGCCCGCCACTTCAGTGGCGGGTACTGCGGCGATACGATGCCGTGCCGGAGGCACGTTTGAAATGGATCTCGACCAAACACCGGGGGTTTTTCAATCGTCCCTACGGGACGAAATCGTCTTTCACTCTTACCCGGCGTTGAAACGCCGGGCTACTATCAGGCGTCCCTGCGGGACGCTTCGTCGTGCCCGCGGATACCGCGATCCAAAACCAAATGCAAAATCAAAAGCGGCGGACAAGAGTGTCTGCCCCACACAACCAAACATTTACTCGTAACGCAGGGCTTCGATCGGATCCAGACGGGAGGCTCGGAACGCGGGTACCATGCCACTCACCAACCCTACGACTGCCAGGATGAGTGTGGCTGCAATCAGCGTTCCCGGGGCGATGATCAGGCGGATGTCGCCGGCCTCGCCATTTTTGGCGAATGCGCTGTAGAGCGTCAGCCTGCCAACGGAGAGCGCCACCGTATACGCCAGGATTATCCCCAGAATTCCTCCGATAAAGGTGATGGTCAGGGCCTCCGCCAGGAACTGCATCAGAATGTGCCGGCGTTGCGCACCCAGCGCTTTTTGCACTCCGATCTCCCGCGTGCGCTGGGTGACTGAAACCAGCATGATATTCATCAGGCCAACGCCGCCGATGCCGAGCGTGAGCGTGCCAATGAAACCCATCAGTACTTTCAATCCGAGGGTAATGATCTCGAACTGGTGGACCTGGGTCATCAGGTTGAAGACTCTTACCGCCTGGCGGTCAGTCTGGTTGAACTTGTGCGGTCCGGAGAGGACGGTCCGCACTGTTTGTTCCAGCCGCTCGTATTCCGGGGTCTGGTAGGTGAACCAGATCGAATCCAGGAAGTGTGTATCCTTCAGGTCGCTCATCGTCGTGAAGGGGACGTAGACGGTTCGATTGATGTCGCTGTCTCCTTCCTGCATTTTGGGGCTGAGGACGCCGATCACTTCGAAGCTGAGACCATCCAAACGGATGTGTTCGCCAAGTGCATTACGCCCGGAGAACAGTTTTTCTTTGGCTTCCGATCCGAGCACGGCTACCCGCGAGTGTTGCACCTGGTCCTCGGCGTTGTATAACCGTCCCTGTCCCAGCTTCAGAACACGGATGGCTGGAACATTGGGATAGTTGCCGGTCACGTTGAAGTCGAAGACCCGGGTATCGTATTGGGTGTGCGCGGTCTTGCTCACTTCAGGCGTGATATTCGTGATTTGGGGAAGATTGGCGGAAAGCGTGTCCACGTCATCGATCGTGAAGCGCGTGAGAACCCCGGCTTTCTGTCCGCCCGCCTGCATCGCAGTCCGGCCCGGAACGACAATCACCAGCTTGGTACCGAAATTCGCGAAAATGTTGGCGCAGGCCTGGCCGAAGCCGTCGCCGTAGGCGAGCAGCATGACTACCGTAGCAATGCCCCACGCCATGCCCAGCATGGTGAGCGCCGTGCGGCGCCGGTTATGGCGCATGGCGGTATAGGCTTCGCGAAGCAGATCCTGAAACATAAAAAATCAATTGGTAATTGTGTAATCGGGTAATTGAGTAATTTTCAACCGAGGTCTGTAAAGAGTTTCTTCAATTACAAAATTACTCAATTCCCCAATTACTCAATTCCCCAATTACTCAATTCCCCAATCACTCAATCTTCCTCACTCTTGCCGGAGGGCTTCCACCGGTTGCAACAGCGCAGCCTTGCGGGCGGGATACAGACCGGCGACGACTCCGGCCAGGGTCAGGCTGCAGATGGCCAGCAGAGCCGTCATCGGAACCAATTTAGGAGGATCGAATCCCCCCGGGCCTTGAATCGTACCCAGGGCAGCCATTAGGCCGGCTGCCAGTCCCATGCCGATGAGTCCGCTGCCTAAAGTAAGTAGCAGGCCTTCCAGAAAAAAATGAAGCAGAATGCTGCGGTTGGTGGCGCCCAGGGCTTTGCGCAGTCCGATCTCGTGAGTGCGTTCGCTGACAGCAACCAGCATGATGTTGATGACTCCGATTGCGCCCAAGGCGAGCGTCACCATGCCGACCGCTCCCAGAAACATGTTCATGACATCGAAAATTGTTCCCACCATTCTTGATTGCTGGATCGTGTCCCAGCTGTCGAATGCGTTTGTGTCAGTGGCATCGAAGTCGTGGTTGCGGGCGACGATCTTATACACTTCATCTTGTGCCAGCAGATGCTCAGCCGTCACAGTTGGCTGGTATTCAATAAATGAAATTGAGTTCTCGTGATTGTCTCCCTTGACCGGGAAATAGGTGGCCATGACCTGGAAAGGAACATAGCCGCGCATGTTCAGCCAGTTGTTGTCGCCACGTCCCAGGTGGGGCATGCTGCCCACGACTTCGAAGCGGATGCCGTTCAGCAGGACGATTGAACCCACGGCGGGTCGTCCGGGGAAGAGGGTTTTCTTCAATTCATTCCCCAGGACGATTACGTTGCGCCTTTGTGTCCCATCCAACTCGTTCAGCCAGCGCCCCTCCTGCAGGGGAAGATAACTGATCTCGTTCAACTGGGGCTCGACGCCCATGATCTGCCCTCCGGCATTGGCAAACTCGCTGACTTCATGCAGGTCGGTGCGAGTGAGCAAGGGACAGGCATTGCGGACGTGAGGCGCCCGGTAGCGGATATCAAGGTAATCCTGGTAGGTCAGCAGGTAGGACCGGGCGGAGTTCATGCTGCCCTTTACCGCGGGCGCGCGCCCGGGAAAGATAAACATAATGTCTTTGCCGAATTCGGCCATTTCGCGCTTGTTGCCTGAACGGAAACCTTCTCCTACGCCCACGAGCAACAGCAAGGAGCCCACTCCCCAGGCGATGCCAAACATGGTGAGAAATGAGCGTAGCTTGTGGGCCCACAGATTGCGGAAGATTTGCGCGAATAAGTCCAGAACTGTGCGCATCGCGGTTATTGTACCTTTTCGAGTGCAAGGGCCTGAAGATTTTCCTTTGCGTCCGTTGCAAGCTTTGCGGTTAGGGCTTTACCGCAAAGGACGCGAAGGACTCGCAAAGTGCGCAAAGAAAGTCAACCTCAAAGGGACGGCGCGAGTGCCCGCCTCCCCCCAAACACTGCGATCAATCGAACTGGATCAGGACGATTTCAGGTGTCGTCCCGAGCCTTAGCGGTGGTCCCCAGGTACCAGCGCCGTATGATACATAGACGAGAAGATTGCCCAGACGTTGCAGTCCGTAGACAAATTTTCCATACATGCGGGAGGTGATCCAGGTGAAAGGGAAGAACTGGCCGCCGTGGGTGTGGCCGGAGAGTTGAAGGGAGAATCCTTCTTCTTCGGCGATCTGCAACCGGTCGGGGGCATGGGTGAGCAGGATGCTGGCCCGGTCGCGATCTACGTCCGCGTTTCGCAGCACGCTGCGAAAGTGGTCGTCATTGGTCGAATCCCGATAATGCACACCTACGATCTGCATGCCGTCAACGGTCACTTTTTCATTATTCAGAACCCGGATGCCTGAGTCCTCGACGGCGTCCAGATATTTCGTGGAATCGCTGAACTCCTCGTGATTTCCCAGGACAAAGAATGCTCCCAATGGAGCGGCGAGCCGCGCCCAGGGCTGTGCCAGTTCACGCACCCGGGCAACCGTGCCGTCGTACATATCGCCGGCGATGAACACTACGTCGGGGCGCAGCCGTGTAAGAGTGGTCACTATGCGCTGCATAAAGCGCGAGCCACGAACGTGTCCGAGATGAGTGTCGGTGACCAGGGCCGCCACCCGGCCACGCCAGGATTCCGGCAGGTTCGGCAGCGTGACACTGACGCGGCGGACTCGGGTCCAGGCGGCGTTCACCATGCCGAATAAGCTTAGAGCCAGTGCTGCGGTCAGGAACGTGACGACGAGTCCGCGGCGGTTGGGATGCAGTCCGAAAAGAAGCGCACCGCCGTAAGTCGCCCAGCAGGCGCATGCTGCCAGGAAACAGAAACTCAAAGTGCCCAGCCAGACGGCGGAGACGGTGTACAGAAATCGCACAATGCCGTGGTAAGACCGCCAGGCCAGCAGGGAAGCCAGCACAAAGCTCACCGAAAGTATGGCTAGCGTTATCTTTAAGCCCGAAGCACTGGGAGTTCCCCAGAAAAATGTCCAGGTTTGATAAAGAAACCAGTGAGCTGCGAAAAGCACGGTTTGAATGACTGCGATGAAGACAACGATTCGGGACCTCAAGATTTGTGGGTTCTCCAAGTTACGCGCCAGTCTTTAGATGATGCCCGAGGGTAATTGGATTTGAGTAAAGGCAGGTGTGGGGCGGACGCCCTTCCCCGCCGGTTTCGGGGTTGGTTCGTCTTCGGTAAGGCGATCGTTAGCAAAGGCAAACGCGGCGGGCGAGGGTGCCGCCCCAGACATATCAGGCTGTTTAGGCTACGGCTGTTGAGGGCACGCGGGCGGCCGAAATGACCGAAACTGGCTTTTTGCCGGCCAGGGCGGTCCGGGTCTCGGTGAGCGTGTTTACCGCCTGGCGGAACTTGGCGCGGGTGATGTTTCGCAGGGCAGCCACGAGGGCGGAATCCTGGACGCCGCCAAACATCTTTTCTGCTCTTTCCGCCAGCTGCATCCAGTCGTGCCAGTCTCCGATGACGTCCTGCATATGGTTTAGCAACTCGACCAGACGCGTCGCCTCTGCATTTTTGCCTGCGAGTTCCGCGATGTAACGCGCCCGCTTGCCGGCGATCCTGAATTGATGCAGGGTTTTTTCGGTGATCGAGCCCTGATCGACCTCTAGTGCGCCGAGCTTTTGCCGCGCCAGCATTAAAGGATCGGCATCCTGCGGAATCTCCAGGCTGGAAGCGGTACGCTTTACGCGTTTGCGCACTTCAGTCAGGGTTTTTTTGTCGAGGGCCTTGACTAGTTTCTTTTCGCGCTTCGCCCGGTCTTCAGCCAGCGTACGCATGAGCTGCGACTTGCGCCCGGGTTCTTGCGGGATTTTCAGGCTGCGCAGGGCAGCGGACTGGACGTCGAGATCGCGAACACGTCCTGCCTTTTTTCTCAGTCGTCCCAGCAGCTTGAGCAATTTCTTGTCGTTGCTGCTGCGATTGTCTGCCAAATCCGCAACCAATACTTCGACTCTGCGGCTGGAAGTGCGGAATTTATGGACGTTCTCCGGAGTAGGTTTCGCCGCGGCTTTCGCCGCTTGCCGGCCTAGCTTGCGAAAAGTGAAGCGCGTATTTTCCGGATGCAACAGCATAGAGTCCAAAGCTTTGATGCTTAACGCGCACCGAACAAACACGGCTCTAAACGGGAATTCGGAGTCGCTGGAACCGAACCGGGGACCTCTACTGCAGTATCCCTGAGGCAGGGTGAAGGGTTATTTTAACACTGCTGTAACAAGACCATGCTACCTTGCCGGAAATGGCTAATCGAGCTCTAGGAGCGCCTCGACTGACTGGCCCGCAACCTGTTCCGCAAGAAGAAGTTGCAACCAGCGCCGAAGTTGGGGCGCAGGCGCTGATCAATGCCGGAGACAGCCGCCGGGCAGATTCCGTGTTCTTCTATGCCATGCTCGCATGTGCGCTCTCGGTTCTCGCCATCGTTGGGCTAATCATTTACGAACTGATTACCAAGTCCGGTCTCTCCTGGCACGCTTTCGGCCTGAAATTCTTCTTCCGCAGCGAGTGGGATCCAGTCAACGATCAATACGGGGCGCTGCCATTCGTCTACGGCACTATCGTCTCTTCGATACTGGCCCTCTTGATTGCCGTACCGCTGGCCATCGGCGTGGCGATGTATATCACTGAGATGGCGCCGCGCTGGTTGCGCGGAGCGCTCGCGTTCACTACTGAACTGCTGGCTGCAATCCCCAGCGTTATTTATGGGCTGTGGGCGATTTTTGTGCTGGTGCCGCTCCTTCGAGAATATGTACAGCCCTGGCTGGCGAAGTATCTAGGCTGGACCGGTTTATTTGAGGGACCGCCCTACGGTA
>Ga0105238_10008901_pt1 | contig 10047 bp, 9 predicted proteins | sample KBSC34metaG_FD_81526 | JGI IMG/M metagenome (GOLD analysis project Ga0105238, IMG submission 81526) | Corn rhizosphere microbial communities from Kellogg Biological Station, Michigan, USA - KBS C3-4 metaG | ecosystem: Host-associated > Plants > Roots > Rhizosphere > Soil | place: Michigan, USA...
CAGCGGCAACGGGCTTGTCTCCGTCCCAAACCAGGAGCCAGAGTTCCGGGTCGAAGCCGGGCTTGCCGAGGTACTCAGCGGACCAATCGTCAAACGGCTGTGAGACATGGCCCCACACGTCCTCAAACGTTTCCCGCATTACCTCGTATGCCACGTGATTATCCTGGCCGGACCGAAAACTGCGGACGGTAATCCCATCCGGCCAGACTGGCTGCGGAGTTGGCCTATCCAACTCGATCTGCATGCGGTAATTGCGGCGTACATGGCTGTATCCCTCAGCCAAAAATAGAGCGGCGGCATCGGTTTCTGAGGCATAGATGTTCGCCCGCAGGCGTGCGGCCTCCGAACGATCGCCTCGCATCTCGCGTACCCGGCTTTCCGCCCATCCCAGCATTGCCGCGCCGATATCGCGGCCGCGATGATTGGGATGCACATAGCCGTCGACAGGATACAAACCTTCGCCGGACGATTGAACTTCTTCGTAACCGGCAACGTTTCCATCTTCGTCGACGGCTACGACTGCATCCGTCTCAAGCGTAAATCCGGGAGTACTCCAGTAGTGCTCTATCTCTTCCTCTGTAACATCGGTTTCGCCCGTGATTTCCATGTCGCAGGCAATAAGCACGTTTGTTACAGCGGTCAGGTCGCTGCGGTTCGGAGCGCGAAGCGTGTAGCCGGATGCGAGTGCCATGGTGAACAATGATCTCCTTGAATAGTCTAAAGTCCAATTCGTTATCGACCATTATAGCCGCACTGCTCAGGCCCTGAATGCCAGGTTTTACACAGACTTTGTCGCGCCGCCGTCAAGATCGATAATGGAACCCTGAAGCCACGTGCCAGAAGGGCCAAGAACAAATGCTGCCAGGCTTGCGACATCCTCCGGCTCTCCGATGCGAACGATGTTGGCCTTGCGGACAAGCTCTTCTTCTCCCGTCGCTGGATCAAGTCCTGCAGTCACCAGCTGCTGGGTGAGCCGCTCCGTCCGAACAGAGCCCGGATTGATAGCATTCACGCGAACGCCGTCACGAATGCCAAGAGCTGCCAGTAACTTGGTAAACGTGATGAGTGCGCCATTCACCGATCCGCCGATCGAGAACTCTGTCCCCGGGGTGCGCCCGCCAACGCCAATAATGTTCAAGACTGCCCCATTCGATTCCCGGAGTTTGGGCCATGCCGCCCGGCTCAGGCGCACGTATCCAAAGAACTTGAGGGCGAAACCATCCTCCCAATCCTGCTCGGACAGTTCCAGGAACTCGCCACGCTTGGTCGCGCCAGCATTGTTGACGATGATATCTACTCCGCCGAACTGCTCCGACGCAAACGTCACCAATGCCTCCGCAGCATCAGGTTCGCGCAAGTCCAGCGCTATCGCGGCGGCCTCACCGCCGCCGCCTTGTATCTCGGTAACAGCAATCTCGAGAAGCTCTTGATTGCGGGCGGCGAGTATGACCTTAGCGCCGTCCTGAGCCAGTCTGCCTGCGATGGCTCGGCCAATTCCGCGATTTGCGCCTGTAACGACGGCAACTTTGCCGCTCAGCGTCCCCATTTCCATTCACTCCTTACCTATTTTTTCGATACGATCCGCAGCCATGTTGTCGCAGTATCGATGTCGGCGCGTGTCAGACCATGCCCTGTGTTTTGGAATGCCACCGTAACGTCCGCGCCGGCTTCGCGAAGAAGCGATGCCAGCCGGTCTGTTTCCTCGGGCCGCACCAACGGATCGGTCCGGCCGGCGGCAAGCAGCACCGGAACGCCGCCAAGTGTAGGAAGTGGTTCGGGCCTGAACGGGACCATTGGGCGAAGCAGGACAGCTCCCGAAAGCAGTCCGGGATTACTCAACAAGAGACTTGCTCCGATATTCGCGCCGTTCGAGTAACCGACGGCAACGATATTGCCCGGATCGAAGCCAAGTGTCTTTGAAGACTCCGCAACGAACCCAGCCAGCTCCGCAGTGCGCTTGTGTAGGTCTTCGATGTCGAAGACACCTTCGGCAAGGCGACGAAAGAAGCGGGGAGCGCCGTTCTCCAGGACCTTGCCACGAACTCCCAGCAGATTGGCCTCCGGCGCCAGCGCTTTCCCCATGTCGAGAAGATCTATCTCATTGCCCCCTGTGCCGTGAAGCAGAAGCAGTGTTGCAGCCTGCGCTGCATTAGGCGCAGACACGTATCGGTATTTGAAATCCTGTATAGTGCTATCCATGTATCACTCCCTTGTGACCTTTGGCAATTTCAGCGGCGCTAGAGCCTGTACCAACTTTGCCCGATCAGATTCATATTGTTCAGGCAGCATCAAGTGCGTACCCAACTCTTCAAGCGGCTCATCGACAGTGAAGCCGGGGCCTTCGGTAGCGATCTCAAAGAGCACGCCCCCCGGCTCGCGGAAGTAAATGGAGTGAAAGTATGAGCGATCCATCACCGGTGTCAGGTCATGCCCGAGCCCCACAAGGTAGTCACGCCACGCAAGCAGCGCTTCATCGTTTGCAACACGGAATGCGATGTGGTGGACTGTTCCTGCTCCTTTGAGACCGTGAGCTACGCCTGGCCGATGAGCAATGTCTATGACGCTGCCTTTGCTGCCGTGCCCAAACCCATAACGTGTCCGGCCGCCGGATTGTTCGGCTTCATGGAGCCCCATCACCTGGGTTAGAAGTTCAGCGGTGCGTTCGGGATGCTCAAACTCCAACGTTGCGCTGTGGATACCGCCGATCGCGTATTCCTCCGGCACGTCTCCCCCATCCCATCCCGCCGTGATCTGGCGCCCCCTCTGAGAGACAAGTTCGATCGGCAGGCCGTCGGGATCATGAAACGCAAGGTATTCCTCGTCGAATCGGTTATTCGGACCGTCCACGTGAACTCCGGCGCTATGAAGGCGCTCACGCCAGTAACCCATCGCATTTTCGGGAACTGAGAAAGACGTAATCGTAGCCTGCCCCGGTCCGGAACGTCCACGTGGAATGCCCGGTGACGGAAAGAACGTCAGGATCGTGCCGGGATGACCGTGGGCGTCGCCGAAGTAAAAGTGGTAGATATGCGGTTCGTCGAAATCGACGGTCAACTTGATCAAGCGCAGACCAAGAGTGCCGGTATAGAAATCGAGGTTGCGCTGTGGTTCAGCCGCCACTGCCGTAATGTGGTGCAGTCCGAGAATACGCTGGTCGTGGATGGGTTGCATAACAAGCTCCTTGTTCGCCTACTAAGTATGAAATGAGGGAGGCAGCGAAAGCGTTCCCGAAGACCTGTTGACATCCGCGAATCGCGCCGCCATAATCAGCGGTGTTAAACAACATACCGCTGGGGGTGCCGGATTTGCCGGCTGAGAGTCTGCTTTGCAGTCAACCCCAAGAACCTGATCCGGATCATACCGGCGGAGGGAAGCGGCTGCACTCGGTTTTCTCACTTACAGGAGGCCGGCGCCCGCACCAGGGCGCCGGCCTCTTTGTTTTGAGGCCACTACGCAGCTAAGCATTGCAGCAGTTCGTCACCCGGCGATTTGCCGTAGCGCATCCTAACCCAGATCCGTCGCAGAACAAAGGCAACAAAATTATGCTCGATTCTAAGACGACTAACGCAACCCAAAACACTAACGACTATCGCTTTCCGGCTTCTCGCAAAGTGTACTCTGAGGGCCGCCTTCACCCTGAAATCCGTGTGCCTCACCGCGAGATTGCCCTCTCTCCCACCCAGGGCCACAATGGCGGCCCATCACACGAGAACGCTCCGATCCGCGTATACGACACCAGCGGAGTCTATACTGATTCGAATGTCGCAATCGATATTCATCAGGGCCTGCCGCGACTGCGAGATGCCTGGATTCGTTCACGGGGAACATATAAAGAGACAGATCCTTCCTATCGGCCAGTCGCAGGGCACAGCGATCCCAATCTCGCCATGCCCGTGCCGCGCAAGGTCCTTCGCGGTCAGGGCAATGTTACGCAGCTTCAATTTGCCCGCGGCGGCATCATTACCCCTGAGATGGAATATGTGGCCATTCGTGAGAACCAGGGACGCGACAGATCCGCAACCATCGGTCAGCATCCCGGCCAGAGCTACGGCGCAGCGATACCGGAAGTGATTACGCCTGAGTTCGTTCGCGATGAAGTCGCTCGCGGCCGGGCGATCATCCCGGCCAACATCAACCACCCGGAGCTTGAACCGATGATCATCGGCCGCAATTTCCTTGTGAAGATCAACGCCAATATCGGCAACTCCGCGGTAACTTCAAGCATCGACGAAGAGGTCGAGAAGATGACCTGGGCCACTCGTTGGGGCGCGGACACCGTCATGGACCTCTCCACGGGCAAGAATATCCACGAGACCCGAGAATGGATATTACGAAACTCGCCGGTGCCGATCGGCACAGTTCCCATCTACCAGGCTCTTGAAAAGGTGAACGGCAAAGCTGAAGACCTCACGTGGGAGATCTACCGCGACACACTGATTGAGCAGGCCGAGCAGGGAGTAGATTACTTCACCGTGCATGCCGGCGTGCTTCTGCGATATGTGCCTATGACGGCGCGGCGCAAGACGGGAATCGTCAGCCGGGGCGGCTCAATCATGGCTAAGTGGTGCCTCGCGCATCATAAAGAGAGCTTCCTGTACACTCACTTCCATGAGATCTGCGAAATCATGGCCGCCTACGATGTCTCCTTCTCCCTTGGTGACGGCCTGCGCCCCGGCTCCATTGCCGATGCCAACGACGAGGCCCAGTTTGCGGAGCTGAAGACTCAGGGCGAATTGACCAAAATCGCATGGGAGCACGGCTGCCAGGTCATGAACGAGGGACCAGGCCATGTCCCCATGCATATGATCAAGGAGAACATGGAGAAGCAGCTTGAGTGGTGTGAAGAGGCTCCTTTCTACACGCTCGGACCGCTGACAACAGACATTGCTCCAGGCTATGACCATATCACGAGCGCCATCGGCGCGGCGATGATCGGCTGGTACGGCACGGCAATGCTCTGCTATGTGACTCCCAAAGAGCACCTCGGACTGCCGAACAAGAAGGACGTCAAGGACGGCGTAATCACCTACAAGATCGCCGCGCATGCCGCAGACCTTGCCAAGGGACACCCCGGTGCACATCTCTGGGACGACACGATCTCGCAGGCGCGTTTCGAGTTCCGCTGGGAGGATCAATTCAATCTCTCGCTCGATCCCGAAACGGCCCGCGAATTCCACGACGAAACACTGCCACAGGAAGGCGCGAAAGTCGCGCACTTCTGCTCCATGTGCGGCCCCCATTTCTGCTCGATGAAGATCACACAGGACGTCCGCGCCTACGCAGCAAAGCTCGGCATGGCCGAAGAAGATGCGCTCAAAGCAGGCATGACGGAGAAAGCCCAGGAGTTTGTGGAGGCGGGCGCGGAGATTTATCGGTAGAGATTCCCGCCATAACGCGGAGACGTTCCCGCCGTTCAGACCCACCCTTATTCCCTCCCTTCGGGATGGGGTGGGTCTGAAACGACAGCCGCCACAAGAGCAACAAACTATGACAACAATACTAGAACCGTCAACGGAACAAAAATCCATATCTCCTGCCGATTCCCACCTAATAATAGGCGGCGTCACATTGCGATCTCGGCTCTTCCTTGGCACTGGCAAATACCGCAATGCCGAAGAGATGAATGCTGCGCTGGAGGCGTCCGGGTGCGAAGTCGTCACGGTGGCCCTGCGGCGCATTGATCTTGATGCGCCCACACGCAGCATCCTGGACGAGATCGATTGGCAGAAGTACCACATTCTCCCGAACACGGCCGGAGCGCGCACAGCCGACGAGGCCATTCGCACAGCCCGTCTGGCGCGCGCAATGGGGCTGAGCAACTGGATCAAGGTTGAGGTTATCCCCGATCCCAAATACCTGCTGCCCGATCCCATCGGAACTTTCGAAGCATGCCGTGTGCTGGTCGATGAAGGCTTCGTGGTATTGCCATACATTAATGCCGATCCGCCGCTGGCAAAGCGCCTGGAAGAGATTGGGACAGCCACCGTCATGCCGCTGGCATCGCCAATCGGAAGCGGACAGGGCCTACGGACAAGGGAGCAGATCAAAATCATCATTGAGCAGGCAAACATTCCAGTGGTTGTCGATGCAGGGATCGGCGCCCCATCGGAAGCGGCGGAGGCGATGGAATTAGGCGCGGCAGCATGCCTGATCAATACAGCGATCGCACGAGCGCAGGATCCGGCCCTGATGGGCGACGCAATGCGGCGGGCTGTCGATGCAGGCCGGCTTGGCTACAGAGCAGGCCGGATGCCTGTGCTTCCCTTCGCATCGGCAAGCAGCCCTCTTGAGGGAATTGTACGATGATCACGCTGAGCCGGCCCATCCTGATGATTGTAACGGAAGCCAGCCCCCGGCTGGAGGAAATCGTGGCTGAGGCAATGGCCGGCGGCGTGGATCTCGTGCAGTGGCGGGGATGGCCCCCTGCCTCGCTTAGGCTCGACTCCCCCAATCCTGGGGGAAGATTGAACGGTTGCTATCAAATGACTACGTCAGCTTCTTCGCTAGCCAATCGAGAAGATGCGCCAGTTCCTCCATTGATTGCCAGCAATGAACCTGAAGTTTTCGGCCAATGGCAAACGTATTATCTTCCCCCAGGATTGGGGGAGTCGAGCCTAAGCGAGGCAGGGGGCCATCCCCGCCACATCGTCAACGCCCGCTCATTCGATCATCTTCCGGCCGGAGCCGGCGGCGTGCATCTCCCTGAACATAGTATTTCGATCGCTGAGGCCCGCCGTCAATACGGCGCAAATATCCTGATCGGTAGATCGATCCATAATATAGATTCCGCGCTTCAGGCGGAAATCGACGGTGCTAACTACATCGTAGCCGGAACGATCTTTGCATCGAACTCCCACCCCGGAGAAACGCCGGCCGGGCTGGATTTTCTTCGAGAAGTTTGCGCATCAGTCACCATCCCCGTGATCGCCATCGGAGGCATCACACCGCAGAACACGCCCGATTGCCTGGCAGCCGGCGCGGCCGGTGTGGCGGTTCTATCGCCAATAATGCGAGCGAAAGATCCGAAGCGTGTGGCTGAGATGTATTGTGAAGCACTGAGATATGGCACTAGGATTTCATCATGACAGTAACAATTAACGGCGACGAGCGTGATATCGCTCCGGATACGACCATCACAGCATTCCTTGAACAGCGAAATCTGAAGCCGCAGATGGTCGTAGTAGAACATAATGGCGAAATTGTGCCGAGAGATCGATTTGCCGCCACAGGCATTTCCGAAGGCGATAATCTGGAGATCGTTCAGATGATGGCGGGAGGATAGTATGCGCGAATCGGACTTTCATATCGCCGGCGGCGGGATCATCGGTCTGGCTGTGGCGTTCAGGCTTGCTCAGGGCGGCGCCCGGGTAACTGTGTTTGACAGCGGCAAGCCTGGCCAGGCGACACAGGCAGCGGCGGGTATGCTTGCTCCGCTGGCTGAGTCTGCGGCGGGAGCAAGTATCGAGCCGCTGGGGGTGCCGAGCCTGAGACGGTACCCTGCTTTTCTGGACGACATCGCCGCAGCCGGCGGCGTGCGTGTGCCGCTCAATGGTCCCGGGATCATGAGGCTGGCTCACAATGCTGAAGAAGCGGAGGCCTTACTGGCAGCCGTGGAAAAAAACAGGACAACCGGCCTGCCGATATGTCTGATCGATCCGGCCGAATTGCGGCGCATGGAGCCTGAGATCGGCGTTCCGGTCGTGCTGGCATCACATTCCCCGGCCGAGCAGCATGTCACTCCACCCGATCTTCTGGCTGCCTTGAAGACAGCGTGCAATGCGATGGGAGTGGAGATGCTGACCGGTGAGATCCTCGGTTTTGCGGCTCGTGACGGCAACATCCAGGGGATTTGTACGGACAACGGCATTATATCGTGCGATCGAGTCATTGTGGCGGGAGGCGTCTGGAGCAGAGAGTTGCTTGAACCACTGGGAATACTGCTCCCTATCACGCCTGTTAAGGGACAGGTCGTTCATCTGCATCCCGGTAAGCCACCGTTGAGTCATACACTCTTTGGACAGGGCCTCTATCTGGTGCCCCGTCCAAACGGCGATCTTCTAATCGGCGCAACCGAAGAACCGGAGAAGGGTTTCGACGCCCAGCCGACCGAGCCTGAGATCGCTGGATTGATCTCGGGAGCAACGATACTGGTTCCCGCGCTGCACGGAGCAACACGCGCTCACACTCGTGTGGGGCTGCGGCCGGTGACGCCCGATAAACTCCCTTTAATCGGCATGGCGCCCGGTTACGACAACCTTATTCTGGCGGCCGGACACGGACGCAACGGAATTCTCATGACACCCATCACCGCCGACATCGTGGCCTATTTCGCCCTCAAGGGCATCGCACCGCCCTCCCTCGTCTCTCCAGATCGCTTTGGAGGGATTCGCCAATGAGGCAGCGTCCCATCGTACTCACTATCGCCGGCTCGGATCCCTCCGGAGGGGCTGGCATTCAGTCCGATCTTCGAACATTTCATTCTCTCGGTGCCATCGGAACGAGCGTTATCACCGCTCTGACGGCTCAGAATACGCACTTCGTTGCCTCCGTACACCCTATCGGCGAAGAGCATGTTTCAAAACAATTGCAGATATTGCTTGATGACATCCGCCCGGATGCCGTCAAAATCGGTATGCTAGGCTCGTCGGACCAGGCCCATTCGGTCGCAGGCGCAATCCAGGCATTCGGGCTTAGGAATATCGTTCTGGATTCTGTGCTGGCATCCACAGGAGGCGTACCTCTGATCGACGATGCCGGAATCCATGTCTTGCTCACGGAATTGATGCCGCTTTGCACCGTGGTTACGCCAAATATCGCAGAGGCGGAGCGTCTTACCGGGCTTACTATCCATGGAACAGATGACATGGAGCGCGCGGCAAAGCGTCTGATCGAGCTTGGCGCAAAGGCCGCAATCGTGAAAGGCGGCCACCTGCTTGAACTTCCAACGGATGTATTGGTTTTAGACGACGGAACGATCGAACACCATGGCTCGGCTCGTATTGAAACAACGCACACGCACGGCACGGGGTGCCTCTATTCGTCTGCTCTAGCGGTTTTTCTGGCCCAGAGTATGACATTGAAGGAAGCATTTCATGCAGCCAAGGATCTGATGAACACGGCGCTTGAGAATCCGGTGGTGATCGGTAGTGGGAGGGGGTATCCGGGCATCCCCCAATCCGATAACTGGAGGCATTCGCTCGTTCAGCCCCACCCCATCCCCTCCCAAAGGGAGGGCGCGTTCGCCAATGAGAAAGGCTTGCAGTTTTTAACAATACGCCAAGCGGATAAAGCCGTTTACAAAGGCGAACGCCCCTCCCCTTCGGGGAGGATGCGAGGAGGGGGTCCTAACGCGGGAACTCTCTCGGTTATCAGGGGGGACGCCATCCACGGCATCTACCTCGTCACCGATCCAAAACTTCGCCCGGACCGCTCTCATCTGGATATCACCCGCGCAGCCCTTGAAGGCGGCGCACGGATCGTTCAGCTTCGGGACAAATATGCATCGGCGAGAGAGTTGATCGAAACCGGCAGGGCCATGGCCGCGCTCTGCCGCGACTACGGCGCCCTCTTTATCATAAACGACCGCGTGGATATCGCTATGGTATGCGATGCCGACGGCGTTCATCTTGGACCTGACGACATGCATCCCGCACAGGCTCGTGAAATTCTCGGGCCGGATAAGATCATCGGCGTCTCAGTAAACAGCGTCGAAGAGGCCACACCGCTTATTCCTTACACGACATACCTTGGCGTAGGCGCGATCTTCGGATCGTCCACCAAGACCGATGCAGGAGATCCTATCGGCGTCGGGCGCATCAGCGAGATCAAAGCCGCCTTTCCATCCGTTCCTCTGGTCGCAATCGGCGGCATCAACCACGCCAACATCGCCGACGTATTCGCCGCCGGAACAGACAGTGCCGCAGTCGTCTCAGCCATCATCTGCGCCGATGACATGACGGCGGCGACCCGGGCGCTCATTGCAAAAAAATAATTTTTGCAGCCTCTTTATCATCCCACTACCTCATGGCGAAAAGGGTCAATGTAGCG
>Ga0105238_10008903_pt1 | contig 10045 bp, 7 predicted proteins | sample KBSC34metaG_FD_81526 | JGI IMG/M metagenome (GOLD analysis project Ga0105238, IMG submission 81526) | Corn rhizosphere microbial communities from Kellogg Biological Station, Michigan, USA - KBS C3-4 metaG | ecosystem: Host-associated > Plants > Roots > Rhizosphere > Soil | place: Michigan, USA...
CAGTCTCGTCATTGCCGGAATCCCAATGAATGACGGCGCTTTCATCGTGATCGGTTATATGGACCTTCTGAACGAGTTGCGCTAGAGCTTGCGGGTTCGCAATCGGATCACCGGTGGTGAGCAGCCGTTCAGGTGCAATGGGACCGGCCAGGTTCGGGTACAGCATGACACGCATTCCTGCGGGAAGATCGAGCGAGGAGAGGAAGGTGCGATCGAGACGCGTGCCACCGATCGCGTATACCTTGTGATCTCCAGCAGAGGCAGCATGAACTGCGAACAAACCGAGAACCGTGCCGGATGGCGTCTCTTCGTCTCGAAGAAACGCATCGGCGGGTAGCGTAGTTTTGGCGAGTGGCTCCTGGTATCCGAACTTGGCTGGCCACTGCGCCGACGAAATAATCGTTCCGCGGTCGTCGGCGAACTCGAGAAAGTCGAGACGTTGAGCTTCCGCAAGCGTCTGGGCCGCGTCAAGGAAGCTGCTGTAATCCGGAGAGCTCTGCGCGGCAGCAACAGCAATTTGGCCAGCTGCAGCACTGGCGGATGCGGCTTGCACTCTGCGGCGGACATCGTCGCCTCTACGCGTAAACTCGCGGCGGAACTGAGAGACCAGCGCGGCGGTGCGTTCATCGTTGGCGCGATCGAAGGCGCGGCGCGCCATGGCCGAAACAATTCCGGTTACTGCCGCAACCGACACAAGCACTGTCAGCGCAAACAGCAGGAGCAGTCTGCGCCGGAAGCTCATGGCTTGTCTGATCCCAACCAGACATTGCTCATCTGCCAGGCACCATCAGGAGACATGTTGAAATTGCGAATCCCCGGTTGCAGTGCGACACCGCTCCGCAGGTAAACCAGAGGTATGACTCGGTGAGATTGCAGCAGAGTCTTCTCAGCCGAGTAAAGATCATTTGCAGATCCATTGCCGAAACTCGGCATCGGGAGTTGCAGCGCCAGCGCGACCCCGGTTAGGGCAGTCTGAGTGTTCAAAGATGGAAGCGGAACTCGCGTGAGAGCCATATCGCCATGCCCGTTGGTTGTGAGTTGCACGGTGATGCCGGCGTCACGAGCATTCAACATAACGCGCTCTGCAACTGTGCGCGCAACGAGATCCTGAGAATCGTAAGCGAGCACCAGTGGACCGCTCTGCTTCCCTAACGTCCGCTCTGTGCGTGCGAATTCGGTATTTTGCACCCGGGCAAAAAGAAATCCGTAACCTGAGAGCCAGTTTGGCAAAAGAGCCCCGGTCGCTTCACCGCCACCTTGCAAAACAACGTTGTTGATCGCGGGCATGTCGATGCTCAGGGCCAGGGCATTTCGCAGGTGAATTTCTTCGTCGTTTCGCGGAGGCATGGCAAAAGCCAGCGCCATGAGTTCTGCGGGGCTCGAACTTTGAACAGTATGCCCCTCGGCGCGAGCGCGGCGTATGTTCTCCGGAGCTACCTCGGCGAGATCGATCCTGCCGAGATCTAGCGAAGTCATTTGGTCTCGACCGGTTTGGCCGAAATCTATTTCCATTGAATCCACGAACGGACGCCCACCCCAATACTGATCGTTCGCGACGAGGCTCAGGTGCTTGCCCGCAACGTACTGCGACACTGCGAATGGACCGGTCCCGCTCACTTGCGGATTTCCGTGCACAATTCCGTTGCGCGGCAGCGCCAACTCGGCGGGAAGGTTCGGATGCGGTTCTCCAGTTTGCACAATAATCATGTCGCTGACGGGCAGCACTTTCCAATCTGGGTTTGCGGCGCGCAGGGACGCAGCAACTGCTGTCGGCTCCAGGTTTGCACCGTCATTAAATGAGACACCGCTGCGCAGTGTGAGGCGCCAGCGCTGATTTCCAGGCTCAGCCTGCCATGTCGTGGCCAAAGCAGGTTGAGCAAACCCGCGATCATCAAGGACGACCAACGTATCAAATAAGAAACGGGAAATATTCGGAACACCGACTTGAGCCAGGCTGAGCGGATCGAGGGACTGCGGGGTCTCATGCATGGCGACGCGCACAGTGCCGCCATAGTGCGGGCGAGTTGCAGCATTGGCCGCAACCGACCAGATCACGCTACTGGCCACAAACAAGAGTAAGTTGAAGCGCCTCATAGTTTCCTGTGTCAGCATTTCGATACACCGCCGTCGCAGCCTTGCCATTCTGCTGCGTCCAAAGCGCGGTAACCCGGCCATGGATTGGCAATTTCTGGCTGGCAGCCACCGGCTCACGATCCGGGATCTCAAACGCTTGTATTGAATCCTCTTCATCGCCCTGCGCAGTTGCGAGCACAAGCCATTCAGGCCGGCAGGCAGCGCGAATTCCGGCGATGTCGCTGCCCCAACGAAGCCGGCTTGAGGTCTGCTGATTAATGCCGTCGAGCAGATGCACCTGGCCGTCGACTCCTCCGAAGATCCAGAGCACATATTTGTCTTTTGGAATGGCAGCGGCGGAATAAAACGCCGGCGCTGATCTCTGTTTTCCGATGCCGGGAGTAAGCACTCCGGTGAAGAAGTTACGCGCAGGCGCAAAGAATCCGGAGACACCGAACTCTGCGATGGCTAGCGGCCACGGATCATCGCTACGTGAGCAGTTGAGGCTAAGCGATCCCGCTTCGGAGCTGTGGCAGATGACGCCGGGCAAGTAGGCATCGAACAGATGATCTTTGCGGAGTACAAGCCGGCCGCGTATATCTCGAGGGAAAGACGTGGCATGAGCAATCGGCAGCGACTGGGTTTGGAGCCAGTGCCCGTCCTTAAAGTCGAAGACGGAGACGGCGGAACCAGATAACACCACAGCGCGGCGAGGATTTCCTTCCAGCACGGCTAGGTCGAGAATTGGCTGCGATTGAGAAATCAGCTGCGTTGCATGCAAAGTGAGCAACGGCGCATTTTGCGCCGAGAGCGATGAAGGAGGGCGGTCCATGGAGATCATGGCGATCTTCGGTTCGCCAGTGCCCTGCTGAACCTCAGCGATCCAGATATAGCTGTTCAAGTTTTCGGAAAGGGTGACCTTCGCAACTGCCGCAGCTTGATCGGGTTGCCAGACGCGGACGCCGCCGGTAGCAAGCTCCGAGATGAAGAAGCCCCGAATCTGCTCAACATCCGCGGCAGAGATCGACGAGCGATTGTTGATCTCCAGAGCAATAACACCGGGGCCAGTAGCGGCTGAAATCTTGCCTGCGAGTTGAGCCGCGGGAGAATGCCAGTCGGAAGCAAAACAGAGCTGGCCAATCAACAGAAGGGCACAACCAAGCCAGCGCGCGCGCGAAGGGAGCATTGGAAGGATGCGCGAATTATAACTCGCGCGGACTCGCTCGTATTGATGACTGTGGTCACGCATCGTGTGCTCCAAAGCCCTCAGCATTCAGCCCGACAGGAACTCTGCGGTGCCCCTTATGGACTGAATGCTGACTGTTGAATGCCGAGTGCTCGCATCTCCCTACTTCTCCTCTGCCTGCTCCGCTTCACTCCCGCGGTTCGCCATGTTCATGCTTTTGAGCACGTCATTGGCGAAGAAGAACTTGCCATCGGCGGGAACCATCATGATCTGCAGTTTGTCGGAAAGCTTCTCCGCGACAATTTTGTTGATGAGCAGCGGATTCTGTTTCAGAATCGCGCCCTCGTTGCGCATGCGCTCTGCATCCGCGGCTGAGGTCAGACGGATACGCTCAGCCTCGGCCTCAGCCAGCAGTTTGCGCCTTTCCATCTCTGCCTTGCTGTCGATGACCTTGGCCTGCGCCATAGCCTCCGCATTTTTGACCGTAGCGGTCGCATTCGCTTCGGCACTCTGCACTGTGGCTTCTTTGCGGGCCTCAGCTTCTAGCTTGGTTTCCTCAATCTGCTTTTGCTTCAGGGGCAACGTGTATTGCATGGCATCGGCCTCGCCCTTTGCTTGCAGGACGCGCACCTGCGCCTCGCCCTCCGCCTGCTTTACCTGCTGAGCCTTGGTTGCTTCGGCTTGCAGTTCGGCAATGCGAACCTGTTTTTGCTGGATCTCCGTGTCTACGCTCATTTGGTCATTCTGCTGCTCCTTCAACAGCAGGTCTTCCAAGCCTTTCGCGTACTCGGGAGGAAGCTGAATGTCGCGCAGCATGACTTCCTTCACGATGATTCCGTCCGCGGCAAGCTTCTGCGTGATGACGTTGGCCGCCTTCTGACGTATCTCTTCACGACGCGTCGCAAAAACTTCGCGGACGGTATAGTTCGGCACCAGTTCGCGCCAGGCGCTAGCGACGACCGGCGGAACAATTTCACGCTCGATCGGTTGCGGCAGGTTAGCCTGAATGTAGGCGAGATGTTTGGCATCCAGACGATAGCGGATGGTGATTGCCAGGCCGAGCGAAAGGCCTTCTTTCGACTGCACGTTTAAAAGTTCATTTTTCGTGGACGGCTTGGTGGAAGCTGCCTTGCCATCCTCGACAGCACCGGTTGTGAAGAGTTGGTCGCGCGTGTCGAAGAGAACGACGCTTTCCGCAACAGGCGTGACAAAGTGCGCGCCGGGATACAAAGTCCCAGGCTCCGTGCCGCTGGTCTGACTGACGCGAACACCTGCCATGCCGCTTGGGACCACGACAATCCCCATCGCTATCAACATTGGACCCCAGGCGAGAAGAGCAAGTGCAAAGGCACCGCGCCAGTGCGTTGTCGGGGCAGGTTGAGCCGGAGTATCCGAGTTCGCCGACGAGCGTTTATGTTGTGAGAGGAAGTAGACGTCGCGCGAGAGCAGGGCGATGGCTGCTGCGATCATTCCCGCTCCGCCAAGTAGCATCAAATATTTGAAAAGAACCATTGGGATTTCTCCGTTCTTCAGCGTTGCTGTGACTTCACCCGTACAGGTTGAAGGGCCAGACCAGTAGGCACTTTGGCCGGGTGGGTGAAGAAGACCCGGAAGACTTGGCCGAAGATCCATTCCTCGACCACTAGCGCTACCGCGATTGAGAAGGCCAACCCTGCGACTACCGACATGAATGTGATTACCAGTTGCATATGCGTTCTCCCACGTTCGGACAGGAAAAGTGCAAGGCTCGATCCAAATGCATATTGCTGAAAATAAGCTGCTTATGTGAGAGACTCTTGTGGTCGGCAGGACACAGTGTGGGCGCTCGGCTACGGCCGGAACTGCCGTTGCAGGATTTCCTCAGCGAGCTAGCTTAGGATTTGAGTTGGCCGACCGATGGGGTGTGATTCGCATCCAAGCTGGTCTGCCGTAGCTTTCAAGGTCAGTCACACAGCTTCTCAGAACATTTGGCGGACAGGAATGTCCGCCCCACACAAAAGAATTCGGGGAACGACAGTTGCCAGTCCAGCAAGACGCGCTTTGGTACAAGGACGCCGTAATCTACCAGGTCCACGTCCGCTCGTTTCTCGACAGCAGCGGGGACGGAAACGGCGACTTTCGTGGTCTGGCACAAAAGCTGGACTACTTGCAAGACCTCGGCATCAACACACTATGGCTGATGCCGTTCTTTCCGTCGCCCTTGCGCGACGATGGCTACGACATCTCCGACTACCGTACTGTTAATCCTCTTTACGGCACGCTCGACGACTTCAAGAATTTCCTCGAAGTCGCGCACAAGCGGGGCATTCGCGTGATCATCGAGATGGTGCTGAACCATACTTCGGACCAGCACCCGTGGTTCCAGGAATCACGCAGCTCGCGCAGCAATCCGCGTCGCGACTGGTACGTGTGGAGCGACACCGACACCAAGTACAAAGGCACACGAATCATCTTCCTCGACACGGAGCTTTCGAACTGGGCTTGGGACCCAGTTTCCAAGCAGTACTACTGGCATCGCTTCTTCAGTCATCAGCCAGACTTGAACTGGGACAATCCAGCGGTGCGCGAAGAAATGTGGGACGTGATGAGGTTCTGGCTGGATATGGGCGTAGATGCCTTCCGCTTGGATGCAGTGCCTTACCTGGTCGAGCGGGAAGGCACGAACTGCGAGAACCTGCCGGAGACTCATGGTGTAATCAAAGATCTGCGTACCCGCCTGGATCGCGAGTATCCCGGTCGCATGTTGCTGGCGGAAGCCAACCAGTGGCCTTCGGACCTGCGGGCGTATTTCTCCACCGGTGACGAGTTCCACATGGCATTTCATTTCCCGCTCATGCCCCGCATGTTCATGGGCGTGAAGCTGGAAGACCGGAAGCCCATTACCGAGATTTTGAAACAGACCCCGGAAATTCCTGAGACCTGTCAGTGGTGCCTGTTCCTGCGCAACCACGACGAGCTTACGCTCGAAATGGTCACCGACCTGGAGCGCGACTACATGTACGACGAGTACGCGAAAGAGAAGGCGATGCGGCTGAATTTAGGCATACGCCGACGCCTTGCCCCGCTGCTCGACAATGATCGCCGCCGCATTGAGTTGATGAACGGCATGCTGATGTCTATGCCTGGTACCCCGATTGTTTACTACGGCGATGAGATTGGCATGGGTGACAACATCAATCTGGGTGACCGGAACGGGGTTCGCACTCCCATGCAGTGGGATGGCGGGTGGAATGGAGGATTCTCGACCGCAGATCCCGAGACGCTCTATTCTCCGCTGATGCTGAATCCGGTGTATGGATTCCAGGCAGTCAATGTGCAATCGCAAAAGCGCTTCGATCACTCACTTCTAGCCTGGATGAAGCGGCTAATCAAGATTCGCAAATCGACAGCGGTGTTCGGACGCGGTTCCATTCAGTTCTTGTATCCAGCAAATCACAGAGTGCTGGCCTACGTCAGAAAACTGGGAAACGAGACGATTCTTGTGGTCAACAATCTTTCGAGTTCGGCGCAGGCGGTGGAACTCGATTTGAAGCCTTACAAGGGGAATATTCTCGTTGAGATGTTCGGACGAAACGTGTTCCCGCGCATTGGAGACTTACCATACCTGTTGACCATGGGGCCGTATCAGTTTTATTGGTTCAAGATTAGAAGAGTGTAGCCAGAGCAGTGAGCCATAAGCTGTGAGCCAGAGTCCGAGGGCGCTGGTTTGCTCGCGACTCCCGGCTCGCCGCTCACAGCCAGACGCTAGGAGCTTTCTTGCCCGACGAGAGCATACTTTCGGACGAGTTCATTCGCGAACTGATAAATGTTGGCGAAGTGGACATCCTTGTCGGCGTGCCCACGCACAATGATGCGCGCACGGTCGGCCAGGTCGTCCAAGGTGTTCGCGCCGGCCTGCTGAAGTATTTTCCACGCGCCAGGTCCGTGATCATCAACGCTGACGGCGGCTCCCGCGACGGCACACGCGATCTGGTGTGTGCCGCATCAATCAACGATACCGTTGGGTCAAATCTGCCGGCCTTGCGCACGCTGCACAGCATCAGCACACAGTATGAAGGACCGCCTGCTAGCGGAACCGCGCTTCACACCATTCTTGCGGCCGCCGATCTTCTGCAAGCCAAAGCGTGCGCTGTCATTTCGCCGGAGTCGACCAGCCTGGAACCGGAGTGGGTCGAACGCCTTTTGCGTCCAGTGATTCGCGAGGGGGTTGACCTTGTTCTCCCGGTTTACCGTCGCCACAAGTTCGATGGCATGTTGATCCGCAATTTGGTTTATCCGGTGACGCGCGCGGTCTATGGTTGCACAGTGCAGGAACCCTATCCGTCGGATTACGCTTTTTCAAGCAATCTAGGCAGCAACTTTCTCAACCAGGATCTGTGGACGCAGGAGCAAGGACGTCACGGGACAGAATTGTGGTTGACGCTGGCGGCAATCATTGGACGCTACAGGATTTACCAGTCTTTCTTAGGAACTCGAGGCCGATTGGAGTCGCCACCATCTGATCTGGTGAAGGCCATGCGCGAAACTGCGGGCCTGCTCTTCTGCTCAATGGACTGTTATCCCGCAGCATGGAAGGACTTGCGAGAGCCTTTGCCGGCGCCATGCGGCGGGTGTCAACCTGCGGTCAGTCTCGAGCCCATGCGCGTGAACCGCAAGCGGCTGCATCAGATGTTCACGTTCGGAATCTCACAACTGGAGCCGGTGTTCTCATCCATCCTATCGACTCCAACTCACGAGGAATTGAAACGGCTCGCAACCTTGCCCGAGAATGAATTTGAGCTGCCGGAACCGCTTTGGGCGCGAACTGTATACGAATTCGCCGCGGCCTACCATCGTGCGGTAATCGGGCGTGATCATGTAGTCCAGGCGCTGGTGCCGTTATTCCGCGGACGCGCACTTACATTTCTGACGGAAAACCGTGAAGCCAAAGAATCGGAGATCGAAAGCAACATTGATAAGGTCTGCCAGGCGTTTGAGGCCGAAAAGCCGTACCTGCTGCAAGTCTGGGACGGCGGGAAGTGAGGTCCTATGTGGAGTAATTTTGTAGGCGAAATGACACGAGCGGCGGATGAAATCCTGAAAGGTTTCGCGCGATTTCTTCCTCGTATTCTCGAAATGCTGGTGATTGTGCTCGTGGGCTGGGTGATCGCGATCCTGCTTCGTGCGATCGCCCGCAGCATTCTGAAGATTGCCCGATTCGATAAGCTGTCGGAGCACACAGGCGCCACTCAACTTCTGCGCGGCGCTGCGCTACCTTCGCTGACCGAGCTCACGAGCCGATTTGTCTTCTGGATCGCGTGGCTCGGGTTCATCCTGCTCGGCATCAGCGTGCTTGGGGTAGCCGGGTTCGACGAACACGTCGCAACTTTCATCGAATTCCTGCCACGCCTGGTGGTCTCGCTCTTCATTCTGTTTTTTGGCCTCCTCGCCGCAAGCTTTTTTTCCCGCGCGGTGTTGCTCGGCGCAGTGAATGCGAATTTGTCATCGCCAAGGATCATCAGCTGGGCCGTGCGGACGATGATTATTCTTTTCGTGGTGTCGATGGCATTCGAGGAGTTGAGCATCAGCTCACGGACGGTGGTCGTGGCTTTTGGCATGACCTTCGGCGCCTTGATGTTTGGTCTGGCGCTGGCGTTCGGACTTGGCGGGAAAGACTTGGCACGACGATACTTAGAGAAGCGCTTTGGAAGTGAACCTGCAGAAGAGCAGCACGACCATGAAGACGAACTTTCACCCTTGTGATTCACATCGTGTTAATCATCTCGTAATCGCAAATTCGTGGCTCGGAGGATAAGAATGAATCGTGGGTTCCTATGGATGGCGACCTCTTTATTAGTGCCGTTTTTGTGTTTGCCTTGGGCCACTGCTGCATCTTCAACACCTTTGAAGATCTACTTCGTCGATGTCGAAGGCGGTCAATCAACGTTGTTTGTGACACCTACTGGGCAATCGCTGCTGGTGGACACTGGCTGGCCGGGGTTCAACGGCCGCGACGCCGATCGCATTGTTGCTGCAGCGAAGGATGCCGGCCTCAGCAAGATCGATTATGTGTTGATCACCCATTTCCATATGGATCACGTCGGTGGTGTGCCCCAACTTGCCGAGCGCTTCCCGATCGGCACATTCATCGATCATGGCGAGAACCGCGAGACTACCGATCAGCCCACCATGCAGGTCTGGCAGGCGTACCAGAAACTGCTGCAAAGTGGAAAGTACAAGCACATCGTTGCCAAACCGGGAGACAAACTGCCTATCACCGGAATTGATGCCGTTGTCGTTAGTGCCGACGGCAACTTGATATCGAAGCCGCTGACCGGTGCCGGTGGAGAAAATCCTTTATGCAAGGGGGGAGAACAATCCACCGCCGATACCACCGAGAATGCCCGTTCACTCGGTTTCCTGGCAACCTTCGGTAAACTTCGCATCCTGGATCTCGGCGATCTCACGAAAGACAAGGAGTGGGGTCTGATGTGTCCGGAGAACAAACTTGGCAGGGTTGATATTTACGTCGTCTCGCATCACGGATGGGAGCAAAGCGGGAGTCCGCAACTCGTAGATGGCCTCGCTCCACGAGTGGCGATCATGGACAATGGTGCCAAGAAGGGCGGTTCGCCGGGTCCGTGGGAGGTGATTGAAAAATCTCCGCGATTAGAGAACCTCTGGCAATTGCACTACTCGGAGGAAGGCGGAAGCACGCACAATGTCGCTGCGGAGTTCATCGCCAATCCGCAAGGGCCGGATGCTGGCCACTACCTCTTACTGACCGCGCATAAAGACGGCAGCTTC
>Ga0105238_10008906_pt1 | contig 10044 bp, 8 predicted proteins | sample KBSC34metaG_FD_81526 | JGI IMG/M metagenome (GOLD analysis project Ga0105238, IMG submission 81526) | Corn rhizosphere microbial communities from Kellogg Biological Station, Michigan, USA - KBS C3-4 metaG | ecosystem: Host-associated > Plants > Roots > Rhizosphere > Soil | place: Michigan, USA...
ATAGAAGCTGGCGCGGCTGTGCTTGTATTGGTCGGGCAATGCGTTCAGCAGCCAGTTGGCATAGGTGGTCCGGCCGCCGATGATAAAGGAGGTCTTGTCTTTGACGAGGGGGCCTTCGAGGTTCAGCCGGCTGGTCAGCAGGCCGATCCCGGCCGAACCGGCAAAATCCTTTTTGTTGCCTTCCCGGCTGGAGATATCCACCACCGAAGAGAGCCGGCCGCCGAATTTGGCGGGGATGCTGCTCTTGTACAGCTCCACGTCCTTTACGACTTCCGGGTTGAAGGCGGAGAACATCCCGAAGAAATGCGCGGTATTGTAGATGGTGGCGTCATTGAAGAGGATCAGGTTCTGATCGGCGGATCCGCCCCGGACGTTAAGGCCCGTGCTGGCCTCGCCGACCGTTTTGACGCCCGGCAGGGTCGTTATTACCCGGAGGACGTCGGCCTCGCCAAAGACGACCGGCACCTGTTTGATGGTCTTGATGTCCAGCTTTTGCACTCCCATTTCCGTCCGCCGGACGTTGCTGGCCTTCTCAGCGGAGACGATGACCTTTTTCAGCGTGATGATCTGGGTCTGGAGATCGATATTGAGCTTTCCGTCGCCATAAACCATCAGCAGTCTTCGCGTATCGCGCATCCCGATGCTCTGGATATTGAGGATATGCCTCCCCTTCGGCAGGGAGATGGAGAAATACCCGTATTGATCCGAGGCGACGCCGATGCGCGGGTTCTCGACATAGATCGAGGCGCCGACGATGGGTTCTCCCGTCTTTGCATCCCGCGCATAGCCGGCTACGTTTGCGACGCGGTTGGGCGTAGGACTACCCTTGTCACCGATGACGTAGAGCTTGTTCTCCAGCGTAGCCACCTGCGGCTGGCCTACCTCGGCGAGATAGTCCCGGACGCTGTCGCCCACGGCGACGGCTTCCTTGTCGGAATGCCTTTCAAAGTAGTCGGCCGGAAGATCGGTGCGGATCGCCTCCCCCTTTGCGACAAAGACATGCCGGTACCGGTCGATCGAATAGCTCATCTCCGTGCCCGAAAAGGCCTGGTCCAGCACTTTGGTCAGCGGCGCCTGGTCCACATTGATATCGATCCTGGTAGTGTCCAGCTCGGCCGTGTCATAATAGATGCGGAACCCGGATTGTTTTTCCAGTTCCTTCAAAAATTCGGCATAGCGGGTCTGTGTGAGGTGGATCGTCACGGGCTTGCTCGCGGGTTCCTGTGCGCGGACAAGGATGCCCGTCAGCAACAGGCACGCTAAAAGCCACCCTTTAAAAGATGCCGGAGGCATCTTGTCCGAAGGACAGACATTAGCGGTTTGCCGGAAATGCGCCACCTTTTTGAAGCGCGCATTTCCGGCACATCTATTATTGAGTAAGGCCATCATACCAGGTGATTACTTTTACAAGAGTGGTTTGCTTATCTTTTCGCATCCGGAGATGGTTGCTCCGCATGAATTTCTTCGCCTGCTTGCTCTTATCCTTTATAGCGGCGAGCAAGGATCGCTGGTTGTTCACCGCATACCAGGTGTTTCCTTTTCTGAACCAATAAGAGACGTTGGCGAGGGTATATTTCTCGAAGCCCTGGTTGAGAAAGGAAGCCTGCACCTGCACCGACTTCAATTCCCGGCGCAGCAGCCGGACCTTTCCGCGGTACAGCTGCTCATAGTAGCCGTTACGGGGCGCGCTCGGGTTGAGGCTGTCGGCGAGGCGGATGAAGCGGTGATCCCCGATCGTGAAACTGTCCACATGTTCGCGGTTGAGACTCAGCTTCCACACTTCGTAGGGGTCCTTGATCACGATCAGGTCGAGCACTTCATCGAAGAGGAGGGGGATGTTCTCATACAGGATACCGTTATAGACGATCGCCCCCGCGATCACCGAGTCCACGAAATAGGGATGGCCGTCCTTTATCTGGTAGGCATAATCGACGTATTCGGGTCCGCGGTAGAGGTCGGTAGCAGGAGCGACATAGTTATGATATTGCTGCAACGCCAGCGCGGAGGCGGAATCCAGGATCAGGCTGTCCTTTTGGGGGGGCTGGGCTTTCAGGGCCGGAGAGGACACGACGAAGCAAAGCAGTGTGACGCAAATAGTTTTGGACTTGAAGCGCATGAACGCGGTTTAATGCCTTAAAGTAAATAAAGTCTTTTACATTAAAGGGATGAATCGGTAAATTAGGAGATTAAAATGACATTAATGGCCGGTATCCTTCGCACGATAATTTTATTGGGCGCTATCCAGGGCTTTATTGTCGGCGCACTGCTGGTCTCTTCGGCCCGGCGCGATCGCAGTGGAGCAAGGCAAAAGCGCCTGCTGGCCATTCTGATCGGACTGCTGGCGATGGCCTGCCTGAATCTCTATCTCTTCGAGATGCCCGAGTGGATGAACACTCCGCTTGGCAACCTGCTGAATGCACTTATCCCGTTGATTGTCGTGATGCCTATCGGCCCGCTGTTGTATTTGTATGTCTGCAGCCTGTTGGAACCCGGGTTCCGGTTACACCGGCGGCACTTTTATTCGACGGCGATCGACCTGTTCCCGCATGCGGCCGCCCTGGTCTACATTATCCTGCTGATCCTCGGGATCCTCAACTCGCACAAAAGCTACGGGTTCGGGACCTTTCTCGACGATTACCAACAATATGCGGATATCCCGCGTTGGCTTTCCCTCGCGATCTATCTTTGGATGGCATCCCGCATCCTCAAACGTGCGCGCACGGTCTCGCGCCCGGAGGAGCTACAATTGACCTGGCCACGAACCCTGATCCGGGTCTTCTCAGCCTTCGCGATCCTTTGGTTCGTCTTCCTGGTCCCCTACGAAATACCCAGAACCAGTAATTGGCTGCTCGACCGGTTCGACTGGTATCCGCTGTATCTGCCCATTGTGGTGCTCATTTACTGGCTCGGGGTAAGAGGGTATTTTATCAGCTACCGGCCTGCTCCCGCGAGGAATGCGCTCTCACCCGAGATGGTCAAACCAGCCATTCAGGCGCTCAAAAAAGCCATGGAGCAGGATCGCCTCTGGCTGGACCCAGCGCTTAACGTCGGGACTTTGGCCCGCCATTGCGGCCTGCCGCCAAAGACCCTTTCCATGATCCTCAATCAGCACCTGGATACCACGTTCAACTCGCTCGTCAATGAATACCGGATCGCCGCCTTCAAGGATAAGGTCTCGCAGAACCGCGAGCTGACCATCGCGGGTCTGGCCTATGATTGCGGTTTCAATTCCCTCCCCACTTTTCAGCGGGCCTTTAAGTCCTACACCGGCATCACCCCAAGCGAATATCAAAAAAGACTGATCAAATCCCGATCTGAGTAGGCTCTCCGTCGCGGTTCCGTTTGTTTTGCGGTAAACATTCGAACCATGAGACGCCTTCTTACCCTTTTCTTTTTTTTGTCTGTGAGATCCCTCCTTGCCCAGGACACATCTGTTGCTGACGACCGCGTCGGCGTCTATCGCGGAAAGGCCGATCCCGCCGTCGAGTTCCGGGTATCCCGGGACAAGGACCGGCTGATGATCCTGATCCTGGGGCAGGGGAGGACCCTGCTCAAGCCGTTGTCCGACGGCCAATATATCTTGCAGGGCGTCCGGCCCGTTGCTAACCTCGAATTCCTTCACGATGCCGCCGGGCGGATCGACGGCTGCCGGCTCCGGCAGAAGGAGCAGCCCGCCAAAAAAGCCGACTCTCTTCCCGGCGCCTATCGCAGGATCCGGTTTCCGTTCGACCTCGCAAAGATCGGCTCCCGGCTACCACATGTCTCCAACCGGGCCAACGGCTTCACCCGGGCCGATACCCTGCAGGGCATGCTGACCCCGCTCCGCACCTGCTATGATGTGTTGTTCTATCATTTAGACCTGGACATTCGGACGGCGACCCGGTCGATCCGCGGGAGCAATCTCATCCGGTGGCGAACGGTGCAGCCCTTCCGCCGGATGCAGGTCGATCTGTACGAGAACCTCGCGATCGACACCGTTAATTATCATGGAAGCGCCTTGCACTACACCCGCGACGGCAATGCCGTCTATATCGATCTGCCCGTGGAAGCGCCGGCCGGAAGTGTCGATGAGCTGCGGATCGCCTATTCCGGCACACCGCTGCAACCGGACATCGATGCCCGGAAAGGGGGCATTTTCTGGCTGACCAACCGCAACGGCTGGGTCTGGGCCGAGTCCGTTACCCAGGGCATCGGCGCCAGTGTCTTCTGGCCTTGTAAGGATCATCTTTCGGATCGCCCCGATAGCATGCGCATCACGATCGCCGTTCCCCACGGGCTCAGCGAGATATCCAATGGCAGGCTCCTGCGGCGGACGGAATTGCCGGACGGCCGGACACGGTTCGACTGGTACGTCGACTACCCGATCGTGACCTATAATGTCGTGATCAATATCGGCGACTATACGCATTTTACGGATAGCTATGTCCGGCCCGGTGGCGATACGCTTGCGTTGAACTTATATTGCATGCCGTATAATCTTGATAGCGCGCGGAGCCTCTTCGGCGATGTCAAACGCATGCTCACGATGTATGAAAAGGACTTTGGTCCCTATCCCTTTGCCCGCGACGGCTTCAACGTGCTGGAGTCCGTCTACCCGATGGAGCACCAGGGGGCGGTGAGTGTCGGATCGATGCGCAGCCCTTTCAACAGCGATCGGTATGACGGCGATATCCGGCGGCTGATGTGGCACGAGTGCGGCCACGAATGGTGGGGGAACAATGTCGGCTGCGGTGACTATGCGGATATGTGGATCCATGAGTCCTTTGCCTCCTATGCCGAGTTCCTGAATGAGGAATCCCTGTTCGGGCGGGCTGCCGCCTTGAAGGAGCTCAACCGGGACGATCCGGAGAACAAGGAGCCGATCATCGGGGTTTACAATGTCAACCATTTCCACGAGGGGGATATGTATCTGAAAGGAGCCCGGATGCTTGGGACGCTGCGCAGCGTCATGGATAACGATTCGCTTTGGTTCTCCGTCTTCCGCGGCATCCAGCGGCGTTTCCGGTTTACCCCGGTTCGCACTGAAGACATCGTAGGCTACTTCAACGAGGCTTCCGGGAAGGATTATACGTATTTCTTCGACCAGTATCTCCGGTATCCGGCGATCCCGGTGCTCGCGATCGGCATTGTCCCCGATGGCGACGGGATCCGGCTAAGCTACAAATGGGAGGCGGACGTGCGCGATTTCCGCATGCCCATCAAGGTGACTACCGCAAAGGGGAGCCTTGGCTTCATCTATCCGACCTCCACGATGCAGACCCTGGAGCTCAAAGGGATGACGCCGGCTGACTTTGCGGTAGACCGGGATGAGTTTTACATCGTGGTGCGAACGCTCTAGTGCGCCAGGCTGCTTTTGTGTGCCATGGCGGCCCCCGGTTCAACAGCCTTCGTCAACTGCGCAAGGGTGTAGGCGCCGATGGCCATCACGAGGTCGCGGACCGCTACATCGAAATAATGCCCGCCGACGATCAGCTGGAGCGCGATAAGGATCAGCCAGAGCATCACGATCCAGGCCCCGATCAGCGGCCTGGCCAGGACGAGGATGCCGGCCACGATCTCTATGACTCCGACGATCTTCATAAAGGCCAGCGGGTCCATCGGCACCATCGACTTATTGAGGTAATTACTCCACTGGGTGAGTAAATTGGTGAACTTGTCCAGTCCCGCGACGATGGGCACGAGGCCGTAGGTAAGCTTTAAGGTGGTTTGAAGCTGTTTTTGCGTTGCCATAAAAGTGTTTTATTTATATTAGAGCGAGCGTCGGCGAAAGGGTTACAAAAAATAGTTTTACCGGATTTTGTAACCTTTCCGGCCCCTATTTATCCAATAAAAGGAATGATCCACCAGGAAACAAAGCAAGCCGCGGGACCAACGGACGAAACGCTGGTCAAACAGGTGTTGGGCGGTGATAAGAAAGCCTTTGAGATACTGATCCGCAGGCACAACCAGCTGCTTTTCCGGACCGGCATGGCCTTGCTCAAAAACGATACGGACGTCGAGGACGCGATGCAGACCGCCTATATCAACGCCTATCTGAATTTGTCGAAATTTGAAGGCAGAAGCGCTTTTGCGACCTGGTTGACGCGGATCATGCTCAATCAGTGCTTCGAGCAGCAGCGCCGGTCGGCGTTGGCGAGAACAACTCTGGGATCAGCCGATAATCTTGTTAATATGCAAACGCCTGACCGTGAACTGGGAAACAAGGAGCTGACAAGGCTGCTTGAAAGTGCCGTGGAACAACTGCCCGAGAAATACCGCCTCGTATTCGTGCTGCGGGAGGTGGAGGAGCTGTCGGTCAGGGAGACGGCAGAGGTCCTCGATATCGAGTCGTCCAATGTCAAGACCCGGCTTAACCGGGCTAAGAATATGTTGCGCGAGCACCTCAAAGGATATATGAAAGAGAACGTGTACTCCTTCCATCTCACGCGTTGCGACCAAATCGTCGCCGGCGTGTTCAGCGCGCTGGACCGCATTCCTTACATTTGACGGAAAATACCGTCATCGACCAGCCTGCCATCCATCAGCTTGTCGACCACCTCTTCCGGCACGAGTCGGGGAAGCTGGTCGCTGTCCTGACCCGGGTCTTCGGATCGGATAATCTCGACCTGGCGGAGGACGTCGTGCAGGACTCGCTCGCCGAGGCCCTTACCCAGTGGCAATACCGGGGCGTTCCCGACAACCCGTCCGGCTGGCTGTTTCGCGTGGCGCGGAACAAATCGCTGAATATCCTCGACCGGGAAAAACGGCAACAGCGATATTCGGCCGAGGTCAGGGCCGGGCTGCTCGCCGGCGGTAGCCTGGAATCCTCTCTCGATTTGCTGTTCTCCGAACAGGAGATCCTCGATGACCAGCTGCGGATGCTGTTCACCTGCTGCCATCCCGCCATTTCCCCCGATTCGCAGATCGCCCTCGCGCTAAAGACCCTCTGCGGGTTCAGCGTCGCGGAGATCGCCCGGAGCTTTCTCACGACCGAGGAAAATATCCGGAAGCGGCTGACCCGGGCAAAGCGGGGGATCCGCGAGGCGCCGGTCCCCTTTGACGTACCCGCAGGCGCGGAACTGGACCGGCGGCTCGACACAGTGCTATCGACACTCTATCTCCTGTTCAACGAGGGGTACAATGCCACTACGGGCGAGGATCCTATCCGCTACGATCTCTGTGGCGAGGCCATCCGGCTGGCAGGGCTGATCGAACGGCATCCTGCGATCCGCGACCGGTCGGCGGTCTGTGCGCTTCTGGCGTTGATGGCTTTCAATTCATCCAGGTTCAAGGCGCGACAGGATCGGGAAGGGCGGTTGCTGACCATGGCCGAGCAGGACCGCTCGCTCTGGGACCGGGTCCTGATCGCAAACGGCTTCGATTACCTGCGCCGGTCGGCGGAGGCAGGGCCGGACTCTATCTATTACTGGCTGGCCGCCATCTCCGCCCATCACGCCCTGGCGCCCGACTATGCGTCCACCGACTGGTCCGGCATCCTGGGGCTCTATGACGGCCTGCTCCGCATGGAAGACTCGCCCGTGGTGAGGCTCAACAGGGCCGTCGCGCTTTCCATGGTGGAGGGGCCACAATTGGCGTTACAGGAGCTCGACCGTCTTCAGGAAGATGCGACCCTGCAGACCTATCCCTATTTTTATTCCACCCGGGCGGAAATGTACCTCCGGTTGCAACAGTTTCCCGCCGCGTCGGCCTGTCTCGAAAAAGCGATCGCCTGCTCGACGCTGGAAAAGGAAGCCGAACGGCTCCGGGAACGGCTGGCCTTCTGCCGCGAAAAAATTTCCTGAGGTCCATGTCCCTATCGGATCAACGGGTTTGTCTATTCCCAAACAAAACGATACAATCATGGAACAAGAATTTATGTTGCTGATCCACAACACAATGGATCACACCGCAAAGCTTTCCCCCGAAGAAATGCAGGGATTTCTGAAGGATTGCATGAACTATATCAACCGGCTGGTCAGCGAGGGGAAGCTAAAGGGAGCCCAACCCCTGGTAAAAGAGGGGAAGATCATTTCCGGGTCAAAGGGGAGCTGGAAGGATGGCCCGTTCAACGAGGCAAAAGAGGTGATCATCGGGTACTACCACATCCTGGCGAAGGATATCGATGAGGCGATCGCCATCGCCAAAGAGAACCCCGAATTTGCTTATACGGCCACGGCCCGGATCGAGGTTCGCCCGATCAGGACGATCGAAAAGTCCACCGGGTTCCTCTATCCCAGCCAGAAATAAAAAAACCGCCCTGCGTAAGCAGGGCGGCAAAAATTTCTTTTTCTAAAGGGGTTTCTTAACTTAACTCAACACGCTTGGTTTTCAGGGATTTGGATGTTGCTTGCTTCGGATTTGGACATTTGGTTTTGTAGGAGACTGGATTTCGTTCGTTGCTGATACAAAGATGCATCAAAGACTGACGGATAAAGAATCTTTTCGTCCAATGATCGAAACCGCCCGACGAAAGTCGATTTTACCCGACGAGCGTCATTTTATCCTTTCTGATTCGCCCGGATATAGGTCGCCACCTCAACCATGGGGGCTACCCAGATCTCTTGCTGGTGGTCTTTCAGGAAATGCAGCAGCTGGCTATGATCGCCTAATTCGACATTGGTGCCATGCCCGCCGCCGACCCCATGGAAACAGAACACCAGCAGGCTATGCGTTCGGATCGCCTCCCTGACCATCTCTATCATGTCCGCGCCCGTCTGCTTTTCGATGGAGACGGCATTGATATTGTCGGGGTTGATCGTGCCCAGCGCCTGCATCTTCGGGACCACGCCCCTCGCCCCGACAAAGTCCTTCCGCAACCCGAGATAATAGGAGCTGTCATGGATCGTGAATTCGCCGCAGGGAAACGCGTAGGTGCGCACCGTTTTCCCGTCGATGGCGTGAAGCATGACGTTGACTACGCGGATCTCGTCGTCCATCCGGCCGATGGTGTAGGTATGCAGATCGCGGTCGGGCGAGACCCAACTGCTGCGTCCCGGAACAGTTCCATCGCAGGGATGGGTAAGCGAATGATTGCCCAGCTCATGGCCATGGGCCGCCGCAGCCCGCCATTCGTCGAGTCGTTTTTCGACTACAGGAGAGATGCCGATGAGGTAAAACGTGGCCTTCAGGCCCACGGAGTCCAATGCGGGAATGGCGTTGTCGAGGTCCTGGTTGATGGCGTCGTCGTAGGTGAGCACCACCGCGCAGGACTTATGATTCCAGGGAAGGTCGGCCGTCTGCGCGAAGACCGGGGCGGAAAAGATTCCCGCGAGAATGACAGTTATTAGTCTGGTCATAGGGCAAAGATAGCTTTCTGATACTTTTTGTTGTTTGTCTTTTTAATGACGATTTCACGGCATTGATTGAACTTTGCAAAGGCCTGGATCGCCTCGCTGATGCTGCCGATCTGTGGCTTGCTCAGCTTCACCGGCTCGAAGTGCAGGTTATGGATCACCAGCGTCCCTTGTTTCCGGTCGGCCTTCGAATCCATGCGTGCGACAAAGACGTCCCCCACCAGTACCGGCAGGGAGAAATACCCGTATTTCCGTTTGGGCTCGGGGACAAAACATTCGATCTGGTAGTCGAAATCGAAAAAGTCCCTTAGCCGGTGACGGAAGACGTTGAGCGTGTCGAATGGCGAGAGAACGTACGCGTCGCCGGTCAGCCCGATCTTCTTGTTCTTATAGGCCGGGAGCATATAGAGCGGGGCGGTGTTTAATCCTTCGATGGTTACGGGGATGACTTCACCCGCGGTCACCATCTTTTCCAGCTCCTTTTTCACGAGATGGTCTTTTACGCGGCGCGCGCGCCAGGCCATTTCTTTGACATAGGCGAGGCCCAGCGCTTTCAATTCGCGCAGGATGACATGCCGGGCAAATTCTTCGGGCGTCGGCATCGTCGTATCGATCTCATGGGGAACCAGGTTCTTGGGCAGGTCGTACAGTTTATGGAACTCTTTCGTTCGCGTGGTCATCAGGCTCCCTTCGAGATAAAGCCGTTCGAGCGCTATCTTGGCGGGCCGCCAGTCCCACCAGCCCGAGCTGGCTTCCTGCCGATCGTACTCGA
>Ga0105238_10008909_pt1 | contig 10044 bp, 14 predicted proteins | sample KBSC34metaG_FD_81526 | JGI IMG/M metagenome (GOLD analysis project Ga0105238, IMG submission 81526) | Corn rhizosphere microbial communities from Kellogg Biological Station, Michigan, USA - KBS C3-4 metaG | ecosystem: Host-associated > Plants > Roots > Rhizosphere > Soil | place: Michigan, USA...
TCCCTGGCGCAATCGGCCGGACTCTATGGCGCCATCGCCTCCACCAAGTCGCAATACCGGATGGGCTATGGCACCGCCAGCGGCCATGCGGATGAATCGGGTGCGGTTGCCGCCGCCATCGCCGATTGCGAAATGCGGGCGGGCATGCGGGGCGTTTGCGAAAAACATGTCGCGTTCAAGGATCGCTGCGCCGCCGTGGCGGAGGGCGACGATCATACCGGCGCGGCCGAATATGCGGTGTCGCGCGAAGCCGCCGAGCGATTGGCGGTGACGATGTGCCGGGCGGGCGGCACCCATGCCTGCAAAATCGTCCAGTCTTTTTGCGCCGGCTGATGCGGCCCGCGCCATGACCACGCTTTCCGGCCGTCCCCGCACTGCGCTTCTGATCGTGGATGTGCAGAAAGGCGTGGTGGCGGGCAATCATGGGCGCGATGCGGTGGTCGCCAATATCGCCCGCCTGGCGGAGAAAGCGCGGGCGGAGCAGGTGCCCGTGATCTGGGTGCGCCACAACAGCAAGGAGTTCATGGCGGGCAGCGACGGCTGGGCCATCGTGGACGAACTCGATCCGCAACCGGGCGAGCCCGTCATCGACAAGCGCTATGGCGACGCATTCGAAGATACCGAGCTGGAGCAGGTGCTGGCGGATCTGAATGTCGGGCGGCTGGTGGTGACGGGCGCGCAAAGCGATGGCTGCATCCGCTCCACCATCCATGGCGGTTTTGCCCGCGGCTATGACGTGACGCTGGTGTCCGACGCGCATACCACCGAAGACCTCAGCCAATGGGGCGCGCCGCCGCCGGATCAGGTGATCGCGCACACCAATCTCTACTGGGCCTATCACACCGCGCCGGGCCGCACCGCCCAGGTGGCGAAAAGCAGCGAAATAGAGTTCTAGCGGTGTGGGCCCGCTTTCGTCGATCTCCTCATCCTGAGCCCGTCGAAGGATGAGGTGCGGCGCGGCTCTCATGGTTCGACAGGCTCACCATGAGGAGTTGGAGAGCGCACCTCTCACCCAAACCTGCTGCAGCGTTCACAGGCCGGAGGGGGCATCTAAAGTAAGCAAAAAAACACCGGAGGCTTTTGGCTTCCGGTGTTTTACTTTGCTTATGAAGCAGTGGTCAGGCGATCAATGCCATCGGCTGCTTGCGGTTCCGGCGGCGCAGCATCAGGCCCAGGCCCAAAAAGCCTGTCATCAGCATCGCCCAGGTGGCGGGTTCGGGCACCGCGGAGGCAAGCGGCACGTCGAGCCGGCCAGAGGAGAAGCTCTGCGCACCGGTATTGCCATTGTTGTTCACCACCGCCGATGTCGAGAAGGCGCCATCGGCCGTTGTGCCGATGCTGGACAGGGCGGTCAGGGTGAAATCAAACCCCGGCGGGAAAGGTCCGCCACTGGTCTGAAAGCCCGGTCCCGTATAGGTGAAGATGAGATCGGGGATGGCCGGGTTGTCGGTCAGGCCGGAGCCCAACACCAAACCCGAGGGCAATGTGTTGGAGAGCGTGAAGGTGACATCGGGGAACGCCGTGGCGCTGCCCGCGATGTAACCGGCGAAATCCACGATCGCCAACTGATCGCCGGTGGCAAAGCCCAGTTCCGGCGTAACACTGCCCGTATAGCTATATTCGAAGTTTGAACCTACAGGCGTCACACTGTCCAGGTTCACCAGGACTGCCGCTTGCGCGGATCCTGTCATGGCCAGTGCCGCCACCGCACCGAATATCAGCGATTTCATCGGAACGTCCTCCTTTGATACAGTCTGATGAGTGTCGAGAGAGTTGAGGCAAAGCCTCGCGTGAGAACAGATCGCCATTCAAATCCGTTCCAACTGTTCCAACGAAATCGGCAGATAAATCGCGAAACATCGACACTGTTGCGATGCTGCATTCGTACGGCGTCACGCCACGGAACCGCGACTCCGCGAATCTTTTGGAAAGCGTTTACGATGGCTTTGCTTTGTCGTGGCGCGAAATCGGCGGCAATCCTACGAATCTTTCCGGCACCGCGATTCGAGAAGATTAAAGCCGTCATGCGCATGCCGCAAAAAGTCGTTGGCATTCCCTGGTTCGGGTCCGACCTCTATCGCGAGTGCCGCGCGATGATGAGCGACGGCGCGCAGCTTCCCGATTCGCATGGCGACTGGCTGGTGCAGGCCGAAGACGTTTGCGCCGAAGCCGAAGCGGCGGGCCATCATGTGCTGAAAGTGAACATCGAGCCCAAGGATTTTTCCATCTGGTGCCGCGCGCGCAACATCGCGCCCGATGCAAAGGCGCGGGTGCGCTTCGCCAATTTCGTCGCCTTCCGCGAAGCCGGTTATATCAGCGGCAATCCGGGACGGGTGCCCAAGGGCAGCCTGACGCGAAGCCGGTAAAGCTCAGACGATCATGTCCAGCATTTTGCCGATGCGGGGATTGTCGATCCCCGCCTTGAGCAGGGCGGCCTTCTCCAGCTGGCTGGCGGAGCTGCGCAGCTTTTCGGCCAGTCCCGGTTCCTGCGTGGCATTGGCCTGGCGTCTCAGATCGCCGGAATAGGCGATCATCGCCGGCACGCTGCTGATGGTGCTGCCCATGCTGGAATGTAAGCGCTGTCTCCCGGCCGCCGCCAGCAGGGACGGAGAACGCGGCTAAAGAAAGCTTAACCAGATCGCATGGCCGGGAAACGGCCCAAGAAACCTGCGAGGAACCTGCGACCTTTTATCAGGGAACCAATGGAACTTGCCGGCGTTTGCACCAAAGTGATTGTGAGAGAATCCGGCATTTCATCGACGTTTATATTCGAGGGCGGGGAATCCCTTTGAACCGGCGGTTGCCGGGCATGCTCGCGACGCGAACGCCGATGAATGCCATCAACAAAGGAGCGTGCATCATGATTTCATGGACCAAGAAAGCCGCGATCGTGGCGGTGGGCGGCTTGCTGCTGGCCGGTTGCGCCAGCACCGATGACGTAAAGCGGGCCCAGGCCACGGCGGACCAGGCGCTGTCGGCGGCGCAATCGGCGGGCCAGCGCGCCGATGCGGCGATGTCGGCGGCCAATGCGGCCTCGTCCAAGGCAGATCAGGCGATGTCGGCGGCCAACGCCGCGTCGTCCAAGGCGGACGAGGCCAATTCCAAGGTCGATGCGCTCAGCCAGAAGGTGGACCAGATGTTCGCCAAGGGCCTGAGAAAGTAATATTCAGGACGGCATGACCGGATCTTTCAGACTGCCAACGTCGCGCGGCGCCCGCCGCGCGGCGTTTGCCGTTTTGGCGCCTTCATTGATGGCGCTTTCGTTAAGCGTCGCGCGGGCGGAAACATTTCCTCTCACCGCGGACACGCAGATCGTGGGCGCGCCCGACTTTTACGTCGCCAAGGCCGGGGACACATTGCTGGATGTCGCGCGCGACAATGACCTGGGCTACGCCCAGTTGATGACATCCAATCGCGATATGGATCCCTGGCGCCCCGGCGATGGGCATGCGGTGTTTCTGCCCAATGTCTATCTTTTGCCGCCGGGACCGCGCAAAGGCATCGTGATCGATCTGGCGGGGCAGCGGCTTTATTATTTTCCCTCCGACGGCAAGACGGTGGAAGCCTATCCCATCGGGGCGGGCGCCGAAGCGGGCATGACACCGCGCGGCACCACCAAGGTGACGGGCAAGGTGGTGAAGCCCGCCTGGTATGTGCCCAAATCGATCCGCAAGGAACGGCCCGAATTGCCCGCCATGGTGCCGCCGGGACCGGACAATCCCCTGGGCGAATATGCGTTCCGGCTGGGCTGGCCCTCTTATCTCATTCACGGCACCAACAAGCCTTACGGCATCGGGCGCAATGTCAGTCACGGCTGCATTCATCTTTATCCCGAGGACATCGAAAAACTGTTCCACGAAGTGCCCATCGGCACGCCGGTCCGCGTGATCGATGACCAGATGCGCCTGGCCTGGATCGATGGCGAACTCTATCTGGCGCTGGCGCCCACCCATGCGCAAATCGACCAGATCAGCGAGAACCGGCCCATGCAGCCATCGGTGCCCAAGGACCTGCATGCGCGCATCCTTGCCGCGGCAGGCGATCAGGCGGACCGGATCGACTGGCATGCGGTGGATGAGATCGGCCTGAGGCGCCCGGGCATGCCGATCGCGATCACTTTGGTGCCTGCGGCCGAGGGCGCGAACAGCGATGCGGACGGGATCAATCTGTCCAGCAACGCGCCCGGCGGTGTGCCCAACGATATGCCCGGCGATATGCCCGGCAGGGAATCCGGCGATCTTCCCGCCCCAACCGCAAATGCGGCACCGTAAGCGGTCTTGCGCCTTCGGGTTCGTTCGGCAAGAATCCCCGCTGCTGCAAGGGCTCCTTGATGATTGACCGCCGCCAACTCTGTCTGGGATTGGGCTGCGCCACCGCGCTGACGGGTCCGGCGCGCGCCGCCGGTTGGGCGGAGGGCGAAAACGCCCTGCACATCCTGGTGCGGAAATCCAAGCGCAGGCTGACGCTGGTCAGGGCAGGGGTGACGCTGCACACTTTTCCCATTGCGCTGGGCAACAATCCCAAAGGCACCAAGCGGCGCGCGGGCGACGGGCGCACGCCCGAAGGCCGCTATGCCATCGACGCCTTCAACGAATGGAGCCGCTATCACCGCGCGCTGCATATTTCCTATCCCAATGCCGAAGACCTGGCGCGGGCGCGCGCGGCGGGGCAGGAGCCGGGCAGCAATATCGAAATCCACGGCATGCCGGCGGGCTATGAGAATGTCGATCCGCCCTTCTTTCCCACCGACTGGACCGACGGCTGCATCGGGGTGAGCAACCGCGCCATCGAAGTGATCTGGAAGACCGTCAGCCTGGATACGCCGGTGGTGATTTTGGCTTAGAAGCGTTGCGTCATTGCGCGAAGGCTCCTTGTCCTGCCCGTCGTTGTGCTCCGGGCGTTCGTCGCTCGCAATGGTCCACTGGACCATTGCGTCGCTACGCGAACGCTCCTCACCCTTCGACAAGCTCAGGGTGAGGAGGGAGATGTTTCGCACGGCTCATACCATCTCCGCATTCCTCATGATGAGCTTGTCGAACCATGAGGATTGGACGCCGTTGGCGCGAGGCTCGATCTACCGGAGCTTCAGACGCGCGCGGGAATCTGAAGCCCGCGCTGCACGGCGGGACGGGCGAGGGCCCTGTTCAACCAGGCATCGACATGAACGAAGCGGTCATAGCCGACCAGCTCGCGCGCTTCATAGAACCCGATCAGGTTGCGCACCCAGCCGACAGTGGCGATGTCGGCGATGGAATAAGCGTCCATCAGCCAGTCGCGATCCTTGAGCCGCGCGTCCAGCACGCCCAACAGGCGCGAGGCTTCGTCGGCGTAACGCTTCAAGGGCCGCTTGTCTTCGAATTCGCGGCCCGCGAATTTGTGGAAGAAACCCACCTGGCCGAACATGGGACCGATCGAGGCCATCTGGAAAAACAGCCAGGCCAGGGTCTCGTAGCGCCGCGCCGGATCCTTGGACAGGAATTTGCCCGACTTGTCGGCCAGATAGACCAGGATGGCGCCGGATTCGAACAGGCCGATGGGTTTTCCATCCGGGCCGTTCGGATCGATCATGGCCGGAATCTTGGCGTTGGGATTGAGTGCCACAAATTCGGGCAGGTTGTTGTCGCCTTTCATGATGTCGATCAGATGCGCCTCATAGGGCAGGCCGGTCTCCTCCAGCATGATCGAGGCCTTCACCCCATTGGGGGTGGGGAGCGAATAAAGCTGGATCGCGTCGGGGCGGGCGGCGGGCCAGCGGCGGGTGATGGGAAAAGACGAAAGATCGGCCATGGGTGTATCCGTTTCTGGCGGCGGCTCCGCACTTAGGCATCCCCACCCGGTTCGGCAAGGCCCCGGCGCGCAACCCTGTCTTGCGGGCGTCGTGAATTGGCGGTTTGATTTCGCCCGCCTCAATCAAGGGAGACATCCATGCCATTCATCACCAGCAGGGACGGCACCGAAATCTTCTACAAGGATTGGGGCAAGGGCGACCCGATCGTGTTTCATCATGGCTGGCCGCTGTCGGGCGATGATTGGGACAATCAGATGCTCTATTTCCTGCACAAGGGTTATCGGGTGATCGCCCATGACCGGCGCGGGCATGGCCGCTCCGCCCAGACGCCGGACGGGCACGACATGGCGCATTATGCGGCGGACGTGGCCTCGCTGGTCGAGAAGCTGGATCTGTGGAAGGCGGTGCATGTGGGCCACTCCACCGGCGGCGGCGAAGTGGTGGCCTATGTCGCCCGCGCCGATGCGGGGCGGGTGGCCAAGGCGGTTTTGATCGGCGCGGTGCCGCCGGTGATGGTGAAGAAGGACAGCAATCCCGGCGGGCTTCCCATCGAAGCGTTCGACGGCTATCGCGCCGCGCTGGCCGCGAACCGGGCGCAGCTTTTCCTGGATATTCCCAGCGGGCCTTTCTATGGCTTCAACCGGCCCGGCGCCAAGCCGGTCCAGGGCGTGATCCGCAATTGGTGGCGCCAGGGCATGATGGGCGCGGCCAATGCCCATTACGATTGCATCAAGGCGTTTTCGGAGACCGATTTCACCGAAGACATGAAGAAGATCGAGGTGCCGGTGCTTCTGATGCATGGCGAGGACGACCAAGTGGTGCCGATCGACGCTTCCGCCCGGATCGGGATCACGCTCCTGAAGCATGGCACGCTGAAGACTTATCCCGGCCTGCCGCACGGCATGGCTACCACCCATGCCGATGTGATCAACCCGGATCTGCTGGCGTTTATCCAGAGTTAGCGGGGGCCATCTGGCGCGTTCCGCTGCGCCACAGCACCAGGATGCCGACAAAGACCAGCCCGGTGATGAAGGTGGAGACGGTAAGGCCGATGTCGAAGATCTTGTTTTCCGCCAGCCAGTCGCCCATCGCGGTGCCGGCGGTGCGGGCGACGGAGACCGTCAGCCAATAGCCGGGGATCGCCGCCACCATGCCCTGCCAGCGGCCCAAGAGAATGACTGCCAGCAGCAAGCCAAGCCCGATCGAGGCATGGGCCTCGGTATAATAATGCGAGCAGACATCGCCCAAGACGGTGCCGAAGACACCGGCGAACAGCATCGCCACCCAATATTTGCCATCGGTGTCGGGAAGCCCCCGATTGGCTTCGATCTCCGCCTTGGATTCGGTCATCGTCATCCAGGCGGCAAGCGCGGCAATTCCGGCGCCGAGCGCGATGGAAAGCGGAATGGCGGGAATGTGCGCGCTGAAGGCGAGATAGTCCGCGATATTGGTCGCGCCGGTGCGGATGATGATGATGACCAGCCAGTAATAGAGTTCGTGCGAACTCTGGTCCCGCCGCTCCGCGACGAACGCCATGCCGGCCAGAAACACCAGCACGCCCAGGCCCGCCAGAATGCCCAGCCCGCTCTCATGCGCATAGAAATCGCCGAGATTGGTGCCGAATATGCTGGCCATGGTGATGGACGCCCAATAGCGCGCATCGACCTTCGGCATATGAATATGTTTCACGCGCCACCCCACCCATCAAGCGATGCAAGCTTTACTGCATATGCCGGCGGGCAACGAGAGCGGAACGGCAAGGTTGGGACTTTGTAACCGCGCGCCGTTCAGGCGATCTCGACCCCGGTGATCCTGCGGCAGGCATCCATCAGCGCGTCCTGAAGATCGGCGCGCCGGGCGTTGGGGCTGACCGCTTTCGGTTTCCGGTGGAAGAAATATTCGCCCGACACTGTGGCGGCGGCATCGTCGCTTGCCGCCAGCCAGGCTTGCGTTTCCGCGCCCTTGGCCAGATCGTCGGGCGCGCCGGGGCCGCCCATTTTGGTGGCGACCCAGCCCGGCTCCAATGCATTCGACTTTACATCCGGCCAGCGCCGCGCCATGGCGAAGGCGAGCCAGCAATCCTGCAGCTTGCTGTCGGAATAGGCCTGCATCCCGTTCCAGCGCCGCCCCGTCCATTGCAGGTCGCTCACATCGGGCTTGCCGCTCTGATGCAGGCCGGAGCTGAGATAGATGAGGCGCTTGGGCTTTTCGATCAGCGCGGTGAGCAGATACGGCGCCAGCGTGTTGACGGCGAAGAGCCTGGATAGTCCGTCTTCGGTTTCCTGGCGGCTGGGTTCCTGATAGCCGATGGCGACATTGTGGATCACCGCGTCATGGGCGCCGATGCGGTTCACTTGATCGGCCACATCGCGCATCGCGACGATGGTGGAGACATCGCCGACCGCCACATCGCTGTCCGGCTTCAGCCTGCGCTTGAGATCGTCGGCGCGTTTCTCGTTGCGGGCATGGAAAGTCACCTGATGGCCGCGCGCCAACAGCCATTCGCCTGCCATCAGGCCCAGCCCGTCCGCCGATCCGGAAATGAAAATGCGCGCCATGGCGCATTCAAGCATGACGCAGGGCGGATGCGAAGGGATCGAAACCGCGCGGCAGGCGTTCCGGGAAACAGGCATGGCCACCAATCGGACAGTCGTAAGACAGATTGCGATTCTGCTTTATCCCGGCGTCACCGCGCTCGATGCGGTGGGGCCATGGGAAGTGCTGTGGCGCCTGCCCGACACGGAAATCCGCTTCGTGGGCAAAGAAACCGGGCCGGTGGAAACCGAAGGCGGTGTGTTGCTTCTGGGCGTGACGCACACCATCGCCGAAACGCCCGCGCCGGATGTGGTGATCGTTCCGGGCGGCAGCGCCACGCCCGGCCAGATGGTGGACGATGACGTGCTGGACTGGCTGCGCAAGGTTCACGCGACCAGCCTGTGGACCGCCTCGGTCTGCACCGGGGCCTTGATCCTGGGCGCGGCGGGATTGCTTAAAGGCCTTCCCGCCACCACCCATTGGTACAAGATGGGCGTGCTGCGCATCATGGGCGCCAAGCCCAAGCCCGAAGCGCGCATCGTGCGCGCCGGAAAGATCGCCACCGCCGCGGGCGTTTCGGCCGGCATCGATCTGGGCCTGTGGCTGGCCGGCGAGATGGCGGGCCGGGCGCGGGCCGAAGCGATCCAGCTCTGCATCGAATATGACCCGCATCCGCCGTTCGATGCCGGTCACATGAGCAAGGCGCCCGCGCATGTTCAGGCCCTTGCCAAGGAGATGATGGATGCGTGCATGCCCGCCGATCAGCAGCGGCTGGTGCCCAGGATCGCGTGGCGGCGTTTCGTGGATTTCATCCGCACCGGACGCTGAGGCTTACAGGTCCAGCAGCGAGCGGTAGAGGTGCGAGGCGATGCGATAGACCACCAGATTGGCGCGCACGCCGTTGGCGGCCTGAAGCGCGCCGGTGATGGCGGCTTCGGGGCTGGCATTGGGCACCGCGACCAGGTCCTGCAGATTGGCGAAGGGCGCGTCGGGATTATAGGCGAGCAGGAATCCCGACGGCTTGACCGGCGCGGGCGCCGCATCCTGCGCGGACGGCATGGCGGCGGCCACCACCGAAGCGGCGGCATCCGACAGCGCCGACAGATTGGCGCGCACACCGGCGGCGGCGATGGTCATGGCATCGGACATGGCGCAAAAATGGCGCGGCGCCCCTTGCGATTTTTCCACCCGCGCGGGCCAATTTTTCCGAAAAATTTATGAGAAGCCCCGGGATCTATCCGGGATCCGTGCGGCGATCTATTCCGCGGCGCTGGTCAATTGTCCCCAGGCGCAAAGCTGGGACAGGACCGGGCGCAGCGCCCCGGCCAGATCGGTGGGCAGATAATCCACCCGCGTGGTGCCGGGATGGGCCTGGCGGCGGATCAGGCCGTGACGTTCCATGTCGCGCAATTGCTGGATCAGAACTTTCTGGGTGATGCCGGGCACCAGGCGCTGCAATTCCGAAAGGCGCCTGGGCTCCTGCAGCACATAAAAGAGCAGCGGCATTTTCCAGCGCCCCGACAGGATTTTAAGGGCGCGTTCGGCGGGAAGGTCGGGCAGTCTTTTCATGATGGCGTCGTGCTCACCAAAAAGTGTGCGGACGGGGCGGTGGTTTGGGATTATCCCGCGACGGATTGCCAACCACAAGGACGATCCCATGAAAGCCGCACGTCTCAGCCAATTCGGCGGGCCCGAAGCCCTTGTCCTCACCGAGGTTGAAA
>Ga0105238_10008911_pt1 | contig 10042 bp, 4 predicted proteins | sample KBSC34metaG_FD_81526 | JGI IMG/M metagenome (GOLD analysis project Ga0105238, IMG submission 81526) | Corn rhizosphere microbial communities from Kellogg Biological Station, Michigan, USA - KBS C3-4 metaG | ecosystem: Host-associated > Plants > Roots > Rhizosphere > Soil | place: Michigan, USA...
CAGCACGGTGATCGGAAGCGCCCCGATGTCGTACGGACGGGTCGCATCGAGGTTCCCCGCCACCACGGGGTAGCTGATCGGATGGTCCTTCAAATAGGGCCCCACCTTCTGCCACCCCTCGTCGTCCATCGCCACGCCCAGCGCCGCCAGCCCCTGCGCGCGGTACGCCTTGTCGAACTCGATGAACCACGGGATCTCCACCTTGCAGCCGGTGCACCAGGTGGCCCAGAAGTCGAGCAGCACCACCTTGCCTTTGAGGGCGGACAGCTTCACCGGTTTGCCGTCGCGGCCGGGCAGCGTGAAGTCGTTGGCGGGCTTGCGAGCCGCCGCGTTTGCCAGTTCGGCGAACGCCGGTCCCGAGACCGACATGAGAAGCGCGAGCGCGACGATGAGCGTCTTCATTCACCCCTCAGGGCAGGCCTCAAGGCCTGCAGCTACGGTTTCGCGGCGAGCTCTTTGAGGAGGGCCGCGGTCTCCTTATACACGGGCGGAGGCTCCGGAGGCGCGCCGCCGCGACCGCGGCCGGCGCCACCCGGCACACCGTTGGCGACGTCGAGCGGTGTGCGTCCGAACTTGTCCTTGGCGTCGAGCTTCGCGCCCCTCTCCACCAGGAACTTCACGATCTCGTTCCCGCGGCCGACAGCCTGGTGCAGCGCGGTGCTGCCATCCGGCGTGGCCGCGTTCACGTTCGCGCCCTTGTCCAGCAGTGCTGTCATAGCGGCGATCGTCTGGTCAAACTGCCCGCCGCCGCGTACCGCACGCCCAGCTGTGACCATCAATGCCGTCGTGCCGTTCTTCATCGCGCGGTTGGGATCTGCGCCCTTCTCGAGCAGCAGCTTCATCAACGTCGCATCGCCAGCCTTGGCGGCGCGCATCAGCGGGGTGGCGCCGTCGCCGAGCGACCCGTCACCGAACTCGTGCTGCCGCATCAGCAGCGGCGTCTTCAGCCCCTGGTTGGGATCGGCGCCATGGTCCAACAGCCGCGCGATCACGTCCATCGCGCGCAGCTTGCCCGACGGTTTCGCGAGCGGGCGATTGATCATCGGCGCCTGGTGCAGCATGTCCACGGCAGCGTAGAGCGCGGCCATGCCCGACGCATCGCTCAGATTCGGATTGGCGCCGTGGTCGATCAGCATCGCGGCCAGGTCGTAATGCGCGTTGATGATCGCGATCACGAGCGCGGTCGTGCCGTCGGGATCGGTCACGTTGAGATCCGCGCCGCTGTCGACCAGCGTGCGCGCGGCCTCGTGCGCCCCTTCCCGTGACGCCAGCATCAGCGCCGTGAAGCCGCCTTTCGGGATGGCCGTGAAGACCATCGTCGAGAAGTCCTCGCGCACGTTCGGATATGCGAGAGCCTTCGACCGCACGTTCACATCGGCCTTCGCCGCCGCCAGCCGCCGGACGATGTCGGCGTGGTTCTCCGCCGCGGCTCGCATGACGGCCGTCTCTTCACGCCACGTGTCGCGGGCGTTGACGTCGGCGCCGGCCGCAATCAGCCGATCGACCACAGCCAGGTTGCCGCTCCGCGCGGCGTCCATCAACACCGTCTCGCCATCGGGATTGGCGGCGTTCGGATTGGCACCGGCCTCGAGGAGCGCGCCGACGATGGCCGGATTACCGTTGCTGGCCGCGAGCACCAGCGGCGTGATGCCGTACCGCGTGGCCGCGTTGGCCGGTGCACCCGCCTTGAGCAGCGCGTGCACGAGGTCGACACGGTCGCTTCGCACGGCCACATGCAGCGCGGTGGTCCCGTCCGCTTCCGCTCCGCCCACCGGCGCCTTGCGCTGAATCAGCCCGCGCACCGCGGTCGCGTCGCCGCTGCGAACGGCGTCGATCACACGGGTGTCCGTCGGCGCGGCGCTCAGGCCGGCTACAGCAAACACGACGATCAGGGCAGGCCTGAAGCCCTGCCGCCACGAGCTCGTCACAGTGGAATCCGGCCGGTACTGCTGCCAAAGCTGTCCATGTTCACGCCCATCTTCTCGGCCACGCTCACCAGCATGTTGCCGTTGGGCGTCCGCTCGGGAGCGACGATGTGGCGATTGCCCTTCAGCGCCCCAGCCGCGCCGCCCACGAGCATGGTCGGCAGATGGTCGGCCGCGTGCACGTTGCCGTTGCCCATGCCGCTTCCATACAGGAGCAGCGCGTGGTCCAGCAGCGAGCCATCGCCGTCGTTGGTCTTCTGCAGCCGCTCGACGAAATTCGCGAAGAGGCCCGCGTGATACAGGTTCACCTTGGTGTGCGCCTCGATCCAGTCCGGCCGGTTGCCGTGGTGCGAGATCGTGTGATGCGGATTGGTGACGCCGATGTTCGGATAGGTGCGCTGACTGAGCTCGCGCGTCAGCATGAAGGCGCTCACCCGCGTGAGGTCCGCCTCGAAGGCGATGGCCATGAAGTCGAACATCAGGCGCGCGTGCTCCTCGAACGACTCGGGAACGCCCACCGGCGCCTCGGGCACTTCGATCAACGTGTCGGTGCGCTTCTCCGCCAGCTGCACGCGGCGCTCGATCTCTCGTACGTGATCGGTGTACTCCTCGAGCCGCGCCTTGTCGTGCAACCCGACGCTTGCCTCGAGCTGCTTCAAATCGGCGGCCACGAAGTCCAGCAAGCTGCGGTCGGTCTTGATGCGCGCCATCCGCGACTCGCGCGTCGTCCCGCCGCCGAACAGCCGCTCGAACACCAGCCGCGGATTGATCTCCATCGGCAGCGGCGTCGTGGCGTTCTTCCAGCTGAGCGTGTTCATGTACGCGCAGCTGAAACCGGGAGAGCAGTCGCCGATGAGGCCGGTGAAATCCTCGGTGGCCAGTTCGAGCGACGGCAGCGTCGTCTCCTGCCCGATTTCCTGGGCCACCACCTGGTCGAGCGTCGCACCGAGTGAAAAGTCTGGACCCGCCGTCCGCTTCGGCGGCACACCGGTGAGAAACGACGACGGCGCGCCAGCATGATTCGTGTCCACGCCCCGTTCGGGCCGGAGCAGATTCGTGACGATCGTCACCTGCGACCGGAACGACTCGAGCGGCTTGAGAATCGTCTTGAACTCGAAATCTGCGCCTTCGGTGGCCGGCGTCCACTGATCGAGGATCACGCCGTGCGGGACGTAGACGCAGGCCAGCCGCTTCCGCGCCGCCGCCGCGGTGCGGGCCTGCGCCGTGAGCGCCGGCACCATCGCGTCGAGGAACGGCAGCGCCAGCGAGGCGCCCACGCCTTTGAGCACCGCGCGCCGCGAGAGGTGCAGTTTGTGGACGAACATCAGGACTCCTTGTCCTTACGCCGCATCCGGAACGGCGTGCTGGTCACGATGCCTTTCACGAGCGCCGAGAAGCGGTACTGATCACCCGACGCCGCATGAACCACGCTTCGAACCGCCGGCATGTCGGTCGCGTCGAGGCCGCGGCCGAGCGCGTAGGTCATCAGCTTCTCCGTCATCGTGCCTACCAGCACCTCGGGCCGCTGCATGAGCGCCTGTCGCAGGTCCACCGCGCCGCTCACCTTCGTGCCGTCGGTCAGCACGCCCGAGGCGTCGATCGGCGACTCGCCATCCAGGTCGCGCCAGCGTCCGATGGCGTCGAAGTTCTCGAGTGCGAGCCCAATCGGGTCCATTACCTTGTGGCAGCTCGCGCACACCGGGTTCTCGCGGTGCTTCTCCATCCGCTGCCGCATCGTCAGCGTGGCCGCTGCCGCCGACTCGTCGAGCGGCGGGACCACGGCCGGCGGCGGTGGCGGCGGCGCCCCCAGGAGATTATCGAGGATCCACTTGCCGCGAACCACCGGCGAGGTGCGGTCGGCGTGCGACGTCACGAGCAGCACCGCGCCCTTGCCCAGCAGCCCTTTACGGGCGTCGTCGGCCAGCGTCACCCGGCGGAACTGGGGGCCGTACACGTTGGGAATGCCGTAGTGCTGCGCCAGCCGTTCGTTGACGAACGTGTAGTCGGCCGTCATCAGGTCCAGGACGTTGCGGTCCTCGCGAATGATACTGGCCACGAACAGCTTCAGCTCGCGCTCGAACCCCTGCCGCAGGTTGTCGTCGAAATCCGGGAAGTCGCCCTTGTCCGGCGTGGCGCTCTTCAGGTTGCGCGCGTGCAGCCACTGCGCCGCGAAGTTGTCGACCAGCGCCGACGACTTCGGGTCGCGCAGCATGCGCTTCACCTGCGCGTCGAGCACGGCAGGCCGCGACAGCTGGCCGCGCGCCGCGAGATCGATCAGCTCGTCGTCGGGGATGCTGCTCCAGAGGAAGAACGAGAGCCGCGACGCGAGGTCGATGTCGCTGACAAGGGCGAGCGGGCCTAAAGGCCCGCTGCCACGACTGTCGTGCTCGACGCGGATGAGGAACTTCGGGCTCACGAGGACGCCGCGCAGCGCCGCCTCGATGCCGCGCTCGAAGCCCTGCTCGGCGCGCCCCGCGTCGTAGAACTTCATGAGCGGCGTGAGATCCGCCTCGGTGACCGGACGGCGATAGGCACGCCGCGCCAGCCGCGACACGATCGTCCGCGCGCACGCGCGATCGGCGGCGCCCGCCGCGGGCTTGCAGGTAAAGACCGCGCGCCGGCTGGCCGTGTCGCCCGGCCCCTTCGCATTGAACGGTCCGGCAATCGTCACGCTCTCCACGTGCGGCAGGCCGCGATGGTCGGTCGCGATCAGCGTGCTGCGCTTGAAGTTCTGCAGCCGCGTGTCGCCGAGCGTCGCCGTCTTCGCCAGGAACGCCACGCCCACCGGGCGCTCGCCCGCCTTCACGAACACGCGCGTCTGCAGCCGCGCTTCGAGCATGTTCGCAACCTCGGTGGCGTTCTTGATCGCGTCGGTGTACTCCTTCTCGCTTCCAACCGGCGCAAGCAGCACGCGCGCGCCGTCCACGCTGATCTCGAGCTGGTGCGTGTCCTCGAGGCCGCGCACGGAGCCGAGATTGGTCATCCACAGCTTGACCTTGAAGGTGTACTCACCATCGAGCGGAAAGAAGTGCTTCGCCAGCAGGCCGCCGCGCGTGCCGGGCGGCAGGTCGTCGTTCTGCTCGGTCTGCGACGCGTCGCCGCGAATGCGGTAGGTTTCCTGTTCGGCAGTGATCGACGAACTGCCCACCGCGAGCGCGCTGATCTTCGACGCGGCGGAGAGATAGCGCTCGAGGAGCGCCGGGGACGCGCCCAGCACGTCGGCGATGTTGTCGAAGCCCTCCGCCGAATCGTCGGGCGGCAGCAGCGTCGTGGTGTCGACGTCGAGCGACAGCAGGTCACGGATGGCGTTGGCGTATTCCGCGCGATTCAGCCGATGCGGCCCCGAACGGCCAGGATTGGGATGCGCCGCGGCTTCGCGGTCGAGCGTGGTCTCGAGATACGACACGAGCGCGTCGTGCGCGGCGGCGTCCGGGCGCGGCATGCCGGCGGGCGGCATCGCTCCGGTGCGGAGCTTGCGGATCACTCTTTCCCAGAGAACCGGGTCCTTCGCGACGGCGGAGAGATCGACGTCGTTGAGAACGACGCCACCGGCGGTGGCCGACGTCTTCACGCGCGCGTTGTGGCAGCTCGCGCAGTACTTGTCGAGCGTCGCCCGCAGAGGCGCCGTCTGCGCACCAGCGGACACCGCCCATCCTGCGCAGAGCGCGACCACGGTGGCCAACCGGAGAGACGGCAACTTCATCAGCCTATTGAGATTACCGGATCGCGGCCGGTTGAATCAGTACCCTGGATTGGTGGGGCCGCAAACGTAAAGGGCGGTCTGAAGACCGCCCTCTACGCTCTACCCTGCCCGGCCCGTCTGGCCTACCAGGCCTGCCCGGCCCTTAGAAGTCGAACTGCGCGCCGATCTTGAAGAGACGCGGATCCAGAATCGTCGTCGGTGTCTGCCACGCCGCACCATAGGTCGTGGTCACGCCGAGGATGTCGTTCCGGTTGAGGATGTTGGCGAGGTCGAAGTTGATCGACACGCGCTTGTTGTTCATGCGGAAGAGTTTCGACATCCGCAGGTCGAGCTGCGTCGTGCGCGGGCCATACGTACTGTTTGGCACGATCAGGTTGTAGTTGACGAACGCCGCGCCGTTCGACAGCGGCCGCCCGAGGCCGACGATCTGCGAGACCGGCATGTTGAAGTTCGCCGGAAGCACGTAGCCAGGATTGTTCTGGAACGTCGCCGCGAACTGCACGTCGACCTTCGGAATCAGATAGGTTCCGAGGAGCTTCGTCTGCGTCTGCAGCGACTGCGCCACGTGGCAGTAGTCGTCTGGCGTCGGCGCGCCAACCGGGAAGGTGGATTCAGGCAGCGCGGCCCGAATCGCGCAGTTGTCGGTCACCTGCCGTCCAGTTGAAACGCCGCCCTGCAACGTGACGCCGTTCTTCATCCGCGCGTTCACGGTGAAGTCCACGCCGTTCCAGTGCTCGTACTGGTCGCCGTAGTTGCGCGCCAGCGTGACGAGGTTGTTTACCTGGCCGATCTTGTTCGGGTTGAGATCGTAGAAGCCGTTGGTCGTTCGGCCGGCCGCGTCGTCGGGCAGCGGGATCTTGGCGCCCGCGGCGTTGAACTGATCCTGACTCGGCGCCACGATCGAATACTTCGTGTAGTCGGACGCCGACACGGCCAGGTTGTCGGTCACCTGGAAGTTGCCCGCCCAGCGGCGATAGTAGCTGACGTCGATCGACACGCGCGGCGCGATCTCCTGCTGCACGCCCGCTGAGAACGTCTGGTTCCATCCGCGGTTGCCCCACCCGGTATAAGCCTCCGGATCCCACTTCGTGCTCGGCGTGCTCAGGCCGAAGAGCGCATTCGGATTGGCACCGCAGAAGTCGCCGCCGGTGGCGCGATTGTCTTGCGCCGCCGGATTCTTCGGATCGCAGTCGATGGTGTAGTTGCCGTTGTCGGTCCACGACCGCGTGGCGTTCGTGGACAGATTGCCCACCGGGTTGCCGGTGCCGGCCGACAGGCCCAGCACGTATTTGCCCCAGTGCGCCTTCAGCGCGGTCTTGCCGTTGCCGAACAGGTCATAGGTGACACCGACGCGCGGCGTCAGGTCCTTCATGCTGTAGAAGGAAGCTGGCGCGAAGGTGACGTCGCGATTGGGCACCAGGGGGCCGGGGCCGAGATGCTGTTCCGGAAACGAGTTGTTGTAATAGTCGAAGCGGAGCCCGGCGTTGATCGTCGCCCGCTGGAACGTCCAGGCATCTTGGGCGTAGATGCCCATCTCGGCACTGAGCTTGTTGGTGGTGTGGGTCGGCAGCGCCCACTGGCGGAACTGGCTCGGTACACCGTTCACGAAGTAGTAGTCGACGTTGGCGGGCACCGTTTCCGAAAACGAATCGATCTTGCCCCACTGATCCTGGAACCCGAATTTCAGGTTGTGCGAACCGGTGACGTACGACAGCGACGCGTTCAACTGCTGGTCGTGCGGCTCGGTGTGATAGCCGGGCGGAACCGCCTGGTTGCCGCCATGACCGCGGCCGCGATAGTTCTGCGGCTGGATGAACTGCCCGCCGATTTCGTGCACTGTGATGAGCGTGTTGTACGGCGCATCCGGCGGAATCGAGTCGCCGAACGCTTCGCCGTGGTCGCCCCACTTCACGCTGGCGAGCAGCTTGTTGCTGAGCGTGCCGGTCCACCCGGCCGAGCTCATTCGCTGCAGCGTGAACACGTAGTCAGTGAACGATTCCGGCGACGTCACCGCGGTGGCGTCGATCCAGGTGCGCCCTTGCGGCTCGTGCGAGAAGAAGAACTTGTTCTTCTGATTCGCCTGATAAGTAAGGCGGAAGCTGCCGCTGTTCTGCGTCGTGTTGAACTTGCCGCGGACGCTCGGATCCGCCACCCACAGCCACTTGGTCGGGTCGCCGGCGTTGGCGTTGCCTACCGAGCCCGGGATGTAGGTCTGGTTGGTCTGCCAGCGGCCGGACACGTAGAACCAGAGCTTGTCCTGGAGGATGGGGCCGCCGCCCGACGGGTTGATGTCATACATCCGGTAGAGCGTGCTGGGCGAGCGCAGCCCCGCCGCCTTCAGCTCGTCGGTGTAGTTGCTCGACTGGAAGTGCTCGTTGGCGCCGGTCGCGAAGACGGATCCGCTGAAGCGGTTGCCGCCTTCCTTCGGGATCATGTTGAAGTACACGCCGCTGCTGGCCGCTTCGGCGCCCTGTCCGGCGTAGTCGATCGTCCATTCCGCCGCGGTGCCGGTGTCGGCCACGAAGTTGGTGGCCCAGTTCGTGGACAGCAGGTTGCGCGAGCTGAGGCCGTTCACGGCCATCGTCGTGTCGAGGAAGTTGCCGCCGTGAATCGTCATCGCGGCAATCTGCAGGTTGTTCGTGCCGCCCACGTCCTGCCATCCCGCACGTCCGAACTGCTGGCCGACCAGGCCGGGCACGAGCGCCGCCAGGTCGTAGTGGCTGCGGCCGGCCGGCAGCGCCGCGATGATCTCGTCGCTCATCACCTGCTGACGCGCGCTGCTCTGGACGTCCACCACCGGCGTCTCGCCGCTGACGGTCACCGTTTCCTGCACGCCGCCAACCGTCAGCTGCACGTCGATCGTCACGACGCGTGCGCCCGAGAGCTCGAGTCCTTCGCGCTTCACCGTCGAGAAGCCGGGCAGCGTGAAGGTCAAGGTGTACGTGCCCGGGCGAAGGTCGACGACCTGATACTGGCCGTTTCCGTCGGACACCACGGCGCGCGCGCCCTCGATGAGCGCGGGGCTCCGGGCTTCAACGGTCACGCCCGGCAGGATTGCACCTGATGCGTCTTTCACCACACCGGCAAAGGCTCCTTGCGCGAACGCCGCGGCCGGTGCCGCCAGCGCACACGCAAGACAAAGCAGCACGATCCTTCGCGCAGCAGTCATATCTCTCCTTCAACGAAAAGTTCAGTGGAAAACGCCGTGGACTCTAGCATGGGCTTGGACACAAGAAACTGACCCAAATGGGGGGGCACACGCCCATTTCTGGTCGAGCTGCGCGTTCTAGAATCCGAAGATCGATGCTGAACGGCACCCGAGGACGAGCCGCCCGCGCGATGTGCACGGCCGCAGTCGCCGGTCTGGCGATCGCGGCGTGCAATCGCACGCCGCAGGCCGGCGGCGAATCGTGGTTCGTCGACGGAACCATGGCGTCGGGACTCGCCTTTTCGCACACGAACGGCCGGACGGGACAGTTCTACTACCCGGAGGTGATTGCACCGGGCGTGGCGCTCTTCGATGCCGACGGTGATGGCGACCTGGACGTGCTCCTGATGCAGAGCAGCGGTTTTTCCCCACGAGGCACGCAGCCCGTGACGGAACGTAGCCGCTTCTTCCGCAACGATCTGCAGGTAAGGCCCGACGGCTCACGCAGCCTGACGTTCGTCGACGCGACCGCGCAGAGCGGACTCGACGTATCCGGTTATGGGATGGGCGTCGCGACCGGGGACATCGACAACGACGGATGTGTGGACGTGCTGACGACGTCGCTCGACGGCACCCGACTGTTTCACAACGACTGCCACGGCGTGTTCTCAGACGTGTCCGCGCGGAGCGGCATCGCCCGTTCCGGGTGGAGCGTCTCGGCGTCGTTCGTCGATTTCGATCGCGACGGGTGGCTCGATCTGTTCGTCGGCCACTACCTCACGTGGGACCCGTCGCTGAACACACCGTGCTACGGCACCTCAGGACGCCGCGTCTACTGTGCGCCGCAGGTGTATCGCGCTCAGCAGAGTCATCTGTATCGCAACAATCACGACGGCACGTTCACGGACGTGACGGCCGCGGCGGGCCTCGCCACGCAGTTCGGCCCGGCGCTCGGCGTCGCGACGGCCGACTTCAACGGCGACGGCTGGATCGATCTCTACGTGGCCAACGACCGCGAGGAGAATCAGCTCTGGATCAACCGGCACGACGGCACGTTCGAGAACCAGGGGCTGCTGTCCGGCACGGCACTCGGCCCGTTCGGACAGCCGAAGTCGGGCATGGGCGTCGACGCGGCCGATATCGACGATGACGGCGACGAAGATCTCGTCGTCACCAATCTGGCGGGCGAAGGGGACGACCTCTATATCAACGACGGCACGGGCGCGTTTACGAACGCGGCGGCGGTGGCCGGCATCGGTTCCCGCA
>Ga0105238_10008915_pt1 | contig 10039 bp, 9 predicted proteins | sample KBSC34metaG_FD_81526 | JGI IMG/M metagenome (GOLD analysis project Ga0105238, IMG submission 81526) | Corn rhizosphere microbial communities from Kellogg Biological Station, Michigan, USA - KBS C3-4 metaG | ecosystem: Host-associated > Plants > Roots > Rhizosphere > Soil | place: Michigan, USA...
GCCGCGTACCGTACCGAACCAGTCGATGCCGCTGGAGACCGCCGTCGTGGCTTGCGTGAAGTGGCAACCGAAGCCTTCTAAGTCGCAACTGGGGTCGCTGCTGCTGCCGGACGCGCTCGCCTTGCCCTTCAGGCCCCACCAGGAGAGATCGGACTCAATGCCGAGCAGGATCGTTGGCGACACCATGAAGTTGTAGCCGGCGGTGACGCCGATGCCGAGACCGTGGGAGTTGAACGCCTGATGGGTCGGGATGAGATCAGCGAGGCGAGCCGCATTGCTGCCGAAGCACCCGTTGGTGATGCACGAAAATCGATCGCCACTGCTCGGATCGTAATAGCCGAAATCGAAGTCGGTTTCCCGCGCACCGTTACGGTTGTCCTCATAGCCGACGACGCCGCCGACATAGAAGCCGGCCCAGCCGACGACAGCGGGGGCCGGCACGGGTCGTGCCTTCACAGCGAGATCTGCGGCCTGTGCGCCGAACGCTGAAAGCGAGAAAGCGGCTGCCGTCATAAGGAATTTGGATTTCATTGTTTTGCCCCGGTGTACTTCTTAAATATTTGATAACCCTAGCTTCTAAGGCGATAAAAAAAACTTGAATCAGCCTGCCGCAACCGGAAATCGCCACAAGTGTGGCATTTGAGTGTCACTTAGATTGCTTTGCGGTGCTATTCTACCCTGGGTCGTCCCAGATACCGGCATTCCGCACGGCAGCAAAAAGTTAAAGGCTGATGGCGGCTATCGTTCTTTTACGATGCCGAGGGGGAGGTGCAGCGCAAGATCGGTGCAAATACCACCAGTCAGTCCGGCGGCGAGACAAGTCTAACCAATTGAATTTGGCGATCCCGGCATGACTCGAACATGCGACCTGCGGTTTAGGAAACCGCCGCTCTATCCAGCTGAGCTACGGGACCGAGACCCCTCGTGAAACGGGGCTAATTCCGCGCTGCTTACCAGAGTGGCGGCCTGATCGCCAGTCTGGGTGCGGATATTCCGGCGGCAGAAGCGGGAATCCGATGCGATAACACCCCTTCCGGCCGGCTCTCGTGAAAAGCTGCGGAAAGCTCGGGGTTACTAAGTGACAAGCCGGGCAATGATGGCGACAATGGACAGGTTTGATGTCACCGATTGTCGTGGTTTGGAGTCGTCCGTGGCCCGATCAGCCAAGGCTGTCTTGTTCATAGCGATAGCTGCCATCAGCCTCTCGACGCAGGCCCCTCTCCGCGCGCAATGGTGGTCACGCGCGCCGGCCGATTATGAGGAATGCGCCGACCGCGCGGAAAAAATCTCCGTCAAAGAGCAGCGCACATCCGCGCTTTCGGCGTGCCATTCGCAATTCGCCGGCCGCCGCAAGCCAGGCGGCGGCTATAGCTATTTCGATTTCATGCAGAACCGCAGCTTCGACATCGCCGGGCCCAACCCGACGCCGGAGGAGCAGCGGTATATCGACGAGCAGTATACGGCGTTTTTGGATCGCGAGCGGCAGAGCAGCATCACAGCCGCCCTCAACGCCAAGCAACTGCAGGCGCAACAGGTCTCGCTGCGGCAGGAGGCGGCGACGGCTCCTGTCCCGGTGCCCCGCCCGGCGCCCCTGATGCGAAGGACGAGTGCCGACCCCAAGCCGCAGCCAAAAATCAGTGGGTGCGCCAAGGATTCATTCTCCTGCGAATGGCCGCGTGTGGCCGAGGGAATCAAGGATCTGAAGAAGCTGTTCGGCGCCGCGCAGGCGAAGGCCCGGCGCGATTGACGCGCCGCCAAAAAAAATCACGGCCAGATCTGCGCCGGACTTAAGCCCGGCGATCCGCTTGCGGCCATCTCTGCCGCATGCACGAGATCGACAATGCGCCGGGACAGTGGCACCGATAATCCGTGCCGCTCGGCAAGCTTGATGATTTCACCCTGAAGGTAATCGATCTCGGTTGGCCGGCCATGCTGCAGGTCCTCCCACATCGAAGAGCGGGCTTTTGGATCGATCGTCATCGAACGGCCAAGAACAATCCGGAACAGCCCGTCGGGCAGGCGCAACAGCCATGCCGCAAGCGCCGGCGGAATCGGCGTGGAAGAAACCGGCCTGAGCCCATTGGCCTTCATCGCCGCAAGGCCCTCTTCCATCTGCGCGGCGAGCAGCAGGCGCCAAGGCCGCTGCGCCAGTTGCTGCGAGAGCGGCAGGCCGGAAAGCGCGTTCAACGCATTGTTCAAATTGATGAGGAGCTTGCCCCACTGCAAGCCTACGATATCCGCCGTCGATTTCACCTTAAGATGCGGGACCGATAGGCGCGCGGCGAGGCCGGATGAGTCGTGCTCGATCGCGACTTCTCCCGACGTCGCGCGGTGATACCGACCCGCTTCCGGAGCCAGCACATTGAATGGCACCATGCCGCCCAGCACCCGCCGTCCCGGCAATCGCTCACGCAAAACAAGCGTGTTGCGAACCCCGTTCTGCAGACTGACGATGCTCGCATCTTCCGCTCCATGCGCGGCGATGAGCCCGGCGATCTCAGGCGTATCGGCACTCTTGACCGTGACCAGGATGGTGTCCGCGCCCGCCATGATCGCCGGATCGTCCGATAGCGCCAGGCGATCGGCAGGAATGGTGAGCTCGAGCCCCTCGAAGTCCGACAATTGAAGGCCGCGCGACTGAATGGCTTCGATGGTGCGGCTGCGCGCCAGCAATATCACGCGATGGCCGGCCGCCGCCAGGAGACCACCCACGAAACAACCGATATTGCCGGCGCCTGCGATGCAGATGAATCGCTCGGTCGGCATGACCAATCTCCAGCGAGGATCCGGCCGCACCCATTCAGTCGTCGGGACCGATGCGCACCAGCATCTTGCCGAGATTGTCGCCCTTGAAAAGGCCAACCAGAGCGCCCGGCGCGTTCTCGATTCCTTCCAGCACTGTATTGTGAAACTTCATCTTGCCGGCCTTCATCCAGCGAATCATGTCCTGCAGGAATTGCGGTCGCAGATCCAGATGGTCGGCAATCTCGAAACCCTCCAATCGCAACGCCTTCGGGACGACGAGATTGAGGTTATAGGGACCCACTGTTTTCCCCCTCACGTTGTACTGCGAAATCGTTCCGCAGATCACCAGGCGGCCGAAATGGCGCATATTGGCCAACGCTGCCACCAGCGCATCGCCGCCGACATTGTCGAAAAAAAGATCAATTCCATCCGGTGCGGCCGCGCGAACCGCGGAATTCAAGCTTTTGACGGTGCGGTAGTTGATGGTCTCGTCCACACCCGCGGTCTCGCGCAACCAGGCACATTTCTCGTCGGAGCCGGCCATGCCCACGACGCGGCAGTTCATCGCCTTGGCGATCTGGCAAGCCACAATCCCAACGGCACCCGCCGCGCCCGAGATCAGTACGCTTTCGTTCTCCTTCAGCGCCCCGACCCGAATCATGCCTGCGTAAGCGCTGATGCCTGGAATGCCAAGTCCCCCCAGGAAATCCCGCATCGGCAAGCCCATGGTATCGAGCTTTTGCAAGCCAACTCTGTCCGCTGGCCGCTTTCCAGATGGCTCGACAGTGGCGACGTAGGCTTCGCGCCAGCCGAGTAACGAACTCACGACCTCGCCGACCTTCCATTCCGGTGAGCGAGATTCAACGACGCGCCCGATCGCTACGCCATCGATGACCTGGCCGATTTGCCAGCCTTGATAGTGGTTCTGCTCCATCATCTGAAAGCGCATGTATGGGTCGACGGACATCCAGCTGTTGCGGACCAGGATCTGGCCATCGCGAAGCGGCTCCAGCCTGGTTTCTGCAAGCTCGAAGGCATCGACGCCGGGCATCCCATCGGGGCGGCTTCGAAGGCGGATCTCTCGGCTGGTGGTCACGTTCATTGCCCTTGCGTCTCCCTCAGTGGCCCGTTCTCGGTCAGGCCTTTTTGAATAGTGCATAGTATCGCGGAGGATGAGCGCGCCCACAACTTCGGCCAATGAATGCCGCCATTGCGTACCCTCGATGCTGTCGGCACGTTAAGGCCCGGAGGGCATTCCGCCACCGTTCTCCGGCCCTCTGTTCCATCATGGCTTTGGTCAGGTCGCGGGCGGAGGGGTCAAACCGCATAGCCGGGGCCGGCTAAAAACGGCTGGCCTGACGGCGCCGACCTGGGCTAATTCATTTCTAGTGCCGACTTTCCGAAGTTCGTGAACCATCGCTGCGACCTCTCACACGAACTTCGGAAAGTTATCGACACTAGTAACTTTATGATTCTAGTACCGCTTTCCATTTGACGGGCCTGAAAGAAATCCCCGGCAGGTGGTGCAGGCCCGTCAAATGGGCGGCACTAGCTTCAAACAGAGGGCATCATGAGCAAATTCACCGATATTGGCGTCGAGAAGACCGGTCACGTTTCCACCATCGAGATTCGGCGGCCGCCGCTGAACTTCTTTGATATTCCCCTGATCAATCAAATTGCGGATGCCCTGACGGATATCGACAACGACCCCGAGATTCGGGCGGTCGTGCTCGCAGCCCAAGGCAAGGCCTTCTGCGCCGGCGCCAATTTCGCCGAACCGGCGAACATGGTGGTCGACACGCCGGCTCCGGGCGAACCGCCGCGTATGGGCGAGATCAGCCCGCTCTACATTCAGGCCGTACGGATATTCCGTAACAAGAAGCCGATCGTTGCCGCTGTTCATGGCGCTGCCATCGGCGGCGGGCTCGGCCTTGCGCTGTCGGCTGATTTCCGCGTCACCTGCCCTGAAGCCCGTTTCTCGGCCAACTTCACCAAGCTCGGATTTCATCCGGGCTTCGGCTTGACCGTGACGCTGCCTGAAGCGGTCGGAAAAAATTTCGCCGAGCTGATGTTCTACACCAGCCGACGGGTAACCGGCGAAGAGGCCTATCGGGTCGGTCTTGCCAGCGCCTGCGTTCCGCAGGCCGAAGTGCGCAGCGCGGCATTGAAGCTTGCCTCCGAGATTGCCGAATGTTCGCCGCTTGGACTGATATCGACCCGCGCCACGATGCGCGGCGACCTTGCCGACCGGGTAATGAAGGCCACCGAGCACGAGCTGCAAGAACAGAACTGGCTCCGCAAGACAGACGACTTCAAGGAAGGCGTGAAGGCGACCGAAGAACGTCGTGTCGCCAACTTCAAGGGAAGGTGAGAGGTCTTCGCGGACAACTGCTGGCCGCTGTCCTCCTGGGGACAGCGGCGCTCACCGCCACGGCCCACGCGACCGGCTGCGCCTTTGATTTGCAGGGCGAGGGGCGCGTGACCAGAATCCTCGATGGCCGGACGCTGGAGTTGGACGATGGTCGCACGGTGCGCCTCGCCGGCATTGAGCCCGTCACCTCCCCGGATTGGCAGACCGCTATCGCCCGACTGATTGTCGGTCAGCAGGTCACACTTCGCGGCGAGGACGATACGCCCGATCGCTACGGCCGCCAGCGCGCCTTTGTCTATCTCGCCGTTTCCGGCGCATTGTTGCAAAACGTGCTTTTGAACCAAGGACTGGCCTTGTTTGCCGCCGACGTTGTGGACAAGGAGTGTGCCCTGACGATGCTCGCCGCCGAAGCCAATGGACGCAAGGCCAAGCAGGGTATTTGGGCGGACTCCTCAGCCATAAAAAACGCCGAAAGTTCTGACGATATCGTGGCCGGGATTGGCCATTTTAGCCTTATCGAAGGTAGGGTATTGTCGGTCCGGCAGGCTGGGGCGACGACCTACCTGAATTTTGGCCGAAACTGGACGCGCGGCTTTGCCGTGACTATTTCAAGGAAGCTGCTGCCCACCTTCGAGGCAGCCGGCATGCCTCTGAAATCATTGGAAAATAGACGGGTTCGCGTGCGGGGATGGGTTGAAATGCGCGGCGGGCCCCGGATCGAAGCACTCCGGGTGGGACAGATTGAGTTGCTTGGCGAATATTAGCTCGCCGGACCAGGGCGGACCAAGGCAGTGACGGACGGAGCGGCATGGCGGAGGAGCCGGTCGGGCCGCTGGCTTTGGGCTGCACCCTTGCTCGTGGCCATCAGCCTGGGTCTGGCGGCCTGCGGGGACATGACCCGCTTCCAGGTAGCCTCGCCTGTCGCTCCTCCCCCGAGCAAGCCGGTCCATCCCACGGTCACGCCGACGGCGGCCTCCGAACGCGAGCATGAGCGCATCCTGGCCGCCTATGGCGGCGTCTATGACGATCCGCAGCTCCAAGCACTGATAGGCAGAACCGTTGACCGGCTGGTCGCGGCATCGGACCGTCCAGATCAGGGCTACAAGGTGACCATTCTCAATTCGGGCGCCGTCAATGCCTTCGCGCTTCCGACCGGTCAGCTCTATGTCACGCGGGGCCTGATCGCACTGGCCTCCGATACGTCGGAGCTGTCCTCGGTGCTCAGTCACGAGATGGCGCATGTTCTGGCCAAACATGCTTCCATCCGCGAGGACCAGGCCCGCCAGGCCGCAATTGTCACCCGCGTTGTCACCGATATGAGCAACGACCCTGATCTGACCGCGCTGGCGCTGGCCAAGACCAAGCTGACCATGGCGAGCTTCTCGCGAGCGCAGGAGTTCGAAGCGGATGCGATGGGGGTCGGCATCGCCGCACGTGCCCAGTTCGATCCCTATGGCGCCGCCCGCTTCCTCACCTCGATGGAGCGCAATGCCGAATTGAAAGCAGGCAAGACTCCCTCGCTCGATCCGCGTGCTCAGGATTTCCTGTCTTCGCATCCGGCGACGCCGGAGCGCATTGCAAACGCTCAGGCCAGCGCTCGCCAATACACCACGCCTGAAGGCGGAGAGCGTGATCGCGAGACCTATCTCGCGGCGATCGACAACATCGTCTATGGCGAAGATCCTAGCGAAGGTTTCGTGCGGGGAAGACGATTCCTGCATCCAAAACTCGGCTTTACTTTCGCCGTCCCGGATAATTTCACCCTCGACAACACCGCCCAGGCGGTGATCGGCGTGCGCGAGGGCGGCAGCCAGGCGATGCGGTTTGACGTGGTTCGCGTGCCCTCGGAACAGACGCTCGGCGAATACCTCAATTCAGGCTGGATGGAGAATGTGGACAAGGCGTCCACCGAAGATTTGACCATCAACGGCTTTCCGGCCGCCTCCGCGTCGGCGCGCGGCGACCAGTGGCAATTCAAAATTTACGCGCTGCGGTTTGGCAGCGACGTCTATCGCTTCATTTTCGCGACCCGACAGAAAACCACCGAGAGCGATCGCAATGCGCGCGAAACGGTCAACTCTTTCCGCCGCCTGACGCTTGAAGAAGTTCAGGCCGCAAGACCGTTGCGAATCAAGGTCATCAACGTCCAGCCCGGTGATACCGTGGAATCGCTGGCGCATCGGATGGCCGGTCTCGATCATCAGATCGAACGGTTTCGCATCCTCAATGGGCTCGACGCCCATGCCCAGGTAAAGGCCCGCGACCGCGTCAAGATCGTGGTGGATTGACACTCGGCGATTGACCAACCAGCGGATACCGGCCCCACGGTGCACCGGACGAGCCAACAACAAAAAGCCCGGCCGATTGGCCGGGCTTTTGGTATCTTTAACTCTTCAAGCCAGATCGATCAGGCGGCCTCGTCGGCGACTGCATCACCATCCGCATCATCGAGGTCGGCATCGGCGTCCGCTTCGCCCTCGGCGCCGGCTTCGGTCTCGACCTTGGCGCCACGGCGAGGACTTTTCACCAGCTGACTTTCGATTTCCTTCACCGCTTCGGTTTCGGTGACATGCTGCACCACCGCGATCTCTCGGGACAGCCGATCCAGCGCCGCTTCATAGAGCTGGCGTTCGCTGTAGGACTGTTCAGGCTGTGATTCCGATCGGTAGAGATCTCGGACCACCTCAGCGATCGCGACGATATCGCCGGAGTTGATCTTGGCTTCATATTCCTGAGCCCGGCGCGACCACATGGTGCGCTTGATGCGAGCCCGACCCTTGAGCGTCTCAAGCGCACGCTTGACCAATGCGGGTTCGGACAGCTTGCGCATACCGACATTGGCAACCTTGGCGGTAGGAACTCGCAAGGTCATCTTGTCCTTGATGAAATTGATCACGAACAGTTCAAGCTTGGCGCCCGCGATCTCCTGCTCCTCGATGGCCAGGATCTGGCCCACACCATGAGCCGGATAGACCACGAATTCGTTGGTCTTGAAGCCCTGCCGCTGGGTCAGGGGCTTCTTCGGCTCCTCGACACGGGCCGCCACCGGCGCCGCCTTAGCGGCGGCTACGGGCCTGGCGGCCACGGCCTTCGGGGCCAGCGGCTTGGGCGCGGGAGCCTTTGCCGCCACAGGCTTGGTGGTCACGGGCTTGGTGGTCACGGGCTTGGAAGCTACCGGCTTAACGGTTGCGGGCTTGGCCGCCGCCTTGGGAGCGGCTGGCTTCGAAGCAGTTTTGGAGGCAGTTGATTTCGCAGCAGTTTTTGCAGTCTTTTGGGGCATTACGCTTCTTTTGTTCTTTGAGGGTTTAGGCACCGCAGCTCGCGCGGCCTTTCGGCTGTCTTTCGCAGAAGACCGGGTCAGGGAAGCCTTGGTCGGCGACCCCTTGGCGCGGCTTTTGGCACCGCGCGGGGCGGCAGCCTTGCTGGAGGAATGAGAAGCACTCTTTTTACGCGTTTTCTGTGACACAGCCTGCGCGCGGAACTGCCACGCCCCTGTTCGATGTTTTGCGGGAACCCTCAGGCCAAATTACGCATGGCCGAGATCGGCTTTGCTTATGATAATGTACCCAATATAGCACATTTTCCGCAAAAATCAATGATTTAGGCCCCAATTATGGGGTCTGCAGGCGGTTTCGATGATGTCGCTGGGGATTAGGGTTAAGCGCGGACGACCGTGCCCGGACAATCAAGGCAAAATCAGTCGCCCGTGCCGGGAGAAGAAGAAAAATATTTCTCGAACTTGCCTTCGACACCCTCAAATTCCTTGGCCTCGGCTGGCGCGTCTTTTTTCTGGGTAATATTGGGCCAGCTCTTGGCGTATTCGGCGTTCACTTCCAGCCATTTCTCGAGGCCCGGCTCGGTGTCCGGCTTGATCGCATCCGCCGGACATTCAGGCTCGCACACTCCGCAATCAATGCATTCGTCCGGATGGATGACCAGCATGTTGTCGCCTTCGTAGAAGCAATCTACCGGGCAAACCTCCACGCAATCGGTATATTTGCATTTGATGCAGGCTTCAGTGACGACGTAAGTCATCCAGGGCTCCGAACGGGGTCATTTTTTGTGAGCGTTGCGTACCCCAGGAACAGCGACGCTGCAAGCGAAGCGCGATACCCACGGTTCAGCGCATGACACCCGCCGCCGGGCAAGAACCGATCACTCGAGCCCCAAATCCTGATACAGCACACGCGCCGCAGTTGAATCTCCGCGGCGCTCCCCAAAGGCGATGATCTTCAGAACGCGGACACCCTGATCGAGGCTGATGGTCAGCACATCTCCGACCTTCACCGAATGCCCGGGCGATCGCTCCCGGACGCCATTGATGCGAACCTGGCCGGCCTCTACCAAGGCCGCCGCGCTCGTGCGGGCCCGGACCACACGGGCATGCCACAACCACTTGTCCAGTCGCTGACGTTCCAAATCGGTCACACCGAAAGGTTCAGCTACCCCTATCCTTGCGGCCGGCGCTCAGCTGCTCCTTGAGCGCGGCAAGCTTGGCAAAAGGCGAGTTGGGATCGATCGGACGATCCCGCTCGCGCGGCGCGGCGCTTGAGGCAAACGGCCGATGTGAGGGTCCGCCCTTGCTTCGGCTATCTTTATCGCGGCCGCCTTTCGGCCGGTCATCCCCGGCCTTGCCCTCAAACTTCCTGCCCTCGAATTTCCTGCCTTCAAATTTCTTGCCCTCGAACCGCTTGCCCTCGAACCGTTCGCGCGGCGGTCGAGCGGTCGCGCCATCTTCGGGCGCAGACGCCGGCGTACCCTCGCGGGTCTTGCGGAAATTTTGAAACTTCTCACGGCGTGGGCGACTATCGCGCTCCGACCGCGTGCCATCGCTGCTTTCGCCCGTTGCCGCGACGGCCGCGTTACCGGATTTGCCCTGCCGATCCGGCGCGCGATGACGGTGCCGATCATGCCGGGGCCGAC
>Ga0105238_10008917_pt1 | contig 10039 bp, 8 predicted proteins | sample KBSC34metaG_FD_81526 | JGI IMG/M metagenome (GOLD analysis project Ga0105238, IMG submission 81526) | Corn rhizosphere microbial communities from Kellogg Biological Station, Michigan, USA - KBS C3-4 metaG | ecosystem: Host-associated > Plants > Roots > Rhizosphere > Soil | place: Michigan, USA...
ATGGTGAAGCTGCTCGAAAACACCTTCCGCATGATCAACATCGGACTAGTGAACGAGATCGCGCTGATGTGCGACCGCATGGGGATCAATGTGTGGGAAGTAATCGACGCGGCGGCCACCAAACCGTTCGGTTTCATGCCGTTCTATCCCGGACCGGGACTGGGCGGGCACTGCATTCCGATCGATCCGTTCTATTTGTCCTGGAAGACCAAGCAAGCCGGCATCGAGGCGCGCTTTATCGAACTGGCGGGCTACATCAACGGCCAGATGCCACACTTCGTCGTGGATAAAATCCAGAACGCGCTGAATGATCACACCAAGCCTCTCAAAGGCTCGCGCGTGCACGTGATGGGCGTTTCGTATAAGCGCGATATCGACGACGTGCGCGAATCGCCGGCGCTGGATATCATCCACCTGTTGGGCCGGCGCGGCGCTGCTGTCAGCTACAGCGATCCGTTCGTGTCCCAGATTCATACCGACGGCATCGAGATGCAGGCCATCGATGCAGACGCAGCCATTCGCGATGCCGATTGCGTGGTCATTGTAACGGACCATAAGAAGTTCGATTACGCCAAGCTGGTGAAAAATGCGCGCCTGATCGTCGATACTCGTAATGCACTAAAGGGCATTCAGTCGGATAAGATCGTGCGGCTGTAGGCGATACTGAGCCTATGCAGGAGCAGGCGACCAAGGCCGCGCTACGTGTCCGCACGCTCCGGAAAGCCTACAAAGACATCGTTGCGGTGGACGGCATCGATCTCGAAGTGCACGCTGGAGAGTGTTTCGGACTGCTCGGGCCCAATGGTGCCGGAAAAACCACCACCATCGAGATCTGCGAGGGTCTGACCGAGCCCGACTCGGGCGAAGTCGAACTGCTCGGCTTACATTGGAACGTGGATTCCGAGGCGCTCCGCCAGCGTCTGGGCATTCAGCTTCAGGAGACGCAGCTCTCCGAGAAGCTGACTGTGCTGGAAACGCTGCAATTGTTTCGCAGCTTCTTTCGCCAAGGTCCCGGCGCCGAAGAAGCCATCCAAAAAGTTCAGCTCGAGGAAAAGCGCGATGCCCGCGTAGGAAATCTTTCCGGCGGCCAGAAGCAGCGCCTCGCTCTGGCGTGTGCTTTAGTCGGCGATCCGGATCTTCTATTTCTGGATGAGCCGACCACAGGGCTCGATCCGCAGGCTCGCCGCCAGTTGTGGGATCTGATCGAGGAATTCAAGCTGGCCGGCCGCACCATCCTGCTGACCACGCACTACATGGAGGAAGCCGAGCGCCTCTGCGACCGTGTGGCCATCATGGATCACGGCAAGGTCATCTCGCAGGGCACTCCGCGCGAACTGATCGCGTCCATCGGTGTCGAGCATGTCGTCGAATTCTCCACCGGAACGACGCTCGACCTGGCTGGGATCGGCGGCATTCCTGGGGTTCGCGATGTCCGCTCGGAAAACGGCGGCGTGTTGATGCAGGTCACCGAACTCCATCAGGCCGTGCCCGCACTGCTGGCAGAGCTTAGCCGCCAAGGCGTTCCGCTCACTGAGCTTCGTACGCATTCGGCGACTCTCGAAGACGTCTTCGTACATCTAACCGGGCGGCATTTACGCGATGAGTAAGATAAGCGAACACTCCCTGTTCCAGCTCACGCTCATGCGGATGCGCGAATTCATCCGCGAGCCCGAAGCGCTATTCTGGGCCCTCATTTTTCCCATCGCTCTGGCAGCTGGATTGGGCATTGCGTTCCGCAACCAGCCTCCCCAGGTTCTAACGATTGCAGCGGTCACTCCACGCTTGTCCGACGCGCTACGTCAGGAAAAGCTCTTGAATGTGATGCAGCTTCCTCGCGTGATCGCGGAACAGTCGCTTCGCACCGGCAAGGTAGTGCTTCTGGCCGAGCCGGGGCCGGACGGATCAATCGTCTACCGTTACGACGACACCAACCCGGAAGGCCGCCAGGCTCGGATGCTTGCCGATCAGGCGATCCAGCGCGCGTCCGGCCGTCAGGACGCCGTTGCGGGTAACGATAAGATCATGCGCGAACCTGGATCGCGCTACATCGATTTCCTGATTCCCGGCCTGATCGGCATGGGCATCATGGGAAACGCGGTCTGGGGTCTGGGATTCGCCATCGTGGACGCGCGTCGCAAGAAACTCCTGAAGCGCATTATCGCGACCCCCATGCCGAAGCATTACTACCTGCTGTCGTTCCTGTTCTGGCGGCTCTTGCTGCTAGTCGTGGAAGTCGGCGTCCCGTTGGCATTCGGAGCGCTGGTCTTCGGCGTTCCCATGCGCGGATCTGCAATAGCCCTCATCGCGATATCGATTCTGGGAGCGCTCGCGTTTAGTGCTCTAGGACTCTTGGTGGCATCCCGCGTGAAAACCATAGAAGCCATCTCCGGGCTGGCGAACGCAACCATGGTTCCTATGTGGATCGTATCGGGCGTTTTCTTTTCTTCGCAGCGGTTTCCGGATTTAGTGCAGCCGCTCATCAAGGCTCTGCCACTCACCGCGGTGATCGACGCGCTGCGCGCCAACATGCTGCAAGGGGCTGGATTCGCGCAAATGGCTCCGCAAGCTGCGGTGCTGGGTGCGTGGCTGGCGGTCTGCTTCGGCCTGGCGCTGAAATTGTTCCGTTGGCGCTAAGCTACTTGCCGAAGTACGCCTGATCGTACTCCACAGCCGTCTTCTTCTTCAGCGCCTCGATCGCCTTCTGCCCGATGTCAGGCCGGATCTTTTGCTCGATTTCAGCACGTGCTTCGTCGAACGGTTTGGATTTCCGCTCTTCCACCAGAATGAGGTGATACCCATACGCGGTCTTAATGGGCTCCGTGATTTGCCCCAGCGGCGCTTTAAAGACCACTTCATCGAATTCCGGAATCATCTGACCTTGCCCGAACGTTCCCAGGTCGCCGCCGTTTTCGCCCGAACCGACATCGTCCGATTCAATCTGGGCGACCTCTTCAAACTTTGCGCCCGCGACAATCTTGGCCCGCACTTCTTTGACTTTCGCCAGAGCTTCTTCGTCCGTCAGATCCTTGTGGCCCTCGCGCACTGGCACGCGCGAACCCTGCATCCGAATCAGAATGTGGCGCGCCTTCACCTCGTCCCAATCGCCCTTATGTGCGGCGTAATATGCCTGCAAGGCGGCATCATCCGGATTGGCGGCTGTCAGTTGCTGATATACCGCGTTCGCAAGAATTTGGTCGGACTGCAGCGCGATCCTCGCTTTCACCCCGGCCGACTGATCCAGTTTGCGCTCTTTGGCCTCCTGCGCCATCACCTTGAGCTCGGCGATCTGTTCCGCCAGGCTTCGCCGCGCTTCGGGCGTCTGGAGTTGGGCCTGCTGTTGCGCCGGCAGCGTGGAGATAATCTCCTCGAACATCGATCGGGTGATCTTCTCCGAGCCCACCGTGATCACCACTGGATCGGCGACACCGGCAGTTGCAGGAACGGCCTGTTGTCCCCATAGCGACACGCTCAAAAGAGGCGTGCCCAGCACAAATGCGAGGGATTTCATAAACTCAGCATAGCAGCCCGGTTCCGGCGGGCCGGTATCCCATTTACATGCCCATTCCTTACGGCGGATCCTTTTTGCTGGAAGCTCCGCCGGACGTGTTTACGCCCGAAGACTTCACCGCCGAGCACCGCGCTATCGCCAAAACAACCGACGATTTCTGGACCCGCGAAGTAGCTCCAAACGTGGAGGCGATTCAGCAGCAAGACTTCGACGTCCTGAAGCGTACCCTGCGCAAGTCAGCCGAGCTCGGCTTGATCGGGGTGCTGCTGGGCGAAGAGTACGGCGGCATGGATCTGGATCTGGTCTCGTCGCTGATCGTTGCTGAAAGCGTTGGCCGGGACGGATCCTACGCTGTCTGCCACGGCGGGCAATCCGGCATCGGCATCTTGCCGGTTTCCTTGTTTGGCACCGATGCTCAGAAGCAGAAGTATCTTCCCCGGCTCGCCTCGGCCGAATTGATCGCGGCATATTGTCTGACAGAGGCGCAAGCAGGATCAGACCCACTTGCCGCGCGTACCCGCGCCGATCTATCGACCGACGGCACGCACTACGTGCTCAACGGCCAAAAGATGTGGATCACCAATGGCGGTATCGCGGATCTGTTTACCGTGTTCGCCAAAGTCGGCGGCGAACAATTTACGGCATTTCTAGTCGAGCGCGCCTGGCCCGGAGTTTCGCCCGGTGCGGAAGAGAAGAAGATGGGCCTGAAGGGCAGCTCTACAACCGCCGTATTCTTCGATCACGTGAAAGTTCCGGTGGAAAACGTGCTCGGCGAGATTGGACATGGGCACATCATCGCGTTCAATATCCTCAACCTCGGGCGCTTGAACCTGGCGGTCAGCGCACACGGGAAATGCCGCCAGCTACTGGCCGATTCGATCCGCTACGCCAAGGAACGCCGTGCCTTCGGCAAATCCATTGCAGAGTTCGGCCTGATCCGGCACAAGCTCGCCGAGATGGCAGTGCGGATGTACGTCAACGAGAGCATGATTTACCGGGTCGCCGGACATATTCAGAATTCCGGCCAGCCGCTCCTAAAAGCCGCCGAAGACTTTGCCGCCGAGTGCTCCATGATCAAGATCTTCGGATCCGAGACGCTCGATCATGTGGTGGATGAAGCCGTGCAGATCCACGGAGGCTACGGCTATCATCAAGACTACGCGGTGGAGCGTGCGTATCGCGATGCGCGCATCAACCGCATTTTTGAAGGCACCAATGAGATCAATCGTATTCTCGTCACCAGCATGCTTCTCAAACGCGCAAAGAAGGGAATCCTCCCTCTGGCCGCGGCTGTGAAAGATCTTTCCGCTACGGCTACGCCAGACCCGGTCGTCAACGCGAAAAAAGTCGGACTGTTTCTTTTGGGCGTCGCTTCGAAGCACTACGGCGAATCCTTGGATCAGCAACAAGAGGTCGTCGCCGGTATCACCGATGTGTTTACGAACGCACTGGCGCTGGAATCCGCCACCGCTCGCGCCAAGAAGTTCCATAAGGAAAACGCTGCCGATATGGCCGCCGTATTCACTGACGAAACCATGGAATCGATCAAGGCATCCGCCAAATCGGTGCTGGCAGCGTGTTCGGAAGTGTATTCGCTGCGAACGAATCTGGCTTTGCTGCGCGGATTGACGGCCTATGAACTGGTAAATTCTATAGCGCTTCGCCGCCGGATCGCCGGTAGGCTTCTCGAAGCCGGGAAATACATCGTATGATTCGGATCGCGAATGGACAGGGCTTCTGGGGCGACTCCCTCCAGGCTCCCGTGGAACAAATCCGCCGCGGACCCATCGATTACCTCACACTCGATTATCTGGCCGAGGTCACCATGTCCATCCTGCAAAAACAGCGGGCGCGTGATCCCCAGGCCGGCTATGCGCGCGATTTCGTCGAGCTGATTGCCCGCGTTCTGCCCGATCTCAAGGATCGCCGCATTCGCGTGATCGCCAACGCCGGCGGCATTAATCCCATGGGCTGCCGCGATGCCGTGCTCGAAGCCGCTGCGCGCCAGAACATTAAGGTCAAGGTCGCCACGGTCACCGGCGATGACATCACGGACCGTCTGGATCAGTTCCTGAAACGCGGCATCCAGCTCAAGAACATGGATACCGGCGAACCGCTGTCCGCGATTCAAGCCCAAGTCGAGCGAGCCAATGTTTACTTCGGAGCTTTCCCCGTGGCTGAAGCACTCAGCCAGGGCGCCGAAATCGTCATCACTGGACGTGTGGCGGACGCGGCTCTGACGCTCGCGCCCATGATTCACGAATTCGGCTGGAAAGAAACTGACTGGGACAAACTCTCGGCCGGCGTCATCGCGGGACACGCCATCGAATGCGGTGCGCAGGTAACCGGCGGCAACTGCCAGGTGGATTGGGAGACCATTCCCAACCTGGCCGATATCGGTTACCCCATCGTCGAAGCCGAGCCCGATGGTACCTTCTGCGTCACCAAGCACGCGGGTACCGGCGGACGCGTAACTGTCGAGTCGGTCAAAGAGCAGCTTCTCTATGAGATCGGCGATCCGGCGCAGTACATCACTCCCGATTGCGTAGCCGATTTCACGACTGTGCAGCTCGATCAAGCCGGCCCGGATCGCGTACGTTTTACCGGCATCCGCGGCCGTCCGGCCACGAACTATTACAAGGTCTCCGCTAGCTTCACCGCCGGATACAAAGCCATCGGCTCGCTGGTCTATACCTGGCCCGACGCCTATAAGAAAGCTCGCGCTGCCGATCAGATTCTGCGCCAGCGTCTCGGCAATCTGGGCCTGCGTTTCGATGCCATAAGAACGGAGTTCCTGGGCGCCAACGCGTGCCACAGTATTCCCGCAGGCGAACCTACGCCCGAAATCGAACCGCACTTGCCTGAAGTGGTCTTGCGCGTCGGAGTTCGATCCGAGAACCGCGCGGCTGTTGAGCGATTCACGCGAGAGATCGCGCCCCTGGTTCTGAACGGGCCGCCCGGCGTCTCGGGGCTCGGACTGGGCCGACCGCGCGTGGAAGAAATCGTAGCGTTCTGGCCCGCGCTGATCCCGAAAACCGAAGTCCGTCCGGAGGTGGCCATATGGCCAAGCGAAGGTTAGTCGAATTGGCGCACGCTCGCTCTGGCGATAAAGGCGATCTGGTCAACATCGGCCTGATCACCAAGAAGCCCGAAGACTATCCGATTCTGGTGCGCGAAGTCACGGCGGAACGCGTGAAGGAACATTTTGTAGGCGTCTGTAAAGGCGCCGTCGAGCGTTTCGAGCTGCCGAATCTCGGCGCTCTGAATTTCCTGCTGCACGAAGCCTTGGATGGCGGAGGCACAGTCGCGCTCAAGGCCGATCCGCAGGGGAAAACGTATAGCACTGCGCTCCTGCGCATGGAGATCGAAGTTTGAATGGTTGAATACGCCGCAGCCGCCGGCATAGCCCGCATCACGCTGAATCGCCCGGAAAAGCGCAACGCGATCACTCGCGAGATGATGTCCGCCCTGAGCGACGCTTTGCAGCAGTCCGCCGAGGACTCCAGCGTTCGCGTGCTGCTGATTCGCGGCGCCGGGAAGGATTTCTGTGCGGGTCTCGATCTCAGCGAAGTCTTGAAGAGTGCCGAAAATCCGGATGAGGCGCTCGCTTCCGCGCGACGGCTGGGCGACCTGTACATTGCCATGCGCCGCCATCCCAAGCCGATCATCGCGGCAGTGCATGGACGCGCCCTCGGCGGCGGTGCTGGAATCGCAACCGCGTCGGATCTAATACTCGCGGCCGAGTCCGCACAATTCGGCTACCCCGAGGTGAAGCTCGGCTTTATTCCCGGCATCGTCTTTACTATGTTGCAGCGTGCGGTCAACGAACGCCAGGCGATGGAACTCGCTCTCACCGGCGAACCACTAAACGCGTCGCGCGCATACGCGATCGGCGTGATCAATCGCGTCTATCCCGATTCAGAATTCGATGCCAATGTCGAAAGTTATGTCGCCACGCTGGCCGCACAGTCCACCACAGCGATGAACCTGAGCAAGGCACTACTCTATGACACCGACGGTATGACTTTTGAGTCGTCCATCGAAGCCGGCGTTCAGGCAAACGTTCAAGCGCGCAAGACCGACGATTTCAAGCGCGGCGTCGAACGCTTCCTAAAAAAGTAAGACAGGCGATCTCGTCGCCTGTCAACTTCGTAGCATGTCTTGAATCGACAACGCCACCAGAGCCATCGTTAGTCCGATCATCAAAGCCACCGCAGCCCAGGAAACGAAGTTGTAAAAACGCGAGTTGGTCCACTCATGCATTAGCTTTTTCTTGTTGATCAGCAGCGTCATAAAGATGAGCACGATGGGAAGCAGCACTCCGTTGATCACCTGTGAAAACAGGATCATCTTCACCAGGGGAAATCGCGGCCACATAACCACTCCGCCGCCCACTACGATCAGTCCCGTGAACAGCCAGTAAAAGATCGGAGCTTCTCGAAATCGATGATTGACGCCGGACTCGAAGCCCAGGCCTTCGCACACCGAATAGGCCGTCGAGAGCGGCAGGATGCAGGCGGCGAATAGCGACGCATTGAATAGGCCGGCGGCAAACAGTAAGTACGCGTAGGGGCCGAATGGTTTGAGCCCGGCGGCGGCGTCTGCGGGGACTTGCAGATCCCTCGGCGCGACCTCGTAAATGGTGCCCGCGCACGCCACGATGATGAAGAACGCAATCACCGACATGGCGATGCATCCCACGATCACCTCGATCCGCGATTCCTTGTATTCCTTCGCCGTTACGCCCTTTTCCACCACTGCGGCCTGCAGATAAAACTGCATCCACGACGCGATCGATGTGCCCACCATTCCGATCAGCATGTAAATGTATGCGCCTTGCAGCATCAGCACCGGGCGGACGCTGTAAATCGCCGCTTCCTTCCAGTCGGGTTTCACCAGAATCGCGGAAACGATGTAGGCGATATACACCAGGCACGCGAACAGGAAAATCTTTTCGACTGACGCATAGGTACCCTTTACTACCAGCAGCCACACAATCGCGGCCCCCAGCGGTACGCTCACCCATCGCGGAATGTTGAAGATCTCAAGCGACCCGGCGATGCCCGCGAAGTCCGCGATCATGTTGGTCAGGTTGGCCAGCACCAGCACGGCCATCACGATGAAGGTGGTGCGAAGGCCGAACTCTTCGCGAATCAGATCCGACAGTCCCTTGCCTGTCACCGCACCCATGCGTGAGCACATCTCCTGCGTGACGATCAGCAGCAGAGTGATCGGAAGCAGCGTCCACAAAGGCAGGTAGCCATACTTCGCGCCGGCCTGTGAATAGGTGAGTATGCCGCCCGCGTCGTTGTCCACCATGGCCGTGATGAATCCCGGCCCGATGACCGCGAAGAATATCGCGATGTGATAGCGGAATCGTTTCCACATGTTCGGGAGGCTCCATGTTTTCTCGCATGCCTATTTCTCCCGCAATACCGAAATGATGTCGTCGGCGGTGATTACGCCGGTCAGCTTACGATCTTCGTCCACCACCGGCAGCGCCAGCAGATTGTACTTATCGAATAATTCCGTGATGCGATCCTGCTGTTCGGTAACCGGCGCGTCGATCAGCGTCTCCACGGCCAGCGAGCGCAGCGGGGTCGCTCCGTCATGCAGGAACAGCCGCGCCAGAGGCACCGCTCCGGTCAGGCGCTCCTCGGCGTCCAGCAGGAACAGAGTGTTCAAGGTCTCCATCAGGGCTTCATTGGTCTTCAGCACCTGAATCGCATCGGCCACGGTTGCGTTCTCCGTCAGGGCGATATACTCCGTGTTCATCATGCCGCCCGCCGAATCTTCCTTGAACTCTAGCAGCTCTCGCACTTCCTCCTTGGGCTCGTGCTCCATTTCTTCCAGGATCTCTTCGCTCGTTTCCTGTTCCAGTTCGGCCAGCACATCGGCGGCCTGGTCCGGAGCCATCTCTTCCACGATGTCCGCGGCCTTTTCTGTTTCAAGCGATTCCAGAATGCTGGCCTGAATATCGGGATCCACTTCGGAAAGCGCGTCCGCCGCCACTTCGCTGTCGATGTTTTCGAAGATCGCCTCGCGATGCTCCGGCGTCAGGTTCTCGACGATGTCCGCCAGATCAGCCGGATGCATATCTTCCAACAGACGGTTCGAGATATTTAACCTCAGCCGCCGTTGAGGATCCGGCTCCAGGATGTTGCAGAACTCCCAGCGAATCGAATGCGGCGGAATCCCTACTTGCAGCTTGCGGATCCAGCGCCGCGGCAGCAGTCCCTGGACTAAGCGGCGGAAAATCGCCCGCAGGCCGATATCCACGTCGAGTACCCACAAAACTTCGCCACCGTTCTCCGGCTGAATCTCGAAGGTGACGTCGGTAACCCGCACCACTTTGCGGCCCTGCGCATCGATGATCTGCTGATCCATAAGATCGCGGACCACCCGCAGCATATATTCGTCGGAGTGGTACGGCGTAAGAATCTCGTCCCGTAGATGGATACCATCCAGGGAAATGGAACGGACCTGGTCGTGCCGTACCGTTAGCCAGGCGGCGCCACTGCCGATCAGAAA
>Ga0105238_10008918_pt1 | contig 10038 bp, 9 predicted proteins | sample KBSC34metaG_FD_81526 | JGI IMG/M metagenome (GOLD analysis project Ga0105238, IMG submission 81526) | Corn rhizosphere microbial communities from Kellogg Biological Station, Michigan, USA - KBS C3-4 metaG | ecosystem: Host-associated > Plants > Roots > Rhizosphere > Soil | place: Michigan, USA...
CAAAGCGGAAGCTCGAATCGAGCCCCGGCGCAATGCCGGACAGCTTCACCACATGTTTGACGCCGGCCTCGCGCGCGGCGTCGATGAAGTTCGACTGCACCTCGAGCATGTCCGGGGTCGCCGACGAGATCAGGATCGCGCGCTCGACGCCGCGCAGCGCCGCTGCCAGTGTCTCCGGCCGTGCCATGTCGGCCAGTGCGATCTCGACATGCGGCAGTTTCGCGATCGCTTCCGCCTTTGCCGGGCCGCGGACCATCGCGCGGGCAGGAACGCCGCGCGCCGAGAGTAGCCGCAACAATTCCCTGCCGTGCTGGCCGGTGGCGCCCGTGACCAGAATCATCGCCTGCCTCCCTCCCTGAGTGGATGGCGACTATCTGGCGCTGCTGGATACAAACGCGCAAGTATGGACAAAAATGATAGTATGGACTTTCTTGAAACTGCCTCTATCGTGAACGTCCTTTACGGAGGTGTCGGATGGCGAAACGGGAGGGTGCCTGCCCGGTCGCGGCATTCCAGAAGCTGATCAGCGGCAAGTACAAGCTCAGGATCGTCTGGGACCTGAAGGACGGGCCGCGCCGCTATGGCGAGATCAGGAGCGGACTCTTGCGCGGGATGGAGCGCAGCGCCGAGATCGCACCGCGGGTGCTGAGCCGGGAATTGAAGGCGTTGACCGAGAGCGGGCTGATCGATCGCAAGGATTACGGCGTGGTGCCGCCGAAGGTCGAGTATCGGCTGACCCGCAAGGGCAAGAGCTTCGTGCCTGTCATTGCGGCGATCCGCGACTGGGGCCACCGGCATCTGTCCGAGGAGTCCGTGATCGCCGAGGCGGCCGAGTAGAGCGGAAAGAAAGCCTACAATTCGCCGGTGATGAACGGATTGGTCATCCGCTCCTGGCCGATGCTCGAGCCCGCGCCGTGGCCGCAGACGAAGCCGACGTCGTCGCCGAGCGGCAACAGTTTCTCGATGATCGATTTGATCAGCGTGGCGTGGTCGCCGCCGGGCAGATCGGTGCGGCCGACCGAGCCGTTGAACAGGACGTCGCCGACATGGGCGAAGCGCAGCTCCTTGTTGAAGAACACCACGCTGCCCGGCGAGTGGCCGGGGCAATGCAGGATGTCGAAGGTGAGATCGCCGATCCTTACCTGTTCGCCTTCCTCGAGATAGCGGTCGGAGGTGAAGTTGCGTACGCCGGTCATGCCGAACCGCGCGCCGCTTTCCACCACATGCTCCAGCATATGGGCGTCCGCCTTGTGCGGACCCTCGATCGGCACCTTCAGCGCGTCGCGTAATTCCGCAGCACCCCCGACATGGTCGATATGGCCGTGCGTCAGCCAGATCTTCTCCACGGTGACGCCGGTTTGCTGGATCGCGGCCTGGATCTTCGGCACGTCGCCGCCGGGGTCGATCACCACGGCCTTCTTGCTCGGCTCGTGCCAGATGATGGTGCAGTTCTGCTCGAACAGCGTCACCGGCACGATCATCGCGCCGGCCTTTGCCTGGGTCTCGGCCTGGGTCTCGGTTTCGTTTGCCATGGGCGCACAATGCCGATTTTTGCCGGCCCGCCAAGTGAAAGATTCGTGCGGAGGCGATTGGAATTCGGATAGCATGCAGCGATGGAATCGCCCTCCCGCCAGATCAGTCTGGTTCCTGCCGCCGACGGCCGTCAGTCCGAGACTGCGCTTGCGGTGGCGCGCGGCACGGCGCGGCTGCTGCGCTCGCTCGGCTTTGCCTGCATCAGCGAACTGGCGCTGCCGTCGGGACGGCGCGCCGATCTGGTGGCGTTGAACGAGCGCGGCGAAATCTGGATTGTCGAGATCAAGTCGTCGGTGGAGGATCTGCGCGCCGACCACAAATGGGAGGACTACCGCGCCCATTGCGACCGGCTGTTCTTTGCCTTCACGCAGGATATGCCGTGCGAGCTGTTCCCAAAGGACACCGGCCTGATCGTGGCCGACGCCTATGGCGCGCACATGGTATGCGATGCGCCTGAGCATCGCTTGCCGGCGCCGACGCGCAAATTGATGACCGTGCGGTTTGCACTGACCTCGGCGCAGCGGATGAGTCGCCTGACCGATCCGCAGGGCCACGCGGAATCCTGAAGCATCTGTCGTGAAGCGATGATGTCGGCGCGTCGCGTTACCGCGGCGCGCGCTTGGCCAGGATCCGCTGCAAGGTGCGGCGGTGCATGTTGAGCCGCCGGGCGGTCTCGGAGACGTTGCGGCTGCACATCTCGTAGATGCGCTGGATGTGCTCCCAGCGCACGCGATCCGCCGACATCGGGTTTTGCGGCGGCTCGGATTTTTCCGTGGTGGTCGAGAGCAGCGCGGACACCACGTCGTCGGCGTCGGCGGGCTTGGCGAGATAATCGACCGCGCCCATCTTCACCGCGGTTACGGCGGTGGCGATGTTGCCGTAGCCGGTGAGAACGATGGCGCGCGCGTCGGGCCGCTTGCGCTTCAGCGCGGAGACCACGTCAAGCCCGTTGCCGTCGCCAAGGCGCAAGTCGATGACCGCAAAGGCTGGCGCGCTCCTGCCGATTTGCGCCAATCCATCGGTGACGGTGTCGCAGGACGTCACGGCAAAGCCGCGTGTTTCCATGGCGCGGGCCAGTCGCTCGAGGAAGGCCTTGTCGTCCTCGACGATCAGCAGCGAGCGGTCGGTGACCTCGGTCAATTCGGCGGTGCTCAAAGCGGGCCCCTCTGGTTGCATTACAACCATATGGCGCGACACCATGGCGCTGCCAAGGCCAACGGCATCCAACCATAGTCCTGCGGCGGAACGCCGCTGTTTATGAACAGGTTGTTAAGTGGCTGGTGTCACTAGTGCCCACTTTCCGAAGTTCGTGATCCATCGCCGCAAGCACTTTCACGAACTTCGGAAAGTCATGGGCACTAGCAAGCCTATGATTCTGGTGCCGCTTTTCGATCTGAAGTCCCTGGAAGGACTCGCGGCATACGGTGCAGGGACTTCAGATCGGCGGCACTGGGGTTTCGCCGCTCTCGAAGCGGCGGCGCGGCCAGGCGATCTGCACCACGGCGCCATGGTCCGGAAAAACCCGGTTGGAGAAGGAGACCGTCGCGCCGGTGCGCTCCAGCAGGGTGCGGGCGATGAACACCCCAAGTCCGAGCCCGCTATGTTCGGTTTGGGTGTCGTCGGGATTGCGCCGGCGCGACAGATAGGGCTCGCCGATCCGCTTGATGATGTCGGGCGCAAAGCCCGGTCCGTCGTCGGAGATCACGATTTCCACGGTCTCTGCATTCCACCATGCATTGACCTCGACTTCCGCGCGCGCGAAGTCGACGGCGTTCTCCAGGATGTTGCCGACGCCATAGAGGATCGCCGGATTGCGCGTGCCGACCGGCTCCTTGGTTCCGGCCACGGCGATGCGCACCTTGATGGCGACGCCAAAGTCCCGATGCGGCGCCACGGTTTCCTCGATCAGCGTCGAGAGCTTCATGCTGTCGAAGGGGGCGCCGGTCGACGACAGCTGGGTGATTTTCGCGAGGATGTCGCGACAGCGCTGCGCCTGCTCGCGCAGGGTCTTGATGTCGGCGGCGGTCTGGCCGTCGCCGGTGAGCGTGCGTTCCAGCTCGCGCGAGATCAGCACGATGGTCGACAGCGGCGTGCCGAGTTCATGGGCGGCTGCGGCGGCAAGACCATCGAGCTGGGTCAGATGCTGCTCGCGCGTCAGCACCAGTTCGGTAGCGGCCAGTGCGTAGGAAAGCTTGCGCGACTCCTCCGTGACCTGGAAGGCATAGAGGCTGGTTACTCCGATCGCGAGCATGATCGAAAGCCAGACGCCGAGCAGGTAGATCGGCGGCAGCACCAGCGGCTCCTCGGAATCCCAGGGCAGCGGCAGATAGGAAAAGCCCAGCGCCGAGGCGCAGGCCACGGCGAGGAGCCCAAGCGCGATCGTGAACCGCACCGGCAGCGCGGTCGCCGAGATCAGCACCGGGGCCAGAAACAGGAACGAGAACGGATTTTGCAGGCCGCCGGTGAAGTACAGTAGCGCGGCGAGCTCGACGATGTTGAGCGCGAGCAGGGCCGCAGCGTAGACCGGCTCCATCAGCTCCATCGGGTTGAAGATGATCTGCAGCGCCAGATTGACCAGCGCCGACAGGGTGACGATGATCAGGCAGGGCAGGATCGGCAGATCGAATTCGAGACCCTGCACCACGACAAAGATGGCTGCGAGCTGTCCCAGCACGGCAAGCCAGCGCAGCCGCAGGATGGTGTCGAGGCGGACATGGCGCTGCGGATGGCGGAAGTCGGAGCCTTCGATTTCGGTCATTCTTTCAGTTTAGCCGCGTGGGAGGCCGATCACAAATCTGCGCTAGTGGAATTGGAATCGGACCATCTGGCGGTTGCGCTTGCCCATGTAATGGCTCATTGAACGCCCGCATGACGCAAAGCGCCGCAAGCCCAGCCCAATCTGTCCCGGCGGACCCGGCAGGATCCGCCGCGATCGCGGTTTCGCATCTGGTCAAGCAATACAAGACCACGCGCGCGGTCGACGACGTCTCGTTTGCCATCGCGCGGGGCAGCATCACCGGCCTGCTCGGCGGCAACGGCGCCGGCAAGACCACCACGATCGCGATGATCATGGGCCTGGTGCTGCCGACCTCGGGCACCGTCGCGGTGCTCGGCCATCCCATGCCGGCGGAAAGTGCTGCCGTGCTCGGGCGGATGAATTTCGAAAGCCCCTATGTCGACATGCCGATGCGGCTCACGGTGCGGCAGAATCTGACCGTGTTCGGCCGCCTCTATGCGGTCGAAAACCTGAAGGAGCGCATCGCGCAACTGGCCTCCGATCTCGATCTCAACGAGTTCCTCGATCGTCGCAACGGCAAGCTTTCGGCCGGGCAGAAGACGCGCGTTGCGCTGGCGAAGGCGCTGATCAACCAGCCCGAGCTGTTGCTGCTCGACGAGCCGACCGCATCGCTCGATCCCGACACGGCCGATTGGGTGCGAGCGCACCTGGAGACCTACCGCCGGACGCGCGGGGCGACCATCCTGCTGGCCTCGCACAACATGTTCGAGGTCGAACGGCTCTGCGACCGCGTCATCATCCTCAAGCGCGGCCGGATCGAGGAGGACGACAGTCCGGAAGCCATCATGGCGCGCTACAGCCGCGATACGCTGGAGCAGGTGTTTCTCGACGTTGCGCGCGGCCGCGCCCAGGGCGAATCGGAAGCACGCCCGCCGGACGCGATAAGAGAGCAGCCGTCCGCCTCCCGGGAGACACTGCCATGAGCGAGCTCGCCGTCCGCCATGGCATCTCGCTCCGCCGCGTCGGTGCGATGATCCTGCGCTACTGGTACCTGTTGCTGTCGTCCTGGCCGCGGCTGCTGGAGCTGATGTACTGGCCGGTGCTTCAGGTCATCACCTGGGGCTTTCTGCAGACCTACATCGCGCAGAATGCCAATTTCTTTGCCCGCGCCGGCGGCACGCTGATCGGCGCGGTCATCCTGTGGGACATCCTGTTCCGCGGCCAGCTCGGCTTTTCCATCTCGTTCCTGGAAGAGATGTGGGCGCGCAATCTCGGCAACCTGATGATGAGCCCGCTGAAGCCGATCGAATTCCTGGTCGCGCTGATGGTGATGAGCCTGATCCGGCTCGCGATCGGCGTGATCCCGATGGTGGTGCTCGCGCTGGTGCTGTTCCACTTCAACGTTTTCACCCTCGGCCTGCCGCTGATCGCATTCTTCTGCAACCTGATCTTCACGAGCTGGGCGGTCGGAATCTTTGTCTCGGGGCTGGTGCTGCGGAATGGGCTCGGCGCGGAGGGCATCGTCTGGACGCTGATGTTCGCCCTGATGCCGCTCGCCTGCGTCTATTACCCGGTCCGGGTCCTGCCGCTGTGGCTGCAGCACGTGTCCTGGACGCTGCCGCCGACCTACGTGTTCGAGGGCATGCGCGAGCTGCTGATCGATGGCGTGTTCCGGGCCGACCTGATGCTGACGGCGCTGGCACTCAACGCCGCGTTGCTGGTTGCTTCCTTTGCAGCATTTCTTGCCCTTTTGCGCAGCGCAAAACGACATGGCTCCCTTCTCGGGGGTGGCGAATAAGTCACTTTCCCGAGGAATTACGGCCGCTTCCCTGACTTCCGCAGGGTGTAATACCGATGTGTGCATTGACGCATTATTACGCATTCGACAGTATGCTGCGGCGCAAAACAGAGGTCTGAATCAATGCCCATTGGTGAGTTTGGCAATGCACCGCCGCTAGTCTCGGAAGGCAGTCCGGCGCTGACGACGCCGATGTACTGGATGTACGAGATGGCGCAGGCGTCGCTCAATCCGGCGCGCGCCGTGACGGATGCGACCAAGATCCTGTTTCAGAACCCGCTGAATCCGTGGTCGCACACCGAGTTCGGCAAATCGGTCGCGGCGGCCTGCGAATTGTTCGAGCGCACCACGCGCCGCTACGGCAAGCCGGAGTGGGGCCTCCACGAGACCGAGGTCAACGGCATCCGGACGCCGATCGAGATCAAGAGCGTCTGGGAAAAGCCGTTCTGCCGCCTGCTGCATTTCGACCGCAAGCTGACGCGTCCGCTGCGCATCCCGCAGCCGCGCGTGCTGATCGTGGCGCCGATGTCCGGCCATTACGCCACGCTGCTGCGGGGCACGGTGGAAGCCTTCCTGCCGTCGCATGAGGTCTACATCACCGACTGGGCTGACGCGCGGATGGTGCCGCTGGCGGAAGGCCGCTTCGATCTCGACGACTATATCGACTACATCATCGAGATGCTGCACACGCTGGGCGGCAACATGCATATCATCGCGGTGTGCCAGCCATCTGTGCCGGTGGTGGCCGCGGTGTCCGTCATGGAAGCCAGCCGCGATCCCTACGTGCCGCTGTCGATGACCCTGATGGGCGGTCCGATCGATACCCGCCGCAATCCGACCGGGGTCAACGATCTCGCCGCCGAACGCGGCATCGACTGGTTCCGCAACAACGTCATCACCAAGGTGCCGTTCCCGCATCCCGGCGTCATGCGCGATGTCTATCCGGGCTTCCTGCAGCTCAACGGCTTCATCAGCATGAATCTCGATCGCCACATGAACGCGCACAAGGCGCTGTTTGCCAACCTGGTGAAGGGCGACGGCGACCTCGTCGACAAGCACCGCGAATTCTATGACGAATATCTCGCGGTGATGGATCTGACCGCCGAGTATTACCTGCAGACCGTCGAGACCGTGTTCATCCGTCACGCGTTGCCGAAGGGCGAGATGAAGCATCGCGGCAAGCCGGTCGACCCGTCGAAGATCATGCGCGTCGCGCTGATGACGGTGGAAGGCGAGAAAGACGACATCTCCGGCCTCGGGCAGACCGAAGCGACACATGGACTGTGCACCTCGATCCCTAATCATCGCCGCGTGCACTATGTGCAGAAGGGTGTCGGCCATTACGGCGTGTTCAACGGTTCCCGCTTCCGCTCCGAGATCGTGCCGCGCATCAACGATTTCATGATGTCGTCAGCGAATCCGAAATCATTGCTCGCGCTCGCCGCTGAATAGGGCGCCAACGAGCGTGCTCAACGCGGAATTCGGTGCCTGAACTGCCCCAAAAGCAGGCCAATCAGGCGCATCCGGCGCGGCCGAAAACGGCCGTTTTGAGCCCGATTCGCCCCCCGGAAGGAGTGAGTATTACCTCAATCTTTCAGGGGGTTTTGGGGCCTCGGTTCCCATCAAATAATCCGGTTCCGACCCCATCCTGTAGGGCCTGACGGCAGTCCGAGCCCTGTATATTGGGCAAATGATTTGTTTTTGCGCCGAGCGATTTCAGTGGCGGCGGATATGGCAGAATCCGGGGGAACTGCTTCTCCCCGGACTGACAGACATGGCCACTCGTGCGCTCCTTTATCGGCGCCCAGCCGAACCCGCGACTCTACTGGTCAAGCACGGCTCGCAAGTGTTTGCGATCCGCTTGCGCCGGCACCGGCGCGCGCGGCGCTACACCTTGCGCATCCATCCGACCGACCGCGAGGCCATCCTGACCATGCCGCCGCGCGGCACGCTGGCCGAAGCGCGCGATTTCGCCCAGCTCCATGGCGGCTGGATCGCTGCGCGCCTCGGCCGCCTGCCCAAGGCCGCACCCTTCCAGCCCGGCACGGTGGTGCCGCTGCGCGGCGTGCCGCACCGGATCGTGCATCGCTCGGGCGAGCGCGGCACGGTGTGGACGGAGACGCGCGACAGCGGCGAGAAGATCATCTGCGTTGCCGGCGACCCCGATTTCACCGACCGCCGCGTGCATGACTTCCTCAAGCGCGAGGCGCGGCGCGATCTGCAGAAATCGGCGCATGAGTACGCGCAGGCGCTCGGCGTTCGTGTCAGGAGGGTCTCGATCCGCGACCAGTCCAGCCGCTGGGGCTCCTGCACCTCGGCGGGCTCGCTGTCGTTTTCCTGGCGGCTGGTCCTCGCGCCGCCCTTCGTGCTCGACTATCTCGCCGCCCATGAGGTCGCCCATCTCGTCGAGATGAATCATTCGCCGCGGTTCTGGCGGGTGGTGGGACGGATCTGTCCGTCGACGGAGCGCGCCAAGAAATGGCTCGACGCGTCAGGCAATGATCTGCACCGCTACGGGATCGAGGATTAGCGGCTCCCGCCGAACAGCCGATCCATCAGCCAGCCATCGAGACCTGCGGAAGGTTCAGGCCGCACCTGACCGCGTGACGGCGCGGGCCGGCCGGGACCTGCCTGTACCGGGGCAGGCGCCGTCGGTGCCGTGATCTGCGAGGCGATCTGCCCCAGTGTCGGGAGGCCGCCGCCTTGCGCGTTCGGCAACGAGGCGACCGGAACGCCCTGATGCGCCACGCGCATGAAGCGTGTCCATACCTCCACCGGCAAGCCGCCGCCGGTCGCGTGCTTGGTCGGTGAGTTGTCGTCATTGCCGAGCCAGACCCCGGTGACGAGATTGGCGGTGTAGCCGATGAACCAGGCGTCGCGGAAATCCTGGCTGGTGCCGGTCTTGCCGGCGGCCCGCCAGCCGGGAATGTCGGCCTTGCGCGCGGTGCCGGAGATCAGCGTCTGCTCCATCATCTGGTTCATCATCGCGACATAGCGCGGCTCGATCACCGGGTTGGGCTCGTCAGCCTGGCGCTGGTACAGCACCTTGCCCTCGAGCGTGCGGATTTTGGTCACCACATGCGGCGAGACGCCCATGCCGCCATTGGCGAACGGCGCATAGGCGCCGATCAACTCGAGCATCGAGACTTCCGAGGTGCCGAGCGCGATCGAGGCGTTGGGCTCGAGCTTCGAGGAGATGCCGAGCCGGTGCGCGGTGCGCACCACGTTCTTTGCGCCGACTTCGAGACCCACCCGCACCGCGACCGTGTTGAGCGACATTGCCAGCGCCTGGGTCAGCGTGACCGGTCCGAAATATTCGTGGCTGTAGTTCTCGGGCTTCCAGCCCTTCACGTCGAGCGGTGCGTCCTGCCGGATCGTCTCCGGCGTCAACCCCGCCTCGATTGCGGTCAGATAGACGAACGGCTTGAACGCCGAACCCGGCTGGCGCTTGGCGGTCACTGCGCGGTTATACTGGCTTTCCGAGTAATTGCGGCCGCCGACCATGGCGCGCACGGCGCCGTCGGGTGTCATCGCGACCAGCGCGCCCTGGCTGACATTGAATTTCACGCTCTTTGCGGCGAGCTCGTCGATCACGGCGGCTTCGGCGACGCTCTGCAGCTTGGGATCGATCGTGGTCTCGACCACGATCGACTGTTCCACCTGGCCGACGAGATCGTCGAGCACCTCGCCGATCCAGTCGGCGACATAGTTGACGGTGCCGGCGCCGACCGGCTTCACCGAGACCGCGGGATGACCGATCGAGGCCTGCGCCTGCGCCTCGGTGATGAATTTTGCATCCGCCATCGCGGCAAGCACGGTCTGCGCGCGCTTCTCGGCGCCTTCCGGATTGCGGTTCGGCGCCAGCCGCGAGGGCGATTTGACGAGGCCGGCGAGCATCGCGGCCTCCGCCACGGTCACGCTTTTCGCGGGCTTGCCAAAGTATCTTTGCGCCGCGGCTTCCACGCCATAG
>Ga0105238_10008919_pt1 | contig 10038 bp, 3 predicted proteins | sample KBSC34metaG_FD_81526 | JGI IMG/M metagenome (GOLD analysis project Ga0105238, IMG submission 81526) | Corn rhizosphere microbial communities from Kellogg Biological Station, Michigan, USA - KBS C3-4 metaG | ecosystem: Host-associated > Plants > Roots > Rhizosphere > Soil | place: Michigan, USA...
GGCGGCCTGAGCAGAACAGAGACCACCTGGAGCAGTGTTGGTGACCCCGGCCGTCCCATAGAGCGGACTTCTACGGGTGCCGGGATCACCACAGGACCCGGCGTGATCCCGATCCAGAAGGACCGCGCATGAACTACCCCTGTGCTGGTCCAAAACGTGTTTATGGGCTCTGATCAGGCACTTTAGGCCGCCACCTCGTATTCGTTGATCAGGCCCCCGAGAACTGTTCGACGTCGGATCCGGTCGGTCGGCCCAGGGAAGGCGATAACGTTGTGGTCGTCGTCGGGGGCGCGAAGGTTGAGTCCTTGGCCTTGGTGGCTTCGGCCTCTGTTGTAGTGCTCGACGTACGCGTCCAAGACCGTTCGAAGGTGGCGTTCGCCAGTGATGAGCATCCGGTCTGTGCATTCGGCTCGGACGGTTTTCACCCAGCGTTCGGCGAAGGCGTTCATCCGTGGTGCCTGTGGCGCGGTCTTCATGATCTCGATGCCGATCGCGATGAACACCACGTCGAAGGCATCGGTGAAGCGGCTGTCACGGTCGCGGATCAAGTGGGTGAACCGGTGGCCGTGGTCGTCGAGGTCGGCCGCGAGCTGGCGGGCGAGCTGGGTGGCCCAGGCTGCGATCGGATGAGCGGTGATGCCGAGGAGGTGCACACGGCGTGTCCTGGCCTCGATCACGAAGGCGACGTAGAGGCGCTGCAGCGTTACGGCGCAGTCCACGTGAAAGAAGTCTGTGGCCAGGATCGTCTCGGCGTGAGCACGTAGGAACGTCCGCCAGTTGTCGTCATGTTGTCGTGGCGGGGGGATGCGGTGGGCCCGCAGGACCCGGCGGATCGTGGAGGCGCCGACACGGTGCCCGAGGCGGCGCAACTCGCCCTGAACCCGGACCACGCCCCAGGTCCGGTTCTCGCGAGCCAGCCGGACGATGAGCGCGGCCAACTCCTGGCTGATCGGTGGCCGTCCCGGAGCTACAGGTTGTCGCCACTTCGACGTGAGCAGGCGGCGGTGCCACCGCAGCAAAGTTGCGGGAGTGACGATCCGGTGAGCCCGCAACGCCTTCGGCAACATCCGGGCCAACGCGGCGAAGACCGCACGATCAGTCCAGTTCAGCTTCGGCTTCGGGTTGCCACGGCGCAGGACCGCCACCTCGTGGCGAAGAAGCAGTATCTCGACGTCCTTCGATGCCGACGAGCGTGCCAGCAACGCCAGCCAGGAGAGCAGCTTGACGAACAGCTGATAGATCAGTCGCACGGCCATACACAGATCATGAGTGGCAGGGCTCAGGATACGAGCCGGCGTCCGAGCCGCGAGACTCGCGGCTGCTCCGAGAATCCGCAGCTCAACCCTGGTTGTCGAATTCTGGAGTAGTACAGGCTTCTGTCACGTCGGGTCCTGCGTTCATCGCTGCCGGCTCTCTTCTGGGATCGGGCCTGGGAGCCGGTCGGGCGGACGGCCGGGGCTGCTGGAGGGAAACCCGGGCAACTCTACCGGTCGCGATCTACGACCGGTCCGCGTGGGCGGGTGCGCGCCGGATGGCCGGACTGAGGGTGCTGGCGATCGCCGTGGCGAGCATGAGGATCAGAGCGCGCCCGAAGCCGAACAGCGCACCGCCGAGCGGTGGGCCGAGGAGATGGCGGCGCGTGACTTGGCCTCGCTGCGCGATCGCGTCGCCGAGCTGCGCCGATCGGTCCGGCGTCGGTCGCACTGCGGCAGGAGACTGGCTGCGTGCGGCCGTCGAGCGCAAGTCGAACGGTGAGATAGCGCGAAAATACGTGAGTCGTCGGGGATCGGCAACGACGAGTAAACCCCTACAGTTCTTTTGCGCCAGGCTGACCGGGTCTGTAAGGCGGGGGCGTTGGTGGCGTAGACGGTCACAAAAAGGCGCAAAACCGGGCTTCGGTGAACACGTGTGCAATCTTGCGCGGTTCGGAAATCGAGCATAAAGACATTGATGCCACTGGACTGATATAGACCGATCCTCCGATCGCGGTTAGCGTCCTGCCTTGTGCCGTCGGCGGTTCCGGTGACGGTTTCTTGACATGCACTGACACCAGGTGGGGGTCCTGATGGCGTCGAGGCATACGTCGGTTGCTTATACCAAGGCTTTGTGGCGAGCTCGGTGCGTCGTGGCCTGCATCGGGATCGCGGCGATGAGCCTGTCGGTGGTGCCTGGCCCGGCTGCGGCCCGGGCAGCCGCAAAACCGGACACTTCGAAGGTGTGGCGGCCGCGTCCCGTGGCCAAGATGCCTTCCATTCCGGCTGTGGGCCGCAAGGCCGTCTCTTACCCTGCAGCGCTCAAGCCGATGCTGGGATACACGGTTCCGTCGACGGCGTGGCCGAAGGCCGCCTCGTCGGTGGTCGAGCTTTCCCCGACGGCAGCGAGCGCCAAGGCCGGCGGGGGAGCCGCCGCGACTGCGTTGACACCGGTTCCGGGCACACCCGTGAGTATCGCCGCAGCGCCGACGAAGCAACTCGCAGATTCGGCTGCGGCGGCGAAGGTGACGGTGACGGTCGTCGATCACGCGACGGCATCGCGGGCCGGAGCCAGTGCCGTGGCCTTGGCTGTGGCGCGGGCAGACGGCGGGACGGACACGACGTCGGCACAGGTCGCGCTGGGCTACGCCGGGTTCGCCGACGCCTTCGGCGGTGACTTCGCCGACCGGCTGAAGCTGGTGGTTCTGCCGAGGTGCGCCCTGACCACTCCGCAGGTGCCGGCCTGTCGGACGCAGACACCCTTGGAGTTCACCAACGACCGCGCGAATCGCAGGCTGCTCGCCGAAGTCACCGTTCCTGCCGCGACGATTGTGCCGGGCGGGCATGGGCAGGTCGGCTCGACCGAAGCTCCAGCGATCGTGGTGGCGGCGACTTCCGGTACAGGCGGAGCCAACGGCGACTATGCCGCCACGCCGTTGAAGGATTCCGATACCTGGTCCGGCGGCGGCAATGAGGGGTCGTTCACCTACAGCTACCCGATCACTGTGCCGGCTGCCCTCGGGGGTAGCGCGCCCAATATCGCCTTGGGCTATGACTCGGCGAGCATCGATGGCCGCACCTCGGTCTCCAATGCGCAGGGCTCATGGGTGGGCGATGGCTGGGAATACAGCCCGGGCTACATCGAGCGTTCCTACGAGCCATGTGCGAAGGCTGGGTTCCCGACCTCCAGCGATGAATGCTGGGGCATCCCGAACGCGACGATCTCCCTCGGCGGCCGTGGCGGGGAGTTGGTCAAGGACGATGCCACCGGTGCCTGGCGGATCGCCGGCGACGACGGGTCGCGGGTGGAGTCGCTGTCCGGTGCCAGCAATGGCAACACCGGCGATGACGGCCAGTATTGGCGGGTCACCACCACCGACGGCACCCGGTACTACTTCGGTGCCAACCGGCTGCCCGGAGGGAACGGCCAGGATCCGGCGACCTACTCGGCCTGGGGGATGCCGGTGTTCGGGCCTGGGGCGCCGGCTGGGACGGCCTGTGCCGATCCGACGAAGGACGATCCGTCGGCGTGCCGGACCGGGTGGCGGTGGAACCTGGACTTCATCGTGGACCCGCACGGCAACCTGACCCGCTACACCTACGCCCGCGAAGACAACTTCTACCTGCGTGCCACGACAAAGACCCCCACCGAGTACCAGGCCGGGGGCTACCTGGCGCAGATCGACTACGGGTGGCAGACCGGCGACATCGCCGACGCGGCCGTGCACCCGGCGGCGAACGTGGTGTTCACCCCCGCCGCGCGATGCATCTCCGACAGTTCGCAGGCGGGCTACAACGCGTTGTGTCCGGCCGCCCCAGTGAGCGTGAAGGACGGGATCGCCGATACCGGTATCCGTTCATCGAACACCGCAGCGTTCGTGGACACGCCGATCGACCAGCATTGCACGTCCGGTGGCACGATGTTCCAAGACGGCGGCGGCGCGTGCGCTGACTACACCCCTACGTTCTTCAACACCGAGCGGCTGTCGCAGATCACCACCAACGTGTGGAACGGGACCGCGTACCGGCCGGTGGACCAGTACGGCCTGCCACACCAGTTCAACGCGGTCACCGGCGGCTTCACCGATGACCGGCCGACGCTGTGGCTGGCCGGCATCACCCATACCGGCTGGACGGTGAACGCCGACGGGACCACCGCGGCGACCACCGACCCGGAGGTCTACACCCACGGCAGCTTCTTTCCCAACCGAGCGAAGGCGTCTCCGTATCCGAGCACCATGGCCTATCAGCGGCTGCGGCTGGACGGAATCACCAACACGCTCGGCTCGCTCGTCCAAGTCACTTACGGGCTGGGAAACCCGGGCGGTACCAGCTTCGACTGCAGCCCGACGGCCGTGCCGAAGGTCACCGCGAACAACACGTTGTGTTATCCGGAGTATTGGACACAACCCGGCACCACCACACCGACGCTGGACTGGTTCAACAAATACATCGCGACCTCCGTCAAGACGACGGACACGACGCTCATCTCACCTGAGCGAGTCATCAACTACGCCTTCCTGGGCACGCCGGTGTGGCACACCAACGACTCCGAGCAAGTCGAGGCCGCCTACCGAACCTTCGACCAGTTCCGTGGCTTCTCCCAAGTCCAGGCCACTAGCGGCTCTGCAACCGCGGGCGATGGCAAGATCCTGACCACGTTCTTCCGAGGGATGGACCAGGACGGCGACGCCGCCTATCCGTTCCAGGACGCTGCTGGGCACGTGTGGGTCAATGACAACCACAACGACGTTTTCCACCCCGGCGACCCGGGGTTGCGCGACGACAACGATCTGGCCGGGCAGCCGGTCGATGTTCAAACCTTCGCGAACGCCGCTTCGTCGACCGTCGTCTCCGACGTGGTGAGTCTGCCGGCCGACCCCGCCTCGATCGTCACCGCCGCCCACACCCGGCTGTCCGGGCTGCCGGCCCAGCGTGCCCACTTCAACGAGCTCACGAAGAAGGTCACCTACCAACAGGTGACCACCGGCACCCGCCGCTCCGAGATCGACTACACCTATGACAACAGCCTGCCGGACTTCGCAGCGGGTACCACCGGCGGCAACGGTCATCTGATCCTCACCGACGACAAGGGCGACGGCGCTGTTCAAGAGCTGTGCAGCAGCGCCAAGTACGCCAGCCAACCCGGAAATCCGGAGCGCACCGGTGTCGCCTATTGGATCAGCACACTGAACGTGCCCTCCGGCGGGCAGTGCGCAACCGGCACGGTCCCGAGCAAGGCGAACCTGGTTTCCGCGCAGCAGACGCTGTTTGACGGTTCGACCAGTCCGGGTGTGATTCCCGGGGCCGGCGACCCCACCGACGTGGCCAAAGCCGGCGACATCGACGCCTCCGGGACGCTGCAGTGGATCACGACGAAGGCGACGTTCGACGGCTACGGCCGGGCCACGTCGGCGAAAGACCCGGACAACAACACCACTCAGACCGCTTACTCTCCGGCTACCGGTCAGGAGCCCACCAGTATCCGGTCCACAAATCCGGCCGGCTGGGTCACGACGAACGCCGTGGATCAGGGTCGGCGACTGGCCGAGAAGGCGACCGATGCCAACGGCCGGGTCACCACCGTGACCTACGACGGCATGGGACGCCTCACCGCTGTCTGGCTCCCCGATCGTCAAACCACGGCCAGTCCCGACAAGCGGTTCGCCTACAAGCCGGTCGGTGTCGCGCCGACTGTGGTTTCCGGCGGCGGCCCGGCGACGCCGCCGCCCAACAGCTCCGTCCAAACCGAGACCCTGCGCGAAGACGGGTCCTACGGTGAATCGTTCGCGGAGATCGACGGCTTCGGCGACGCGGTGCAGACCCAGTCCGACCCGGCCGACGGGTCGGCGGGGATGGTGGTCACCGACCAGCAGTTCGACAGCCTGGGGCGGGTGTTCAAGACCTTTGCGGCGCACTGGGACAGCGGCCTGCCTCCCAGCGGTCAGTGGGCGCAGTTCGCGGACGCCGCCATCCCCTCCGAAACCGTCACGACTTTCGACGGGATGTCCCGGCCTCTGACCGTCGCCCAGGAGTCTTCAGGCAAGCCGATACCAGGGGCCGTGACCACCACCGCCTACCCCGGCGTGGACCGTACCGACGTCACCGCCCCGGCCGGCAACGGCATGGCCACCTCCGCGGGGTCCTCCACTTTCACCGACATCCGGGGCCGGACCACCGCGTCGTGGGCCTATCACGATGTCGGCGGCAACCCGATCGCTCCGGACGGCAACGCCGCCCACGCGGATATCACCACCTACGGCTTCGCCTATAACCCGGGTGGCAGCGAAGGCACCGCCACGACGGTCACCGACGCCACCGGGAAGAACACCTGGACCACGGACGTCACCGACCTGGCCGGGCACGACGTCACCACCGTCGACCCGGACACCGGCACCACCACCAGACTGTCGGATCCTGCGGGACTGCTGCTTGCCTCCGCAGACGGACGCGGTCAGGTACTGGCGTACACCTATGACAATCTGAACCGCAAAACCGGCGAGTACGACGGCGGGATGATCACCAACCGTGGTGCCCTGGCTCAAGCGCGTGCCACCGCCATCGCCGACCCGGGGAAGCAGCTGGCCGGGTGGACGTTCGACAGCCTGGCCAAGGGCTTGCCTGACGCCGCAACCCGTTATGTCGGCGGCGCGACAGGCAGCGCGTACACCACACAAACCACCGGCTACGACACCGATTACCAGCCCATCGGAACCAAGACTGTCATCCCGAGTGCCGAGGGCCTGCTCGCGGGCACCTACCAGACCACGATGTCCTACACCCCGAACACCGGGCTGCTGGACCGCACCACTGCGCCGGCCGCCGGTGGACTGCCCGCGGAAACCGTCCAAAACGCGTACAACGTCAATGGTCTGCTGCTAACGTCCAGCGGCAAGGCCCACCATGTCACGGACACCCAGTACGACCAGACCGGCAAGCTGCTGTCCCGCACCGTCGGCGACTACCCGTACCAGGTGGTGCAGCAGAACCTCTACGACCCGGCCACCCAGCGCGTCACCAATACCTTCACCGACGCCAGTGCGGGCGTGGAACTACTCAATCCGTCCAAGCTCAACTCCTACGGCGTCGACGACGTCTCCTACACCTACGACGCCGCCGGCCGCATCACCTCCAAGGCCGACCTGCAGAACTGGAACCTGCTCGGCCTGTACTACCCGGGCGCTCAGACCCGGGACAACCAGTGCTTCACCTACGACTACGCCGGCCGACTCACCAACGCCTGGACCGACGCAGGCAATCAGACCCCTGCCGCCGCCACCGACCTGACCAAGCCCACCGCCACGCTCGGCGGTCTCGGTTCCTGCGCGTCGTCGACGCAGAACAACCCGCCCACGACGGCCAGCGCGCAGGCCGGCCAGATCACAGGTACCGGCACCGGCCAGATGCCCAGCCCTGCCGCCTACTGGCAGTCCTGGACCTTCGACGCGACCGGCACCGCGGGCCTGGGCAACGGCGCGCAAACGGGCAATCGCTCCACCCAGACCGACCACAACCCCGCCGGCGCCACCGACGACGACACGACCGCCACAAGCAGCTACCCGAATGCCGGCGCCACCAACACCGCAGGTGCCTCGGCCGCCGGCGGTACCGGACCGCACCTGCTGGGTCAGGTGACCCGCACCGGGCCGGACGCCGGAGTCGACGACTACGGCTACGACGGCTCCGGCAACACTACGAGCCGCAAACTCGCAGCCGGCAACAATGAAACCCTCACCTGGGACGCCGAGAACCGTCTGGCGTCGGTCGCAGATTCCTGCACCGACACGACCACCGCCTATCGGTACGACGCCAACGGCAATCAACTCATCCGCCGCGACACCGGCGGCGCGAACGCCGGCGTAACCCTCTACCTCGGATCCGATGAGATCCACCTGAATCATGGCCTGCTCGGGGACTATCTGACAGACGACCGCTACTTCGTCCAACCCGGCGCCGCGACGATGATCGTCTCCAGCGGCGGCCCCACCACCTACGAAGTCGCCGACAGCCAAGGCACCGGCAACACCGTCATCGACGCCGGCACCGGCGAGATCACCGCCCGCCGCTACACCACCCCTTACGGCCAACCCCGCAGCACCGCGCCGCTGCTGTCCACCTGGCCCGACGACCACACCTTTCTCGGCAAGACGACCGACACCTCGACCGGCCTGGTCGATGTCGGGGCGCGGAAATACGACCCGGCGACGGGGAGGTTCATATCCGCGGATCCGGTATTCCAGCCGGACAATCCGCAGTCGATCGGCGGCTATGCCTACGCGGCAAGCGATCCGGCCAGCAACAGCGACCCTTCCGGTCTATGCCCTTCCGATATCTGTGGCGGCGGGGGCAGCAAGCCCGGCGGCGGGATGCAACAGGTTGATCTGAACTACGAGGACAACCACGCTCCTTGCACGCCGGATGTTGAAGGATGTCCCGACTACAACCCAGACGTCGTTCAGCCGGGCAAGGTCTTCACTTATCCGACGGCGGCTGGCGGCGCGGCCGCCTTCGGTGAAGTGATGAGGCAGATCGCCGGCAAGATGTCCGGCTGGATGTGGAGTGACGCCACGATCATCACGACGTCCGTGGAGGTTCAATACCCCGACGGAACCACGGGTTGGCAGAATGTGGTGTTCGGGAGCAGTAAGTTCGGCGGGTCGAAGTACAAGGCCATTCGGGAGATGCTCAAGGCCGACGGAACCGTCGTCATCATCGCGAAGCCCGATGAGGGTGAACTCGAAAAGGGGCATGCCGAAGGCGCCGCGAACAGGTTGCGGGCAGACGAAGATCTGCAACGTTCGGTTTTCAGGGGCGGGACGATCAAAAGCGTCGGCGACATCATGTCGACCATCAAGATCTGCTCGGCGAAGTGTGCCAGGGATCTGACGAGGTTCAAGGGTGGTGATTCCAACTTCGAATTCAAAGAGGATGATTGGGGCCAGGTCGGCGGAACCCGGATCACCGACGACTTCGTGAAGCAGTACAGGGATCAGGGGGCGATCGGCAGAACCTTCGAGGTGCTCGCGCAGATTGTCTTTCAGAAGGCTCAAAAGGAAGGACGAAACGAGCCGGTGGATTCCGCTGACGGTGACATCGAACCCGTTGAAGGCGGCGATAGGTGATGTCGGCTAGACTGGCCCGGGCATCGGCTCGTACTGGGATGAAATGAGACCGCCACTCCATGGACGATGAAATTGTTGACGAGGTCCGGCAGCGTGTGGCGGTGAGCGGACAGTTGCCCGCGCCGGCGTCGGAGGCCGAGGTATCGGCGGCTGAAGCGGCTATAGGGGTGACGTTGCCCCCGCTTCTCAGACGCCTCTATCTCGAGGTGGCGAATGGCGGTTTCGGCCCGCGTGGGGGCATTCTCGGCGTCGGCGGCGGGCCGTGGATCGGCGACTGGTCCGGTATCGTCGAGGTTCACGCCACCTTTTCCGAGCACCCCGACTTCCCTCCGCCCGCTTGGCTGGTCTGGATCTTTGATTGGGGATGCAATACCTGGTCGTTGATCGACTGTCGCACGCCTGAGGGCCGCATGTGGAGTTGGGATCCGAACGTGGACGAGAGCGTGAACCCGCTGTTCGAAGCCGGTTTGACGTTTGAAAGATGGATCGAGTTGTCGCTCAGCGGCGAGTTGGACATGCCGATCCACCCCTGATCCGCGCGTTCGGGGCTGTTGCTGCTCTACACCTCGGGGTCCGATCCGTTGAAGCGGCGCTCCCTGGACCGTCCCTGGACCAGGGAGCGGATAGTGAAGTGGTTCAACCACTTCACGATTGAAAATACAAAGCCCAGCTCAGAAACCTAAGCTGGGGCTTGCAACGGGTGCGCCGCCAGGGACTTGAACCCCGAACCCGCGGATTAAGAGAGGCTTGAACGGAGCCCGCTGGTTGGAGAGGCGGACATTGCGCCTGCTGATAATGTGGTCCGGGCAGGTCAAGCGGCGTACTCGTGGATGATGCCGCCGAGTCGGTCGTGCCGGTGGATGTCGAGGTCGGTGATCCGCTGCGGGGCGGTGATCGGGGCGGGTACTGTACACAGTGGCGCGGCCTGCTCGATCGCTTGGTGA
>Ga0105238_10008920_pt1 | contig 10037 bp, 5 predicted proteins | sample KBSC34metaG_FD_81526 | JGI IMG/M metagenome (GOLD analysis project Ga0105238, IMG submission 81526) | Corn rhizosphere microbial communities from Kellogg Biological Station, Michigan, USA - KBS C3-4 metaG | ecosystem: Host-associated > Plants > Roots > Rhizosphere > Soil | place: Michigan, USA...
AAGGATCCCGCGGCGGCCGCCGACGCGGCCGAGGCGCTGTTCGAGACGCTCCGCCGGTACCGGGTCCAGGTGCCGTTTCTGCAGGTGGGGCTGGTCGATGCGGCCGAGGCGGCGCTGGTGGCGCTGGAGCTCGGAGGGCCCCGGCTCGACGGCGCGCGCCGGCGGCGGCTCGGCCGCATCGTGCGCGGCGCGCTGGCGCGGCTGGCGCAAGCCGCCCGCCGCTATCCCATGCTGCTGGGGCCGACCCTGCGGGTGCGGGCGCGGGCGCTCGCCTTCGCGGGGCGGAAGGACCAGGCGCGAAGGACCGTGGCCCGCGCGGTGGCGGTCCTCGAGCAGTCACCCAATCAACTGTGGTTGTTCCAGGCTTGTCGCGACGCCGCGCTGTTGCTGGAGGACCAGCGGCCGACGTACCAGCGGCGGGCCGCCGAGCTGGGCGTCGCGCTGGCGCTCGACCCTGGCCTGTGGTCGGCGAAGTCGGCCGCGGGGGCCGGCGGCTGATGCGCATCGCCGTCATCGCCACGTACACGCACGCGACCCGCCTGCCCCGCAAGGAAAGATCGGTGATGCAGTCGGCGGTGCCCGAGCTGATCGCCGGGCTCTGCCCGCCCGACGCCGAGGTCGAGCTCTACAACGAGAAGGAGGTCGACGTCCCGCTGGACCGGGACTGGGACCTCGTCTTCTTCTCGTACCTGCACGCCTCGTACGAGCACACCAAGGTGCTGTCGGCGCTGTTCCGCCGGCGCGGGGCGAAGACCGTCGCAGGGGGGCGGCACGCCCATCACTTCGCCGACGACTGCGCGCGCCACTTCGACGCGGTGGTGACCGGTGATCCGGAGGCCAACGTCCCGCGGCTGATCGCGGACTTCGCCCAGGGGCGGCTGCAGGCCCGCTATGGCGCCACCGGCAGCGCCGCCGACATCCGGCCCTATCGCTGGGATCTGATCGACTATCGCGACAACCTGTTCCGCCTGCCCGCCCTCGAGGCGTCCCGGGGCTGTCCCTTCTCGTGCAACTTCTGCGTGCTGACGGGCTGGGAGAAGTACCGCTTCCGGCCCGTGAAGGAGGTCGTCGACGACATCCGCTTCCGGCTGACCTGGAACCGCAACGTGTTCGGCCTGTTCGACGACTGGTTCATCTTCCTCGACAACAACCTGGGGGGCTCGCTGACCTACCTGCGCGAGCTGTGCGAGGCGCTGATCCCCCTGCGCAAGACGTGGGGCTGCGCGCTGACGTTCAACGTCCTGCGCAACCCGGCGCTGGTGCGGCTGATGGCCGAGGCCGGCTGCCGCTACGTCTACACCGGCCTCGAGTCGCTGGATCCGGAGTCGCTGGCCAGCATGAACAAGGGCCAGAACCGCATCGACGAGGTCGACGAGGTCATCAACCGCTGCTTCTCGGAGGGGATCCTGCTGTCGTTCGGCCTGCTGGTGGGCGCCGACGGCGACACGAACGCCTACCTGGAACGGCTGCCCGAGTACCTGGCCGAGCTTCGCTACTTCTCGGTCACGTTCCTGGGCATCGTCTGTCCCTATCCGGAGACGCCGTTCTTCGAGCAGGTGGCCAGCGAAGGGCGGCTGTTGCCCGGCGCGACCATCCGTGACTTCGACGGCTACACCGTCTGTCACCGACCCCCGCACCTGTCGCCCGACGAGGTGGTGGAGCACTTCCAGCGCCTGTGCCGCACCCTGGGGGGCGTGCAGAACGTCGGCCGGCACTACCTGGCGCGCCTGGGCCAGAGCAGCCGCCACGCCTACCGCCGCACCATCCTGGCTTCGGGGCTGGAGATCATGTCGATCCGCAACCCGCTGGCGAACCCCGGTCGCCGCTACATCGCCGGGCAAGATCCGATCGAGGCGTGGGACGCCCGGATGATGGCCGAGCTGGGGCTAGAGCCGCAGGCCATCGGCCCCGGCGCCATGTCCCAGGCCGCGGGCGACCTGGTGCGGGCGCCCGTGCGCCGCCGCGGCGCCTGAGCGGCGCGCTCAGTGCTTCCGCTTGGCCAGGATGCGCTCCATCTCGTCCATGGTGGCGTTCATCTCGGCGATGGCGGCGTCGAAGGGGGCTGACGTCGTCATGTCGACCCCGGCGTCCTTCAGCAGATCGATGGCGTAGCGCGAGCTGCCCGACGACAGCATCTTCAGGTAGGCGTCGCGCCGCACCGTCTTGCCCGTCTTCACTTCGTCGCGCACCGCGCGCGCCAGCGAGGTCGAGGCCACCAGGCTGGTGGCGTACTGGTACACGTAGAAGTCGTAATAGAAGTGCGGGACGTAGGCCCACTCGACGGCCAGCAGGTCGTCGACCTGGCACACGCCCTTGTCGTGACCGTAGTAGTCGCGCGCGATCTTCAGGTACAGGAGAGACAGGTTCTCGCCCGTCAGCGGCTCGCCGCGCTCGGCCTGCTCGTGGAAGGCCAGCTCGAACTCCGCGAACTGCGTCTGCCTGAACAAGGTGGTACGCAGCCCGTCGAGCAGGGTGCCCAGCAGATACAGCCGCGCGTCGTCGTCCTTGGTCTGGTCCAGCAGGTGGTGGACCAGCAGGTTCTCGTTGAACGTCGACGCCACCTCGGCGACGAAGATCGGGTAGTCGGCGGTCGGGTAGGGCTGGGCCGCGTACGACAGGAACGTGTGCATCGAGTGCCCCGACTCGTGCGCCAGGGTGGTCAGGTCTTCGTAGTGGCCGTTGAAGTTCAGCAGCTGGAACGGATGCACGCCGTACACGCCCGTCGAGTACGCGCCCGAGCGCTTGCCGGTCGACGGCAAGTAGTCGGTCCAGCCGCTGCCGAATCCCTTGCGCATCGCCTCGGTGTACTCCTTGCCGAGCGGCGCCAGTGTCTCGAGCGTGATGGCGCGCGCCTGGTCGGGATCGAACTTCATGTCCACGTTCGCCACCAGCGGCACGTACAGGTCCTGGTAGCGCAGCACGTCCACGCCCAGCATGCGCTTTCGCAGCGCCAGGTAGCGGTGCAGGGTGGGCAGGCTGCGGTGAACGTCCGCCAGCAGCTGCTTGTAGACGGCGGGGGGAATGTTGTCCTGGAACAGCGCCGCTTCCAGGGCCGAGCCGAAGTGGCGGATGCGCTTGTCGAACAGGTGCGCCTTCACCTGCGCCGCCAGCGTCGAGCCCATGGTCCGCTCGTAGGTCTTCAGTGCGCCGAAGAAGGCCGTGAAGACATGCTCGCGATCGGCGCGGTTGCGGGCCTGGCGGTGCAACGTGAACGCCGCCGCGTCCAGGCGCACCGACTCGCCAGTCGACAGCTTGATGGTCGGGTAAGGCAGATCGGCGTTGGCCAGGATGCCGTGTACCTCGCTGCCCGCGTGCTCCATGTCGCTGGCCTCGGCGGCGATCTTCTCCTCGGCCGCTGACAGCGTGTGGGGCTTCCGGCGCAGCGTCTCCTCGATGTACATGCGGTAGGGGCCGAGCTTCGGCTCGGCGGTCAGGAACCGCTTCACCTTGGCAGGGTCCAGCGCCACCAGCTCGGGCCGGATCCAGGAGCAGGCCGCCGCGTACTGCGTCCCCAGCTCCTCGGCCGCCTGCTTCATCTCGCGCGGGCGCGCCGCCCGCACGTCCTCGTCGGACAGGCTGCTGGCGTAGACCGACAGGCGCGACAGCGCCAGATCGAAGTCGAACATCGCCTGCAGCGTCGCCAGCAGTTCACCCGCCGACTTGCCCAGGTGGCCCTTGTGCTTCGACAGCTCGGGCAGCTTGGCGGTCAGGTCATCCTTGGCCTTCGTCCACGCCGCGTCCGACGGGAACAGGTCGCCCAGGTTCCACTTGTACTGGCTGGGGATGTCCTTGCGTTCGGCCGCTTCTGTCGACAGTGCCATCATGGTGAGAACCGCGATTCCGATCAGTGTTCGTCCCGAACGGAGCATCAGGCGGCCACGATAGCGAGAGCGCTCGGCGGCGGTCAACCGCGGCGAGCACGTTGTTCCCTGTGGCGATGAATAGCGCGACCGTTCGTCGTCTCTACCGGGACAGGACCCCGCGGTGGGGGAGGCAACCGTCATGGTGTCGGGATGAAGTGGCCCGGCCCGACGGGGCGCTCGAGGTCTAAACAGGGAGGGATTGCTTATGGCGCTTCGCGAAGTGTTTCGGGTTCGAGGTTTGGGCCTCGCTGGGTTGATGATGATCTCTGCTCTTGTCGGGTGCTCCAGCAAGACGCCCGCCGGCTCGGGGACGGGAGGCGCGGGCACCGGAGCGGCGGGAAGCGGGGGCGGCCCGGGCGGCGCTCCGGGAACTTCCGCCGGTGGTGGAACCGGAACCGGGGGGACCGCCGGGTCCCCCATCGGCCCTGCGGGAGGCAGCCCAGGGATGGCCGGGGCTCCGGGCTCCGGCGGGATCGCGGGCGGCCCGGGAGCGGCCGGTGCCGGCGTCGGAGGGAAGGCACCCGCCGCTGGCGGCGCGCCGGCCATGGGGGGCCAGACGGGCGCCGGTGGTGGACCGGGGGCCGGCGGCGCGGCGACATGTGGAGACGCCGGCAGCCCATGCTGCGCCGGAAATGCGTGCAGCGGCGATCTCGCCTGCCTGAATGGCACCACTTGTAGCTGCGTGAAGTCTCTAGCCGGCCGCTATGTCATTCGAACGGACGGGGCGTTGCTCCACGAGGCGGATCCGACCTCGACTGCGCAGACGCCTGTTCTGGACGCGAGCACCGGCTTGCCTCTGACGGGGATGACCAGCGTGCAAGAAGGCGCTTTTCACGGATGCGGCGTGCAGGCAGCGACGAAGACGGCCTGGTGCTGGCGAACCGGTTCGTACGGAAACGCCTATGGCCAGCTCGGGAACGGGATGACCGACAGCTTGACCACCGCCTTCCAGGCCACGCAGGTCCTGACCGCCGCGAGCACGCCGCTGACCAACGTGACCGGCATTGCCGACGGAGAGGTTCCCTACAACGGCAGCGGTTCCGCGAGTTCCTGCGCGCTGAGAGGCGACGGTACGCTCTACTGCTGGGGGTCTCTCGACTACCTGACGAACGGAGGGACGGACTTGACCTCGGCGTATGCGGTTCCGATCACCACCGATGGCGTAACGCCCTTCACGGGGGTCGTTCAGGCGTCGGTCTACGCGCAAGGAGCGTACGCGTGCGCCATCGTCCAGGCGGCGACGAAACAGCTCTGGTGCTGGGGCCGGAACGCCAGCGGATATCTGGGGCTGGGCGATACGACGACCCGGCGCTATCCCACGCAGGTGCTTGGCGTCGACGACCCCGTCAAGACCGTCGTCCATGACTACTACGGATCGACCTGCCTGCTCGACGGCACGAAGGTGAGATGCTGGGGATACAACGGCTATGGCGAGGTGGGAAACGGCACGACGAACAGTCCCGTCATGTCGCCGACCGTGGTCACCCTGGCCGGCGGGACGACGGCGCTCGACAACATCGTCGACCTGCACGGTGGTGACGAAAGCTCACTGGCCAACTTCTGCGGATTGAGCGCATCACATACCGTCCTTTGCTGGGGCCGCGACTATCAAAGCTATCCGACGGATTTCGGAGTGACCAAGGTCGTGGCACTGGGCGGCACCGGAAATTACATCCGCTACCTGACGGATGACGGTCTTTACCATCACGGGTCGATGTCGAATCACGTCGGCGTCACGCGCGTTCCGAACTGCGGACCGCTTCACTAGAGAGCGCGCTCATGGGCGTTCCGGTACAGACCGAGATCGCCCGCGACGCCGCTCAATTCGCGGGCCACAGCCAGGCTGCCCCTCGCACGCCGCTGGCGTCGCCGTGCTGGGCGCGCACGATGGGCGTGATGGGGGCGGCGGCCACCGTGTAGCGGCCGAGTAGCGCGGGGACGTTCTGGAACAGGCGGGTGTTGTTCGAGACGCCTCCGCCCAGCACGATCACGCGTGGATCGACGAAGTTGATGACGGCCGCCAGCGCGCGCGCCAGCCGGTCCTCGTAGCGGGCGAAGGTGGCGGCGGCCCGGGGATCGCCGGCCCGCTCGCGGCGGCCGATCTCCTCGGGCGACAGCGCCTCGCCGTTCGCGTTCTCGAAGTCCCAGGCCAGGCCGCGGCCGGCCAGAAAACGCTCGATGCAGGTGGCGTGACCGCAGAAGCAGGTGGCGCCGCTGCCGTCCTCCTCGCGCAGGAAGGGCAGGGTGGTGTGGCTCCACTGGGCGGCGCTGCCGTTCGCGCCGCTCAGCACCCGTCCGTCGATGACGAAGCCCCCACCCACGCCGGTGCCCAGAGTGGCGCCGAAGACGACGTCCGCTTCGGGCCGCGGGGCCTCCGCGGCCGAGCGCACCGCGGCGCCGTCGGTCGCCTCGGACAGCACGAAGCAGTGGGCGTCGTTGGCCACGCGCACCGGCCGGCCCAGGCGCGCCGTCAGGTCGACGTCCATCGCCTGCCCGTTCAAGGTCAGCAGGTTCGAGTTCCTGATCCGCCCGTCGCCGGGCGCCAGGAACCCTGGCGTGCCGACGCCGACAGATGGGGCACGTCCAGTACTCCCAAGCCGTCGCTCTAACCTATCAACCAACTGCGAGACAGCATCGAGTACAGCACGATAGTCAGACTGCGGCGTCGGCAATCGCTCCCGAGATACTTCAAGGCCGTTAGAGCCAAGCAATATGCCCTCTATCTTTGTTCCCCCGAGATCGATGCCGAGCCGCACCTGTTCTTCGCCCTGGAATTAGTAGGTCGTCTGAACTGTAATTGCTGAGACGATGCTAAAGTCGCCTGACTGCACCGCCGGTAAATTGCACTGTAACGACCAAACTCCAGTGATAGCGCCGCCTGCGCTCGAAGGATCAAATAGAAATTGTCGAGATGACGAACCGGGGCCTAAGGGCGACAGGGACATGCTCTGGCTGAATAATACGGTTCCACCGGTAGTGTCTGTTTCCAGAAGCGTGCACGTCAGGTTCGTCGTGTTGCTACGGTTGTAGACTATGACCGCCAGCATGTTAGTCATGCTTTCGAGAGAACTCGTTGCGTTGTTTAACGGCAATGGACATATAACGGTTGCGAGGGTTGATCCGGTGTTGAACACACCATACTGATTGTATTCAACTTGCAACCGGCTACTGGCGATCGCTTGACATACACTTCCCGAAAAACGCCAGGTTCGTATCGTCGCGAATGACGAACGAGATCCTGCGACAAGTGCGACCAAGAATCCGGCAACCACGGCAAACTTCTTCATAAGCCCCTCCTGTGTTGCTTCCTTTCCTAGGTGGCGGTCACCGTGACTGACCACGCCGACGGCGAGCATAGTAGCACGACGCGTAGTGACTTGATTCGGTCAGCGAATTCTCACGGTCGCATCGACCCAGTCTGCATCCCCGATCCAATAGCTCGACGCCGCACTCGGCGTCTCATTCGGCGAGAGCAGTGACGATGAGGCGACCGATGATCTTAAACGTGTTCCGGAACTTCCGACTGCACCAGCGACCTTGATCGAGCTTCCAGTTGCTTCGATGACTGGTCTCCTGCCGGACCACTTGCCCTCCGCAGGGTACGGGCGGACCATTAGCCCCCCTTTGTCGGCTTGGCGCATGCGCAACGTCCGGGTCGATCTTTACTCTCGGTTCGGTCTTTCGCCGGCGGTATGGTGACGCGCAGCGAAGTGGTGCATATCGCGGTGGGGTGATACGGGACTCTGGGCATGCGCAAGCTGCTGTAGTTGCGTATACTGACCGCCGATGCCTCGCGCTCGATGGCCCCTCGTCATTGTTGTCGGCTGCCTTCTTATGGCGGATGCACACCTCGCCAACGCGCAGACCATCACCACTTCTCGCGTGATCGAGATTCGCTACACTCCGACGGCGCGCGCGCAGGTGGCGTTATGGATCGAGAAAGCCGACGGAACTTACGTGCAGACGGTGAGCCTGACCCAGGCGGTCGGGGCTCGCGGGATCGGCAATCGTCCTGGCGCCCAGCATATGAACAGCGGCTTTCACTGGCCGTACGGGCGGCGCGAGGGCGTGCTGCCTATCTGGGCGCACCGCCGTGCGGCTGCTTCGGGCGCGCGGCAGTTCAGCCGCGTCATCTTTCAGAACCGCGACAGTGAGGGGGACGCCTCCCGAACCTCGGAAGACTCGACCACCGAGAATTACTTCTGCCTGTCGTTCATGACGGCGACCACGCAGAAGAACGCCCTGGACGCCGTGTCCTGCGCCAGCGGATTCAGGAGCGACAAGGGCCGCTACATCACGGCTGCGGATGTGGCCTCGGGGTACAGTGAGCCCGTCGACGGCTCCAGCAAGCGCCCGCTGGATCTGGTGTCGTTGTATCCACCCCGCCGGGACGTGACCCGCTGCAGTACGTCCCCGAGTTCCGACTGCGTGGACAAGGCCGACGTGGACAAATATACGGGCGACGCCAGAAACGTCATCCCCGAGATCGACGCCGTCACCATGGCGACAGCGCCCGGCGGTGACGTCGAGCAATCGATCCTCTTCGCGGTCCCGGATAGCTGGGCCGCCGGCGACTACGTGGCCTGGGCCGAGGTCAACACAGAGGGCGACAGCAACGCGAGCTACACCTTCAACACGCCGGAAGGACCGGCCTGGGACAGCTGGGCCGAGACGTACGGCTACTCCTACCGCGGTCAGCCGTCGGTGGCGTTCGCGGTGCCGTTCTCGCTGTCGGCCTCGTCGACCGGAATGGCTTCCCGGCCCTCGGGGTACGGCGACGTCGACGGCTACGGCCCGTCCGGGGGCGATTTTCACCCCGTCGACAGCTCGATCACGGATGATCCCAGCGGCGCTCCGGGCAGCGGCGCGGACCGCTTTCGCCTGATCAGCAGCAAGGGCTACCGGTTCAAGGTCTCGGTGCGGATCGGCGCTGGCAGCCCGGGGACCGGCGGCGTCTCCGGATCCGGTGGTGAAGGGGGAATGGGAGTGTCGCCCGGCACCGGCGGATGGGGCGGTACAGACGTGTGCGCGACCGCGACTGCGCCTGAGGCGCCGGACTCGTTGACTGTCGCGCCCGTGAGTGACCCGAAGAACTCGTACCAGTGGGGCACGTTGCACTTCAAGGTCCCGAAGAGCGACGCGCCGATTCACGACTACGACGTTCGATATAGCCTGTCTCCCATCGGGGATGACAACCTCGGCACAGCCGCGACCAGCGCATCCCTGGAGGCAGTTGGTCTGACCGTGCCCGTCACGGGGACGGTCGGCAGCAGCGTGGACGTCGACTTTGGGACCTTGCAAGCGACGACCAAGTATTATGTCGGCGTGCGGGCGAGGAATGACTGCGCGGTCTATGGCCCGTTCGCCGTCGCGCAGTTCACCACCTCCAAGGTCAACTTCACCAAGCTTTCCGGGTGCTTCGTGGCCACGGCCGCCTACGGCTCGGCGCTGTCGTCGCAGGTCGAATCGCTCCGCGTGGCCCGTGACGCACTCCGCCGTCGCAGCCGGGTATTCGCGACCGCCACCGACCTCTACTATCGGTCCTGGCCGGCCGCCGCGGCGGTCATCGCCCGCAGCGACGCCACCCGGGCGGTGGTGCGGACGCTGCTCGGCCCGCTGGTCGACATCGCCACGGCCGCCGAGGCCGCCGCCGGAGCCGGGCGCTAGAGCGGGCATCCAGTCTGGCCACCGACGCGAACTCCATCGCTTTCGGTTGACATCGGAGGGTCCATCCCTATAATCCCCGGCTCCCTGTGTCCGGGGATTTTTCCGGGCGCCCCCAAAGAAGATAGTTTCCCCGGGATTTACGCAGGATTTTCGAGGTTCACGTCGAATGCCCACCATCAATCAGCTCGTCAAGTTCGGCCGCGCGAAGGCCCATTTCAAAACGAACTCGCCCGCGCTCAAGTCGTGCCCTCAGCGGCGCGGCGTCTGCGTGCGTGTGTACACCACCACGCCGAAGAAGCCGAACTCGGCGCTGCGCAAGGTCGCGCGCGTTCGCCTGACGAACGGCATGGAAGTGACGACCTACATCCCGGGCGAGGGACACAACCTGCAGGAGCACTCGGTCGTCCTGATCCGCGGCGGCCGCGTGAAGGACCTGCCGGGCGTTCGCTATCACATCATCCGCGGCCCGCTCGACACCTCGGGCGTCACCATCCGCCGCCAGGGCCG
>Ga0105238_10008924_pt1 | contig 10035 bp, 6 predicted proteins | sample KBSC34metaG_FD_81526 | JGI IMG/M metagenome (GOLD analysis project Ga0105238, IMG submission 81526) | Corn rhizosphere microbial communities from Kellogg Biological Station, Michigan, USA - KBS C3-4 metaG | ecosystem: Host-associated > Plants > Roots > Rhizosphere > Soil | place: Michigan, USA...
ATGCGCGCGCCGATGATGGCACGACGTGGGGGGCGTGGACGCGATTTACGGTCACCGGACCTGCGGATCAGGCGCCGGTGGTGACTGCCGCGCCAAATTACGCAATTTTTTCCGAAGACACTGTGCCGGCTAGCAGGCTCATCAGCGCCTCGGACACCGATGGCGACCCCATCATCGCCTACCAGTTTTACAGCTCAACGTTCGAGCGAGTGAACGGGAGCAGTCACTGGGTCGTCAACGGCATTGCGCAGGCAAATAACACGACATTCCAGATCACTGCGGACGAGCTTGGAAACACCTGGTTTCAACCGTCCGACTATGGCGGCGGAGGCTTGACGGAATGGGTGCGGGCTTTCGACGGGGAGCAGTGGAGTGCCTGGCGATCCTTCACGATATTTCAGTCCAGCGGCTTTCCCGCCCCGGCTCATCCCGCGCCAATCTTAACCGCTTCCGACGTGAGCGCGGGCCATGGCCAGAGCCTGTCCGCAGCAGCATTGTTCTCTGCGAGCACTTCTGACGGCGGCGGGATCGCTCGCTACCAGCTTTGGGATTCGACGACCGCCTCAAGCAGCGGACATTGGGTGCTCAACGGCGTTGCCGCACCAAGCAATACTGCGATTGAGGTACCGGCCGATCAGCTTGGCAATGTGTTCTTCCAGACCGGCTCCGGGTCCGACGATCTCTGGGTTCGCGCCTATGACGGAGAGCTGTGGAGCACGTGGAAAGAAATCCACGTCGACGCGCCGGCCGATCAGGTTGCCGTCACTACTGCCGCGGATTTTGACACGTTGCCACACCAGGCCATCGCCGCGTCCAACCTGTTCAGCGCGAGCGACGCGGATTGCGACACCATCACCAAATACGCGTTCTGGGATATCGAAGGCCACGGCTACTGGACCTTCGACGGCGTCACGCAGCCGACTAACGCCGAGATCGACGTCTCAGCCGCCGACCTGTCGCGGCTGAACTATGTCGCGGGCTTCGGTACCGACCGCCTCTACGTGCGCGCCTATGACGGGATCGCCTGGGGCGCCTGGACCGAATTCAACGCAACCGGCGCGCTTGGCGTGATCGCCGATGGTGACACACTTGTGCTGGGCTCGGCGTCGTCGGCCGCTGTCATCTTCGCCGGTTCGATGGGGACGCTGAGACTCGACGATGCCACGAGCTTCGCCGGCACCGTGGCCGGCTTGCGGGAGAGCGATGCGATCGACTTCGCCAACATCGGCTTCGGCAGCGTCCAGACGCCGGCGTTCGCCGGGAGTGCGGCTGACGGCACGCTGACCGTGGCGGACGGCGTTCACACCGATCAGCTCAAGCTGATCGGCAATTTTGCCGGCGCAACATTCGTGACCGCAAGCGATGGCCGCGGCGGAACGCTCGTAGCGCTGGGTTGATCAGCCCGTACTTCTCGACAGAGTCATGGGCCTCATCCTACGAGACGCGGCTTGCGCCGCTCCTCCGGATGAGGAGCAACATGTTGCTGCATTTCCCCTCATCCTGAGGAGCGTTGCGCAGCAACGCGTCTCGAAGGATGCGGCCACCACGCTTATTACGGCACGATGATCGTCTGCCCCGTCGTCTTGCGCGTGGCGAGGTCGATGTGGGCCTTCGCTGCATCGGCCAGCGGATAGCGTTGGTCGATCGCGACCTTGACCTTCCTCGTCTGGATCATGCGGAACAGTTTTCGCGCGGAGGCCTCGAGTTCGGCGCGGTTCGAGGTGTAGTTGGCGAGGCTCGGCCGCGTCAGATACAGCGCGCCCTTGGCGCCCAGAATGGCCGGCGGCTGTGGCGCAACGGCCCCGGACGCATTGCCGAACGATGCCAGCAGTCCGCGCGGCCGCAGGCAATCGAGCGAAATGTCCCAGGTGTCTTTGCCGACGCCATCGAACACCACAGGCACGCCCTTGCCTTTGGTGATCGCCTTCACCTCGGCGACGACATTCTGCTTCGTATAATCGATGACCCATTTGTAGCCATTCTTGGCGGCCAGCGCCGCCTTCTCCGGCGACGATGTCGTGCCGATCACCTTGTAGCCAAGTGCCTTGGCCCACTGCCCGAACAGCAAGCCGACGCCGCCCGCCGCCGCATGAAACAGGATGATGTCGCCGCGCTTCAACCACGGCTTGGCGCAGCGCTCGATCAGGTATTCCACCGTCATGCCCTTCAGCATGATGGCCGCTGCCTGTTCGTCGCTGACGCCCTTCGGCACCTTGACGAGCTGCTCGGTGCCCATCACGCGCTCCTGGCAATAGGCGCCGAGCACGCCGGAATAGGCGACATGGTCGCCCTTGCGGAAGCCTTTGACCTTCGGCCCGACCTCGACGATCACGCCAGCGGCTTCACGGCCGACCGCGTTGGGCAGCGGTGTCTGATACAGCCCGCTGCGCGTGTAGATGTCGATGAAGTTCAGACCGATCGCGGTGTGCCGGATCTTGACCTGCCCGGCGCCGGGCGCACCGACCTCGACGTCGGCGAGCTGCATCTTTTCCGGCCCGCCGGTTTCATGAATCAGAATGGATTTGGACATGCTTGTGCTCCTTGAGATTTGGTTGCGATGTGTGGCGAGATGAGGTTCGGAGAGATTTGCCGACGAGCGTCTGATCCCGTGGCCTCATCCTGAGGAGCGTTGCAAAGCAACGCGTCTCGAAGGATGAGGCCCGCGACGCCGCGAGCGAAGTCTCCGCCTCCCCCTCAATGCGTCTTCGCGTGGCCGACTTCGCCGGTGATGATGTCGCCGAACAGGCCCCAGGCCTGGCCGTCGAAGCGCATCAGCTGCATCTGCTCGATCGGAAAGAAGTCGTCCGGACCGGTGTTGACCTTGATGCCGGGCAACAGCATTTTCGGCGAAAAGTCCTTCAGGCTCGCGGCCTGCTTCATGACGTTCTCGCGCGTGAGATCGTCGCCGCACTGCTTCAGCACCTGGACCAGCGTTTGCGCCACCGCGTAGGCATAGACGCTGTTGGAGTTGGTCTTGTCGCCCTCCGGGTACCACTTGTCCATGAAGGCCTGCCACTCCTTGACCTCGGCGTCGTCTTTCCAGGCGGGATCGGTCGGATCCTTGAGATAGGCTGACGAGATGATGTCCTTCGAGGCGTCGAGGCCGGCGACTTTCATCACCGATGCGACGGAGGTCGAGACGTTGGCGAGGAAGAACTTCGGCTTCCAGCCGAGCTCGTTGACCTTCTTGATCGCCTGCGCCGCACCCTTCGGCGCCGCCCAGGTGAAGAACACGTCGGCGCCGGAATCCTTCAGCGCCACGATCTGCGAGTCGATGGTCGGGTCGGTGACCTCATAGGTCTTCTCGGCGATGATCATCGACGCCTTGTCGCCAAGCCCGTCGCGCAAACCCTTGATCTGGTCCTTGCCGGCATCGTCGTTCTGCCAGAACACCGCGATCTTGCTGTTCGGATAGTGGTCGAGCACGTACTTCGCGTAGATGCGCGCTTCGCTCTGGTAGTTCGGCTGCCAGCCGATGGTCCACGGGAAGTTCTGGGGATCGCCCCACCGCGTAGCGCCGGTGGCAACGAACAGCTGCGGCACCTTCTTCTGGTTCATGTACTTCTGGATCGAGGCGTTCGATGGCGTGCCGAGCGACTGGAAGATCAGCAGCACCTCGTCGCCTTCGACCAGCTTGCGGGCCTGCTCGATCGCCTTCGGCGGCGAGTAACCGTCGTCGTAGGAGATGAAGTTGATCTTGCGGCCGTTGATGCCGCCCTGCGCGTTGATCATGTTGAAGAACGCCGCCTCGGTCTTGCCGATCACGCCGTAGGACGACGCCGGTCCCGAATAGGGCATGATGTTGCCGACCTTGATCTCGGTGTCGCTGGCGCCGGGGTCGTAGGCCTTTTCGGCCAACGCCGGAGTGGCGACGGTGAAGGCGGCGGCCAGGGCAGTCAAAGCGGCAAAAGGCGTCGCGAGGCGCGGCATTGAGTTCCTCCCGGAATGGTCTGCTTTTGTGATGATGTTTTGGCAGCGAGTTTGGCGTCGAAGGGATTTGGGCGCAAGGGTCGATTCGGGCGGCGTCGCTGCACCGCATTCTTTGGTCGTACCCGCCATACTCCGCAGCAAGCATGATAAAAGCTGGATTCGCGGCAGCACTCCCTGACCCCGGCTCAACAGACCAATGGAGACAGGGGTTATGGGTCCTCGCTGACGCGGGGACGACTGCAGGAACATGATCGAGATCCTCAAAGATACCGACCAGCGGCTGGTGATGACGCTTGGGCCCGCCGCAAAGCGGCGCGCGCGGTTCGTGCTCGACAAAGGCTCCGGTCAGGCCTGGTTCGAGCGCACGAGTTTCCTGCCGTCGCGGACAGTACAAACCGGCCTCGGCGACATCGCGAAGGTCGAGGCGGGTCGGCATCGGCTGATCGTGACGATGAAATCCGGCGCACGGCATCTCTATGCCGGCGATGCCGAGGGCGTGCGCGAGGCGGCGGCGAAGATCAATGCGTTTGTTGGGCTAGCGAGTACCGAAGCGATTGTCGCTCACCCCAGTGAAGGTCTGGCGAAGCCAGATGCTTCACCTGAGGATCCACGAGCGACAGAAACGAGCGCTCCCGATTCGGCAAAAACTGGGCCCCCGCTTCTGCAGGGACGAGCGGCTACGAAGAAACGCCTCGTGCCGATCGCTATCGGCGTCACCGCCCTTGCCCTGCTTGCTGTCGCCGCTGTTAAAATCCCGGACTTCTTCATCCTGCCGGCATGCGACGCCTCGCGCACACGCGATACGCTGCACGACCTGTTGCAACCCAAGGCACAGGGGCCAATCACGCTCTCGAACTTCACGACCATCAGCCACGCCAAGACCGAATACCGGTGCAGCGCCGAGGTCGCCGTGAATGGCGACCGCGCCACCGTCGGCTTTCGCTCGTACTGGGACGGCTGGAGTGCGATCGTCCGCGTCACCGGCGCACTCGGCATGGCGCGGCTCGATCCCGCGCGCATGCGCGAGATTGACGAAGCCTACGATGCCTTCATGGCGCGAGCGGTTGAGGCGTATCAGTCGGGCGAGCCGCCGCGACAGAGCGAACCGATCGTCAACACGCAGCTGTCGACCGTGCTCGACGTACCGAACCTCCCGGCGAGGACACTCGCAGGCGCCGATATCGACGAGGCAATCCGCTGGTTCAATTCCGGCGACACTGTCGGTGCGGTCTATCTGCTGGCCGGTACCGGCGTGAACGACGTCGCGCAACTGCCGGCCGGTGATGACGTCCAGAAAAAACTGCGCGGCAACGTTGTGAAATTCGCGGACGAATACGGCCGATATCTCGACTTCCAGGTGACGCTGCTCGCCGCGATCGCCGACGCGCAGGCGAGCTACGCCACCGGAGGCCCACCCGAGGAAATCTCAAGCACCGATTTCAAGCGCAAGACCTCCGACATCAAGGCGCTGCTGGCGCAGGCGCTGAAGACCGACTTCATTTCGCTGGTCTATGACGGCCTGCCCACGGACTGGCGCCTCGAACGACTCGCGGCGGTCAAAAGCATCGCCCCGATCGTGACGAAAGTGCTGCCGCGCGACGAACTCGCCGCCATTCGCGACCAGGCCAATCTGACGCTACCCTATTTCAAGGACGAGGTGGTGCAGACGCGCATGAGCGAGATCACGAACTTGCTGGGGAGATAGGACGAATTCTCTGGTCGTCCCTGCGAACGCGGGGACCCATACTCCGCAGCGCTCGCGGTGTGAATTCACTTCCACCGATCAAAACAATCAACACAGGGGTTATGGGTCCCCGCGTTCGCAGGGACGACGGCAAGGTCCTACTGCACGCCCCAGCTCTTGAACTCGTTGGCGATGTCAGGGTCGATCTGCGCCGCGGCTTGGATGTCAACCGTGCCGGCGGGTATCTGGCCGGAGCGCTGCCGGACGATGCCACGGCCATAGAGCGACGATGCGAGCTTGGCGTTGAGCTTCAGCGCCGCGTCGAAGTCAGCGATCGCGCTCGGATAGTTGGCGAGCTTCAGGAACACCAGGCCACGGCTGTCGAGCGCGTCGACAAAGTATGGTCGCTGTGCGAGGGCCGCGTTGCAGTCGGCGAGCGCAGATTGCAGGTCGCCGACCACGGCATGAACCCAGCAGCGGTTGTTCAGCGCGTGGACATCCTTGCTGTCGAGCGTCACGGCCTGATCGAGATCGGCCAGCGCGAGCTTGTACGCGCTCTTGCTCGCGAAGTACTGGCCGCGCTTGTAGTAGAGGTTCTGATCGTTCGGGCTCTTCGCGATCAAATCGCTGAGGGCGCTGACGATCTGGTCGTCCTTCCAGTACGGCAGCTGATCGGGCGTCAGCGGCGGCGGCTGTTGCTGTGTCTGCGACTGCTGGTTCTGTGGCTGCTGGCCGTTCGCCTGCGCGTCCGTCGACTGATTGGTCTGCGCATTGTCCTTGTTTGGCTTGATCGGCGGCACGAACACCTGCGGCACGGTCGCGCCGCTGAACGAGAAATCCTCGGTCAGCGACGACGAGATCCACGGCACTTGTGCCCCTTCCGAGACCCGCGACACGCCCTGGCGGGTGCGTGACAACGCCTCCTCGGCGGTCAGATCGGGCGCACGCATCTCTTTCAGGAGTTCGCCCACGAACAGGCCGCGCGCAGTCGGCGCGTCATCAACCACGGTGCCGGGCGCTGCCGAATACATCACCAGCGAATTCTGCGGCGCCGCGGCCGGCGGTGCGAGCCCGGCCGAACCGGAGCGGAAGCGGCGCTCGTAGGGATTACGACGCGATGCATCGAGGATCGCGAGCTTGACGCCGGCGCCGCGGCTGTTCAACTCGTCGAGCATGCGGTCAAGACTAATGCCGTCGCGGCGTATGTCGTTCTCGGTCCAGATCTGCGCGTCGATCGGGATCATGAAGGTCTGCCGCCCGGACTGGATGCCGTAGCCGGAGAAGAACACCACAACCAGCGAACGCGGCTTGATCGAGGTGTAGAACGTGTCGAAGATGCGCAGCATCGCCGCGCGATTCAAATTGTCACCCGACGTCACCGCGAAGCCGTCGTGCTTCAATTCGTCGGCAACCGCGTGGGCGTCGTTGAGCGCTTCCTTCAACGGCGCATCGGAATCGGCGTAAGCGGCATTGCCGATGACGAGCGCAACGCGCGGCACTGCGTCGTCCGCCTGCGCGGTCGAACCGACCAGCAGCGCCAGGGCAATGCTGGCAACGATCGCGAGGGATTTTGTCATGGTCACGCAGGTATGGGCACGCGGGCGGTGATGCTCAAGGTCGGACTTCGACTATTCGGACTTGCGTGACTATACCGTGCCGCACGGCAAGTGTCCTGCAGGCAACAACCAAAGCCGCATGGATTTCGTGCCGATTCCGCAGGCCTTCCGCGGTTGCGTCAAACGGGCGCGGCCCTAAAGTGCCCGCCATCAAAACCGGTTCACGATAAAGGGAGATCACCATGGCTGAGGCCCGCGTCAATCCGAACGGCAAACTGAAGGGGCGCGTGGCGCTGGTCACCGGAGCAAGCCGCGGCATCGGCGAAGCGATTTCGGTCCGGCTCGCGATGGAAGGCGCCAAGGTGGTTTGTACCGCGCGCACCGCGGAACCCGGGGAAAGCAACCTGTCCGGCACGCTTAAGGACACTATTGCTCGCATCCGCAAGGCGGGTGGCGAGGCCACCTTCATCAAATGCGACCTGTCGAAGCCCGAGCAACGTGAGCAACTCGTCAAGGACGCGACGCTGGTCTATGGCGCGCCCGACATTCTGGTCAACAACGGCGCCGTGACGTTTTATTCGCCGATCGAAACGTTCTCCGAAAAGCGCTTCAAGCTGATGATCGAGGTTCAGGTGTGGGCGGCGCTGCATCTGTCGCAGCTCGTGCTGCCCGCGATGAAGGAAAAAAAGCAGGGTGCGATCGTGACGCTGTCGTCGGGTGCAGCGCTGCATCCCAAGCTGCCCTACGCCGACGTGCGTGCCGGTGGCACCGTCTATGGCATGTGCAAGGCGGCACTGGAGCGCTTCTCAACCGGGCTGGCATCAGAAGTCTACAACGACAACATTTCGGTCAACGTGATCGCGCCAGGCCTCGTGGCAACGCCCGGTGTCGCGTTCTTCGGCCTGATCAACGAGAAGACCAAGAATCGCGTATCGCCGATCGAGAACATCGCGGAGTCGGTCTATATCCTGGTGTCCGGCGACCCCAAGACCATGACCGGCCGCGTGCTGAACGCCGCACCTTTCCTCGAGGAACTCGGGGTGAAGCCGGCCGCGCTGGTGTGAGGGCACGGAGCAATCCACTAGCACGACGTCATGCCCGGGCTTGTCCCGGGCATCCACATCTTGATGACGTGCGGCGAAGAAAGACGTGGATGGCCGGGTCATCTGCGCGAAGTCGCGCTTCGCGCTTTAGCCCGGCCATAACAGAGCATAATGGCCGACCAAGCAATTCAAACTGAAGACGACGCGCGCGCCGGTGTGGCAAAAATCCCCGCCGGCTTCCTGCCGCTGCTGATTGCGTTGTCCGGTCTCGGGCCGATGTCGATGCAGGCGATCATGCCGGCGTTGCCGGCGCTCGCGGCATACTTCCAGGAAGACATCTCGATCGCGCAGCTTGCGATCTCACTATATCTCGTTGGCCTTGCCTGTGCGCAGCTGATCGTCGGCCCCCTCTCCGACCGCTATGGCCGGCGGCCCGTCATCCTCGGCGGGCTGACGCTGATGGTGCTGGCTAACGCTGCCGGTCTGTTCGCACTCAGCCTGCATCAGGTGATCGCTGCCCGCATCGTGCAGGCGCTCGGAGCATCGTCCGGCCTTGCGGTCGGCCGCGCCATGATCCGCGATCTCTACGATCGCGACCGCGCGGCCTCGATGATCGCCGTCGTGGTCGGCGCCATGATGGTGGCGCCGATGATCGGGCCGTTCCTCGGCGGCATCCTCGAGACGGCCTATGGCTGGCGCACGGTGTTCGGCTTCCTCGGTGCGATCTCGCTTGCGATCCTGCTGTGGGCATGGGCAGCACTGCCGGAAACGCGCAAGTTCCAGACCGGCCAGCACGCGACCGGCTTCCTGCGCGACGTGCGCGTGCTGATCGGCAATCCGCAGTACCACGGCTTCGTCATCGCGCAGTCGCTAGCTGCGGCGACCTTCTTCATCTTCGCCTCGGGCGGCGCCTACGTCGCGATCGTGCAGCAGCACCGTTCCAGCGCCGAGTATGGCGCGTGGTTCGCGCTCGGCTCGGTCGCCTACATGGCCGGCAATCTCACCTCGGCGCGGCTGACGCCGAAGCTCGGCACCCATCGCATGATCTGGATCGGGCTCATCATGCAGATCGGCGGCTCGCTGCTCAACCTGCTGAGCGGCCTCGCCGGCCTCAACGTGTCCCCGGCCTGGTTCTTCGGCATCCAGGTCATCGTGTCCTACGGCAACGGCTACTGCATGCCGAACCTCGCGGCCGGCGCCGTCAGCGTACGGCCGCAGGCGGCGGGCACCGCCTCGGGCGTGATGGGCTTCTGCCAGATGGGCGTCGGCGCCTGCGTCTCACAGCTCGGCGCGCATCTCGGCGGCGATTACCTGACCACCGTGCCGCTCAACCTTGCCGGCTTGATCCTGTCGCTGCTGTGCGCCGGCGTCGTCGCGGTGCTGATCTCGCCTTACGAACGCCGACGGAAACTCGCACTATAATGGCGTCAACGCATCGCTCGTGAACAACAAAACAACGGGAGGATCACTCATGCCGGCCAGGAAAGAAGCCAAATACATCAGCTACGAGCAGACCGGCGAGATCGTGAAGGTCACGATCAATCGCCCCGACCAGCTCAACGCCATCAGCCGCCGCGTCTATTCCGAACTCGACGACGCGTTCACGCGCGCCGAAGAAGATGACGGCGTGAAGGTCATCATCGTCGCCGGCGCCGGCGATCATTTCGGCGCCGGCCACGACCTCGGCTCCGCCGAGATGCAGGCTGAACTGCCGGACTACCCGCGCGACATGACACTGGCCGGCCGCGTCAAGGCGATGGACCGTGGCGTGTTCTGGCGCCTGCACGACCGCTGGCGCAACATCGGCAAGCCGACGATCGCG